>Ga0156112_118_pt1 | contig 130672 bp, 133 predicted proteins | sample RifCSPlowO2_02_FD_107765 | JGI IMG/M metagenome (GOLD analysis project Ga0156112, IMG submission 107765) | Candidatus Kerfeldbacteria bacterium RIFCSPLOWO2_02_FULL_42_19
AAGGAAAGGTAGAGGAAATTTTTGGTTTTGTACACGCGACCGAAGGGAGCGCTCGAGGCGCGCAGATTAGTCCTCGCTCGGATTGTTTTGATAAAAAGTTCGGATTTTGTTCAGGAGGGACAGCCAAGTAGTACAAACATCAGAAGTTGCCTCCAGACTGTCCGAGAACTCCTCCATTTTCATCAAGATTTTTGAACACAAAGATGATATAATGAGTTTCAATGTATCATCTCAATTATGTTCAAAACATACTCTCAAGATCAAATGCAACTTCTTCCTGCTGATCTTTCATCATCTTTCCCCATATTGACCACATTGCTCGACTCATCAACCGTGTGATCGACGGCATGGATTTTTTTTTATTGAAACAACGTATTCAATCATGGGTCAGCATGCGTATCACCCCAAGATGCTTCTGAAGGTTTTCGTCTATGGATATTCTCTTGGTATTCGCAGCTCTCGAAAACTTGAGAATAGATTGAAAGAAGATATTGTTTTCATGTGGCTGTCGGGAAGACAAACGCCTGATTTTCGAACTATCGCAGATTTCAAAAAAGCGAAGTTGGTTGATGTAAAAAGAGTCTTTCTAGAAGTGCTGGGGCTGTGCCAAGCATTGGGGATGGTGAAGATCGGAAAGGTATCATTGAATGGGACCACTTTTCGAGCCGATGCTTCGGGAAACAAAATGCGCTATCGAAAGACTCTCATCAAAAACAAAGCTGTTCTGGAACAACGCGTGGATGATATTTTCGTTGAAGCTGAACGCATCGATCGAGAAGAGGAAAAACTTTTGGGGAACAGGACAGAGCATACGACGGGAATAGACGCAAAGGAGATACAAAAGAAACTCAACCAAATGAGAAAGAGAAAAGAAACCCTCCAGAGAAACAAACAAAAATTACAAGCAAGAACATCCGACCTGTGCCAGAAGTTGCGAACCATGCGGAAAGATCGTAACTCCATGAGTAGCACGGACAAAGATGCCACGATGATGCTCATGAAAGAAGGACATATTGCTCCAGGATACAACGCACAAGTTGCCAGTGAACATCAGGTGATTCTTGCCTATGATATTTCCTCAAACAGAAATGATCAGAGACTTTTACGATCCATGGTCAAAGCAGTAAACAACAATACGGGAAAGAATCCGGATATACTCATTGCTGATGCTGGGTACGGAAACAAAATGAATTACCGCTTTCTGAAAAATCAAAAGATCACCTCCTTCATTCCATACAACACTTTTAACAAAGAGATGGTGGAAAGGAGAAAAGGAGTGTATCAGCGCCCGAAAGAGGTGGATACGGAACTGGAAGGATACCATGCTCGACAACGAATGCGACTTTTATCAGATGAAGGGAAAGCTATGATGAGACGAAGAAGAGAAGACATTGAACCAACGTTCGGGGACATCAAACGAAATATGAACTTCAGGACTTTCCACCTCAGAGGTAAACCCAAATGCCTCACGGAGTTGGGACTCGTGAGTATTGGGCATAATCTTAAAAAGATGAAACATTGGGTAAAAAGATTGGCAGAATACGGGGATGGCAGACAAAAAGGAATAGACTTGGGAACAATCTTGGGGCATGTGTCCTAAGAAAGGACATATACCTGAAGATTGTCTCGTAAAGATTCTCACTGAATGTTATTGAAAAGAGTTCTCGGACAGTCTGAGGAATGCGTCGCCCGGAGAAATACAAGGGTACTCCCTTGTATTTCTGAGGCCTCTTCTGTCATGATTTGTGCATGACTGAATATTGGGTTGGATCATCCACAAAACATAGAATAGTCACTCATCTGGTCTTTTGTCCCAAGTACAGAAGAAGAGTATTGATAGGCAAAATAGCCAAGAGAATAGAACAGTTATTCATCCAATGCTGCCAGATGAACAAATGGCAGATATATGAGTTAGGCTTTGATAAAGACCACTTACATCTGATTATTCAAACCCCACCCAGTGAGTCTTTAGCCCAGGTGGTACAACTGCTCAAAGGAGGGAGTAGTCGTGTCATACGACAAGAGTACCCAGATCTGGACGAATTTCTCTGGGGAGATAGCTTTTTGGAGCGATGGCTATTTTTCCGAAAGTATCGGTACCAAGAATGAAACAGTGATGAGAGCGTATGTAAAGCGTCAAAACAAATCATGACATAGGAGCAAAAGCCCCGCCTTTTAGGGCGGAGATTCTGTTACTTCCTTCTTTTGTTTTGCCTTGAAGCGTAGATAAAAACACTGTAGTTTGTACGGCACCAGGTAAAGCAGCTGCTGTAAAACCAATAATGAATAAAGAAATAAATGTAGACATAAGTGTAAGCGAATTGATTAAGATGTAGCCCTACCACTAGTTATAGCAGTAGGGCTACTCATGAGTTAGAAGATAATTGGTTCGCGGGGTGAGCGTGGAAACAACACAACTTGTTCCATGGTTCGAATACCCGTTAAATAGCGCAGTAAGCGTTGTAAACCAAAACCAGCACCGGCGGTTTGCGGAATTAGTTTCTCTTTGGCCAAATCAAGATATATTTCATAAGCTGACTTGTCCATATGACGTTCATCCATTTTACGAATAATAGTTTCGTAATCATTTTCTCGTTCGCCACCGCTTAATCCCTCTTCAAACCCTTCAGGGTAGATTAAATCATAGTTGATAAAACATCCTGGTGTTGTTGGATCTTCTTTGTCATAGAATTCACGATAGAAGCTTTCTAACCAAAATGGCGTGGTCATAGTTTTGCTCAAAATGGCTTCGAAATCATCACCGTATTTCTGTTTCATTTCATCAGTTGATAAACGCGGAAATGGCATTTTGAGAGTTGGTAATGTTCTACCTAAAAATGTAAGTTCATGTGCACATTTTGTTTTACAAACTTCAGTGATTCTAATTAGCAGATCTTCCATGAGTGTATAAACATCTTCTTTCTTTCCGCCTTTTATTTCAAAATCAATTTGTTGAAATTCTAACAGATGCCGGCTTTTTGCTTCACTAGATTTTTCCAAGCGTACATTGGGGGAAATAATTACAATTTTATCCAGATCGCCTAGTAGAGCAATCTGTTTATGGAAAATCATACTTTTTGTTAGGTGCAAATATTGTGCTTCATATTCTATACTAGCCGGATGAACACCATGAGCTAGTGGATCAGTCAGCGGTGCTGTAATCACCGGTGGTAACTCAATAAAATCTCGTTCTCGAAAAAAAGTTTGAATTTCATATAATACTAACGATTGTATTTTTAGTACTGCCAACATAGGTTTACTTGACGTATGCTCCATGAGTTGTTTTGTAACTTGTTTCATAAATAGAATTAGTTTAAGTATAAGATGTATTGATTGAGATTGTAGTTATATAATGTGGTTGCGAGCCACATTCATTTTAGTTAAAAGTTTTTTCATATTGTCATTAAAATTAAAAAATCCAGCTACTTGGCTGGTTTATATTTTTAATTAAGTTATGGATTCAATATTATTAAAATATGGCCAGCCGTTGGAAGTGGTTATTTTGATTATTATTATTTTGGCTGGTAAATCTGTATTGCATATGATTTAGAGCTAGTATATACTCTTAACACATCTTGTCAATGAGCGTTGTGGAAAAACAATACTGAAGTTTAAGTAAAGTAAAAAACAGCAGCAGGGCGCGCGGCGGAGTTCCTCCCCGCACCCCTCCTTCCACCGCGCCTAATTAGCATTCGAATATTGAGTAAAATACGTTCGAATTTCGTCGTAAGTAGTCAGCCATAAAACTAGATACGAACTCTGAGTTTTGAGATGAGAGGGTTCGCTCACCCAGCCCCGCCATCTCCTTTAGACTCCTGGCCGGTTTCTTTTATGAATTTTGTTTAACTTGATAATTCCGCGTCAGCTTGCTGCGAGGAGGGAAGTAGAGCATTTCGAGGATAATACAAGATTCAATATGATTTTTGATAAGGTTTTCGTTGGGCCCTCTCGCATATCAGGCAAAGGTTTGCTTGCGCGACGCGATCTTGGTAAAGATGAGATAATTTTTCGTTTGCAAGGTCCTGTCATTCGATATAATTTTTCTCCGGACTATCGACTTGGGCCACACTGGATCAATGTTGGAGAAAATACGTGGATCATACCGACCGCGCAGGTCCCATGGCGATACATTAATCACAGCTGCACTCCTAATAGTGGACTTTGCGATCGACGTCAGGTGGTGGCTATGCGCCGCATAAGAAAAAATGAAGAAGTCACGATTGATTATTCCTGCACTGAATCTTTTGCTTCATGGAAGATGAAGTGCTGTTGTGGTTTAAAGGATTGCCGTCGTGTGATACGCAGTGTGCAGTTTCTTCCGGATGAGCTGTTTAGAAAATATCACGATTACATTCCTTCTTTTTTACGTAAGGTTTATGAGCAGCAAAAATTTTACGTCTTTTCTTCCAACCAGAAAAAGGGCGTATTTGCGAAGCATTTCCTTCCGAGCGGAACATATATTTTCACCGTTGAAGGGCCGGTGATTCATTATCCTTATCGACCGCATTCACTCACTGGTCCATTGTGGTTGGCTGTGAATGAAAAGTCATGGATCGTGCCGCTGAAAAATAATCCGTGGTGCTTTATGCATCATTCTTGTAGTGGCAACACCGGTCTGATTCGAAGAAACAGGATTGTTGCTTTGAAAGATATTGCCAAAGATGAAGAAATTACTATTGACGATTCTATTACCGAAGCCGATCTTTCGTGGAGAGAGAAATGCTCTTGCGGAAGTCATCAATGTCGCAAAATCGTTCGCAGCATTCAATTTCTTCCAGAGCATATTTATCAAAGTTATTTGCCTTATATCCCAACGTATTTACAAAAAGTCCATGCGTCTTTTCAAAAGCATGTTGATCGTGTGTGAGTACCTATTGCTGTTTTTTTTCAGTCTCTCCATCGATATGCAGGTTTACCTTTTGATGAGAAAATATTATTATGAATATAGACGAGATTTAAAAACATGTCATGAACACAAAAATATTCTTTTTCATTCTTCTATCCTCTCTTGTCATCTATCTTGGGTGCTCAAAAAATCCATCGAATAATACAAAAGCAGATGTCTTAAAAGTAAACACGAATGCAACAGCGAAAGCGAAGCAAACGAATTCCTCATCTTCAATCGCTGGCACGTATCGTTGTTGGCATTATGAAATTAACGACGCACCTGTCGAAGCCAGCTGTCGAACATTCGCTCCACTTGTTCTGAATGCTGACGGAACGTATAATCTATCTTCGGAAAGAGGTACGTATACTCTTACGGACGACCAGTTGATTCTTTCGGAATCAAAACTTCGAGGTCCCGGAACACTTCTCGAAAATGGAGAGCAGATTATGTTTGAATATACCGTTGGTGACCAAGATCAGCGTATCACGTATTTGAGAGATCAGGGTTCTGGAACTAGCAGTCAAGCCACTGATGTAAATATCATTACTGTCGATCTCTCAGTTGCTTTTGCAGAAGACGATGGTCGTGTGGGTTGGATTAATGTTATGAAGTTAGTCTCCGAAGACAACGGATTACAATATGAAACACTTGCTACGGCAGATGAATCCGATGTCGTGAGTGCGCGTTTTTATGAAGTACAAGTTGATTCTATGTACACAGCTTATGCTTCAACCGGCACTGATGAATTCGTTGTTGGCACTGTCGATTTGCAGAATGTTGATACAACGGAATCGGTGATACCCATAGATCTTACGTTTCCGGCAGAAGGTTCGAGTACGAATGTGAATGTCGGTACGGACGAAAATCTTAACAGTGATGATCCTGAAGAAGAGCCAGTCTTTTATTATGAATTTGGTCCGGGTAGAGAAGAAAATCCTGGTGGACCAGAATATTAATATCTGTAATATTCAATAGTATGCAACTATCTCTTTTTATACTTTTAGTTCTTTCTGCATTGGGTATTGTGAATACCGCGTATCTTGTGTCGCATGTCTTCAACAAGCGGCCCGTTAAATGTTTATTTTTTCCACCAGAATGGTGTCATAAAGTTCAGTTTAGCCGCTACAGTAGAACTTTTGGCATTCCTAATTCCTTTATGGGGATATCTTTGTATCTCTTTATCTTTATCTTCGCTTTGATGTTTTTTGTTGGTTTTGTTCCTTTGTGGCCTATAACCGTTGCAGTGACGATAGGATTTTTATTTTCACTCTATTTTACTATTATTCAAGCATTTGTTTTGAAGGCATTCTGTACGTGGTGTGTATTTTCCGCGCTTGATTTTACGTTGTTGTTTATTATTATTTTTTTCGTCGGAGTGTGAAGGTCTGTTCCCACCTACTTTTTTTGTGTAATGTGAAAGCAAAAGAGGAGGCGGACGAGAGCTTACGCAGCACTAACAATGCACTGTGTACTGAGAAAGTGCTTATCTTCCTCCTGCTTTTATGATCAAAATTATTCAGCGGCAAGTCTATTTTTCGTTGAATTCGCCGAGGATCTTTTCGCTGATTTTAATAAGGTCTTCAACTGCCGCTTCTTGGTTCAACACATCGAAAGGTGAAAGAATGCTGATGTCTACAACGAAGCGTCCTTGTGCGGATTGAATTTCCGCAAGTGTTTCTTGCGCTAACCCATCAGCTTCGCTATCAATAGATTCTGGAAGTTCTATTTCTGAGCTTTGTACCGATTCGTCAGCCGCAACCCCGGTTTTGAGTAATTCGCTTTGGTAGGCGCTTGCGAGTTCCGGTGTTTTGAATTCTAAAATCACAATTTCTATTGCTTCTTTAGGACGTTTATTGACTTGAAAACGCGCGAGTCCACCAGATTGAAAACCCTCGAACGTATCGTTTTCAAAATCACGTGAAGTGCCGAGCCAATCGCTTCCTTCAACTTTTGCTGTACCAAGATAAGTAGTGTCAGCGACGGTTTTTGGCAGTTTTCGCATAGCAATATTTTGTGGTTCGTTTGAAAAGCGTTCAAATCCATTCAGAACCCGTTTGATTCTCTCTAGTTGTTTTGCTGCAAGTTTCTCGGCAAATGGTAAGAGTTCTTTTTCTCCTTCATCAGCACTTGTAATAGCATTATTTCTATCAAAGACTTGGATTTTTGCCGCTACGGTCGCTTGTGTAAGGCGATACGTTACATTCGCTGGATCAAACTCATTTGCTTCTTGGAAATATACAATGCTTGATTCGCCGTATTGTTTTTGGGGTGTTAATTTTGTTTCACCTTCAGATTTTACTGTAACGAAATTTTTTGCTTCTTCGCGCGAATTGAAACTGACAATCGCATTGCCAGCAAAGATGTTGCCTGTTTTTCGATCAATAATTGCTCTTCCGATGACACTTTTAAACGGCGCTCCCTTTTCTTCTGGCTCCATGTGGTCATTGAATTCAATTAACTGGGTACGAATCTCTCCTTGACTATCTGTTGCTTCAGCAATTTCTTTTTCTGTGAGTATCGCAAGCGCCCAGTCGCTATCTTGAATTTTGCTTGTTTGTGGATTTTTCTGGAACCAAAAGTACAGTGCTACGGCGATGAGAATACCACCTGCTAAGCTGAGGGCGAATATGACGTACCATTTTTTTAAAGCTGCTTGTGAGTATGTATTTTTTGTTGGCATATTTTGTATTATGAATTTTTATACTTTTTTCCCTACATTCTTCCTTAACGTAGGATAATTTATTCTGTTTATTGTATTTTTAATGATTGAAGAATTTTTTCGCCCGTAGCGCTTTCCTCTGCATAATTATCGAGTTTCCCTGTAAATGAGATAATATAGGCCTTGTTGTTTTTGACTGCCCATGCTTGTTTGATTTTTGTTTGAAAGTTCTTTCCGTCTTTTGTGAAGTCTTCCCCAGTTGCAGTATAGGTGAGTGTGTATCCCGGTACCCCATTGATTGTTGTATTTTTTGATTCGAGAATTTCTATCTCCCAATCGAGGATGTCGAGGTTTTCGAGAGCCGCTTCTGTATATTCGTCGAGTGTGACAGGATTCTCAGAGAGATCTTCCACTGTAAATGTCACATTCGTACCGTTTTCCATAGCAAAACCTACAATGCCTCCTTCTAATGCTTGTTGTTCCCAAGATGAAGGATATTCAAAACTTACACCATTCGCAGCGTCTTCGTATGTACTCCAAGTCTCTTTGGACGTGGATGTTGATGTCTTCTTTATGTCGCTATTTTGATTATTTTCACTTTCGTCGGCGATACTGAAGAGTTTATAAAAACCAATTACCAGCGCAATAATGATGACGATGATGCTGACTAGTTTTATGAGTTTGTTTCGTTCCATTGGGGTATACATTTAAAGATAAATTTGAGTTTATGAAAATTTTCCGATCAGTCCGGCTGCTCCAAAAGACCTTGAATATATTTGATTCTTTGATTTTTTCTACTTTTGCTAGTATAGCACAATGAGTTTTTGTTGCATAACATATATTGTTTTTTTATTCGCAGATTGTTTTGCGCTTCACATTGTAATTTTTTTTGTTTATACTCGTTGCTATAGACCGACAGTAAGAACACAATCTTTCTGATATTGTTCAAAAATAGGGAAGAAATGGAGGTGTAGGATGTCAGAAAATTCTCGAAAGTTGCGTGTTAAAGTTTTGTACTATGCCGGTTGTTTGACAGACCAGATGTTGAGGGAGTACGATCTTGTACTGATTCAATCTGGCGTCGTCACGGGTCCTGCTCCTTATGGAGGAGCAGAATGGGGTCTGGTTCCAGCGTATTTGAAAGAAGGTGCGCTGCTGCCCGATGAAACAATCGTCATAGCACAAGATCCTGTGCTCCTGCAGACACTTGTGCAGCATCTGGTTTCTCGAGTAAAGGAGTCTCAGTATTACTCTGCAGGGAGCTCATTCTCCGTCTTCATGAAGGCTGAAGAATTAGCAGGTTTTACCTCTCCAGCGTTTACACTGGAACTTCACTAAGTTCTTTGCTTAGGGCTTACCTTCGGGTAAGTCTTCGGCTTTTTTGAGAGTAGAAAGAATCCTCTTTTGACATCCTACCAAAGCATTGTAGTATGAAAGAAAGAGTTTTTTGCTTCCATGGCTATTCTTTTTGAACAACTTGCTTTTTCAGAACAGATCAGTCTCCTTTTAATTCGATATGGTTTAATCGTTGTTTTTTTTGGCGCTCTTTTTTTTGGTGAGACGGTTATTTTAAGTGCTGCGTTCCTTTCTGCACAGGGCTTCTGGTCTATTATTTTTGTCTTTCTTCTTGCGTTTTTTGCCACCTTGCTTTCGGATTCCGTATGGTATTTGGTTGGCAAAAAATCGAATACTGCTTTCCAGAAATTTCGAGAACGCTACGGAGGACGTTTACCTTTGCGTTTTTTTTCACAACACCTGAGTCCGCCTCCGACGCACGCATTACTCTCTTTGTTGTTTATTAAATTTCTCTACGGCACCCGTATTCTGATGTTGTTGTATTTTGGAAGTCAAAAAGTTTCTTTTCGTTATTTCACTCTTTTAAATGCTGCGGGTACGTTTCTCTGGCTTGTCACTATTCTCCTTATCGGTTGGCTTGCGGGCCGTGGCTATGATGCTTTGGTACCTGATTTGCAACGATTTCAGTATGTCTTTTTAACTCTCATTCTAACGGTGATTGTGATTAAGCTTTTTCTTTCATGGTTAGGAAAATTTCTTCTCAAAAAGTAACTGCGATTGTTCCTGCCTATAATGAAGCCGAACGCATCGGCGGAGTATTACGTGTACTTTCGGATCATTCTGTTTTTTCTGAGATAATCGTTGTTGATGATGGATCGTCTGATGTGACGCAATCGGTTGTTGCGCGTTATCCTGTACGGTATGTTCGGCACACAAGAAATTTTGGGAAAGCTCAGGCTATGGAAACGGGTGTGCGGTTTGCAACAAGTGAGGTTATATTTTTTTGCGATGCCGATATTTCCGGCCTGACGCACGCTATTATTGACGAAATTGTGAGGCCTGTATTGCATGGGCAGGTAGAAATGTTTATTGCGATGCGGAATCGCAAGGTGTATTTTTTGAAAACGTTGGTTGCTTTCGTCCCATTGTTAGGCGGGGAACGCGCGTTGACACGACGTTTATGGCAGAGTGTTCCGGAGCACTATAAAAAGCGTTTTCGCATTGAGACCGCGCTGAATTTTTACGCGAAGTATTATGGCGCAGGCTTTAGGTATAAGTTATTTCCAGGACTCTCGCAGAGTATTAAAGAACGGAAGTATGGAATTCGGATTGGACTTCAACAGCGAATGTTCCTTTTTTATGATGTTTTTGTTGCGATCATGCGTCTGCAATTTACTGCATTGCCGAAAAATATGAAAACTATGCGCTTGATGTTTGGTTCTTTATTTTGGAGCTTTTTGGGAATTGCGGCAGGTATTATTATTCTTCTTGTGACCAATTTTGGATCAGAGTTTTGGTTTGTGCGTTTCTTTTCAACGCAACTCCGAGCGATTGATTCTACTGTTGTGCAAAAGTTATTTTCTGTCGCGCGCCAACTTGGTCGTCAAACTTTGAGTGTTGTCGGTTGGATGATACTTGTGACGCACGGGATTGTATTTCTTGCGTCTTTGCAGCGTTTGCTTTTTTTACTGCGATCCGCTGGAATGCGTTTTATATCACTTTTTACCAAGGCAAAAATATTGCGCTAACTTCTTCGAAGCGGTTGTATCTATGATATTTCGTGATCGAAAACATGCTGGTATAGAACTTGGAAGATTACTTTTGAAATATAAGGAATCAAAACCTGTAGTCGTTGGCTTACCTCGCGGCGGTGTTGTGGTTGCAGCAGAAGTTGCGCATGCTCTTGACGCGCCTTTGGAAATCGTTGTGCCACGCAAGATCGGATCGCCAGAGAATCCTGAATACGCCCTTGGAGCAGTGACTGAGGATGGAGAGGTATTTTTGGATGATCAAAGAGTGACCTTGTCTTTCGTCAGCGAGCATTATATTCGCGAAGAAATCGAGAAGCAGATACACGAGGCTCAGCGTCGTGTGAAGCTGTATCGTTTGGGTCGTATCCCTATTTCTTTTCGTGATCGTTACGTGATGCTTGTGGATGATGGGATTGCTACCGGCTCGACGATGCTTGTTGCTATTCAATATGTTCGTCAGCAAGAGCCGCAAAAAATTATTGTAGCTGTTCCTGTGATTGCTTTTGATTCGCTTCAAAAGATGAAGCAAGTTGCTGATGCAGTTGTTGCGGTGTATACGCCTTCTCTTTTTTCTGCTGTCGGAGAATTTTATGAAGACTTTCCACAAACTTCGGATGCGGAAGTCGTGAGTATTTTGCGAAAATTTTCAACTTCACTCTAATCTTTTTATTGTTTCTTTTTTAATTCCAGCAGCAACTCCGTGAGCGAAAGGCAGTTGATGATATTTTTTTGCGTTGCCCACCCTCTGCGCGCCTGTGCAATGCCGTATGCAAGATTCGTAAAATGCGTTGGAGAATGTGCATCAGAATCAATACTGAACATTATGTTAGCCTCCATAGCCTTTCGGATATATTCATCTTTGAGATCGAGTCGTTCTGGTGACGCATTGATTTCGAGGATCACATGGTACTTTTTCGCCGCATTGATAATAGCTTCCATGTCGACTTCATAGGCTTCGCGCCGGTGCAGAAGACGACCTGTTGGATGGAAGAGAATATGAACAGAGGGATGAGTCATTGCTTGAATGATGCGTTTGGTTTGGGTGCTTTTCGGCAGATGAAAATGGGAGTGTACAGAAATACCTACAACATCAAGTTGTCGTAAGATGGCATCTGGTAAATCGAGTGAACCGTCTTTGAGAATGTCACATTCAGTTCCTTTGAGGACCGTGGTCGCACCTTTGAGGCGTTTGTTGACTCGGTCAATTTCCTTCCATTGTTTCTGGATGCGCTTTTCGTCGAGTCCGCGTGTCATCGTGAGTCGTTTGGTGTGATCCGTAATTGCGATGTATTCTAAGCCTTGTTTTACAGCAGCTTTCGCCATCGCTTCGATTGACGCCGTTCCATCAGTCCAATCAGTTTGGACCTGAAGATCTCCACGGAGTGCGTTATAGGGTACGAGCTTTGGTAATTTGTTTTGGAGTGCAAGTTCGATTTCGCCCCAGTTTTCGCGCATTTCGGGTTCGATGTATTGCATGCCGAGTGCTGTATAGAGTTCTTCTTCAGTTCGACCAGCGATATATTTTTTGCCGCGAAACAGTCCGTATTCGTTGAGTTTGAGTTCTTTTTTCATAGCCTTCTCACGGAGTGCTATGTTATGTGCTTTTGATCCTGTGAAATAGTTGAGAGCAGCACCATACGATTTTTCTGGTATGACTCGAAGGTCAACATCGAGTCCATTTTTGAGTTTGATCATGGACTTTGTTTCGCCATGCGCATAGACATGTATGACTTCGGGCATATGTACAAAAGAGTCCATGATTGTTTTTGGTTTTTTTGCTACAGCAATAATATCAACATCGCCGATGGTTTCTTTTTTGCGTCGTACAGATCCCGCGATAGTCAGTCGTTGCACGTGCGCAAGGTTTTTCAGTCGTTGTTCGATACTAGAAATCGTAGCCATCGCATAGCCAAGAAGAAATCGCCCATGTGATTTTTTTACAAATTCAATGCCTTGTTTGAGGTTTTTCTCACTTTGTTCACCGAAGCCCGGAAGTCTGCTGATTTTTTTTGCTGCGATGGCTTTTTCGAGATCACGCAGGTTCTTAACGCCAAGTTTTTCGTAGAGTATTTTGATATGTTGTGGACCAAGGCCCTCGATCGTCGCGAGTTCATGAATATTCACTGGCATCTTTTTTTGCAACTCTTCGTAATAGATCAGTTGACCGGTTTTGAGGAGTTCTTCTATTTTTTCCGCAAGTCCTTTGCCGATGCCGGGGATTGATTCGAGTGCCGCGCGTTTGCCTTGTGTGTATATGTCTTGAAGTTCTTCCTGTAAATCGTCGATTGTTTGAGCGGCTTTTTCATATGCCCGTGGCTTAAAAGGAATTTTTTCTATTTCCAAATAGAGCGCTATGTCGTTGAAAATTTTTGCGATATCGCTATTGTGCATATTTTACACTGAGGAATAGTGAAACTTGCAGCGCAATCAACTTTTGTCTCGAAATCGGAATGAGGAATTTCAAGTTGAGGCGGTACGTATTCAATTGTATCGAAATCATTTCATTTTTTCAATTTCGATGGATTCTACAAGCTCAATACTGGTGATGACTTCATTGTTTCAGCTTATGTTTGCTGTGTTGAAAGTTTTCCACAGTGCGAACATTTGTCAATTTTTTCTCTTCAACTTTTTCACATTTTTCTCTTATTTCTTTTATTTTAGCCTATAATTTTTTCGTAGTTTATTCATTGACGAGCTACAATAATTTGATAGGATGACGATCACCAGTCGGTTATGTTACTAGAGGCGGACATTGATATTTATATTGAGATTGTCTGATTTTACTTTGTGAGATCTTTGACAAAAAGAGGTTGAGTATAAAAATTTTATTTTCGTTCATTTTGTAGTAAAAAAAGGGGAGATAAATGAAAATTCTTGGTAAGATGCAAAATGCACGGGCATTGGTCATTGATATTGATAATACTGTTTACGACAATCCTGCATACTTTCAGGATGGGAATCGGAGGGAACTCGAAGCAGCGGCTTTTTGTCTAGGACATACACCAGAAAGGTTGGAACAATTGATTCAAAGTTATAGGTCCAACCAAGAACAGCTTACTGGTAGGAAACCGACAGTTACAGAAACAATGTATCACTACAGGCTTTCACCTGATCAGTGGAGCCGGTTACGTTGCGAGGTGTGGCGGCCGGAAATTTTTCTTCAGCCAAATCCAGCTTTAGCGGATGTGATATGCAAAGTTTCAACAAGTTGGCGTGCTGTTGCTTTTGCCACGAATTCACCAAAGCAGATTGGTGTGAGAGTTCTGACATGTGTAGGTTTGGGAGACTTGCTTTCCAGCCGTAAGATACAGGTCTTTGGACCTGAGGATGTCGGAGCATCAAAGCATCAGCCGGAATTTTTCCGTGCTGTCGCGCAGGAGCTTTCTTGTCTGCCGGCAGAGTGTGTTTCCATCGGTGACAGGGAGGACACTGAGGGGCGGGTGGCGTTTCAGGCAGGTTACGGTGTTGCGTATATTGTCGTAAATGTGGGTGAAACGATTACATTGTTACGTGCTTTATGTGACAATCATGGAGGTATATATGGACGTGAAAATTGAGCATGAGATACAAACACTGTGGCGGGAGGGTGACATCCTCATTTACGGTTTGACAGGTCAAGCCGGAGCAGGTAAGACATCGAGCGCTGAAGAGGTCGTGTCTCATCTTCGTGAGCAGAACATTCCCGCTGCTTCACTTGGTTTGGACGCCTATTTCATTCTTTCAAGTGCTGAGAGAAAGGCGTGGCTTGCCGAAGGTGAGCGGGTCAGTCCTGCGGAAGGGAAGAGACGAAGGAATCAGTTGCTTTGGTGGGATTTTCAAGCACTTCAATGTGATCTTTTGCATTTCAAGCAGGGTGAACCGATTCAACTTCGTGGTGTCTATAACCGTGAAGACAAGGGTGAAAAGACCCGGAATATAGACATCGTTCCAGATGAACGTCGTGGTTTCGTTTTGGTGCTTGAGGGTGTGGCCCTGGCTCATGTCGAGGTGCTTGATGGACTAGCGTATGTCCATGCTCCCGCAGATGTGCGCTACCTTCGCATTCAAATGCGAGATAGCGCACGACGGCCGATTCCTGCAGAAGCGTGGAACAGATTCCGCCTGACACAGGAATTTGAAATTCCGTATTTTCGCGCTCACTGGGAGAAGATCCGGTGTTTCTTTGACAACTCGAATGGGGTTGGGCCATTGAAAGTGTCGATACTTTCGCCCGAAGAAGCGCTGAATGATCTTGAACGGCCGCCGCTCCTTTAACAGGAGCGTCGGTATTCATCTTTTTTCGAACATTTTTCGGTGAAAAGGGGTTTGTTCTACATCATTGAATATCAAACGACCCCTTTTTTCGTTTGGAGCTGTTATAGATCGTGCTTATTGTACTCCAAATTTTTTTTGCAGTATTTGAGGCACTTCCAGTAGATGATGGATTTGTATATCCGCTTTTTGCAAGTATCCCTCTGGAGTATATTCATGCGCTAGCCCAATACAGATCATTTGAGCGTTTTTCGCGGCTTCTATTCCATCTTTGGAATCCTCAATGATAATACATTCATCTGGCCGCAATCCTAATCGCTTGGATGCTAGGAGATATATTTCCGGATGAGGTTTTTTGTGATGAATATCCTGAAGTGAGAGGAAAATCTCAAAAAATTTTCGAATACGCAACCACACAATGACCGTATCGATCATTCGTTTTTCGTTTTGCGAACAAAGCGCCAATCGCATATTATGTTCTACTAACCAGGAGAGAAGTTTGTGCACTCCATCCACTTTACTGACGAATTTTTCTATTTGAGTGTTAAATAATTCGCGTTTCAGTTCCGTGAGTTTTTCTGGTTGCACGATCTTATGTTGTTCCGGTGTTAAAACATCAAGAAAAAAATCCTTCGATTTTCGGCCGAATTTATATTTAAAGTCTGAATCTTTCAGTATGATCTTATAGTGTTCTTTGAGATAATTTTGATAGAAACGAAATGTTTCCAGCTCGGTTTTTATGAGTACACCGTCGAGGTCTAAAAGAATGCCTTGAATCATATATGTTTATTCAAAGTGATTTTCATAGTGAGATTCTATAGTATAATGACAATATGATGCAAGCAATTATTTTTGATCTTGATGGGTTATGACCAACGCTGTTTTTGTAAAAATTCTGCAGTTTTATGCGTAAGCGCGTGAAGATTCGAGTTTTTGGTCGTGTGCAGGGTGTATTTTTTCGCACAAACGCCAAGACGTTGGCGCAGGAGCTTGCCCTTTCGGGATGGGTGCGCAATAAACCTGATGGGAGTGTTGGGATCGAAGTAGAAGGCGATGTGACTGCGCTTTCACAATTTTTTGATTGGTGCAAACAAGGGACGCGATACGCAAAAGTCGAGCGAATAGAATCGCAGGAAATTCCTTGCGAATATTCGAAGGATTTTTGTATTCTTTAAGTTGATAGTTTCCTGCGTTTTGTCGTAGGGTTACTACCGCCGAGAAGTGGGGATTGATTGCCGGTTTTGAGACACCTTGGAAAAGGGAAGCCCCTTCTAGGTTTCCCTTTTCCAAGTTCAAAAAAAATTCTTTTTGCTGCAATGACTTATGAGTGATGGAAGATTCTCAAAGTTTATGACGCACACTCGATTTCTTGAAATCGATTTTTTTCGTGGGCTTGCAGTGATCGGGATGCTGATCTATCACTTCTTTTTTATTCTCAATTTTTTTGAACTTACGCAATTCGAACTGCAAGAAGGCAGCTGGCTTGCATTGGCCCGTTTTGTTCAACTTATCTTTCTTTTAAGTGTTGGAGTCTCCATGGCTCTTGTTGTTCAAAAATATTCTGCACTTGAGCTGCCGAAGAGTTTTATCTACAAAAAATTATTTCGTCACGCGTTTGTGATTTTCATTTGCGCTTTGATTGTGTCAGGAGTTACGTGGATCGCTGCGCCGACTGAATTTGTGCGTTTTGGGATTTTGCATTTTATTGCCGTCAGTATTGTACTTCTATCGAGCATGGCTTTTTATCCACGTTTTGCTTTTTTGTTTGGGATACTTGTGATCCTTCTCACACCTTTTGCGCAATTTCTTTCAGACAATCCATTTTTATATCCGTTTGGGAACACTTCTTTTCCGGCACTTGATTATTTTCCACTTTTTCCATGGATGAACCTTGTAGCATTTGGTATCGCATTGGGGCATTATGCATTTCAACGTTATGAACGTCGTTTTCTCTATTTTCTTCCAGAATCACGGGTTATTCACTCTGTCGCTTGGCTTGGTCGCAGGAGTCTCGCGTTTTACATGCTTCACATTCCATTTCTTTTTGGCATTATTTGGTGGACGAAATATATTCTGCTTAAGACTTACGCTTTCTAGGCAGTCTTATAGGGATTGTCACCAAATGCTATTTCTTGTGCAATGCGCATAGAAAAAGAGCTAGAAGACTCTCGCTTTCGAAGCACTGACAGTGCACAGTGTGCTGAGAAAGGAGAGTCTTCTGCCTCTTTTTCTAGGTCAAATTTTATTTTTACAGGTGCAAACGTATTCGGCTACAATCCTTTATAAACGTTTTGGTCGAGATAAAGGATGATGTTCTGGCGCAAATTTTTGTCGCAATTTTTTTGAAACGAAAAAATGATAGCATAGGATTCCGAGGAGTACTCCAATAACGAAGAGTGTGACTAAAGAGATTATGGCCCGTTGTTTAGCGTCTTGATCTGCATGGACGATGAGGGGAATTTTTATGCCAGAGTTTGGTTCAAAATTTTCTGGATTTTTTGCTTGCGCTTTGATGGAAAGATGTGTACTCAAAGCACTGGCTCTTTTTGGCGTTACGGTAATGATTACTTTTTGATTTTTTTGTGGAAGCAGTTCTAGAGTACTTGGTGCGATGGAAATTCGATCTTGAAATTCATCCGCTTGGATAGTTATTAGTGCTGTTTGGTCCGAAGTATTAAAGACAGTGATCATACTTTCGGTAGGTTGATCTTGGGTTGCGGTGATTTCTATGTGAGACGGCGTAACTCCAACGCCAATAGCTTGGGCGATGTTTGGATGTATTAAAAAATCACTGAATACGAGTACAAAAAATAGTTTAGTAAATATTTTCATTGTTTATTGTGCTACTTGGGTTGCCCAAAATGTAAGATTACCTGTGTGCGCTCCTGCTTCCTGAAAGTTTTCCGGTACATTTAAGCCGATGCGAATTTCTTGCTGATTTTGCTTTCCAAGTCGCATTTCAAATGCCGACCAGAGTAAGTCGTTCAGTTTTAGAAACTGTTTCATAAGATTTGATCCCTCGACCTCAGGATTTACATCGATGTTGACATTTCCGGTGTTATTGATAGTCATCTGCTGTAGGGGCGCTGATGATCCCGGGGTAAGTTCACCAAAATTGATCGGGCCGCCCGTGACGGTGATGGAAATTTCTGGTTCAGGTTCTGGCTCTTGATTCTCATCTTCGTTGTCATCATTATCGTTATTTTCATTTCCATCTTCTTCATTATCTTCAGGATTGGGAATCACAACACTTGCTGCGAGCGTAATACTTTCTGAAGGCGTTCCGACCGCAAGTGTTTCCATTCGAGAACGTACCATGCTTTGTTTTTCTGCAAAGATTTTAACGCTTCCAGATTCGGTGGGTGTATATGCTACAGCGCCATCTGCGTGCGTTGTCAATGTGTCGGTATCTGCGTGAATCGTGACCCCTGGTTCGAACTGCCAAGCGCTGCCATTAAAAATTTCACTCCTTATTGTGATAGGTTGTTTCGGTATCGTTTTATTTGGTTCGATCAAAACTCGGAGCGGTTTCCATGTTGATTCGCCGAAATACCAAAGTACTTCATCACTTTCTTTGAGTTGATGGGCAGGCGCCGGAACTGTTCCGGGAATCCACTTCACAAGATAGAGCCAACCGGTGAGGTCGTGCGCCGCATCGTCATTGATACGCCGCAAGTAGGTTCCATTGAAATCAAGTTCGTAGGTATATCCGCAGGAAGCTGCAGCGCTTGTGATAATCTCCATTGGTGTGCGGGCTTGGATGTGGCCGGTGCAAATATTTTTGGTTGCCCCTTCAATACGAAAGGGGATGTCGATATTTGGCAGCTCTATTACGCGTGTTGGTAACTTTTTTTGTCCGAGTGCGAGCGTTGCGAACGCGGTGTTTGCTTTGATGCCTTGCGGAATAGTGCTGACTTTCCACCAAAAATCACCTTCGCGTGTTTGCATGCTTTGGATAAAATCCAAAGGTGTTCCGAGTTGCGCGCGCCAAGTCTCGATCGATTCTTCGAGTGTCACAAGTGCAAGGACGACCCACGAGGTACTATCGGTGTTTGGTTCAGTGTCTTGGAATCCTACGAAACCGCCGGTTCGGTGTTGCTTTGTCCGGAGGAAATTTTTTGCTGTCTGAAGACTTGCGTGATTTTTTGGGATGTTACTCGCCCGCAAAGCGATGATTGCAGCAGCGGTATTATCAACGTCGCTCTCACCTCCATCAATGAGTGGAAAGCCGCCGTCCTGATTTTGATGCTGCAGAAGTGTGTTTGTGATATTTTGCATGATTGCATCGGTTGGTTCGATACCCGCTGCTCTCAGGGCTATCATACCCCAGACATCATCGTTCAAGAGTCGCTGATCGCCGATGTGAGCATGATGATAATAGTTGTTGAGAAATTCTTGGATGAGATTACGATCAGGTAATTTGTTGCGCGGATCGAAACCGAAAGCGGTGAGGGTCAGGATTTTTCGTGCGTAATCTGTTGCTTGGGTTTGAGGGAAGTTCTGGAGGCCGATACGTGTGACCTCTTCATTGATACGTTGCGTTGCGTCCAATCCGGCGATAGTGAATAGCGTCCAATCTACAGTTGATGCGCCCGCAGTTTCTATCCATTGCGGACGTTTGGTTTGATCAATAAGAAAATTCAGTGCCTGCTGTTTACTTTCTTCTAGAGATTCAGCATGCACCTCGTGCGTGTTAAGCAATGTCAATCCGAGTATGGAAATGAAAATGAGTATTTTTTTCATAGGAAATTTTGAGAAGTTTTCTGAAGAGCGTCGCTTTTTTTGCAACGCTCTCCTTAAAAATCCCGTTTGTGCTTTTAACATGGCGACTGTGAGACTGTGAAAGTCTCTATAATGATTTCCCCAGTCATGAAATCGCGCCATTCGATAGTATCCCCCTCGTACACTTCTACTTCCTCTACCGGAATTTGTTCTTGCACGTTATTGAGGAAATAAACCAAATTCGTTGATTTATATTCACCAAGTCCTACGACTTTTCTGCCGCATGGCGAAGTCCAAAATTCTTCGGTGATCGCGATTCGTTCGACCGTGACGTCCGCTACAGTTCGTGATTGTGGAGTAGGGCATGTTTCGTTACCGAGGAGTACTCCCAATGATGTAAGGCAGACATGTAAGAATCCTCTTCTTTTCATGTTTCCTTGAATACCTTGGCGGTCGTTTCTTCCATCATGCATCTGCTGTCTTTTTTGCATTTTTTTTCACTCCTTTTGTGAAAATGAAAAACCGCCTTGGCGGCGGCATCACTGTTTCCATTTTTTGAGAGACAATTTCGTTCGATTTATACAGGATGTTTCTTGCCGCCCTCCATTCCACGAGAGGGGGAAGTTTTATGAGTCACAAGATCAAGTGTCTGGCTTATACTCGGGGCATCGCAAAGTTACTCGCCGAATATTTACAGTTGCGGGACAGCGGGGGAATTACACCCACCTTCCTTTTTCTTGAGACTGTTTGTGAAGGACGTTATTTACACTGTATCATGAAGTATTGAACCGAGGCAAATGGGACTGTCGCCGACTACCCTTTCTTATGCAATGTACAAAACAAAAGAGGAGGATAACTCTCCTTTCTCAGCACACTGTGCAGTGTCAGTGCTTCGAAAGCGAGAGTTATCCTCCTCTTTTGTTTTGTGTTTTGAACAAGAAATACATTCGGTGACAGTTCCAAATACATGGACGCGACGCCGATTTCGAAAAAGTATTTTTGTCACTGGAATATGAGTATGATACAATATTTGTGGAACGCTTATGTTCCAAGGTTCGAAAGGAGGTTATCATGTATAGTCGTGACATTCAAGATCCTTGTCGGCTAGAAATTCAATGTCCGCAGTGCGAAAAAATGAACAGTTTATCTATCAAGAGGAGGGAAGATAATGTGTTCGATTTTTACTCACGTTACTGTTGGTCCTGTCGTAGTCTGTTTCCAGACGCACTTTTGGATGCATTACTGGTCGAATGTCTCGCGCTTCTTTTTCGTAAGACGACTCACGCTGTTTAGGCGAGGTTTGTGCAAGAACATTTTTGTAACTGGAGGGCTTGAATAGCTTTCCAGTTGCCTTTTTCAGAAGCCTATATGTCTTCTTTTCCATCATGGTATCGTCATTCTTCATTTGCAGCATTTGTAGTCGTTATTCTGGTCGGGATTATTGGCGTAGGCATTTTTGTGTTGCAACAATTTGGAGTATTGAAAAATTTTACACAAACATGGTCACGCAGTGCTTCTGTTGAACTCAATCAACCTATCGTGGAACACATTCAACAACAAGGCGCTTTGAAGAAATTTTCGAGTTCCAAAGAATTACTCGCGTTTTTAGAGAAGCATTCCCGGAGCACGCCGCTGCTTCCAACAAACGTCCTCGCGCCTACACCTCTTGGTTTTGGTGATGGATTTGGGGGTGCAGTAGAAGACATTGCTTCCGTCCCAGCATATTCTCCGACGAATATTCAAGTACCCGGTGTCGATGAAGCGGATATTATCAAAACAGATGGGAAATATATATACGTCGTTGTCGATCAGAATCTTTATATCGTCGAAGCGTATCCTCCTGAACAAGCCAAAATTGTCGCACGGATTTTTTTTGAAGGCGTGCCGAAAGAATTGTATATCCAGGACAATTTTCTTGCTGTATATGGTTTGGATTGGACCCCGTTAGATCAAGAAATTTCTTTGAATCGCGCTTCTGAATTCACTTTTTTTCAAGTTTTTGACATTCAGGATAAGTCCAATCCGAAAAAAATTCGTGATCTTTCTTTTGAAGGTACATTTTTTACATCACGACGCGTTGGAGATTATGTGTATCTTGTTGTACAGCAATATGATGTCAACCCTGATCCCGTCATGCCTATTCCGTATGTTTTGGAAAACGGGAAAGCGCTTTCGACAGATTCCACAGTTTCGCCTTGCAATTGCCCTGATGTTTTTTACTTCGATAGTCCCTATAATTTTTATCAGTTTACAACGATTGCGGTTGTCAATATGCGCAAGTACGAAGAAGTTTTTCAGCATCAGGTTTACCTTCTACCGGGCGCGACCTCTCCGTACGTTTCCAAAGACGCTCTGTATTTGACGTATACCAAATATATTGAACCTGATGAGTTGAGTTTTGAGGTCTTGATGGAGCGCATGTTTGATCGTTTGAGTCAAGATGCGAAAAATACTGTTTGGAATATTGAGCGTGTCGATGAGATGATTCTTTCGACTCAAGAAAAACGTTGGAAAATTTTGGAAGTATTCGGAAAATTCCGAGCGAGTCTTACGGGCGAGGAACGCACGCGTTACGACGACGAAGTCACCGCTGGTTTGAAGGCGAAGTACAAGGAAATTAGTGATAAGCTCGAAGTGACTGTGATTCATAAATTTAAGCTCGATAGCGCACGTGTTGTTTCGGTTGGCGTGGCGGAGGTGACTGGACGGGTGAATGATCAGTTTTCTATGGATGAGTCTGGCGGGTATTTTCGCATTGCGACCACAAAGGGTCCATTTTTTGCGGAATTTGTTGAAGATCCGCAGCGAACTTCGTGGAGTAATGTGTATGTGTTGGATGAAAAAATGAAAGTTGTCGGTCGCCTGGAGGGCCTCGCGAAGGGTGAAAGTATTTTTGCATCGCGTTTCTTAGGCAATCGTGTGTATCTTGTTACGTTTGAGCAAATGGATCCTCTCTTTGCGATTGATCTTTCGGATCCACGTCAACCTACCTTACTTGGGGAATTAAAACTTCCTGGATTTTCCACCTATCTTCATCCTTACAATGAAAATATCCTCATCGGACTTGGTCATGAAACGAGCTTGGGGGAAAGCGACGCAGTAAATGTCGAGGGCCTGAAAGTTTCATTGTTTGATGTGTCGAATGTTCAAGAGTTACGCGAGATTGATAGCTATGTGATCGGAGGTGTTGGAAGTGATTCTGAAGCATTGCGCGAACACAAAGCTTTTCTTTTCTCGAAGGAAAAGAATCTTCTCGTGTTTCCAGCACAACTGCAAAAAGTTGACTCTTCTGATTACGAACCTGTATTCGAGTTTTTAGGAGCGCTTGTATTTAATATCAATGAAAACGGAATTGAATTGCGTGAACGTGTGAATCATAGCTTCAATCCCATATCCAATGATCCTGCGCTTACCCCTTCTGATTTTACAACTTCCATTACACGTAGCCTTTTTATCGATGATGTGCTCTATACTTTTTCTGCTACTATGTTACAGGCTCATTCTTTAGATGATGTGTCGGAAAAAGCTCGTGTGCAGTTTCCTTCGGCTTTTGTGCCATCACAGTTTCCTGAACCAGAAGAAATTCCTTCGAGTTTATGACGGATGCGACTGCCGCTCCTATTCATATTCCGCCTCGTAAGCCACGTACTCCACAGGCGAAATATATTCGGAGTATTGTGTACGGAGGTCTTGACGGTACGATTACAACTTTTGCAATTGTCGCTGGAGTCTCGGGTGCTCACCTGTCGTCTCAAATACTGCTCATTCTTGGTGTTGCGAATTTGATTGCTGACGGAGTTTCGATGGCCTTTGGAGATTTCTTGAGCACAGCAGCCGAACAGGAATATCGTGATGCCGAACGTCGTTACGAAGCGTGGGAACTGTATCACCGGCCCGAGCATGAGAAAAAAGAAATCATTACTTTTTATCGTGAGAAGGGGATGTCGAAAAAGGATGCGCAACAACTTGCAGATATTTTTTTCAAATATCCACAAAGTACGTTAGATCTTATGATGATCGAAGAGCACGGAATTTTACCGAATCAAGCATCGGCGTGGAAGAACGCTCTTTATACTTTTGGCGCTTTTGTCGTTTTTGGTTTTGTTCCCGTCCTCACATATGTGATCGATTTTTTTGCACATGATGTTGTGTATACATTTTTTATAGCGAGTATGTTGACGGGTATCACTTTATTTGTCCTTGGCGCGCTCAAAACAAGAATCACCGGCGTTGCTTGGTTTCGTGCGGGACTCAAAATGTTATTGGTTGGAGGATTTGCTGCAGCGCTTTCCTATAGCATCGGTGCTTTATTAGCAATGTTGCTATGATGATATTCGGCAACAGCTTTAAGATATTTCAAAAAATTTCGTTGCGATTTGTTCTGCGCGGCTGTTTGTTTTTTTTGCTGGTGATATTCTTCGCCTCTGGTTGTGTACGTACGTTTTTACCTGATTCGAATCAAACCGGTTCTGGTAATGCAAATGTTGTTGCCAATACAAATAACGCCGCTGCGAATACTAACGCGACAGTCGTTTGTCTGACCGATGTTCGGCAGTGTCCTGACGGTTCTTTTGTGCCTCGTTTGCCACCAACCTGTGCTTTTGCGCCGTGTCCAGAGTAGTACAACATGTACCTTCTCTTAAAGACTGTCGCCGCATACGCTTTTGTTTGTAAAAATATATTTGATCATAGAAAAAAGAGGAGGAAGACTATAACTTTCGAAGTACTAACAATACACAGTGTGCTGAGAAAGGAGAGTCTTCCTCCTCTTTTTTCTTTAAATAAACTTCACTTTTCAAATACAAGAGCGCATTCGGCAACAGCCCTAGAGTTGAATCACTTTCATTAATTCCTTGAACCAGAGGGCATACCCCGCACTGCTCGGATGCAAACCGTCAGGCGCATAGAATTTTTGTGGCTTTTGTGCAAACGGATCATTCGTTCTCTCGTGCAACAGATCCACAAAAATCACTGCGTTTTCCTGCGCCTGCTTGGATAAGACGTCGCGTACTTTTTTTGATCGTCTTTCAAATAACCAGCGGACTGCCTGCGGAATCATCGGCGCGGATCCAAGATTTCCTGCTGGCATGAGGATGACAGCACGACTTCGCTTTTTACTTTCTTCAAGTATTGTATTTGTATCATCTGTGAGATTTTGGAGATTGGTAAAATGCAACGCGTCGTTTCCACCGAGCATCACCATGAGGATATCGTATGATTCTTTTATTTGTGTAATGCTTTGCAATCCGTCGTGTATTCGATCGCCGCTCGTTGAAAAATTGGTAATTTCTGCTTCCGGAAAGATGTTGCCTAGTCGTCCGGCTATTGAATCGGACGGACTGTTTGAACCTATCCCAATGCCGGTACTGTCACCGATGATGAGTATACGAAGCGTTGGTTGCTTCAGTTTTTGTTCGTAGGGTAGCGTTCTTGCGATGAGAATTTTAGAAATTGTTGCGAATTTTTTTACTTTGACGATTTCTAATGTTGTAATTGCGATCGCAACAACCGCAAGGCCTAATATCAGATATCGAAAAATTTTCATACATTTTGTATAGACTTGTTCTTGCAAAATTTTTTGTGCCTGTATTATATCACAAGTACGCCGAGGCTTTGTTTTTGTGGGCTTTCGCCACATACGCTTTTGTTTGTAAAAATATATTTGATCATAGAAAAAAGAGGAGGAAGACTATAACTTTCGAAGTACTAACAATACACAGTGTGCTGAGAAAGGAGAGTCTTCCTCCTCTTTTTTCTTTAAATAAACTTCATTTTTCAAATACAAAAGCGTATGCGGCCACAGCCCCCTGAAAATGCCTTTGTTGCTTCGACAGTTTGTGTTATACTGACACAATTCTTTCGATTATTCATTTTTGTTTTATGTTTTCTGCGAGACTCAAGGTTCTGCAAAAAATGCTGCGTGATCGAAATGCGCAAGCTTTTTTTATTACCAATCCTGTACATATTTTTTATTGCACCGGTTTTGTTGGTCTTGTGCCGACCGAACGCGAATCAACACTTCTTGTCACGGTTGAAGATATCTTTCTGTATGTACCTGCGATGTATGAAACACAGGCGCGAGCGTGTTCGACAGTGCAGGGAGGTCTTGTGCAACTTTCTGTTGCGCGTGAACGCGACGGTCTTTTGAAGCTCTTCGCTGCGGATGTAGCGCAACACTCCAGTATTTTATTCGAAAGTAACAATCTGAGTGTCGCGGAGTGGAAGCGAATGGAAAACTATGCCCAGCTGCGATTAGTTCCAGAAGACGGTTTTTTAGAAAATATGCGCCTTCTTAAAGATCAGCAGGAACTTGAGGTATTGCGCACGGCGGTTCGTATCGGTGACGAAGTCTTTCAAGACACCGTACATTTTTTGCAGCGCAATAATTATACGCAGCTTTTTGAATTTGATATCGCGCAGATGCTTTTGACTTTTGGGCGCAAACGCGGTGCCGATAGTTTTAGTTTTGATCCGATTGTTGCCGTTGGTTCAGGAAGTGCTGAACCACACTATTTTACTGGCGCAAAAAAATTACAAAAAGGATTGCCGCTCTTACTTGATTTTGGGTTTCGCTATAAAGGGTATTGTTCAGATCTCACTCGTACGGTGTATCTTGGCAAAGCGTCTGAACGTTTTCGGCAAATGTATGGATTTGTTTTAGCATCTAATCAAGTAGGTATCTCCAGTTGTAAGTCTCACGTGACTACTAGGAGTGTGTATGATGCTGCTAATCGTGTTTTTCAAGAACAGCGTCTTGAAAAACATTTTATTCACGGTCTTGGACACGGTATTGGTTTGCAAGTTCATGAACCGCCTTATGCGCGTGCGGATATGGATACTGTTCTTGCTCCTGGTATGACGTTGACTATTGAACCCGGTCTTTATTTTGAGAAAGAATTTGGTATTCGCATTGAAGATCTTACGGTCATAACTTCGAATGGATGCGAAGTGCTGTCTACTCGGAGTGAGAAACACTTGATTGAGATTATTTAATGGGACTGTCGCCGAATACCATAGCTTATTTTAGTCAAATAAACCTCCTCGCTTTTCAATTTTTTCGCTCAAAATTTTCATTTTTCACAGACGAAAGCGTATTCGGCGACAGTCCCTGAGTATAGAAAGCGGTTCGATGTTGGTCGAGTTGGCGAATGTTGATGCGCGATGTAGGTTGTAGAATATACAGATCGCTCTTTGAACCGATACTTTTTGCTTCGTAATACGCATTGAATCCCCGTATTTTTTCTTGAATAATCAACCCGAGGTCGGTAATAATTTTTTGAATTTTTAATCCTCGCTCGGTACTTTGATCAGTATATCCGTAACAAAGGAGATAATATTTTTGCGCGAGGAGTTTTGGATTTTTTCGCGCTTTGTTTGTTCCTTTTCCTATGCTTGCTTCGAGCGCGCGAAGAAGCCACGTATGTACCGCTTGTGGCGTATAGGGTGGATCGAAAAAAATAATATCATAACCGCACAGCTGTGATCTTTGTAGCGGATTTCGGAGGTCGTGTTCAATGCATTGTATGTCAAGCTTTTCATTGGTAGCTATATGTTGAATATAGCCGAGGAGTTTTTTATCTATATCAATAACGGTGATAGTTTGTGTTTTGTATAACAGCGCAAGCGCGATAGAAGTAACATCATCGTCGCCTAAAAAAAGTATTCTCTTTTTTGCAAAATGCGTGAGTTCAGCGATACGTTGTACTCTTTTGAGAACCGTGTGTTCTTTTGCGAAGAATTGATCGAGCTCACGTTGAGGTTTTGGTCGCTCGCATTTGTAACGATTGAGAAGAATTGTAAACTCTGTACAAGCAAATTGCGAGAGAGGTTGATGAGCCATAATTGTATCGACGTTTCAGTGTGATTATGATACCTTAGAGGGAGTGACTTTTCTATGACATCGTCTCTATTTTATAAAGAATATCGTTGCCCGAATGATCAAAAGTTGCTTTTTAAAGGCATACTTATTAATAGTGAGGTAGAGGTAAAGTGTCGCCTGTGTAAGCAGCTTATTTTGATACAGGGCGAAGCTGAAAATAAGTATATTTGCAAAAAACACGATTGTCCATTTCGAGCAATATAAGGATCGCCGGGGATGTCAGCATCTTTCTTATGTTATTTTTATGACTCGTCCGTCTTATTTCAGTTGCGCCTTTTTGTGATATCTTTTTGTCGTCGCGTGTGAAGCGAGGAAGGGAAAAATGATACTTAAGAAACTCATGAATGCGACGATAGTGAAAACGAGTTGGAAACCAAAGACTTCTGCTATTATTCCACCGAGGAATCCAGTGATTCCGGCTGCGATTCCAAGTATAGTACTATCTAATGCCCATTCTGTTCCTTCTTTTCCTTTATCGATGTGACGTGTAAAAATTGCGCCCCAGGCGGGGATGATTAATGCAAAACCGAGCGCCGCAATAAACTGTACAATGTAGAGATGCAAGGGTTTCGTTATGCTTATAAAAAGCAAAGAAGCAATACCCACAATGATCTGTCCAAGTATGATCGCTCTGTAATCATCTTGTTCGCCTGGGTTCTTATCGAGTACGTGCGCGATTGGAATTTGTAGTATTGATTTTGAGATCCAGTAGATAGCCGCTGCAATTCCGACCATCGCCGCACTTCCACCGGGTATTTTTTTTGTAATAAAAATCGCAAAAATCGGTTCAATCAAACCCCACGCTGCAAAGAGAATGAAATCTGATGCAATGAGATATCGTATGGTGTTATTCAGAGAAAAACGAAGCATATTTTTATCTTTAGAACTCATCTACAAGTCCGCTCATTCATTACAGACTTCGTAGATTGTATGTTATACTTTCTGTGTAAAATTTTTATACGAAAGGAGGGGTGCATATGTCAGAAGAGACATGTTCAGGCTGCGGGAATCCTATGAGCTCTTGCACCTGCAGCAACTAGTCAACGACGAAATCCGCGGTTGATATGATCGCGGATTTTGCATCTTTCTTTTTTCATTGCTCAACACATATACCGTTTTGACATGCTTCATTTGCACGACACTTTCGGGCATGTTCGGCAACAACTACTTCGCCTTTGAGGCCGCAATCATATTGTACAAGTTCTCCGTTTCGACACGTATCTTCTTGATAGGCGCCAGTTGCTGGATTACCCACTTGCCCTTTTTCGCGTCGTTTATTGAAAGGATCCGTATCTTTACAATCTTTTCCCGGGACATATTGTCCGGCACAAAAGGCTTCATCCCCATCCCAGGCGCATTCCTCGTTGCCCTTACAATGCGTGAGTACAGTATCTTCTTGTCCTCTTGTACAGATTCTTTCACCTACTCTTTTTGGTCCGCCACAAAAATCATTGTAGGTTGTACGAATTTTGCGAACTCGATCTTCCACTCGTACGAATCCTGGCACATATTTATCCGCTCCACCGTCGGAATCCGAACATAATATTCCGGCGTCTGTGTTTGGAATTCTGCCGCCGATGAGTGCCGCCGCGATGGTGCTAAAGACCGACGTAAGTCCTATAATAACGCTCACAAAGACTATGACTTTTGGGAGGAGACCTATTTGATATTTTGTTTTTGTGAGTGTTTGCTGATTTTTTTCTTTGATTATTTTTCTTTTTGGCATATTTTTTTTTGTTAACTTGATAATTCCGCGATCGCTTGCTGCGCGACGGTTTATTTTTTAGAGAAAAATTTGGATAATCCCTTGCAATTTTGGTACATCACCGGAATACGTCCCGAGGAGGGTAAACATGAGTTCATGGAGTTTTGCGATCGCCTGTGAAGCCATGATCGCTGAGTCGGGCGGAGTAATTGTGACCGGTTCATTGTAATCAAAAACATTTGCTTTGATGTGAAAAGTCATGTCATTTCCGACACTTGGATCGTAATACTGAATCGTCGTGTCTAATTGATAAATAAAATTATCTTTCCCGATCCAGATTTCGACTGGAATATCCTGCGTGTGCGCCAGCACATATTCAAAAATTTCCATCAAAGCAATCATTTGCGGATTATAAACGAGGTCTGATGCTTGATTGAGCGCTGCTTGCATTTCCTCCTGATTGATCACCGTGCGATAATGATCTGTTGTGACGCCATTGATAGTTTCTGCGCCGATGTATTCGGCTTCCTCGAGTGTGCCAAGGGCAGTATAAAGGATCCAATATTCGTTCAGCGCTTCTTTTGCTTGTGAGAGGTCAGGCATAGCCTCATCTTCGTAATATTCAGCAATTTCTTCATAGACGATTTTGAGCCATTTTCCACTGATGGACGTTCCCGTGATACCTTTCGCCGTGCTTATAAAATTATTAATCGCTGTGACATTCGTTTGCATACCATCTATTTTGAGGTAGGCAATTCCGTCAACGGTTTTTTCTTCTCCGCCGCCTTGCGCCGTCACTCCATTCGCATTGAGATTATAACTCACATCAAATTCAGAATCGGGATATAAAAATTCTTCTTGCTCGATTTTTCCCGTTCCATCGAGTTTCAGGTTCGCACGTGCAAGTCCCTTTGCGTCCATTGTGATGTTGAATCCAAAACCGAGCGAAGAAACTTTTTGCGAATTTTTATAATTCGCACTCAGCATATCGAGCTCTGCATTCGTCAGATCACCGTCGTTTGCCAACGGCGCTTCTGTTGGTGCTGCCGTATTTGTTGATTCGATCGGAGGTTCTGTTGTTGTATTTGTGGATTCAGTTGGTGTCGGTTGTGTTATGTTCGTTTCAGTTGTTGCTTGTGTATTGCTGTTGATTTGTTCTGGCGCGGTATTTTGGTTTGCGTTTGTTGTCTGTGACAGTGTTTCGTTCGTTTGCGTTGCTCCTGTATTTTTATTATCATCCTGATTGAATACGATGTTAAAAATTCTTGTAAATATTCCCTGAACCTCGGTGCTACTTGTATTTGTCTCATTGTTTGGTGACGTACTATTGGTGTTAGATTGCGTTTGTGTGTTTTGATTTTCAGGTTCAGAAGATTGCAAGGATTGAGGAGTAAAAGGCCATCGTTGCTGTGTGTACGCGAATACTCCATACGCACCAACGCCGAGTATGAACATGATTCCAAGAATTATACTTATCATGCGAGTTTTGCGATTCTTTTTTGTTGACGGTGTTTCAGGAAGGGGTATGTAAGGAAATGGGGCGTTTTCAGGTGGAATACCGCCTGGACCCATATTTTGCGGCGGTACATATGTTGGGGTATTTGCGTTGTTTGTAAGATTCATATGCGTTATTCCTCTATTTTATTTCCAATGCTATAATTTTATATTATACAATACTTTTCATTTGCGCACGATTATGTTTAGCGGTTTGCTTTCAAAATACCTTAATCTTGATCAGTTTTCTACACATCATATTGTCAATAAACTGGCTTATCAAGCGATTTTTCAGCGGCGTCGCTTCAGTTTTATGCATTTTCCAAGTCTGTCAGATATCCAAACCTATGAAGGATATCGAGGTCCTGATGGTTTATGGATAAGAAAACAAATGCCGACCTCACAGCATGCTTATAATCCGGTCAACGGTGAGGGTAATGCTTTGTCTGTTATTAGTAGCGAGTATGATCTTTTGCAGTCGAGTCTTACAAACGATCCTCGTACTGCGGCGCGCTCTGCGGCGTATTTGTCGCATTTCATTGTTGATGCCTTGGATCCAGCACATCATATCGGCAACTTTAAATCTCGTGACCCTGTACCTGTATACGATGATTGGTCCGACCCGTTTTTAGATATGCGCCAATCTTTCTGGAAAAATATTCGAAATCGACATTTCTTTTTTGAATTGTGTTCAGCTTTCTATTTGTGGCGTAGTCAGCATCTTTTTTTGCGTGTCCCAAGACGACCTCTTCAATTCAGGCACAAAAAATTTTACAAGCCACAACTTCTTCTCCTTTTTAAGAAGCGTGTACAATACGTCCATCGCTTTCGCATCTACGAGCGTTTTTTCATTCGTCGACATCGAATACAAGTCAAACGTCAAATACTCTCATTTTTATTTCCGCTGATGATTCGGTCTGTGAGTTTATTTTGGATGCATGCAATTCAACAAGCGTCCTTAGGTCGTAAAACCCATGTTTTGAGGTAAAGCAAATTCGTCACGAAAGATTATTCAGGGACAAGTCTATTATGCAGAGCATGAGTTTGATTGTGAATCTTTACGCAGGTCGGGGGCGTATGTTCCCATCGATGTTACCCGAACTACAAAAACGTTTGACAAAGCGATATCGGGAAATTCGTGTTTTTTATTCTCAGCAGAAAGGTGACGTTACTTTGCTTGCGCGAAAAATAGCGAAGACAACTGATGTTGTTGTCGCATGTGGAGGTGACGGTACTGTGAATGAAGTGCTCAACGGAATTATGGATACGCGCGTAGTTTTTGGTTTACTCCCTTTTGGAACGACGAATGTTTTTGCGCACGAGCTTGGTATCGGTCATGATGTACAGAAAGCGTGTCAAGCGCTTTTTCAAAAGCAAATACGTCGTATTGATGTTGGTTGTGCGAACGGACGTTTTTTTATTCTTTGGTGCGGTGTAGGTCTTGACGCCTATGTTATTCAAAGAGTTCAGCCGTGGCTGAAAAGAATGTTTGGACCCATTGCTTTTGATATTACGATTTTACGAAAGATTTTTTTTCTCAAAGCTCAGAAATTGCGTATCGTTCTTGACGATCGTGCACCAATGTCAGGTTGTTTCGTTGTTGTGACGAATACGAAATTGTATGGTGGAAGACTTGTTGCACCTGATGCGCAATTGGATGACGGATTGTTTAATGTTCTGATAGTACGCAAAGGTGATATGTTCAGTCTTTTTCGTAATTACCTTGGTGTCTCACGCAAATCCCATCCGAGATTCGTTAATGTTGAAAATTTTCCGGCGCGTCATGTTCGTATTGAAGCAGTGACCCACGCTCTTGCGCAAGTTGATGGCGAAATTATGGGTCCTGCGCCAGTGGATATTTCTATTCGTTCCAAAGTTTTACCTGTGCTTGTGTCTGAATAAATGCGGGGGTTTGAACTTCTCACTGATTATGCAACACATCTATGAATCGGCAGCCGATATATCTTGATTACGCAGCAGCGACTCCGGTCGCACCGGAAGTTTCTCAACATATGCAGAATTTGTCGCGAGAAATTTTTGCGAATCCGTCGAGTTCCCATGTTTTTGGACGCAAGGCGCGACAGATTATTGATGATGCACGAGCGCACATTGCTACTATTTTGCATTGTGAAGTGAGCGAAATTTATTTTACTCATAGTGCTACTGAAGCTAATAATCTTGCTTTGCGCGGTATTGCCTACGCGGCGCGTAGACAGTATCACCGCAATCATATTGTTGTTTCTGCTGTCGAACACAGTTCTATTTTGCAAACAGCTAAAGCCTTGGAACATGAAGATTTTCGTGTTACGTACCTTCCTGTGGATCGTTATGGTGTTGTTCAGGAGGACGCGCTTGTGAGTGCAATTTCACACGATACAAACTTGGTAAGTATTATGATTGCGAATAACGAAGTTGGTACGATTCAACCTATTCAGTCGTATGTCGCGCTTGTCCGTACATGTGCGCCTTATGTTGCATTTCACACGGATGCAGTACAATGGCCCGGTTTTGGCACATTGAATACTCAATCACTTGGTATTGATGCCATGACCCTCAGCGGCGCAAAAATATACGGACCACCGGATTGTAGTATGTTATTTGTGCGAAACGGTATCGCTTGCGACCCACTCCTTTTTGGTGGAAGACAGGAACATGGATTATGGCCTGGCACGGAACACGCTGTGAGTATCGCTGGCTTTGCATATGCTTTGGAACTCGCGGAAGCACGGCGATCGGCAGCGGATTCTTTCCACGCACGTCGCAATATATTTCTTGAGACTTTACGATCTCATGTCTCAGATTGTGTTGTTAATGGACATCAGGACAATATACTTCCTCATATCGTGCATCTGACGTTTCCGGGTGTTGATCAGGATGCGCTGTTGGTTGCACTCGATCAGGTTGGTCTTGCTGTTTCTGGAGGAGCAGCCTGTGATGCTGGCGCGCAGAGAATTTCGCATGTCATCGAGGCGTTGCATCTTCCGAAACTTTTCAAGCAAGCGCATATGCGTTTGAGTTTTGGTATCTCGACTTCCGAAAAGGAATTGCGAGAAGCCGCTGAACGCATTGTGCAAGTCGTTTCGCAACTTCGTTCCACATAGCTTTCCTTTGATTGATTTGTTATACTATCTCTATGCTGAAGGTAAAGAAAAATAGAGGCATTTATCCTTCCACGGGCGGCAAAATTTTATTTTCCAGCTTACGCAGTAATGTCACCTGGATGGTTTTTCGAATTATGTCCGAGTTCGTCAGCGGTTTTGAATTCTTGTCAAAACTCAAACACGAAGTCAGTTTTTTTGGATCGGCGCGTTTTCCCGAACACAATGTTCATTATCAAGAAGCTAGGCAACTCGCACGCATGTTAAATCGCGCCGGGTATACGATTATTACAGGCGGTGGCGCTGGGATTATGGAAGCGGGAAATCGCGGCGCTGTCGAAGGCCATGGCAAAGGCGAATCAGTAGGTATTAACATTCAGCTTCCAAAAGAGCAACGTACCAATCCTTATGTTCGTAAATCCATGGCATTTAGTTTCTTTTTTACACGCAAGGTTATGCTTTCAGCTTCGTCACAGGCATATGTTTTTTTTCCTGGCGGCTTCGGAACGCTTGATGAATTTTTTGAAATGTTGAATCTGATACAGACACGCAAAATCGAACCAGTGAAACTTATCCTGATTGGTAAAGATTTTTGGCAACCCCTTTTGGATTGGATTACAAAAGTGATGTATACGCAACACAAAGCGATTTCAAAACAGGACATGCGTATTTATTCTGTGGCTTCAGATATTCATGATGCTTTTCGAATCATTCGTTCTTCTCACGAGCGGGCGTATGTGAATCGTGAACATTAAGATCTTTTGTGTTATAATAGATTTGTTCTCGAGTTATCAACACTATTCTATTCTATGTTTGAAAATACACAAAAACCAAGACAAAATCCATCATCTCAATCATATCCGCAAGACACGGGCATGTCTTCACAACAACTCCCGAGACCGGGTATCCAGCAATCCTCGGTACGTTCAGCGGCAGAAGATATTTTTGCGGAAACAAGTGACATGACTCCGCAGTCACCGCAATTTGTTTCGCAACCAGATCTTTCTTCGCGAGGACAAGGCGCTGAGTCACTTTCCCCAGGACCAACTTCTCAGCCAATGGCAACAGCACCAGCCGGCGCTGGTGTTACGGGAACCTCTGCCGGGAGTTCTGGTCTTACACCACCTGGCACACCTCAAAATCCTTTTGTGCCTGTTCAACCCGGTAACATACCTTCCTCATCTTTACCGTTAGGGAGTAGAGCTTTAAGTCGGAGTCAAAAAATTATTTTGGTTTTAGTAGGTATTTTTGTCGTAGGAATATTGCTTGCGGGAGGATTTTTCCTTTACATTTATATTCAAAAACGTGCACAGCCGGACGTCCCCATTGATGCTATGGGTCTGAATGTGAATGCTTTGCGTAATCAAGCATTACAGAATGCGAATGAGAGTAGTGCCGGGAACGCGAACGTCAACACAAATCGCGCTGTAGGCACCGTCAATACGAATATTCCTGTGATCAATCTCAATCAAAACACGAATCGTTCGACGCAAAATGCGAATCAAAATGTGAATGCGAATGAACTTGTAAATGCTTTTCTGAACACTAATACGACGAGTAATGCTAATGCTGCGGGTAATACGAATGCCGTTACGAATACCTCTAGAAATAGCAATACGAATACGACGCCTTCAGCTACGAGCGATTTGGATGCTGACGGACTTCTGTATGAAGCAGAAATGAAATATGGAACTGATCCTAATAATGCTGATAGCGATAAGGATGGGTATCTCGATGGCGAAGAAGTTGAGAATGGATATGATCCATTAGGTCCAGGAAAACTCAAAACTACAAAATAAAGAGTGCGTATGTTACGACGCTGGATAAGCACTCTAGGCAGTTTCTTTATTATAGGATGTTTTTTGTTACCTTTGCCTCTCAAAGCAGAGACAATTTTATATTCTGTTTTTTTGGACTCCTCAACGCTTGCACAAGGTTATGCTTTAGAATATGCAGATGTCACTATCGATATCCCTCCTGGTATTTTCACCGAAGCATTAGAAGCGAAAATTAAAAGACCTTCAGAAAAAGATATTCCTCCATTCCCAGCGCACAAAACATTGGTGAGTGAAGTATATATTTACGATATTCGTATGCAGAGCCCACAGATTTTAAAGAAACCGGTAGGTGTGACACTTGGCGTTCAAAGTAACACTTCCGCTATGAAGCGTCTTTATTTTTTTGATCGGAATGTTTCACAATGGGTTTCCATGCCATCGAAATTTAATTCCACAACGCATAGCATTCATTCATCTTTACCTTTTCCGTATTCACTCATCGCTGTGTTCGAGGATGCTCAGACATCTGGTGCGCCTGCACTAGAAAAAGATGCGTTATGGTCACAATATGATAGCGCCGCTTTTTCGGTGCTCGATCGGCGTACGAAACGTGTGCTGTATGAAAAACAAAGTTATGTCGTGCGACCTATGGCTTCATTGACTAAACTTATGACAGCACTTGTTGCGCTCGAACAAGGTTTTGATTTTAAACAGGTCGCAACGTATGATGCGAGTTGCGATCGGATTGGATCTCGATTGAATGTAAAGTCAGGAGAAACTTTGTATGTGCGAGATTTGTGGTATACGATGCTTGCGGGTTCTGCAAATAATGCCGCGGTGTGTTTTGTACGTGCGTTAGGTTTTGACGAAAAGACGTTTGTTCGCACAATGAATGCCAAAGCGAATCAACTTGGACTTATACATACGCATTTTGTCGATGCAACCGGTCTTTCTGAAGAAAATGTTACGACAGCTGCAGAATTTGCTGTGATCGTCAGTGAAGCCTCGCGGTATTTCAAAGTATTGCAGGCGACGACTGTTCCAGCATATCGTTTTACTACTCTCAATCGCGGTATTCCACATACTATTCGGAATACGAATCGTTTTCTTTTTAACCTTGAATATCGCATTACCGCCGCGAAGACCGGTTATACTGATGAAGCACTCTACACGCAGGTGATCGCGGCAAAAAATGAACAAGGTGATGAAATCATTGTAGTATTGCTCGGTAATCCCAGCTGGCAGGATCGGTATGACGAAACAAAGCAACTTGTGCGAGAGACCTTCCAAAATTATCGTTGGTAAGTTGAGTTGAGCATAGAATGCCTTTTGGTGTTGATTTTATTTTAAAATTCCGTACACTGTACAAAGCTTTGTAATGTGTATACAACCTGAAAGGGGGTGATGACATGTATAAGGTTGGAATTTGTGGCGGAAGTTGCGCTGGGAAATTGAAAGTTGTGCACGCTTTGTCTGGATTTTTGGGGCAAGAGTGCTTTGTTATTTCGCAAGATCAATACTATCGCGATCTTGCGCATTTGCCTCCTGCGGAGCGTGCAAAGATGAATTTCGATCATCCTAATGCTATTGAATGGCAACTCCTCCTTTCCGATCTTGCGCAATTGGAGGCTGGGTGTATTGTGCATCCACCGCTTTATGATTTTTCTACGCATAGTCGTAGATCAGTGAGTCAGGAGATCACACCGCGGCCGATTCTTTTGCTGGAAGGGCATTTACTATTTACCAGCCCTATCTTCGCACATTTGGATTTGAAGATTTTCGTCTACGCACCTGCTGCTGTTCGATTGCAACGCAGACTTGCTCGTGATATTCAGGAACGCGGTCGGACAGCAGAAAGTATCAAAAAGCAGTGGAATATGACGGTACTTCCGATGCATCAGAAGTTTGTGGAACCGTATATGATGACCGCTGATTTTATTATTCCTAACATCGGGGATTTTAATTCTGCTCCGTTATGTCTCCTTGCTGATGGCATGAAGCAGTCTTTGCATCGTGTACCTCCTGAGCTTGTGATGCTTTGAGTTTTTTTCAGTTCTCTTTTGTGAGTTCCAAGTCTTGCGGTTATGACATGACTTGGAACTTGTTGTTTTTAGGGTCTGTCGCTGAATGCGATTTCGTAGGCGAAAGCGTATTCAGCGACAGACCCTAAAATTTTTGACAGCTTTTTGACCTTTTGCTATGGTAGTGCGTTCAGCGTGCTGGTTTTTACCTTTTTGTTGGGTAAACACGTTGAATATTTGACAATCTAACAATGGAGAGGTCACATGACAGAACAGGTTCAGTGTCCATCAAGACCGCTCTTTGTGCATGTCACACTTTCGTGGCTTGCGACACTCAGTGTCGCGGATTTGAGGAAAGCCGTGTACATGCACAATGGCGATCGCGCAGTCGTCATTCGCATCGGGAGTCTCAGTGGACGCGTAGGAGCGTTCATGCTCTACGATCACCGCGCTTTCAGCGTTACGACGGTTCGCATGTCGTGTCACGATTTGGAATGGCAGCGCAGTGTTCTCGTCGCTCTCGGACAGCCAGCGTTGGCTACTTGGAAGCAAACGCAGCACGGCATCGTGATCCAGTTGAATTTTCCTGGCGAAACCCTCGCTCAGTATTCCGTGCCAGCAATCTGCCTTTCGGTTTATTGGCTTCCAAAGGGTGCGGTACAGCACAATGAAGCGCTCTGGCACTGGAGTACGCTCGGCAGCGGAGTGATTCCGTCAGAGTTTCGTCTGTTTCTCACAGACGATCAACACACCGTGATTGGCCGCGGGCAGGAATACTCCTTCGAGGCATCAGATCGGGTGCGGCCGGTCTGGAAAGCAGACAAACGTCGCAGGAAGCATGTGGTGCCTGGACCCGCGTTTCAAAAGTCGAAGTCCGAGTCTGTAGCGCTCGTTCCCATCGTCGAAACGACCCCAGTAGTTCCACTGAGTAACGATCTTCCGAATTCCAGATCTTCAACTCCAGAATTAGCTTCCTGTATTGCACTGGAGCGGGTTCTCCCCTCGGTTGAGGCACTCCTTCCATGGCGACCAGAACAGCCAGCAGACTGATCGCTGTCGCCCTTTCGTTCCTTCCATGTTTTTTTCTCACCTTCAATCTCGATTTTGCCAAACTTGTTTTTGACATTGCTCCTTCCTTTCTCATGATTTTCTTCCTCTTCCTTTGTGCGGCCCTGCATTGTGCGGGGTCGTTTCTTTTCCAGCGTACGCAAGTTGTGCTATAAAAGAAAAGGCTGTCTAAAAGCCTCATATTTTATATTTTTCTCATGAAATTTGGTCACAAGAAAAAAGTTATTGTTGCCATGTCCGGAGGCGTGGATTCGTCTGTGGCGGCTTTGCTTTTGCAGCAACAAGGGTATGATGTGACGGGAGTGTTTATGAAAAATTGGTCCGGTACTTCCCTCGGTCTCACAGGAGTTGCCGCGCGTCAGTGGGAAAATCAGTGTCCTTGGGAGCGCGATGCGTATGATGTACGTCGGGTTTGTCAACGTTTACATATCCCGTACTACACTTTTAATTTTGAAAAAGAATACAAAGATGCGGTACTTGATTATTTTTTTCGGGAATACCGCGCTGGTCGTACCCCGAATCCTGATATTATGTGCAATAAGGAAATCAAGTTTAAGGTATTTTTAGAAAAAGCATTGTCCCTCGGTGTCGATGCTATTGCTACAGGGCACTATGCGCGTTGTGTTGTGCGTGAGTCAAAGTTCGAAGTGCATATTCCGCATGATCGCGCGAAAGATCAAACTTACTTTTTGTATACCCTGACGCAAGCACAACTTGCGCATACTCTGTTTCCGCTTGCGGATTACACAAAATCGGAAGTACGTGCGCTTGCGCGGCAGACGAATCTTCCGACGCATAATAAACCAGACAGTCAGGGGATTTGCTTTGTGGGGGAAGTTGATATACGCAAGTTTCTTGAAACGACGATTGCACGAACTCCGGGCGCGATTGTGAGTGTTGATAATGAAGTGATCGGAGTACATCAAGGTCTCGCGTTTTATACGATTGGTCAGCGTGAAGGTTTGAATATTGATCGCGGTGGACCGTGGTATGTTGTGGATAAACGAGTTGATCGTAATAAACTCATTGTAGCGTGTGGTGCTCATCATAAGGCGCTTTTTTCGCACGGACTTCTTGCAACTCAAGCGCATTGGATTTCCCTTGAGCCCACGCAATTTCCTTTGCATTGTCTTGCGAGGATACGATATCGTCAGACTCTTGAATTAGCGACGGTGCAGAAATCAAAAGAGTCTGAAGAGCCTTCGCGTCTTGACGTACAATTTTCCACGCCACAACGTGCGATTACCCCCGGTCAATCCATTGTTTTTTATGACGGTGATCACATGCTCGGTGGAGCAGTCATAGAGCAATCTCTTCACTGACGGGTTTGTCGCCGAATACCATTTCTGCTGCAATTGCAGCATTTCGTCCAGAATCGCTCTCTCCAACAACTTTGAGTTTGATGCGCGTGATTATTTCCATGTGCATCGCCTGAAGGTTTTTTTCTTGGATCGGGCATTCTACGCTGGTACCTTCGCGAAACGACCTCTTGGTGTTGGGCCGCTGATAGGCGTCAATCACACGTTCGGCGCATTTCCTGTAGGAATTGCATTCGCTGGACCTCTCTACCGCTGGACAGATAGTACCTTTGGTTTCTTTGAACTGTCGCTTATAATTCGGTTTTGAGCTATTATTAAAGCACAAGACCTAAATGCAAGCATTGCTTTATAAGTAAAAGCGTTTCTTGGGGTGCTACGAGTTGCAAGTACGAAACTTGTGCCGTAGTATCCCATTTTTTTATTCAGCATTTTGTCAATTTCTGTATTGCTTCACTTTGCCAAGAATTTTTTTTTCGCTATACTCAGTTCTATGCATACTCATGAAATACGTCGAAAATACCTTGCGTTTTTTCAGAAGCAGGGTCACGCGATTATTCCTTCGGCGCCCCTTATTCCTGAGCATGATCCGACAACGTTATTTACGGGTTCTGGAATGCAGCCGATTTTGCCGTATTTATTAGGTGCACCGCATCCCGAAGGCACGCGACTTACGAATTCCCAGAAGTGTTTTCGCGCTGAAGATATTCCAGAAGTAGGTGACAATCGTCACACGACATTTTTTGAAATGCTTGGTAATTGGTCACTCGGCGATTATTTTCAAAAGGAACAGATCACTTGGATTTTCACATTTCTTACGCAAGAAATCGGGCTTGATCCGAAACGTTTATACGTGTCGGTTTTTCGTGGAAAAGAAACGATTGGCGTGTCACGAGATGACGTTTCAATACAATTATGGCAGGAACAGTTTCGCCGCGTTGGTACCAGGGCAAAAGCAGTAGATGATTCATGGCACAAAGGATTACAAGGCGGGCACATTTTTTACTATGACGAGAAAAAAAATTGGTGGTCGCGTTCAGGAGTGCCGGAAAAAATGCCTGTTGGTGAGCCGGGAGGGCCGGATTCCGAAATGTTTTGGGATTTTGGTGCCGAGTGGCAATTGCATGAAAATTCAATTTTTAAAGATCAGGTGTGCCACGTGAATTGTGATTGCGGTCGATTTATGGAGATCGGCAACAATGTTTTTATGACGTATCTCCGAACTCGGGATGGATTTACGCCGCTGCCGAAGAAAAATGTGGATTTCGGCGGAGGCTTGGAGCGCATAGCTGCTGCTGTCAATAATAATCCTGATATCTTTCGCATTGATATTTTTTCCGAGGCTCGTAATACTCTTGAACAATTGTCAGGTATTTCGTACGGTTCAGCAACTCAAGCGACTAAAGTCTTCCGAATTATTCTCGATCACATACGCGCTGCAACTTTCCTGATAGCTGACGGCGTGTACCCTTCCAATAAAGATCAAGGTTATTTTGTGCGGCGACTGCTTCGTCGCGCTTTGCAGTATGCTTCTCAAATTCACATTGAAAAGCAATGTGCTGCCCTGCTTGTAGAAAATTTTATTGCATTGTATGAACGAGTTTACCCAGAGCTTGTCCGAAACAAAACAAGAATCGTTCAAGAAATTGTTCAAGAGGAAGAAAAATTTCGTAAGACACTTACGCGCGGACTCAAAGTTTTTTCACAGATTCGAGACAACGGCAAAATTTCTGGTGAACAGGCGTTCGATTTATTTACTACGTATGGATTTCCGTTTGAGATGACACAGGAACTTGCTCAAGCAGCAGGTATTGTTGTGGATACCCAAGGTTTTCATGAAGCCATGCAGAAGCATCAGGAGCTTTCGCGCACAGGCGCTTCGCAAAAATTTTCTGGAGGGCTTGCTGATCATTCTCAGTTCACAGTTCGAGGACACACCGCAACGCATTTACTCCATCAAGCTTTGCGAAAAGTCTTAGGTCCACATGTTGTGCAAAAAGGGAGTAATATTACGCCGCAGCGCATCCGATTCGATTTTTCGCATCCTACAAAACTTTCAGATTCAGAGTTGCAAGCTGTCGAGCGTATAGTGAATGAAGAAATTCGTCGGGATTTACCTGTGAGTTTTGAAGTTTTGAGTGTTGCAGAAGCAAAAAAGAAGGGTGCTATGGGTGTTTTTGATGAGCGTTACGGTAGTAAAGTGAAGGTCTATCGCATCGGTGATTTTTCGTACGAAATTTGTGGAGGACCGCATGTCGCTCATACTACTGAAGTAGGGAAGTTTCGGATCGTGAAAGAAGAAGCGTGTTCCGCCGGAGTACGGCGCATCAAAGCAGTTTTGACTTGACGAAATTTCCACGATCATTATAATGTGATTATAGATTCAGCACTTCACGAATTTGTGTTTGTCCTCATGAGAACGGTTTTATAAGGCAGTCTTTGTATCTTCCTTATCTGCCGTGGTTCCGTGAGGTTCCAAAGGCATTTTTATTTATCGGGTCTGTCGCCGAATACCATTTCTGCTGCAATCGTAGAATTTCGGTCAGCATCGTTTCAAAATTTTTCGGCTTATATTCCATATAAACCTCAAAATTTATTCAGCGATTCTGTCACGAAATTCTACGATTTCGTGACGAAAGCGTATTCGGCGACAGACCCTCATCGTGATTGTTATAGAGATAAACTTTTTTGTGCAGCTTCAGTCCTCTCGTAAAGAAGAGCGCCAATCGCAGACAGAGCAACCTCCTGCTCCGTTAAGAGCTTCAGATGCGCCGTCTTCGTCTTCTTCTTCGCGCATTACTTCCGGTATTCAGTCTTCTCAGTCTTCCGCGCGTATTAAGACGAACAAAAGAGGTTTCTTAGAGACGGAAGGTACCGTAGAAGAATTACTTCCGAATGCCCATTTTATTGTACTCCTCGAGAACGGGCATAAGATTCGTGCTCATCTTTCTGGTAAAATGCGAATGTATAAAATTCGTATTCTTCCAGGTGATCGTGTCACTATTGAAATGACTCCCTATGACCTCACGAAGGGAAGAGTTATTTATCGACATTGATTGTATATGAAGGTTCGTGCTTCTGTGAAAAAAATTTGTGATAAATGTAAAGTCGTGCGCCGTAAAGGACGCGTTCGCATTATTTGTGCGAATCCAAAACATAAGCAACGTCAAGGTTAATTTCTATGGCTCGCATCGCTGGTGTTACATTACCAAAAGAGAAGCGCATTGAGATTGCTCTCATGTATATCTTTGGTATTGGACCAACACTCTCAAAGAATATTTTGCGACAGACAGGCGTGCATCCCGATAAACGAACAAAGGATCTTACTTTGGAGGAAGTGAATACGTTGCGAGAAGCTATTGAAAAAGGTGAGTACACGATAGAAGGCGAGTTGCGTCGTGAAATTTATGGTCATGTCAAGCGACTTCGCGATATCGGTAGTTATCGCGGTATGCGTCATGCCAAGCGTTTACCAGTACGCGGTCAACGAACTCGAACGAATTCTCGGACTATACGAGGAAATGTGCGACGTACGACGCTCAGCGGTCGACGTACGTTAGAAAAGACATAAGATTATATATTGATATATGGAACAAATTGCTTCAAAGCAAATCTCTTCTTCAACTTCAACCGCTACTCCGTCAGGTACAGTAACATCTGATCACGCTGTTTCGGAGCAGATAGTTGTCAGTCGTAGTAAGAAAAAACGGCGTGTTGTGACTCGTGGAAAAGTGCATATTCATTCTACTTACAACAATACTATTTTTACGATCACAGACCTTGCTGGCAATGTTATTGCCTGGTCGAGCGCTGGAAAGGTTGGATTTAGTGGACCAAAAAAATCAACGCCCTATGCCGCTGGGATAGTTGTTCGGAGTACGATTGACAAAGCAAAAGAATACGGACTCAAGGATGTTGTCGTTGAGGTAAAAGGTATTGGTACTGGACGAGATGCGGCAATTCGTGCAGTAGCTGCGCAGGGTTTAAACATTCTGAATATTCGTGATGTGACGCCGATTCCTCATAATGGCTGTAAACGTCCAAAACCTCGTCGGGTATAATTTTTATTTTTTCTCTCATGTCTCAATATCTCGGAGCAAAATGTAAACTTTGTAGACGCGCAGGTGCAAAGCTTTTCCTTAAAGGAGAGCGTTGCTTAAGTTCAAAATGCGCTATTGTAAAGCGTAATTATCCTCCTGGACAACATGGTGGAGAACGTCAAGGTCGTTTATCTGAATATGGTTTACAACTTCGCACAAAGCAGAAATTGAAACAAATGTACGGCTTGCGTGAGGCTCAGTTTTTAAACACCTTTCAGAAGGCAGAACGTTTGCGCGGTAATACTGCGGCACATCTTATGCGACTTTTAGAACAGCGGTTGGATACGATTGTGCTTCGCGGGGGATTCGCGAGTTCTCGAGCGCAAGCTCGTCAACTCGTGCAGCACGGACATTTTTTGGTCAATGATAAAAAAGTTAATATTCCATCGTATCAGACGAAAGTTGGTGACACGATTACTGTGAGTCAAACTAAGACCAACAAAACATTTTGGAAAGATAGAAGCGCACGATCGACGAGTGAAGTACGTGAATTAGAAATTCCGCAGTGGCTTTCGAGTGATCTTGCACAAGGTGTTATGAAAATTCTGACCGAACCAGAAACGCAACAACTCGCTGACAATATGAATATTTCGTTGATTGTTGAATTTTATTCTAAGTAAGCCTAAATCATACGTATGAACGAACTTACTTTACCTACACAGTTTCAAATAGAATCGTTGAGCGCTCGCCGAGCGCATATCAGTATTCAGCCATTGCATCCAGGTTTTGGCATTACTTTGGGAAATGCTCTTCGTCGCGTACTTCTTTCTTCACTACCCGGAGGTGCGATTACCGCGATTAAAATCAAAGGAGTAAAGCATGAGTTTTCTGTGCTCTCAAATATGAAGGAAGATGTAGTAGATGTGATCCTGAATCTTAAGTCGCTGCGTTTAAAATCACTTGCCGATGGCCCAGTGAAGCTTGTATTGGATATGAAGGGTGAAAAAGTTGTCAAAGCAAAAGACATTGAAAAAAATGCGCAAGTGGAAATTCTTGATCTGGATCATTATATTGCTACGTTAACAAGTTCGGATGCAGAGTTGAAGATGGAAATGTGGGTGGAAAACGGGCGTGGATATGATCCAGTAGAAGGGCGTGTTTCTGATCGTACTGAGGTCGGTGTGATTGAAATTGATGCACTGTTTTCTCCTGTGCGATTGACAAATTTTACCGTAGAAAATATGCGCGTTGGACAATTGACGAATTATAATAAATTGATGGTAGATATTGAAACCGATGGCTCTGTTACTCCACTGGAAACATTTCAATCCGCTGCGAAAATTCTTGTGACTCATTTTCAATTATTCATGGACGTACCAGGTCTTTCTGTTCAGACTTCACCTGTTCAAACTCCACCGGTTGCCGAGATTGACTCGATTCCTGCTGTTTCCGATGAATCTCATGAATCAGTATCGGAGTTAAAGAGTACGAAACTTTTCAAAAAGAGCAAAGCAGGCGGCAAAGCGTCTCGTAAAAAGAAATCTGAATAATTTTTTCCATGCGTCATCGTAAACGAGGTAAAATTTTAGATCGCGCTCAAAGCAGTCGCAAAGCACTCTTACGTCAGATGATTGTCAGCTTTATCTTGCATGGCCGTATGCAAACAACTCTTGCGAAAGCAAAGGTCGTGCAGCAAGCAGTTGAACCGCTTGTGACGATGGCGCGTCGCAATACTCTTGCTGTTCGGCGGACATTACTTAAATTGTGTGGGACAAGTTCGGATGCACAACAAGCAGTGCGTCTCTTACTTGAAAAGTTTGGACCAAAATATGCTCAGCGTAAGGGTGGCTATACTCGTCTTGTGAAAGGAAAAGTACGTCTCGGCGATGGAGCGCAACGTGTTTTTCTCGAATTTATTGAATGATATTTTTATGGTTATTACTCTACCATCGTCTTCACAAACTATACATTCTCAGCCGAAATTGGCGATTTCCCAGCAATCTCCCGTACGACTTGTACGTCATACACATCTTCTCGATGCTACTGGTGTTTCCGTCGGGCGTTTCGCAAGTCACATTGCGCAGCTTCTTATGGGAAAGCATAAAACATCATGGCGTAGTTATAAAGATGTTGGAGATATTGTACATGTGAAAAATGTACAGCATTTGAAACTTACAGGAAAAAAACTCACCAATAAAGTTTATGTTCGATATTCCGGATATCCTGGTGGATTAAAAAGTATAAAGTCTTCGGAATTACTTGCGCAGAATCCACAGAAACTTTTACGTCTTGCGGTGTACAATATGTTGCCAAAGAACTTTCAGCGAGACCGACTTATGAAACGTTTGCGTTTTCATTCATAATTTATCTTCATGCCTACCAAAACAACAAAGAAACCGCGTGTTATTACGCGTACTACTAAAAAGAGCACCAGTTCGTCAAAGCGTATAAAACGTAAAGCAACCTCTAAGATTCCGTTAACTCCAGCAACTACTCTTCAACCAAAAGAAGGTACGACTCCAACAGTGCTTCCTGTGTCACAAGAGAGTGCGGTATTACGCAAAAAGTCGTATCTATATGCGGTTGGTAGACGTAAATCCGCCGTTGCTCGTGTGCGACTTTATGTTGATAAGCAATCCGAAATTACGGTGAATGAGAGATCTGCGGCTCAATATTTTCATAATTTTTATCTCGAGAAGATCGTAAGTGATCCCCTCCGTGCCACTGAATTACTTGGCAAAGTTGGATTGAGTATTAAAGTCAGTGGCGGTGGACCTCGGGGACAGGCTGAAAGTATTCGTCATGGCATCGCACGAGTATTGACAAGTTGGCAAAAAGAATTTCGTGCTCCACTGAAACAAGCTGGGTTTTTACGTCGTGATCCACGTGTGAAGGAACGCAAAAAATACGGGTTAAAGAGAGCACGTCGTGCTCCACAATGGTCGAAGCGCTAAACTTGCGGCTTGATACCATGCAACAAAGTCTGGCCAAAAATACAACCTTACTGACTGCAGCATTTGCTTTTCAGAAAATTCTGTCTTTTTTTTATTTTACCGCCATCGCTCGCAGTATCGGCGAAGAGAATCTTGGTAAATATGGGTTCGCTCTCACGTTTACCTCGATCTTTGTTATTTTTATGGATTTTGGTTTGGGGCCAATTTTAACTCGGGAAGGCGCTAAAGATGAACGTACGCTTGGAGAAAATCTTCGTCGCATTGTTGCATTGAAACTTTTTCTTACCTTTTTCTCACTTATTGCTTTAGTATTGACGTTGTGGATCTACCATGAGATCAAGCCTGTTCCAGTTGATACGCGACTTTTAACATACCTCGCGATTGGTATCATCATCTTTGATACTTTTACTTTCACATTTTTTTCAATTTTTCGAGCAAGGCAGCGTCTGCAATACGAGGCGCTTGGTATTATGATTTATCAGGCGTTGATTGTCACAGCTGGACTTTTTGTAATTTATTCTCATCTTCCGCTCTATGCTTTGATTCTGGCGATTCTTCTTGGGAGTATGTTTCAATTTACGTATTCGTTATTACTCGTAAAGTGGAAAGCGAAACTTTCTGTATGGCCGCACTTTGATTTTGGAACATTTAAAAAATTTATTTTCCTCGGCGCGCCTTTCGCGCTTGCAGGAATTTTTTTTAAACTCAACGGATCCATTGATACGGTGATGTTGCACGGTTTGGCTGGCGAACGCTATGTTGGTTGGTATCTGGTAGCGCTGAAACTCACCACAGCTTTGACAGTGTTACCAGGGGCTTTTGCTACTGGTTTTTTTCCAGCAATGAGTCATTATTATCAACATGCTCGAGAAAAAATGGCTACGCTCTTTGAGCATTCTATGTTTTACCTCATGGTCATTAGTCTCCCGATCACTTTTGGAGTTCTGGTGATTGCTGATCGGATCATCCTCACTGTCTATGGGCCTGCTTTTGAAGCTTCGATTCAGGCATTGCAGATTTTTATTTCGAGTCTCTTATTTGTCTTTTTGAATTACCCTGTTGGTAACCTACTCAATGCAGCAGATAAACAAATGCGTAATACCGTACATATGGGGATTGCATTGTTCGTGAATATCATTTTGAATATTATGCTTATACCAAAATATACCTATATCGGTGCAAGTTTTGCCGCGCTCGCAACCCATATAGTACTCATCCTTTTGGGTTTGCCGGTCGTATATCGCATTGTTCGTTTTCGTGTGCGATATCTTATCGATAAGCTGCTCCGTGTTTTTACTGCCGCCAGTATTATGGGAGTGTGTCTTTTTGTCATCGAACCTTATTTTTCTTTTTCTTTCGGTTTAATCTTTCTTATTTTTGTCGGTGCTTTTGTATACGCCATCGCACTTTTTTTAGTGCGCGCATTTTCGTTCGATGAACTTCGTTTTCTGTACTCTATTGCCTTAAGAAAAAAAGCGGTATGAAGCGAACGTTGCTTGTGACTCTTGATTTTCCGCCGCACATTGGTGGAGTAGCGCGCTATTATGATCAGTTATCGCGTCATCTTCCAAGCGATTTTTTTCTGGTGTTCGCGCCTTCTGTTTCAGACGCACATGAAGTTTCGGCACAAAGAGCATATGATCAACACGTGACGTTTCGTGTTCTTCGCGGTAGATTTTTTTGGAAATGGATGTGGCCGCATTGGTTGCCATTGCTCTGGCGCGTTGGGTGTGTCGTTCGTAAGGAGCACATCGAGCACGTTCTTGTTGGACAGATTCTTCCTGTCGGCACGGTGCTCTGGTTATTGAATTTGATTTCGAGCATTGGTGTATTTCCTGTATTTTCTTATACTGTGATGACGCACGCGATGGATGTGATGCTTGTGCATCAAACACCGCGAAAGAAATGGCTCGCGAAGCATATACTTGCCAACGCGCACTCAGTGACGAGTGTCAGTACTTTTACAAAAGAGTACCTACAGCGTTTCGGTGTTGTTGAAAATCGATTGCATGTGCTCCCGCCGGGTGTCTCTACGTCCATGTTTGGATCGTCCACATCGCGAAGCGATATCCGAAAAGAGATGCAATGTGAAGATGCCTTTTTGTTACTTTCTGTTGGACGACTTGTCGAACGGAAAGGATATGATAGGGTGATTCAAGCACTTTCTGCACTCTCTGGTCGTTATCCTCATATTCATTACCTGATTGTTGGTGCTGGACCGTATGAAACTGCTTTACGAGCTCTTGTTGTACGTACAGGTTTAGTGAATCGTGTGCATTTGATAGGGCAAGTGTCTGATAATAACCTTCCGAGTTATTATGCAACATGTGATGTTTTTATTTTACCGACAAGAGTCCTTGATGCTGGTAAGGATGTCGAAGGATTTGGTATTGTATTTTTAGAGGCCGCTTCTTTTGGTAAGCCTGTTATTGCCGGCAATACTGGCGGGGTTACGGATGCTGTGATTGATGAAGTGACAGGACTCTTGGTTGATCCAGAAAATATTTCACATCTTGCAACGGCTATCGAGCGTCTCTATACAAATCCAGTATTGCGCAGTCGTTTTGGCGAAGCAGGGAAGAAACGTGTGCAAGAGCAATTTCAGTGGCCTACGATTGCTAAAAAATTTGAGGCACTATTGTCTTCGTAATCGCTCATATCGCGCAGTACGTCTCATATATGTTGCAAAATTCGATTGATATTGTCATGTTTGGCATGTCTGCTGCTTTTGAATGGGAGCAGGGATTTCGTAATCGGAATTTTTTTATTCTCCAAGCGCTCCTCAAGCATCCACGTGTTTCCCGTATTATTTTGGTTGATTTTGTGCCACCGACACTCAAGCGCGCACTGAAAGAATATTATTATGCGAAACTATTTCAGGGCGCAGGCGCTCTCTTACGCGGTTGGAATTTTCGTTGCACCCAAGCAAAACAGAATTTATATGTTTATTCTGGCATTTCGCATAAACCTTTAGTCAAGGTACTCACGCATTTAGGTATTCAGCGTCCCGTTCTTTGGTCATATAATCCGCTCGTTGTTGATTATCTTGCCGATATTCCGCATTCATTTTTTGTATTCGACGCAGTAGACAATTGGAGTGTACACTCGGCGTATCGCAAGCACGCGAAAGAGCTTGTAAAAAATTACGATGTGATTCACAATGACGCTGATGTTATTTTTACGGTGGCTCCAGAATTGCGCAATGTATTTCGTGGACATACACAAGTGCACTGGATTCCGAACGGCGTTGACTTTGCGCATTTTTCTACTCCCCGAGCAGTCCCACAGGATTTAGCCTCTATTCCTCACCCTCGTCTTGGCTATACCGGCGTCATTCAAGATCGCTTTGATGTCGCATTACTTTCACACGTTGTCGCGGAAAGACCAGATTGGCATTTTGTGTTGATTGGAGACGTTTGGCCTGATGCTCATATTGAATCACTACGAAAATACCCTCATGTTCATTTTTTTGGAAGAAAAACGTATGATATATTGCCGGCGTATCTTCAGCATATTGATGTTGGTATCGTGCCGCATAAAGTGAATGCCTTCACGCAGACGATGAATCCACTCAAGATATATGAGTATCTCGCCTGTGGAAAACCGGTCGTGAGCACGCCGGTTGCTGGAACGGAAATGTTCGCACACTATGTGAGTTGTGCTCCTACCGCTCAACAGTTTCAACATGCTCTTACGGAAGCTTTGCGTGATGATTCTATTGAACGTGTGCAACAACGACAAGCGTTCATGCGTGCACATACTTGGGAAAATCGCGTGCAGAGGATGTTTGCTATTATGGATACAGTGCATTAACTTTTTTTTTAAAAGTGATATGCGTGTGTCAAAATATGTTACGCTGTTTCAGCTGACTTGGCAGGAATACTTGGCATATAGAATGAATTTTGCGCTGGAAGTATTCGGTTCGATTTTTCTGATCCTGGTTACGACCCTGGTATGGAAAACACTCTTTTCTACTCAAGGGTCCTTGATTGCAGGTTATTCGGAACATGAAATGATCACCTATGTTGTTGGTGCAGGTATGATTTCTTCGCTTCTGCTTTTAACTGCGCAAGGTGATGATATTAATGATGATATTCAGCAAGGCAGGCTTTCGGTACTGCTCTTGAAACCGTTTCATGCGACCGTGTATTGGTTGATTCGAGATATGTGTAGAAAATCTCTCACATTTATTATTGGCATTGTTGGGTATAGTGTGGTATTTCTTTTGTATCATGATATACTTTTTTTCCCAACTTCACTTTGGCAATTTGTGCTCTTTTTGGTATTTTTGTTCGTTGCTTCCCTTTTACATTACGGATTTTTTTATATTTTGAGTATTCTTAGTTTTTGGATAGATCAGACATGGGGATTTCGATTCGTCATGCGTGTTGTGATGGAAATTGCTGCCGGCGCTCTTATTCCTTTGAATCTTTTTGCTCCGCTGTGGCAGAAAATTTTTAGCGCTCTTCCGTTTCAATTTTTTGCATATGTGCCTATGCAAGTGTATATCGGAAAAGTTTCGTATTCACAGGCCTTTCTTTTATTAGGAGAGGGCATTTTGTGGCTTGGAGGCATTGCTATGATAGGGTATATCCTGTGGCGTAAAGGAATTCGCTTATACACAGCTCAAGGAAATTGATTATCAATATGCTCGCAAAGACCTTGCTGAAATATTTTCATCTTTTTGTACTGTTTGGAAAAATCAGTATGATGAACCAGATAGCTTCGCGTCTGACCTTTGTCGTTGCTGTGATTGGAAAAATTATTCGCAGTGCGCTTTTAGTAGTATTTTTTCAGGCTCTTTTTTTGCACGTTTCATCGTTTGCGGGTTGGAGTTTTCCGGAAGTTTTACTTCTTATTGCTGTGTACTTGACGGTCGAATGGGCTGTGATTGTAACCTTTCACCGGAATTTAGCCTACTGGTTTCCGAAGACGCTTCTCGATGGAAGTTTTGATTTTATACTCACGAAACCGCTCAGTCCCTTATTTTATTCGAGCTTTCGTATTGTGGATTGGTTTGATATTGTGAGTGTACCTCCCATTGTGTTGTTGTGGGTGTATGTTTTGTCTCGGTTTCCCTGGTCATTGCAAGTTCAGGATATTGTGCTTTTTGTAGTTTTTCTGTTGCTTGCTATTCTATTTTATTTTGCACTTTTGCTTATGATTGCTTCTACAGCTTTTTGGACGATTCATGCAACGGGTGTTGGGCGATTTTTGGAAAATATTTTTCGTGCGGCACGATATCCTACGAGTTCTTTTCGAGGAGTTTTTCGTATTGTATTTCTTTTTGTTATTCCTCTTGGTTTTGTCGCGACTTTGCCAGTGGAAGTTCTGCTTGCACGCAGCTCATGGTACTCTATGTCGTATATGATAGTATTCGTCGCATTTTTGCTTTTCTTGGCAATTCGATTCTGGCGTTTTGCTCTGAAACATTATTCGAGTGCCAGTAGTTAAGTTTATGTTTTCGAAATACATTCACACAGCGAAACTTTCCATACAAAATCAAATTGTTTACCGTTTTAACATCACTGTTTTTGCGCTTAAAGAAGTTATTGTTGCGTTTGCGCTTATTATTTTTTGGCATGCAGTGTATCAGGATGGATTTACACTTGGTAATTTTTCGTTTCATTCGCTTGTCGTGTATTACCTTACCGTTGCCTTGATGCAACTCGCGAGTAGCGAAGGTATTGCCTGGAATCTGATTGAAGATATTCAGGAAGGTAACATTTTGAATTTTATTCTTAAACCCCTCCAGAGCATTTGGTTTTTTCTTGCGCGCACTATCGGCGGAAAGATCGGACAGAGTTTTTTCTTGTGGCCTCTTCTCGGGTTCATTTTTATTGGCTTTTGGTATTTTCATCTTGTGACGATGCTTTCAATCGTGGCTTTTTTTCTCTTTTTTATCCTTGCGCTTCTTTTGAGCTATTTTACTTATTTTCTCATTGCTATCATTGCTTTTTATACTGAATCAAGTTGGGCTTTTATTCTTTTTTGGCATTTTATCTCCAGTTTTCTTGGCGGCGCTTTTTTACCTCTTGATGCTTTTCCACTTTGGCTGCAACATTTGAGTGCATTCCTTCCGTTTCAGTATTTATTTTATGTGCCGGCTCGTTTTCTTGCTGGCGACTTTGAAAATTTTTGGTTTGCACTTTTGATAGTGTTCGCTTGGATAAGTATCTTTGCATTACTCTCAAAGTTTTTGTGGCATATCGGCATAAAATCTTATGAAGCCTATGGCAGATAAGAAATCTTCTTTGCGACGTTATGTGCGAATCTTGTTTGCCTATATGCGTCTGTATCTTGCACGACGAATGGCGTACCGGTTTGATTTTGTTTTGAATTTTATTTTGGCGGTTCTTTTTACGAGTATGTCACTCCTTTTTGTAACTTTTGTGTATCGCAATGTCCCGGTTGTTGCCGGGTGGACGCGCGATGAAGCTTTGTTGATCGTTGCTTCCTATTCGATTGTGAATGGACTCGCGTGGATGTTTTGTTTCGGTGGATTCTGGAATTTTGATCTGTTGCTTTCGACAGGAAAGTTCGATTCTTTTTTAGTGAAGCCTGCTCCGCCTATACTCCTTGTTGCTTTTTATCGTACAACGCTTGAAGATATCAGCGAGGTTTTGATTGGTGTTGTCCTTATCGCTCGGTATTATGTGCAGCATTCGGAACTCCATGTCTTTCCACATGTGTTCGGTGTTGCGCTGAGTTTACTATATGGCTTTATTATATATACAAGTGTTTTTGTGCTGGCGAAATGCTTGAGCTTTAAAAAAATTCAAAGTTGGTCTATGAATCGACTCGTGACGGATATGTTTGCGATAGGAAAATATCCTCAGAGTATTTTTCGTCAGACACTTTTACGTTTTACGACAACAGTCATCCTCCCGATTGCTTTTATTGGCACAGTACCCGCGAATTTTGTGAAAGGCGAGGGGACTATCGCGATTCTTCTTCTTGGCTTTGTGTTAACATGTATTTTTTTGTTTCTCACGCGCTTTGTGTGGCAGCGTTCATTGCGTGATTATTCAAGCGCCAGCAGTTAAAGTTTTAGCACAGACTCCCGCAATGCGCTTGCAGGAGTCTTTTTTGACTGCGATTTTGATACTCGCGTTTTACGGTACTAATATCACGCGCCGTGTTACTCTCGTAAAGTCACTGGATTCGTTTGCTCGACGTCTGAGTTCAAAGACCATCGGTCGACCTCGGTAGTCTTCTAATTTACAACTGTCAAATTCGAATGCTACCGTTTGATATCGCTCCCATTCATCTGTACCAAAATTTGTTGCATCGCTTTCGTTCGAAGCACAGATTTGAATAAGACCCCCGTCTTTCTTCGCTAAGCCGACTCGAAGTTGGAACTCTCCGGTGTCCTTTGGATCCAGGAGATTGAGTATCCAACTTTGCACAGGTACTTTCTTCAATTCACGTGTTTTGCTATACAATTCAGTATCACGGACAAACGGATAGGCGATATAGTAGAAAGAATTCAAGAATTTGCTTTCTTCGTGGACATACCTGCGCGGTGGAAGGAGCACAAGACCGTCTTCATTCACAACAACTTCTTTAAATATTTCGTTATTCCATTCATTGCGTTCTTTTATGACATGGTCACTATCGAGTTGAACTTGCAAGAGGTTCCCGCCGGTTGTGAGTGCAGGATCTATTGCAGCGAATGTGAGTTGCTTCATACCGCGTGCCTTGAGCGTTTCGATAGTCTTCGTTATTTCTTTTTCACCTTTGATATTGAGTGTTATTGTGAAATTCGATGTTGCATTTTTGCTGGGATTCCATACTGCCATGTGGTATTGATATTGGTACTGTAAACTATTGATTGCGTTTTCATCCGGCACTTCCATTGCTTTTGTTTTGACTTGAACAATGCCATTTGAGAGAAGTTCTGGTAAAGCAGCTTTTTGTTGGAGGAATTTTTGTACATTCTTTAACGCTTTGCTTATTTTCGCAGACAGTGTTCCTTTTATATAGACAACATCATAATTAGCAGCGATATTTTTAAGCATGGACACTACGGTTCCTGGAGCCCAATCATCTGGTAATTCTGGACAGTACGTGCCCATTTGCGATGATTTCACACAGAATTTCGGCAAATACTCTCCTGGAGTCCAATCGTCTGGAATGTTTGTTCCAGGTGTCCAGCCATCAGGAAGCAGCGTGCCTGGTTCCCAATTATATTGATCAAGAAGTCCAGCAATGATCGCCCAAAGAGTTCCGAGATATTCACCAGCTTCCACGGTAAGTTCTTTTTTATCGAGCATCACGAAGGTAAAAGCTTTGTTATTTTTGGTATTGGCATCTGTGCCATTCTGCCATTCGAGAGAACCCAGCGCATTGATAAAGGCGTTAATTTCACCGGACCTAATTTGACCGTCACCGTTACTATCTAAAACAGGGAGGTTCAGTATTTTGTAACCTGACGGAGCCGTTACGGCAATAATATTACTATTCTTTATAAGATTTTTTGGCAGCGTGAACTGGAAGAAAGCCTTGCCACCAGCTGGGTAGAGAGTATCCGTTGTGCCTAATCTTGCGAAGAGTGCTTCGAGTGCCGCTTTTGCAGTTGGATAATCGTTGAGTGCTTCCAGCGCTTCATCTTTCCACGCTGACACTGCATCGGAATAATCAAATTCAATATCGAGACCGCTCTGGACTTTATTATTCACTTTCACTTCGAGGTTCGCAAAATCACGCACGAGCGTACTCTGGCTGAGATTGATCACATATCCTGTAATCTCAAGGCCAGTGAGTTGGCTATCCTCATCAAGCTGCGGTATTGCTGTTAAGCCTTGGGTTGCAATATCCGGAGGATTGCTTGGCTGTTGTTGATCTTGATTGGGCTCTGGTGCTGTGACGGGAGCAAAAAGGATAACGTATTTGAGGTTGTTTGTTGTATTTTCGTCAGTAGCACTTGATCCGTCTGTTTTACTGAATGTTTTGTTCATAATCACGCTGGCAACAGCACCCGTTGTTTTATAGAACAAGCTTGGTTGGTTGAAGGAGAATTTTTTCTCTTCGCCAGGATTTAAAATACAATTCGTTGCTTCGGATTCTTCGTTGCACGAAAAACCTGCTTGCTTGCTGTATTGTTTGAGTATATCTGCAATTTCTTCATTAATTTTTCCAGCGTTTTGGAGAAAAGTAATCGTTGCTTCTTTCATATCAGGGAAGAGCTTGAGTTGCGTTGGTTTCACTACTACAGCTTCTGTTCCGCGATTCACAATTTTCCCTTCGATATTCAGAAGCACGAGACCATCTACTTCAAGTTTACTCGGAATTGCTGTAAGATTTTCCACAGATACATCATATTTTGGCTGTTCATAGCTTACTTCTTCTGCGATGTTCTGTGTTGGCGCACGTTCAGCGCTGAGAGTTACTTGATTGCTACTCAAAAATAAGAAAACAAAAATTGCTAAAAAGGCGAATATTTTTTGCAAGTTTCTTTTGAAAGATTCTCGTCCGTACATAATTTTGTCTTTTTAAGACTTAAATGTGATTCACTATACATGATACATATTTTGTCTTTCTTACGCAACAGAATGATTTTCTTTACAGTTCAGCCCGATTTCTCTAGAATGCAGACATGTCACAAGCTGTAATCTACGTGCAACATCTTTCCAAGCGTTACGAGTATTACAAAAAAGCTCCGGGGCTTCTTGCGTCGGTTAAAAGTATCTTTCATCGTGAAAAATTGTTTACAGATGCTGTAAAAAACGTTTCTTTTCAGATTGACACCGGAGAACTCGTTGGATTCCTTGGGCCGAACGGTGCTGGGAAGACGACAACACTCAAAATACTTTCTGGTATTTTGTATCCAACGAGCGGTGAGGTTCAGGTTTTGGGATATACTCCCTGGGAACGGAAACCTGTTTTTCAAAAACAATTTAGTCTTGTGATGGGGCAAAAAAATCAGCTTTGGTGGGATCTTCCAGCAATGGAAACATTCATTCTCAACAAAGAAATTTATGAAATTCCACAAAAGCTTTTTGATCGCACAGTGAACGAACTTGGTCAGCTATTGGATATCATCGATATTCTTGAAGTTCCGGTGCGTAAACTTTCTCTTGGTCAACGAATGAAATGCGAGCTCGCTGCTGCACTTTTACATCAGCCAAAGGTGCTCTTTCTTGACGAGCCTACTATTGGACTCGATGTCACTTCCCAGCAAAATATTCGGAATTTTATAAAACGCTATAACAAGGAAAAGCAAACTACTATTGTGCTGACCTCACATTATATGGATGACATAGTCGAATTATGCAAACGCGTGATCATTATTGATTTAGGTTCTATCGTCTATGATGGAAGTCTCGCTGAACTCATTGATCGTCATGCCGATTACAAACTTCTGAAGATTACTTTTACTGAAGACGTTTCCAAGGAACGCTTACAAGCTTTTGGGAAGGTGAATGACTATACACCGAAAAGCGTGGTGTTACATGTTCCGAAAACTTCCTATAAATCTCTTGCAACAAAAGCACTTAAGGATTTACCCGTCGATGATATTCTGATTGATGAAGTTGAACTCGAAGAAGTAATTCGTGATATTTTCGCTGCAACAAAAGAAGAAAAACGAACAAGCATTTCTTATGAGTAACTTTTGAATTTTATGTCTCATACTCTCGATGTTTCTATTGTGATTGTGAATTGGAATGTGAAAGATATTCTTCACAGGTGTCTTGAATCTCTTTATCAGTATACTCATGGTATTACTTTTGAAATTTTTGTGATTGATAATGCTTCGAGTGATGGAAGTGTTGATATGATTCGTAAAAATTTTCCATATGTTCAGCTGATCGCAAATACTGAAAACGCAGGTTTTGGGAAAGCCCAAAATCAAGGTATACAACAAGCTCGTGGAAAATATATTTGTATTTTTAATCCGGATACGGCGATTACTGACAATGTTTTCAAAAAAATGTTTGACTGGATGGAACACCCTGAACACACGAAGGTAGTTCTCTTAGGACCGAAACTTATGTATCCTGATGGAAGACCGCAGCCAAGTATTAAACGTTTTCCTACTGCTGTTTCACAGATGATTATTTTATTGAAATGTCATCATGTTTTCGGTTGGTTTGGTCCAGTGAGGCGGTATCTTGCGAAGGACTTTGATTATAATATTGAACAGCCTGTAGATCAGATGATGGGTGCGTGTATTTTCGCACGTGCAAGTGCGCTCCATGCACTCAAAGGATTTGATGAGGATTTCTGGATTTGGTTTGAAGATGTTGATTTATGTAAACGTTCGAAAGCGAGTGGATGGGAAAATTGGTATACGCCGTTGATATCTATCATACATCACGAAGGGAAAAGTTTTGGACAAATCTTTTCGCCAACGAAGCAGCGGTACTTTAATGCGAGTTTGAAAGTATATGCTCGTAAATACTATAATGCACCGTCCCAAATTATTCTTGCATTTTTGGCTCCTGTGAGTCTTTTTCTTAGCTACATTGTTTCATGGCTTCACATCAAACCCAGACCACAATCTCGGGTGTAACGATTGATTTTCGTCATTTTTTTCAGGCGCATTATCACACGACACTTCTCGCACTCCTTGCTTTTGAGGTCCTTTCGTTTTTGAGTTTTCTTTTTCTGCCACTCAATACTCTTTTTTGCGTGTTTTTTATTTTTTTCACGTTTCTTCTCTCGCTTCATGATTTGCGAATTGGAGTATTTATAGCACTCGCTGAACTCGTTGTCGCCTCTAAAGGCTATCTTTTTTATCTCGATTTTGGTTCCTTTCTTATGTCCCTTCGGCTTGGTATTTTCCTTGCTGTTATGTTTGCTTGGTTTTTGACAGTCCTCAGAGGACGGCGTCAGATTCAGTTTTTTCACTCCAGGCATTGGAAATTCTACTTGCTTTTTTTTGTCGTCATTTTTTTTGGAATCGTCAATGGCTTTATGCATTATAATACCGCCTCAAATATTTTTTATGATGTGAATGGCTTTTTATATTTTGGCTTCGTTTTTCCTTTTTTTGATGCCTTACGCACTCCAAAAGATTTTTTGCAGGCATTGCAAGTAATGTTCGCTGGCATTACAGTGACGATTTTAAAATCTCTTTTTTTACTCTTTATTTTTTCTCAGCAATTTTTACATGTGCTCCCTCCAATATATAAGTGGGTGAGAGTCACGGGCGTCGGAGAAATTACTTTGCTCGGTAATTTTTTCTACCGTATTTTTTTTCAGAGTCATGTGTATGAAGTCATTTTCTTTTTTCTCATTTTTTCGTTCTGCATTTTTCCCAAACGCAAGCATTCATATTCGCGATTTGATTGGTCTGTTATCACACGAGGGGCTTTGTGTTTGCTGGTGATTTTTCTTAGTTATTCACGGAGTTTTTGGCTCGGGACTATTATGGCGCTTTTTCTTATCTACTTGTTGCTTTTTTTCTATTGGCATCTGAGTTTGAAACGCTTAGCGTTTTCTCTTTTCGCACTCGTGTTGGTATTTTTTATTGATTATGCTTTGATTTTTGGCACTGTAAATTTTCCACTTCCAAATCGTGCGGCGACATTTGGCCTTACAAGCCTCTTAACCGAACGCACCGAAGACCTCACGGAAGAAGCGGCTTCGGCGAGCCGTTTTCAGTTACTCGGCCCATTACTTCAAAAAAATATTTCGTCTCCTCTTTTCGGTACTGGGTTTGGTTCGACAGTCAGGTATCAAACGCGTGATCCTCGGGCACTCGAAACTCATCCTGATGGTTGGTATACGACGTATGCTTTCGAATGGGGATATCTGGATCTTTGGTTGAAATTGGGTCTTATTGGTCTTGTGATATATCTTTGGTTGCTATTGAAAATCATTCTCGATGCGAGAGTATTTTTTAAACACCCCGAAAACGATTCTTCATGTCTTGTGATTGGCGTTCTTTTTGGTGTGATTGCTTTGATATTGATCAATGCTACAACCCCATTTTTAAATCATCCTCTCGGGATTGGATGGATTATTTTTGTGAGTGCGCTTGTGGAGGTTTTTCGCAATCATTATGTATCATCACACCAAACCAATCAGGTTGCATGAGATTCTCATTCTTGTTGGAATTATTTTTCTGCTTATACTTTTGGTTGTGCATTTTCTTCCGTACTCAAGTATTCTGTTCAAGCGGGAAACGCTCCGACTCTTTATTGATCGTGCTGGAATTTTCGGCCCTTTGGTGATTATTTTTGTTATGGTACTTGAAACCGTCGTTGCGCCGTTGCCTGGAATTTTTCTGCCGACAATCTCTGGTTTCTTTTTTGGTTTTTGGCTTGGCTCGTTGTATGCTTATATTGGGGATGTCCTTGGTGCTTGTGTCGCCTTTAGTTTAGCTCGTCATTTTGGGCAACCTTTTGTTCAACGCATTGCTTCTCAAGAAACAGTTGAGCGTTCGCAAATATTGATTAACAAGTATAGTCGGTATCTTTTCATTTTGTACGCTGTCCCAATTTTTCCGATTGATATTGTGAGTTTGCTTCTCGGTATTTCACCGCTTCCGTTTCGAAGATTTTTGACTATTATTCTTTTAGCATTTGTGCCGAACATACTGCTTTTAAATTTTTTCGGTGATTATCTCTTTCGTGCTTCCTGGTGGAGTTTCTCGATGATCGGTATTGTGATTATGCTTTGTATTTTTGTCTGGTTCGTTTCTAACACTCGTCGTAAGTCCACTTATTTATAATTTTACACGTATGGATTTTTGCAAAGTAAGTATTATTATCGTAACCTATAATAGTGCTCGATATATTCGACCTCTCTTAGCGTCGATTGTTGCACAAACAGAAAAGAGTATTGAAGTGATTGTCGTCGATAATGCTTCTCAAGATGAGACGGTTGCGGTTCTTGAAAAAGAATATACGCAAACAGTGAGGGTAATAAAAAATCCGACGAATGATTGGTTTTCGAAAGGCTATAATCGTGGGATACGGGAAAGCCATGGGGAGTATGTGTTGATTTGTAATCATGACGTTATTTTGATGCCGGATTTTCTTGAAAAACTTTTGCAGCGTATAGAATCTGATCCAAAGATTGCTTGTGTAGGTGGAAAAGTTTTGAAATTTCCGCAAAAAGACATGGAGTTTACGTATGATCTGGCGCGATTGAATTCTTTGAGAGGATACTTTAAAATAGATACGACTGGCATTCAAGTATTTCGAAATCGTAGGTTTATTGATCGCGGTGAAAGTGAGGAAGATAGGGGTCAATATAATCGCGAGGAAGAAGTTTTTGGTTTTTCCGGAGCCCTTGTGTTATTGCGTCGAGCTGCGTTAGAAACCGTAAAATTCGAGGAGGAATACTTTGATGAAGACATGATCGCGTACAAAGAAGATGTTGACATGGCATGGCGTTTGCGACACGCGGGTTTTACGGTTTGGTATGTTGCAAAAGCCTTGGCATATCATAATCGACGTGTCAGTCGCGATACTGGGCTTGGTATGCTGGCGACGATCCAGAATCGGCGCGGTAAATTTCATAAGGATAGTTTTTTTTCGTATAAAAATCATTGGCATGTACTTATTAAAAACGATACATTCGCAAATTTTTTCAAGGACAGTCTCTTTATATTTTGGTATGAGCTTCGTAAGTTTATCTATATTCTCTGTTTTGAACCTCACACTCTTGCGGCGATACCTCAATTTTTTCGTGAATTTCCGCGGATGCGCAAGAAACGTAGCGTTATTTTTTCAAATTCCAAACTTTCGAACGCATCTATTCGTCGCTGGTTTCTTTAATACTTTATGAGAGTATCATTTGTTATTCTGAATTATAAGACTCGTGAATTTCTCAAGAATCATTTACAGAATATTCTCGAAATTCGACTGCCCTTCGAATACGAAGTGATTGTTGTTGATAATGCCTCTCGAGACGGAAGCGTTGAAATGGTACAACAAGAATTTTTAAACAAGAAAGTCCCAATGGAATTGCGTTTAATTGCATCGAATAAGAATCTCGGATGGTCGGCTGGCAACAATCTTGGAATACGCGAAGCGCGTGGCGAATATGTTATTTTGAGTAACACTGATATTTTATATTCGAGCGCTGCGGATGTTGTGGATGTAGTGCGCTTTATGGATGAACATCCTGAGATTGGTATTGTCGGACCGCGTTTGTGGAATCCAGACGGAACCTATCAATATTCTTGTTATAGGTTTTATCGACTTTTTACGCCGGTGTATAGGCGTACACCCCTCGGGAGACTCTCTTTTGCTCAACATGATATTCAGCGACATTTGATGACGGATTTTAACCATGATACGGTTCGAGAAGTAGATTGGTTACAGGGTTCGAATATGTTCATTAGGCGCGCAGTTTTCGAAAAAATCGGCCTTATTGACGAACGTTTTTTCCTCTATTTTTCTGATCTAGAGTTTTGTTATCGCGCATGGGACCATAATATTAAAGTAGTGTATTTTTCCAACACACATACAATGCATTTTCATAAACGTGAATCAGCCGCGAGTCACGGGTTGAGTGTTATGTTGAGTTATATCACTCGGATCCACATTAAAGATTGGTTTCGATTCTTACGTAAACACAAAAATAAACTCCCTCAATTTCGTCCTCATCCGTTATGACAGATTTTTTGCAAGCTCACTCTATGTCCTCTGACAAGAAAAAGCATTCTCAATCTCACAAAAAAAATCGTTCATGGTCCCGTACGTTTTTTTTGCGCATCTTTTTTCTTGGTTGTTTTCTTTTATTGTTTGTTGGTATTCTTGTAGCCTTCAATTATGCTGATGCACGGAGTGTTTATACGAACGCACTTTCGGGGAAGCAACAGTTGGAAGAAGCACAAAAATTTTTCGAAGCGCAACGTTTCGGAGATGGTGCAACCGCTTTAGTGCAAGCACGAAAGGATTTCCAGTCTGCAAAAGAGAATCTCGATCATGTCTCGGAACTGAAATTTATTCCGCTTGTTGGCAGACAGATCCGTGCGGTAGAAGATATCCTTATCGCCGGTATTCAACTTTCTTCTGCGCTTGAAAAAATTGTTCGCTTCGGTGATGAAATTTTTTCCGTCCTCGAGCAAGAAAAAGACTTGACCCTGGATCAAATTACTCCTGAACAGAAGGTTGCTATTCTTAAACGCATGTACGAAGCTCCACCGGATCTTCAAGGCGCTCGAGCCGAGGTCGATCTTGCAATGCTGGCCATGAATCGATTGCCTAAACGCGGACTCGTTGCTCCAGTACAAAAAGCTGCTGCGACTCTTTCTCAGCATTTGCCTCTTATGAAACAAATTATTGATCAAGCAGTTCCTGCAATTGAGGCTATTCCACCTCTTGTTGGGTATCCCGAGTTAAAATCCTACTTGTTTCTTCTGCAGAATAATAATGAATTGCGCCCCACTGGTGGGTTTATTGGTACGTACGGTATTTTAAAACTCAAAAACGGAGACATTGTATCTTTTTCGACTGATAATATTTATAATCTCGATGAACCGTATAAAGACACGCTGTTTTTTGACCCGCCGTGGCAACTCAAAAAATATCTCGGTGCTACGCAATGGTTCTTGCGCGATTCGAATTGGGAACCGGATTTTCCAACCGCTGCCGCTCGTGCAGAAGAATTGTATCTTTTGGAAGGTGGCACTGAAAATCTCGATGGCGTGATTGCAGTAACCCCTGTCTTTCTTCAATCCTTACTTGCATTAACCGGTCCAATTTCGGCTCATGGTATTGAATTTACGAGTGACAATTTTGTAGAACAACTTGAATATCAAGTCGGACAGGGTTTTTATCGTCAAGGTATCTCAGCGTCTGAACGCAAGGAAGTCATTGGCGCGCTTGCTGACACGATTTTATCGAAACTTATGAAGTTACCAAAAGAGCGTTGGAAAGATCTTTGGTTGACCCTCGAATCCAATTTAAGTGAAAAGCACATTTTATTGTCGCTGAAGGAATCATCCTTACAACAACTTGTACAAGCGCAAGGATGGGGAGGCGAAATCAAAGCATCGGATGGTGATTTTCTTTTTGTTGTTGATGCGAATATGGCCAGTTTAAAATCTGATCCAGGGGTCAAGCGTACCATCCGTTATTCGATTACTGATGATAAGGAACGTGGGTTAGTAGGTCGCGTGGATATACAGTATCGTAATGAAGGATATTTTGGATGGAAGTCAACACGGTACCGGACGTATACTCGGGTGTATGTGCCGGAAGGGAGCGAACTCCTTGAATCAGCCGGGGTCATGGAAAATGATAAATTGCATGGCGGAAATCCTGGTGAAGTTGAAGTTGTTAATGAGTTTAGCAAGACGCGCTTCGGAGCATTTATTTCTATTGAACCCCAACAAGAGGGGACGCTTTCTTTTCTTTATAAACTTCCGCAATCGCTTACACAACAAGTACAAACTGGTACGTACACTTTATTTGTTCAAAAGCAACCCGGTACTCTTGGTCATATTTTAGAGGTGAACGTGGATATTGGGAGATCCATTCGTGAGTATGCACCGCTTGACAAAGGTGAGAAAAAGGGAAATAATGAGCTCAGATTTTCTACGGATTTGGCAAGAGATCGGTTGTTTTTGGTTCAATGGAAATAGGTGTAATCTATTGATGTTGAATACGAGCAGTCGTAATGTCGTGACGACTGTTTTTTTTCATCTTGTATATGTTTGGTTTTACAAAAAAAATTGGTATCGATTTAGGCACAGCGACGACGCTCGTTCATTTGCCGAAAAAAGGCATTGTTGTCAATGAACCTTCGGTCGTAGCAATCTCCGTTAATGATAAGAAAGTTCTAGCAGTCGGGAATGACGCTAAGGAGATGCTTGGGAGAACGCCTGATTCTATTATTGCTTGTCGGCCTCTGAAAGACGGCGTTATTGCTGATTATCGTACGACCGAATGTATGTTGCGGTACTTTATTAATAAAGCTGTAGGAGGTATTCGTTTGATGCGACCAGAAGTTATGATTGCTGTTCCTGGTGGTATTACTTCTACAGAAAGGAAAGCTGTTATTGATGCAACTATTCAAGCTGGCGCTAAGGCCGCATATCTGATTAAAGAACCAATGGCAGCGGCTATTGGTGCGAATATTCCCATTGGTACTGCTTCCGGGCATCTGATTATTGATATCGGCGGAGGCACGACGGAGATTGCTGTGATTTCTTTAGGCGGTATCGTGACAAACACTTCTGTTCGCATTGGTGGGAATAAGTTGGATAATGCTATTACTGAATATGTACGCAAAAAGTATGGTCTTGCGATCGGTGATCGCACCGCCGAAGAAGCAAAAATTCGTATTGGTTCTGCACTTCCTTTGCGTGATGTGATGGCATTGGATGTGCGTGGTCGTGATATGGTTTCTGGATTGCCCCGCACTATCACAATTACTTCGGATGATGTGACGGAAGCCATTCAAGATGAACTAAATGGTATTATTCAAGCAGTTAAAAATGTCCTTCAAGAAACTCCACCGGAACTTGCTGCTGATGTCATTGATAAAGGTATGGTGATTACCGGTGGCACGGGACTTCTGCGTAATTTGGATAAGTTGCTTGAGCGTTCGACCGATGTGTCGGCATATGTTGCAGATGAGGCGCCGCTTTGCGTTGCAAAAGGCACTGGCGTTGCTTTGGAGAATCTCGAATCGTATAAACGAAGTATTCTTGCTGCTAAATAATTGCATGATTATTGGAATTGACGCTTCTCGAGCAAACGAAGTATATCGTCGGGGTACCGAATGGTATGCTTTTTTTCTTATTAAGGCACTGAGTAAGATCATTGGTCCGGAACATACCGTTTTTTTGTATGTGAAACAACCCTTGCGTCCTGATCTTGCTTATGATTTGCCATCACATTTTGTAGCAAAAATATTGCGTTGGCCTCCAGTATTTTTGTGGACTCAGATGCGTCTTTCTTTGGAAATGTTGTGGCATCCACCAGATATTTTTTTTATTCCCGTACACACACTTCCTCTCTTCCATCCTCGCAAAACTGTGATTACATTGCATGACGTTGGTTTTGAACGTTTTCCAGAATTGTATGATACTCACCCTATTGGTCCTCAAGGGAGTGTACTCACTCGACTTTTTGATACTGTTGTCAAAATATGTACGCTTGGGAAATTTGGCAATAATGAACTGGATTATCATCGTTGGTCAGTTCGTTTTGCATTGAGACACGCCGCGCATATTATTACGGTTTCTGATTTTTCCAAACAAGAGATTATGCAACTGTTTCATACTTCTCCGGAAAAACTCACGCGTGTTTATATTAGCTATGATGAAAGACGCTATCATCCAGTGCGAGATCAGCAAAAAATTGCGGATGTACTTCATAAGTATCATGTCCAGCAACCTTATGTGCTTTTTGTTGCGAGTCTTGAGGAAAAAAAGAATGTTCTCCGACTTATTGAAGCTTGGCACTCCATTCGACAAGAATCTCGTTTTCCTCATACTCTTGTATTAGCTGGGAAGCCAGGGTTTGGTTATGAACGCATCCGTCGAAGTATTGATGCGTTCGGACTCACTTCCTCGGTTCATGAAACAGGATATATAGTGGAAGAAGATTTGCCGACACTGATGAGCGCTGCCGATGTTTACATTCTTCCTTCGTTGTACGAAGGTTTCGGTATCCCTCTTTTGCAAGCATTCGCTTGTGCAACTCCGGTCGTTGCTTCTCACGTTGCCTCTATACCTGAAATTGCTGGTAGTGCGGCACAGTATTGTAATCCATATGATGCTCACGATATTGCTCGTGCCATCAGTGAAGTACTTGCTTCTTCAACAATTCGAAATCGGTTGCGAAGTCTCGGTCGAGCGCGTTTGCAATATTTTTCTTGGAAGGAGTGCGGAGAACAGACATGGAGTATATTGCAACACGTGAGTAGAGCCTAGGTACGAAGCTATTTTTCAGTGGATCGTCGCCCCGAATACCATTTCTTGTTCAATACATCATTCAATGCATAAGAAAAACAGGAGGAAGACTCTCCTTTCTCAGCACACTGTGCAGTGTTAGTGCTTCGAAAGCGAGAGTCTTCCTCCTGTTTTTCTATGATCAAAATGTATTTTTCACAGACGAAAGTGCATTCGGCAATAATCCCTTTATCTTGGGCTTTATGATATGATAGGTGTATGTCCTCATCCACTTTTATCTGGCCTATTATCGGTCATCAGTCAATTCAAATGTACTTGCAAAAGTGCATTAAATCTGGTAAAATTTTTCACGCTTACATCTTTGCGGGTTCTGAAGGTTTGGGAAAAACAACAGTTGCACGATTATTTTTTCAAACGCTTGCGTGCAAACTTTTTAATCCCACGATAGCGAGTTTTCCATGCAATACATGTAAAGTTTGCCAGCAAATGCAGAGCGGCAGCCATCCTGATTTATATTGGCTTGCACCGGTTCATTCCCCATTTTTGTTACTGGATGACATTCAATCTTTGCGTAGTCGTTTAAGTAAACGCGCTTTTTTTTCTGGTATCACTTTTGTGGGAATAGAGAAAGCTCATCTGCTGACTCCGGAGGCAAGTAGTGCTCTTTTGAAACTTATCGAAGAACCGGTAACGCGCTTGTGTTGTATTTTTTTAACGTCCGCTTATGCAGCACTTCCTGAAACTTTACGTTCTCGCACGCACGTTATTTTTTTTCATCCAGTATCTCAATCTTTGATATCTGATTCGTTACGAGATCGTTGTTCGCACAAACAAGCTTTGGAACTCGCTCAAGAGTCATTTGGAAGACCCGGTTTTGCTTTGCAAGCACTTGCTACTCCGGAGTTGCGCAAAAATCTTCATACCCTCGTTGCTCATTTTTTGAAAGTTTTACACACAAAAAAACTGGCTGCTCGTTTGACTATGCTGGAAGCACTTTTTTTTCGGGGTATATCCACTCAACACACTCGTGCACGTTTTCAAGAAATATGCGAAGTATGGAGTTTCGTACTGCGCGATATATTTTTCGTGAAGTTAGACCAAAAAAAATATCTCCGTTTTCCTACATTTGTTGAGCAGTATAATAATTTTGCAGCGCAAATAACCTCGCGGCATTTACTTCAGATGATGCAGGATACGATACGTATAACACAAGCAATGAAAACAAATATTACCCCACAGCTTTTACTGGAGCAGTTTTTTCTTCAACATTCTTTTTCATAATATGTTCTATCCGAAAATCGCTGTTTTTTTTCTTCTTGCTTCGAGCCTTACTTTTGTTGGTTGCAATCTTCAACGTCAAGCTACTCAGCTTGATGGCGGAGTATTTTTGAGTCTGGACTACGGTGAGACTTGGAACACGCGAAGTTTTGTCCGTTTTGAAACAAAAACTCGGCGTCTGATTTCAATAAACGACGTCACTATCCATCGTCTTATATTCGACCCAGTGAACCCCAGTATGGTATACGCGTTGACGAAAGAAGATGGATTGTATGTTACGGAAAATGATGGAAAGGAATGGCGTAAAACAGGGCTTTCAGCTGGCAACATTACAGCGTTGAGTGTTGATCCGCAAGATACACAACGGCTTTTTGCAGCACGAGGTAAAGAGATTTTGCGATCCATTGATCAGGGTACAACTTGGGAAATCGTGTTTACCGATACTCATAATGCCTTACTCACGGATGTTGATATTGACTTTTATGATCTTCAAAACGTGTATGCTACGACCGATTCCGGGACTGTACTGAAAAGTCTTGATGGCGGAGTAAATTGGGAAATACTTTATGTGCCTGGGAAAGAAATCCGTGAGCTGATCCTTGATTCGAATGATAGTCGTATTGTGTACTTAGTGATAAAAAGCCGTGGTTTTCAAAAAAGTATCGATTCTGGCGTAACGTGGCAGGATTTTCGAGAAAAACTTGCAGAGTTTTCAGGTGCTACTACGATTCAGCGACTGATAGTTGATCCTCAAAATTCACAACATATTTTGATCGCCTCTACCTTTGGGTTGCTTGAGAGTTTTGATGCCGGAGCAAGCTGGAAGCCAATTCAAACATTACTTACCGCACCTCTTGCCTTTAGTGCATTTGCTTTAGATCCGCAAGACAGTCAGCGCATGTATTTTGCGATTAAAAATCTGATGCACAAAACCGAAGATGGAGGGTTGACATGGAAAACGATTGAAAATTTTCCTTCGAAACGTCCTGTTATTTTTCTGATTGCGCATCCTATTGAAACGAACGCACTGTACGCCGGGACTCTGAAGGTAGAAAAGAAACGTCGTGGCATTTTCCCGCAGCCCGCCAAATAATTTTATGCCTATGATGACACACATGGAAGAACAAAAGTTTATTCAAGCGATTCAATTTTTCAAAAGTGAGTTGGAACACTTACGCACAGGTAGAGCGACTCCTGTATTGGTAGAAGAGATTCCAATCTCCGCTTATAATACTTCTTCTCCACTTCAGCAGCTTGCTCATATCAGCGCACAGGATGCTCGTACGTTGGTGATCCAGCCGTGGGATAAAAGCATCGTCAATGATATTGAAAAGTCTTTGCAAGCCTCATCCCTTGGCATACCGCCAGTAGTTTCGGGTACAGAAATTCGACTGAACTTTCCGCTCCTGACCGAAGAAAGACGGAAGGAAATCGTAAAAATAGTGCACGCCAAAGCTGAAGAGACTCGAGTACGCGTTCGCACGATTCGTGAGCAAATATTGAAAACATGGAAAGAGAAAGAACGGGAGGGTGAAATCTCGGAAGACGCATTCGCACGGTTGCAGAAAGTTTTACAGAAAAAGGTTGACGATACGAATCAATTCATTAAAGATATTATGCTCAAGAAAGAGAAGGAGATTTTATCACTTTCATAATTTTTGTAAGACTATGTTCATGACGCTTGTATGGTTCATCATTATTCTTGCCGTTTTAGTGCTCATTCACGAGTTTGGTCATTTTATTGCTGCAAAACGTTCCGGTGTTTTAGTTGAAGAATTTGGTTTTGGTTTTCCACCGAAATTATTCGGTGTGCGATATAGAGGCACTTTATATTCATTCAATGCGATTCCTTTTGGAGGCTTTGTGAAACTCAAAGGCGTTCCCGGGGAAGATGCGCATCCAGAACATTTTGATGATCACAATAGTTTTGCGAAGAAAGCTTTTCTCCAGAAGTTTTTTATTTTGAGTGGCGGAGTTTTTATGAATATTCTCCTTGCCGTTATGCTTTTTGCTGTGGGTTTCACGATTGGTATGCCACAAGTACTTGATAAGAGCAATCTTTTTTCTGCTGCTCGTATTCGCGATGAGTTCATTCAGATAGTCGAAACCGAACCAACACTTTCCGCTGCGCAGGCAGGAATTCAAGCGGGTGATACACTCCTTACTCTTGATGGACAAGTTGTTCGTAGTATTGAAGAGGTCCAGGAGTATAACGCTGAAAGGATCGGCCAGACAGTTGCTGTACAAGTGCGGCGAGGTGACGAAACACTGACTTTTCCAGTGAATGTGAGTGCACTGGAAAACGAGGAGAGAGGAGTGCTTGGAGTACAACTTGCTCGTGTTGGGACGGTTTCGTATCCGTGGTATCTTTCTTTTGGATTTGGCATTGTGTATGCGTTGCAGATTCTCTGGCTTATTCTTGGCGCTTTTGCGACTCTGCTGATTGATTTGATCACTTCAGGACAAGTTTCTGCCGATCTTTCTGGACCGGTAGGGATTGCTGCAATGACCGGACAAGTAGCCAAACTTGGTTTTGTATACGTACTCCAATTTGTCGCTTTATTATCTTTGAATTTAGCACTTTTCAATATCTTGCCTATTCCTGCACTGGATGGAGGAAGAATATTTTTTCTCATTATTGAAAAACTGCGACGCAAAAAAAACAGCGAACGTGTTGAAAATGTAGTGCATCGCATTGGCTTTGCGCTGCTTCTCGTTTTGATTGTGCTTGTAACCTTTCGTGATCTCCATCGATACAGCGATAGTATTAAGGCATTTTTTTCCGGTATTTTTTGATGCGGTATGAAACAGTCTCAACTTTTTGGTAAAACAACGAAAACGATTCCAAAAGACATCAAACTTGCAAGTCACAAATTTTTGTATCAGGGCGGTTTTATTCGGGAACTTACTGCTGGGCGGTATTCCTATTTGCCTCTTGGATTTCGTGTGTGGTCGCGCATCGTTTCGATTATTGATCAGGAGATGCAACGTATTGGTGCTCAGCGCGTCTTGACTCCTACACTGCATCCGGTGGAACTTTGGAAACAGGGACCGCGTTTTGCAGCGTGGGGACCGGAGTTGATGCAAGTGAAAGATCGACGCGATACTCTCTTTGCTTTAGGTGCGACTCACGAAGAAGTTTTTGGTGATCTTGTGAAAAAATTTTCTTTAAGCTATAAGGATCTCCCGTGTGTTGTGTATCAATTTACTACAAAATTTCGCGATGAATTACGACCGCGAGGTGGCCTGTTGCGACTCCGTGAGTTTACTATGAAAGACGCCTATTCATTTCACGTTACTGCTGCTTCGTTGGATGCAACCTATAGAGCAATGTATGCGGCCTATGAAAAATGCATGCAGCGTTTCGGACTTGACTATATTGTGGTGGAAGCTGATAGCGGCGCTATTGGAGGCAAACATTCACATGAATTTATGGCGCTTTCTTCTGTCGGTGAAGATATTGTGTTACGTTGTCCGTCATGCGGATACGCTGCAAATCAGGAAAAAGCACAATTCTTTCGTGAGCCTTTGAATCTTTCTGAAAAATTAGGCAAGTTGCACAAGGTCCAAGCTCGCGGCCTTGTGACTATTGAAAAAATGTCTCAGCATTATAAAGCACCGAGAGCACAGATGTTGAAGAGCGTCGTATATGTTGCTGATGAAAAGTTTGTAGGAGCTGTACTGCGCGGTGATTTAGAAGTCAATGAGATAAAATTTAAAAATGTCTTGCAAGCGAGAACGCTTCGGCAAGCGACTGAAGTAGAGATTACATCACTTGGAACCGTTCGTGGCTTTATTGCTCCTATTGATCTCAAAAATGTTTTGTGGATTGGTGATCCTTCGGTTGAAACTGTTCGTAATTTTTACACCGGGGCGAATGTTGTGGATGTCGATTTTGCCAATATAAATTTCCCGCGTGATTTTCAAGTATCTCGTCTTACTGATATTGCCCAAGCGCAAGCAGGGTATGCATGTCATGTATGTCATGCACAATTGCAAGCGTTGCGTGCCATTGAGTTTGGTCATATCTTTAAGCTCGATCATTATTATAGTGTCCCTCTCGACGTCAATTTTGTGGATGCGCAAGGTAACGTGAAGCCATTATTCATGGGTTCCTACGGTATTGGCATTGATCGTGCTGTTGCAACGATCGTGGAACAACATCACGATGCTGCTGGTATTGTCTGGCCAGCTGCGGTAGCCCCTTACCAAGTACATCTTGTGAATCTCGTCACGGATCACACTGCAGCAGATGCTCTTTATGATGCTTTACAAGCTAAGGGTATTCAGGTACTGTATGATGATCGTCAAATTTCTTCTGGTAGTAAATTAAAAGATACAGATCTTCTTGGAATGCCATGGCGTATTATCGTGAGTTCGCGACTCGCGTCGGGGCAATTTGAATTAAAAAATCGTTCAAGTAAGGCTGTAGTCAAAGGAAATCTCGCATTCATTCTCAAGCAGCTTTCGTGAAAATTTTTTTACGCATTCTTTTTTATGGGTCTTGTTAAGAATTTTTTTGGTAGGTTTTCTAAGGATCTTGGCATAGATTTAGGTACCGCGAATACTCTCGTGTATGTAAAAGATAAAGGCATTGTTATTAACGAGCCATCTGTGGTGGCGATTAATGAACGCACAGGACAAATTCTTGCGGTTGGTCAGGAAGCGAAAACAATGATCGGCAGAACGCCTGCGCATATTATTGCCTCACGTCCGTTGCACGATGGCGTTGTATCTGATTTTGAAGTCGCTGAAAAAATGTTAAAGCATTTTATCGAAAAGGTGCATCGAGAAACGTTTGCGTTGCTGCCAAGACCTCGGGTAGTGATTGGGATTCCATTAGGCGTGACAGAAGTTGAACGTAAGGCAGTAGAAGATGCTGTTTTAAACGCTGGCGCCCGGCAAGTGTTTCTGATTGAAGAACCTATGGCTGCTGCTATCGGCGCAAGACTTCCAGTACAAGATGCTACCGGTAGCATGGTTGTTGATATTGGTGGCGGTACAACAGAGATTGCGGTGCTTGCTTTAGGAGGTGTTGTCACATGGAAATCTTTACGGCTTGCGGGTGATGAATTGAATCGTAATATCATGAATTATACTCGCGATAAGTTTAACCTTCTTTTAGGTGAACGCACTGCTGAGGATGTTAAAATTTCTATCGGTGCAGCATATGAGGATGTGGAAATGCTTGAAACAAAAATGCGTGGTCGTGACGTTATTACCGGCCTTCCTCGTGAAGTGACTATTACGAGCGATCATGTTCGTGAAGCACTTGCGAAATCTATACGTTTATTTTGTGATACTATTAAAGATACTGTGGAAGAAACACCCCCTGAATTAGTAGCTGATGTTTATGAAAGAGGTATATTACTCACAGGCGGTGGAGCTTTAATACGCGGACTTGATGTCCGAATTCAAAAAGAGATGCAAATTCCCGTACGGGTTGCGGAAGATCCTTTGACATGTGTTGTGCGTGGCACGGGTCGGGTTCTTGAAAATTTTGATGCACTGAAGGATATTTTTGTTCTTTCCACGCAACCGCAATCGTAGCGTGCTGATGGGAGGAATGACGCATTTTAAGATATGAATGTTTTTTCGAGACGTATTTCTCTCTTTATCATTGGAAGTTTTTTGCTTCTGATCTTTATTTTTTTCGGCGTTTTTCGTTTTGCAGAAAACGTGTTGACATTTATTGCCGCGCCAGTTCAGCAAGTGTTTTGGCAGATGAATGTGCGTTTGAAAAATATTGCCGCTGTGTTGCGCCAGGATTCAGTTTCTTTACAGCAAGAGAATATACGTCTGAAGAATCAATTGAACGCTTCGATTATGGAAAATGCAAAACTTCACCAGAAGATTGTGGAATTTGAGTCTCTTTCAGAACAATTGAAGTACATTGATGCTCAGGGTCTTCGTTCAATTCCCATGAACGTATTAGGTCCATCCTCAGACGGCATCGCTCAAGTCATCCATGTGAGTAAAGGGGCACAGGATGGAGTGCAAGTTGGACTTCCAGTCATTGTTGATAACGGTCTTTTCGTCGGTAAAATTATTGATGTAACTACAACTACCGCTCAAGTGCTTTTGATCACTGATAATAATAGTGCATTTTCTGCAGTAGTTCAAAATGATGCGCAGAGTCCTGGTATTGTATCTGGCCAGCACGGATTGTCATTGAAAATGGATTTTATTCCGCAACTTGATCCTATTGCGATTGATATGATCGTTATCACCGCTGGTTCAGAGCCTTTGATCCCGAAGGGACTTGTTGTCGGTATCATAGAATCAGTTTCAAAACCGAGCGGTGCTTTGTTTCAACAAGCCGACGTACGTTCTTTAGTGAATTTACAAAAGCTTGAAGTCGTTTCGGCTGTACTTAGGCAATAATTTTATTGTATGCGTGTTTTGTTTTATATGGGTTTCTTTTTTGGGATATTGATGCTTGTGTTATTTCAAATTCATTTTCTTGATGGGTTTGAATCTCTTCGTTTTCGCATGAATTTTGTCCTCCTTCTTACCTTGTATAGCACGTTGGCTCTTTCGCTTTCAACTGGACTTAAAGTTTCGTTCCTTGCTGGAATATTGCTTGATGTCTTTTCGGCGTTACCTTTTGGTGTGTATACGATGGCTTTATGTGCAAGTAATGTATTCACATTTTTTCTGTTTCGTCGTTTCTTTGTGAACCGTTCTGTGCATTCACTGAGTATTTTGGTTACGTCTGGTACGATTTTTTTTCTCAGCATTTTTTTTACTACAGCTTGGTTTTTGCACATCATTGGATGGCATCAATTTTCATTCACGCTCGGAGAAATTTTTCCTCGTTTTGTTTGGCAGATCCCACTCCATACTCTTTTTGCTATTCTTATTTTTCTTATTTTAAGAACGTTTCGCAAGCAGTTTTTCTTCTCCGCTCATTTTTGAATATATGCGTTTACGTCACTTTTCTTTCTTTTTTGAACATTCGCGTGATGTACGTGATAATCGTTTGAATGATTATTCTCATCGGTATTTGATTGATGATCCGCTTGCCCCACACGCCACACATGCTCTTCGACCGCGAGAGCGATCTTTTGAAAGACGCACCCTTCTGATTCTATTGTTATTTTTTTTCCTCTCTTTTTCAGTGATTATTTTTCGAATGGTTTATTTGCAACTCTTCGCAGGTGATCACTTCCGTGCGTTGGCAGAAGGAAATAGAATTCGTGTGCAAACTCTTCAAGCATCTCGCGGTGTCATGTACGATCGTCGTGGCACTTTACTTGTGAATAATGTACCTGATTTTCGCATTGAAGTTGTACCAGGTGATCTTTTGCGTGATCCTCGTGCACTGAATCAGCTTCAGACAATGCTCCAAGTAACATTCCCCTCTGCTTTACTAGAAATTGAAGCCTCTCTTACTGATTTTTCGCCGCATTCATTTGCGCCGAAAATTATTGTGGACCATATTCCTTACGATACGGCTTTGGATCTCATGTTGGCTACGAAAGATCTGCCTGGTGTTCATATTGTGACTTCATCAAGTCGTGCGTATCTTGGAACACCATCGCTTGCGCACGTTATTGGATATACCGGTAAAATTTCCAAGGAAGAACTTGCTTCACCTGAATACAGCGGTTATGAATTTATCGATTCTTTAGGTAAGACCGGTCTGGAATTTTCCTACGAGGAAGTTTTGCGCGGCATGCCTGGTAAAAAATTTGTTGAAGTTGATGCGCTCGGCAAAGAAAAAGTAGTTCTTGCCGAGAAGGTTTCAAAGCAGGGGAATAATCTTGTTCTTTCTCTTGATGCCGATATGCAGCAGTTTATTACTGAGAGAGTGAATGTGTGGCTCTCTGAAAAAAAACTTGACGCCGCTTCAGTTGTCATCTTAGAACCGAAAAGTGGAAAAATTTTGAGTCTTGTGAGTGTGCCGTATTATGATAATAATGCTTTTCATCGCGGTGCACCGCAAGAAGTTTTGCAGGCAACACTAGCAGACGAACGTCGTCCATTGCTTTTTCGTGCTCTTCAGGGCACCTATCCTTCTGGTTCAACCTTTAAACCCTTTGTGGCTGCTGCGGCGCTTGCGGAAAACATTATTACTCCTTCGACTTCTATCTCAAGTACAGGCGGTATTCGTATTGGCGTTTGGTTTTTTCCAGATTGGAAAGCCGGCGGACACGGTTCCACAAATGTTACAAAAGCTCTCGCTGAATCTGTGAATACTTTTTTTTACATGATCGGCGGTGGGTATGAAGATTTTACTGGACTTGGCGTTGAACGTATTACACATTACGCGCGTTTATTTGGACTTGGCGATGTCACTGGCGTTGATATTCCGGGAGAATCAAAAGGGTTTCTTCCTACAAAAGTTTGGAAAGAAGCTACGTACGGTGAACGTTGGTATGTCGGGGATACGTATCATTATGCTATTGGTCAGGGTGATATTCTCGTTACACCTTTGCAAATGGCATTTGCGTATGCTGCCCTTGTGAATGGCGGCACGTTGTATCGTCCGTCCATTGTAGACCGAATCGTTGATGCGGAACGCAAAGACATTGAAGTTTTTGAGCCATTTGTAATTCGCAGTCACTTTATTCAACCAGAACTTATTGCAGTTGTAAAATCTGGACTCCGTCAGGCTGTGCTTTCCGGCAGTGCTCGAAGTTTACAAAGTCTTCCGGTTGAAAGTGGAGGAAAGACTGGTACAGCACAATTCGGTAATGCAGATAAAACGCACGCATGGTTCATTGGCTTTGCACCGTATGATGATCCGCAGCTCGTTGTAAGTATTCTTGTCGAAGCTGGTGGACAAGGAAATGATACTGCTTTGCCTATTGCAAAAGAAATTTTAACTTGGTATTTTGCACGCTGATAGCCCTCATGGGCATGAGCGCTTGACAGTTTTTTTGTCAATGCGTAGAATGTATAAATACTTTACACATCTAAATGGATTCTCAGGTCCATTTTTATTCGTATCATTGTAGTTTATGATTTCGGAAAAAAAATTTATCACCAAGGAAGGTTTGAAGAAATTGCAAGCCGAGCTTGAAGATTTGAAGACCGTAAAACGTAAAGAGGTTGCCCAGCGTATTAAGGAAGCGAAGGAACTCGGCGATCTTTCTGAAAACGCAGAATATTCATCGGCAAAAGAAGAACAAAGTTTTATTGACGGTCGTATTCTTGAGTTAGAGGAACTTTTGCGATCTGTTGTTATTATAAAAAAGAAAATTTTTGGTGGCAAAATCACTATTGGTTCGACGGTCAAATTAAAAACCAATGATGGAACAATAGTCACCTATACTATTTCCGGTTCCAATGAAGCCGATCCATCCAAAGGTTTTATTTCCAACGAATCGCCGATTGGTCAATCACTGCTTACGAAAAAAATCGGCGATACTATTTCCGTGCAAGCGCCCCGTGGCACGGTGACATTTGAAATTATCGAAATTCAGTAGAACCTCATTTTTTATTTTCCAGCAAAAATTTGTTACGCAACAAGCCTTTTTTATTTGAAATACAGCAAAGTTTGTGATACACTTTTTTTATGAAACAGAAAAAAGCTATCACATCAAGTGAACGTCCAGAGCGAGAGATTCGTCTTGAAAAACTCCAAGCGTTACGTGCGCAACACCTTGAGCCCTATCCGGCTCGTGTACGTCGCGATCTCACCCTCGCGGCTGTCGAAAAGGATTTTTTGAATCTTGATGGAAAGAAATTTTTTGTTGTTGGACGCGTTCGTTCATTGCGGCGTCACGGAAAAATCATATTTCTTCACATTGAAGATGGTACCGGAAAAATGCAACTCGTACTTCAGTTCAATGTACTTGGCCAGCACGTCTATCGCACACTGGAAAATTTTTTGGATATCGGCGACTTTCTCGAAGTTTACGGCAACCCTTATGTGACGAAAAAAAACGAACATTCTCTGCTCGTGCATTCTTTGCGTATTATTGCAAAAGCACTCCGACCGATTCCTGATACGTGGTACGGCTTGAAAGATGATGAGGAACGTTATCGTAGGCGTTACTTGGATATACTTGTGAATCCGGATGTCGCTGAGATAATTGTGAAGCGCTCAAAGTTTTGGAAGAGTATCAGAGATTTTATGTTCGCAGAAGGTTTTATGGAAGTTGAAACTCCAGTTTTGGAAAATACTACCGGAGGTGCTGATGCAGTACCTTTTGCTACGCATCATAATAGTCTTAACATTGATGTTTATCTGCGTATTTCGGCGGGTGAACTTTGGCAAAAGCGTCTTATGGTTGCCGGCTTTGAAAAAACTTTCGAAATTGGACGAATTTTTCGTAACGAAGGTATGAGCGCCGAACACTTGCAGGATTATACTCAACTTGAATTCTATTGGGCGTACGCTGACTATGGAAAAGGCATGGAATTCGTCGAAAGGTTATACAAACATGTAGCACGTGAAACATTTGGAACTTTGCAATTTCATATTCGTGATTTTGATGTTGATCTTGGAAAGGCGTGGCCCCGATACGATTTTCGTGAAACCCTGATCGAACACACCGGTGTTGATGTTTTGAAAACTTCTTTGTCTGCTGTTTTACAAAAATTACAGGCTCGCAATATTCAATGTGAGGATTCGCTGACACTGCCCCGAGCACTTGACCAACTTTGGAAATCAGTTCGTAAGAGTATTGCCGGACCGGGGTTCGTTATTCATCATCCTGTTTTTTTATCTCCGCTCGCCAAACGCACGGAGCACAATCCAGAGCTTGTAGAACGTTTTCAGTCGATTATAGCAGGTACGGAAATAGGTAATGGGTATACGGAATTGAATAATCCGATAGATCAGGCTGAACGTTTTCAAGAGCAGGCTGCTCTGCGAGCGCAAGGAGATCTCGAAGCTCAGATGCCCGACTATGATTTTGTTGAAGCACTTGAATACGGCATGCCGCCGACGTGCGGCTTCGGTGTTTCTGAACGTTTATTTGCATTTCTGATGAATCGATCAGTTCGTGAATGTGTCTTATTTCCGCTCCTGCGTCCAAAGGTAAAAAAAGTTTTATAAACGCTTTTCTTTATGCTCGATATCGAATACATCCGTCAATATAGTGCGCTTGTCCGCGACGCTGTTCGAAAAAAGGGTTTTCAGGTTGATATCGATAGACTTCTCGCTCTCGATGCACAACGTCGTGAACTTTTGCAGAAAATTGAAAAATTGCGTCATGAACAAAAAGAGGGGAGTAAAGTTATTACAAGCGTACCATCTCAAGAGCGAGCCGAGACGATTCGTTTTATGAAAAAAATTGATGATCGTATTTCAACGTTTGCAACGAAATTAAAGCCACTACTTGCAGAATACGACGCACTTCTTTTACAGGTTCCAAATATTCCGGCGAAGGAAGTGCCAGAGGGTCATTCCAGTGAGCAGAACGTCATGTTGCGAACTGTTGGTCAACCGCCACGTTTTTCTTTTGAGTTTTTGGATCATGTGAAGCTTGGGGAGTATTTGGATATTATTGATGTGGAACGTGGAGTAAAACTCACCGGGAATAGGGGATACATTTTAAAAAATGACGCTGTTCGATTGGAGCAGGCGCTGCTTGTGTATGCATTGGATTTTATTGCACAGCGCGGCTTTACGATTTTTACGCCGCCGTATATGGCACAGGAGCGTTTTTTCTTTGGCACAGGCTATTTTCCTTGGGCCAAGACAGAGACCTTTCAAGTATCTGATGGAAAAAAATTTCAGCACCTGATAGGTTCGGCTGAAGTGCCGCTCACAGCGTATCATGCGGGTGAAGTGCTTGCAATAAAAGAATTGCCGAAATATTATGCTGCTTCAACTCCGTGTTTTCGTACAGAAGTTGGAAGTTATGGAAAAGATACAAAGGGTTTATTTCGACTCCGACAGTTTCATAAAGTTGAACAGGTGATTCTATGTGAAAATAGTGAAGAAGTTTCAGTTCATATGTTTCATTTCTTACTTAAAAACGCCGAAGAATTTTTGCAATCACTCGAATTACCTTATCGAGTTATGCGATTGTGTGCCGGTGAAATCGGTGCTGGTCAGATCGAAAAATATGACATTGAGACATGGATGCCATCGCGTAATGCGTACGGTGAGACGCACTCATGTTCCCGTTTTCATGATTTTCAAACGCGACGATTACATATTCGATACAAAGATTCTGACGGTAAACTTCGTTTCGCGCACTCACTCAATAATACTTTAATCGCAAGTCCTCGCATTCTTATTGCTTTTTTAGAAGTTCATCAGCAGGAAGATCGTACCGTCCGTATTCCGAAGGCACTTCAGCCGTATATGCACGGAAAAGAATATATCGGTAAGTTATAGACTGAGAGTTTGGTGAATAATGCTTTTTCGGAAACGGCGTTCCCGACGTGTCGGGACGTCTGCGTCCAACTTCACACATGCACAAATATTTTGCCTTTACGAAAAACGCTTATGTATCCGCAGGAGAATATCTGCGCCTTTTTTGGTATACGCGACCGCAATGGTATGAAAGTGTATATCAAGTTGTGTTGCGGAATCCGTATGCGCAGGTCGCGTCCTTTACACTGATTGTGCCACTTCCTGTGCAATACGCGATGCAGCATGTTTTTGATATTACTTTGCTTCCACGGAATGCACGGGTTGGTGTTGATATGACATATGGAAATCATTATGCGTATTGGCGTGCGTCTCTTCCGCCAAAAGAATTTTCTACTTTTCAACTGAGTTTTAAAATCAAAAAATTACCTCATTTTTTTCTATGGTGGCATCATCGTTATGAGATTCAAGATTATGAAGGTATGGCGGCATCGCATCCATCATTCGATTCAAATAGTTTTATGCAACCAAAACATCCGCGCATTCAACACATCATACGTACTTTACCAAAATATGCTTCTGTATCAAAACAACTTTTCACCCTCGAGCGCTATCTGGTGGAATATTTTACATATGGGACGTCGATCAAGGGATTGTACACATTGGACGAAGCATTTGCGAGTAAGACAATTGATTGCGGCGGGTTCAACGTTATTTTTATTTCACTTTGTTTGGCGCTCGGTATACCGGCGCGGCTTGTTGTAGGATTTTGGGCCGGATATCCCGCAAGTTCTTTCGATGAATCTATGCATGCATGGGTTGAAGTTTTATTGCCGAACGGTCAGATTGTTTCCGTTGACCCCTCGGTTACGTATTTGCGTAAGCATTATAGAAGTTGGAAACTCGGGCGTCTTGGGTATATTGGAAGTGATCGCATTGCATTTTCATTTGGATGTGATATAGCTCTTCGAATTGATAATGAAATAGTTCGTGTGCCTTTACTTCAGCATCCTTTCCTCGTGCAGAAGAAAAAATCCCTGCGTCTTACAGTGCAGACACAATGGCATGCGAAACGTATTCAACAGAAATATGTTTGAACCCTTAGTTACATCTTCACTCTCATCTCAATTCGAATCTGATGATTTTGATGTATTGCGTCATGTTTTGTTTCATCCACGTTTATGGTCTACTGGTCGCGAAGTAGCGGCTTTAGAAGAAGAGATTGCGTCGTATATTGGCATGCCTCGTGCATTTGCATTTTTTAGCGGTAGGGGAGCGTTGTATGCTATTCTTTCCGCCTTGCATCTTCCACCCGATGCCGAAGTATTGGTGCCGGGGTTTACTTGCATTGCGGCGGTCGCACCTGTACTTTGGGTTGGCGCTCAACCTGTATATGTTGATATTGATGAGAGGACTTTGAATATGTCACCGGTGGATTTAGCTCGCAAGATTACTCAGAAAAGTCGTGTCGTGATTGTGCAACATACCTTTGGCTTGGCGTGCGAGCTTGAGAGCTTACTTGCTTTTGCGCGACGTCATAATCTTTTTATCATTGAAGATTGTGCTCATGCACTTGGTACCGAATATGCAGGTAAAAAAGTTGGAAGTTTCGGTGACGCAAGTTTTCTGAGTTTTGGTCGGGATAAAGTTATTTCTGGTATATTTGGGGGCATGGCATTGATGCGTGACAGAGTCTATTCTGATCGAATGACACACTTCTCTTCGCAACTTATTTTTCCACCGCGACGTTTGCTTTTTAAAATTTTATTGCAGCCTTTTCTGACTTCGCTTGCACGGCGACGCTATCATATTTTTTCTTCAGGAAAAATTTTTTTGAAAACTCTCAAAACCCTCAGGTTTTTAAATTTTGCAGTCGAGAAAATCGAAAAACGTGGCGGTCGACCTTCTTTTCTTTCATTTCGTCTTCCGAACGCATTGGCGATAATTGTTCGACATCAATTTTCTAAATTAGATGATTTACAGACACATCGCACTTGGGTTGCAGGTCGTTTTCAGAAAACGTTTACCGCTTTTGGACAGGAGAATATGCCGATGAATGTTTCGTCTGATGGCAAAGGGAATCATATTTTTCTTCGTTGGGTATTGAGGCATCCCACGGCGACGCATGTATTACGTCGCGCCGAGCAACATAATGTTTTCATTGGAGATTGGCATGGCAGTCCGCTTGTTCCATCGGGTGTTTCTTATACTGCATTTCATTTCAATCCCGCTACATGCCCCATTGCCTGTCGCGCCGCAAAAGAAATCATTCCATTCCCGACACATCCGCAGATTGGCGAAAAGGAAATCGAACGTCTTGCTTGTCTTTTTAAGAACTATGCGTTTCCCGCGAAATAAATATACTATGATTCAGATTCGTGAAATTGATAAAAAATTATGGAATTCGTACGCAGTGAGTGAACGTTTTCATACTTTTTTGCATTCCTGGAATTGGGGGGAATTTCAAAAGTCGCTGGGGCATGTCGTTCGCAGACTTGGTATTTTTGAAGATTCGCATCTTCTTGGAATAGCGCTTATTGTGACCGTTCGTGCAAGACGCGGTACTTTTTTGTTCTGTCCCCACGGTCCATTCTTGGATATTGAGCGGCGTGATGCTTATGAAGCTCTCCTTTCTTTTTTACGCGGTGCTGCACAATTGGATAAAGCGAGTTTCATACGCTTGAGTCCCATCACAAAATTATCTCAACAATCGCTTGATTTTTTTCGATTACTAGATTTTCGGCGTGCTCCTATGCATATGCATACCGATTTCAGTTGGATTTTGGATGTTCGTAATTCCGAAGACGCGTTGCTTCATGCGATGCGGAAAACAACGCGATATAGCATTCGTAAAGCGCAGAAAGAAGGGGTGCGCATTGTACAGAGTTGTGATCGCGCAGAGCTCTCGGCGTTTTATAAAGTATATGCGTTGACTGTCAAGCGACAACATTTTGTTCCGTTTTCCGAAGAGTATATTTCAAAAGAATTCGATGCCTTTCAGCAAGATGATCACATTCGTATTTTTCATGCTTATTATCGCGATCAGGTTCTTTCCTCGGCTATTGTTGTTTTCACTGCGAATTCTGGTTTCTATCATCACGGTGCTTCGACGCTTACCTTCCCAAAGATTCCAGCAGCTTATCTTCTGCAATGGGAAATTATCCGCACTTGTCGCATGCGAGGATATTCATGGTATAATTTTTGGGGTATTGCTCCGGAGAACATCAAGCATCATCCTTGGGAAGGTACGACATTGTTTAAAAAAGGTTTTGGCGGTTTCTCAGAAGCGTATGTTCCTGCACAGGATTATGTTTTGGAACGAAAATATTGGCTTAATTTCGCCATTGAATCTTTTCGGCGATGGAAACGGGGCTTTGATTGAATTGAATCGAGCGTAAAAGTATGTTACGAAAAATTTGGCTCCGCTTTCGCGGTTTTCCACAACGGAGTGTGCAGATTGCAGCGAGTGCGTCACAACCTCGTCATCAGTATTTTAATCCTTTCTTTCCAAAAGAACGACACGTCGTGATCCAACCTTCCCATCGGAATGATTTTGTTGTGTATATTGGGATAGCGATTGTATTTTTGTTATGTATTTTTATTGTTACGAACTATCTGCCGTATTTTCGCATTACGAACGTGACGTACGATGGTTTTCATTTTCTCCAACGTTCCGAACTTGAAGAAATTGTACAGTCAACCCTATCGCAAAAACATTTTTTTCTTTTTCGCAACGATTCTTTTTTTACACTTAGAGAAGGGGAGATCGAACAGCGTGTCACTGAAACAATTTCCGATCGTTTTGCCTTACATTCGGTGACCGCAACAAAGATTTTTCCACGCTCTCTCCACATCCGTATCGAGGAACGAATTCCACGCTTCGTGTGGATTTCTAACAGTCTTTATTTTTATATTGACCCTACCGGAACAATCACCCAAGCTATTACACCGGAAGAAGTGAACCCGGATTTCCCTAAAATTTTTGACCAGAATAATATTCCTGTACAAGTAGGTTCGCGGGCTCTCTCACAGAAACTTTCAGAGTTAATACTTTCAATTTCCGAGGATTTTTTTCGTGCAACGAGTATTAGTATTGATCATCTTGCTCTGCCTTTGTTGGTTTGTAAGGAAGCAAAACTTATTGAGAATACAGTGCGTCTGCAAGATGATGTTTCACAAGAGCAGTATGAAACGCTTCGTGATATTCAAGAAAAAGTACAGACAGGCGAAATGAGTATTGAGGAAAGCTTAACGCTTCTTTCAGAGAAGGGTATGCCTTTTGAGGATTTTGCATCTATTATGGATTCATCAACCTCTCAAACTCAGCCGAAACCGTCGAATATAAATACTCAATCGCAAAATAACGCTACGGCGACGCAGTTTGATACTTCAAATACTCAGATTGTCTTCGAAGAGATATTGCAGCAGGCTGTCTGTAATCTTCCTGATGTTGCACATGATGTGTTTTTAAAAACACAGGAAGGTTGGGGGGTTTATTTTACTGATCTTCTGCCGCTCGAAGCACAATTCACAAAACTCAAGGTAACATTGACTGAAAAATTTCCTTCAGCACCGCGTTCGTTGAAATATATTGATTTGCGTTATGGCGATAATGTTTATTTTCAGTAAGATGAGAATTTCGTTCAAGCGAGAGTTTACTTAAAGATTGAACGTCCTTGGGATTTTGATTTGAGCGGGTGATTGTATATGTTTTCTTTCTTGAGAAGGAGAGGAGCGTGTTGTTTTACACTTCATTCTTTATTTTTGTATCACATTGCTTGAGTGAGCGATCTTTTGAGTTATTTTTGTAGGTGTCTAACTGTGTCGCATAAGATATATTGTGCGACACATATTATAAAGAAATGGGCTTAGATTCCCTCTCCCCTTTATTCCTGAAGCTCTGCCCTTATATTCGCTATTTTTTGAAAAACCATTCGATTTCGTCTTTGTAAAATTTTTGAGCTACTTTTTTTATTTACACTCAATTCATTGCTTCCATACCCCACTTATGGAATGATTCCACGAAAGCGGGATCAACTTTAAATTTGGTGAGATATTCCGTGAGGCCATGTTCCGCAAATATCTTGGCATTGAATCCCCCATTAAAATATATAGTCCATACTTTGGTGATTGATACACTTTAATGCCAGACTAAGGAAACGGCTTGGTAGGAAAATTCATGCTATAAAATGGAGTCTGTTTTTGAACATTGTAAAAATGAATTAGGCAGAAAAGATTGTCGGAGGCAAAAATGAAAATTAAGGACAAACCACATAGCTGGTTCAATGCACAAGAGCTGGAAATTCTCGCAATCTGCAGCGAGATCATCCAGTGGACTCATGACAGTTATGATAAAGCTCTTTTTTCAGGCTCCGGGCAGTTGATTGACAGAGCTACGAAATTGTATGACCGTTTTATTCATCTGAATGAAACCGATGAGATTGTCCAGATAGCAGTGGAAGCAGGAGATCTGCGTAGACAGTGCAGTAAAATCTTTGAGAAGTATCGGTACGATGCCATGTTCAGGCCAATGGTATTCATCAGGATGTATCCGGAACGCTGGTCAGCAGACGCCATCATAAAAAAATACCAACCGCATCTGAAAATGGGAAATAAGATTGTGCTGAAAAGAGAGTATCAGTTCGGCGGCTACGGGGATTTTATTGAATTCATCATCGAGATGCCCTTATCACATGAGAACTATTGCGAATGCCTTACGGTCCAAGAAATATATGAATACTGGGACTATAGTGGCAAAGCGCACCTCGATGGATTCGATAAAGTTTTCGAAAAGCATTTCGACCGTTCTCTAAAAATCTATAAGCATTTACATGATTATGGTGGTTTGCATAGAACATTGTGATGCTAAGAAGACCCTATGCGTTTGAGGGTCTTCTTTTTTGACAATCCACCCACGCGACGCGCCCTAGTGCTTGGCATCGTGGTATTCCAAGGCGTAGTTTGACATTACCTCTCAACACGTTCTTGCGATTCTTTTTTCAACAATTATCAATTATTTATGGCAAAAATGGCACGGGGTTAATGGGTATGCCGTTTTCACGAAGTTCAAAATGTAAGTGCGGGCCAGTACTAAACCGACCTGCCCCTGGAGTTCCTGGGGTTCCGCCGCTTCGACCGATGATTTCCCCTTTTCGCACAAGCCTTCCTGTTTCGAGTTTTTCATATACCGAGGATTCGATCGCGCTTAGGTGTCCGTACACCGTTGCATATCCATCGCCGTGCACAAGCATGATATACGTATACCCGGTAGCGCCGCCGTCTTTTGCTATTGCGACATATCCGCTTGCAGCAGCGCTCACCTTTGTTCCTTGCGGTGTTGCGATATCCATACCCGAATGTTTGAAATACCGCCGGAAAGGATAATCTGCGCAGTCAAATCCACACGTAATCTCTCTACCCGCTATTGGCCAGGAAAGTGCGAGCGGACCTCCGAAATCACTGTCGTCTTCCAGGAGCGGATCTTCATCCCCTTCTCCTTCTCCATCTTTTTTCTTTTTCTCCTCCTCAATTTTTGCTATGCGCTCACGCACTTGTTGTTCGATTGCCCGCATTTCACTGTCGGTACTGAGTTGTTCTTTTCTCACCTCTTCGACAAGCCCTTGGAATTTTTCTTCATCAAGCGCTGTTTGAGTGAGGATGTCTGCTTTTACTTTCTTTTCCCCTTGCAGTTCTTCATGCCTGATCGTGAGTGAATTTTTCATCTGCACAACATCCGATTTTTTTCTTTCAACACTTATTTTTTTTTCTTCGAGTTCGCGTTTTATATTTTTAATATTTTCGAGTGTGTTTTTTGTTTCTTTCTCCAGTTCTTCTAAATACGTAATTTCTGTAAAAAAGTCAGAGAATGATTCGTGGAGAAGCAGCACTTCAAGATAGGTTGTATCCTCTTTCACATACAACGTACGGAGTGTTTCAGCGAGATATTTTTTCTGTAACTGTATTTCCTCAGTTTTTTGAAGAATTTTTTGTTGGAGTTCTTCAATTTCTAGTTCCAGGAGTTCGATTTCCTTTTCTTTTATTTCAATTTCTTTCTCGGTTTTTTGAATCGACGTATCAATGACATCGAGTTGACTTTTGAGTGTAAGCTGCTCTTGTTGTTTGATTTCGATTGTTTTATTCAGTTGATCAATTTTCTCTTCTATCAATTCTATTTCTTCCACCGTTTCCTCAAGCTTTGCATTCAAGTCTTGCAGCACTTCGTCTTCTTCGGAAGTATCATCTTCTGTTTGCGCTGGCAAATCTTCCTCACTGGTTTCTTGATTCGTATTTGTTTCGGTTTCATCTTGTGCTTGTATGCTGTGAGCCGAGAGAGTTTGTTGTGACAAGAACCATACGCTCGCAATAACCCCCGCAAGAAGCATTTTTTTTGTGCTTGTTATTTTGGATTTTTTGGATCGCTGTAACTTTTCTTTACAAACGAGGTACGGAAAAATAATCACAGCATTGTAGATACGTTTGAAACGTTTTGGTTCCAGTGAAAATCGCCAGAGCCATTCAATTCCGATTTTTCTCATCCAGAGCGGTGCTCGAGGGAATACGCCCGTGAAATAATCAAAAGTCCCCCCTACTCCGATAAATATTGATGCATTTTTCAAAATGTTTCTTGCGTGATTGATCCAATATTCTTGTTTCGGCGATCCGAGCGCGACGAACACAAGATCTGGTGCATACGTGTTCATCATTTGAAAGAGGTTGTCTTCGGGAGCTCTGTCGGTTATGTCGGGCGTACGGCTTTCGTAAATTTTAAAATTGAGATTTGGAAATTTTTCTCTGAGTGATTTTGTGAGGGTTTCTTTTGAAGATAGACTTACTATCGGGAGCACGATGCCAATTTTTTGTTCAGTGCCCTTCAGTTTTTCCATCAGCGCTAAAACAATATCCGCTCCGATCACCCGTGTGTGAATTTTTCCAAACGAAGCGAGAATGAGGCCAGTACCATCCGGGAGTAAGATATCGGCCTTTCGGAGAATCTGATGGAATCGCGCATTTTTGTTCGCGCGAACTAAAAATTCTGGACCCGGCGTAAAGACACTTGTTTGAGTCCTTTTTTGCAGACGATCGAGGATATATTTGAGAGCTTCAGCCTGCGTAATATTCGCTATTGGAATACCAAGAATTTCGATTTTTTGCATGGTTGAAGTATAACACATTTTCTGTTATTCTATAATGAGAGCGCTTGATGACTTTTGTATGCTTATTTGAATGATTTTTACTCATTACACGAAAATTTTTTTTTGGTTCTTCACTCTGATTTTACTTCTCTTTGTATTTGTGTCAAATGTTTCGAAAGCTGCGAGTCCGCCAAATTTTATTATTTCCGATGTTGATCTTGTTGATGCTGATGCTTTATCTCTTTCAAGAATCCAACAGTTTCTCCACGAGCGCGGCACACTTGGTACCTATACTACCGAAGTGGATGACATTCAAAAAAGCGCTGCACAAATTATTTTTGACATAGCTCAGGAATATCAAATAAATCCCAAGTATATTATCACCCGTATTCAAGTGGAGCAGAGCTTGATTACCGATCCGAATCCAACGCAGTATCAATTTGATTGGGCAACAGGGTATGGACGTTGTGATACGTGCACACCTGAACAAGCGGAAAAGTATAAAGGTTTTGCGCTTCAAGTCCGTTGGTCGGCAAAGCGTGTTCGCGAAAGTTACCTTTTTGATCTTGAAACGAAGGGACATACACTTACCGGTTGGGGACCCGGTATTACAAAAGAAACTCTAGATGGAGTAAAAGTTACACCTGTGAATAATGCTACTGCGGTGTTGTATACGTATACTCCATGGGCAGGTGAATGCTTTGGCGGCGCGCCAAATGTTGGTGGCAATTGTTCCTTTCATAGAATTTTTACATCGTGGTTTTCTTTGCAATATCCTGATGGAACTTTGTTGCAGGGTGAAAATGGCGGTATTTATTTGATTCGTGGAGGAGAGAAACGGCCTTTTCTCAATCGCGCCGCATTTGCGCCATATGACGTTCGGAAAGTTTTACCTGTAACCGAAAGTGTTCTCGCTGCTTTTCCCACCGGAAAACCTATCGCCTATCCTCCATACGTACTCTTGAGATCGCCTCACGGTACTGTGTATCTCTATAATGAAGGTACGATTCGTGGGATTGAATCTTCCGAGGTATTACGCAATTTAGGTTTTAATCCAGAAGAAATTCTGTCCGTTTCCTGGAATGAGCTTCACGATCTTACTGAAGATCGTCCTATCACTATGCAAGATATTTATCCAGCCGGTGCGTTACTCCAATATCAGGATTCTGGCGGGGTTGTGTATATTGATCCTAGTGGCGTTCGTCATGATATTATGAATCGTGAAATATTGCGTTCGAATTTTCATCGGCCTGTGATTATTCAGAAACCGCGTGAATACATTGATCAATTTACCAAAGGGGAAAAATTGGGTTTTCGTGATGGCGAACTTGTGACATATTCGGAGTCACGCGCTGTATATCTGATTTCCAATCGCACGCGAAGACGTTTTGCTTCTGGTGAAGTTTTTACCTCTCTTCATTTTCGTTGGGATAATATTATTACTACGACGAAAGAAGCCGTTGAACTTCACCCTGAAGGTCCCGTACTAAAACTTGATTTCTAAACTATGGCGCTTATTTTTGGGGCAATCACCCCTCACCCACCGCTTCTACTTCCGAGCATAGGTAAGGGCAAAGAGGTCCGACTCACAAAAACTATACAAGGTTTTCGTGCGCTGGAGGAATATTTTTATACTTCAAAACCGGATACGGTAATTATTATTTCACCGCATGGCCCGATTACTGTTGATAATTTTTATATGAATGTCGCTGAGCGTTTTCGCAGTGAATTGCAAGATTTTGGCGATATGAGTACGAATTTGACTTTTTCTGGTGATATAGGTTTCGTGAGTAAAATTAAGGAAAAATGTGATCAGGACTGTTTTCCGGTTAAACTTCTTTCTCAAGAGGCGCTTGATTACGGCACACTTGTTCCTTTGTTTTTTCTTACGCAACATACTCCCAATATAAAAATTGTTCCCATCAGTTATTCCTGGTTGGATTATGAATTGCATTATCGTTTTGGCGTGATTCTGCAGCAGGAAATTTTGAATAGTAGTAAAAGAATTGCTGTCATTGCCTCTGGCGATCTATCACACCGGCTTACAAAAGAAGCTCCGGCAGGATTTTCTCCACATGCTCAGAAATTGGATGAGACGATTATTGAAGCGGTGCAACAAAAAGACAAGGCAACGCTTTTGCATATTGATCCTCTGCTCGTGAAAGAAGGAAATGAGTGTGGTTTGCGTTCTCTTTTAATTCTCCTCGGTATTTTTAACAGCGTCAATTATCAACCTGTCATCATGAGTTACGAATATCCTTTCGGCATTGGTTATTTAATTGCACGTTTTGATGTACAATAAGTATGATCGCAGAGGTTATTCCGCGGCTGCGATTATTTCGGACATTAGGAACTTTTGAATATCAGATTCCAGGACATTTGTCCGTAGCATCCGGTGATCTTGTGCTCATACCATGGAGAACAAAAGTTTTGCTCGGCGCTGTCTTGCGAGTGACTTCACGTTCTCGCGTTCCACAAAAAAAACTTCGTCCCATACTCCGTGTTATTGTGACGCAAGCATTTTGCCCAGCATATCTCGATGCGCTCCTTTGGTTTTCAAAGTATTATTTTATTTCCCCCGCTTCTGCTTTGCATACCTGGTTACCGGAGATTCCACAGAAGCGAGTACCTTATGCATTGACAAAGTTTTCTCATACAGTTATTCGTCCAGAGGAACCGCTCGGACACTCTCTTTCGAACAGTGTGTTTCAAAAATACACCTCTCAAATTATCACGCGAATTTTTCATGCAAAATCGACGACACTCGTTTGTTCTCGATTTGAAGAGAAAGTATATTTTTATCATGAACTTCTTCTGCGTCGTTGTCAGGGTACAGTAGTCATCATCACTCCTACTGTGTTTGATGTCGAGAAGCTTTGTAAAGCTTTAGCACCTTGGCATCCCCTCCCCTTTCATTCTCAAATTTCACGTAAAAAACTTTGGGAACATTTTTGGTTGAGTCACAAGGATCCGCAGACGAGAGTTGTTATTGGTACGAAGAAAGCTATTTTTTCTTTGCCAGAAAAATTTTCGTTGTTAATTATTGATCAAGAAGAGAGCCCGCATCACAAGCAATATGATCAGAATCCACGTTATACTGTGCATGATCTCGCCTTTTATTTTGTTCGAAAAGCTCTCTCGCACGTTGTTTTTGTGAGTCATGCGCCACGAGCAACAACGGCATTTCATACAGAGCTTTTGTCGATTACCCCAGTGCGTGCGCGAGATCTCCTCCAGATTATTGATATGAATTTATTTCCTCGCCATGCTGCTTTTACACTTTTCTCTGACATGCTTGCTCAATTTATTTCCTCGCATTCACCAGCTTTTATTTTTCACAATCGTACGGGTTTTGCGCGTTATCTGGTCTGCCATGTCTGCAATAGAGTTTATACGTTTAGCAGTGTTACACGATGCCAACAATGTGGCAGCACTCATCTGACCTCCGCTGGTTTTGGTACGCAAAAAATTTTTCAGGATATTCAGCATCTACTCCCTCCAAAACATATTTATATTTTCGATCGATTTCACCGACACGATCCACCAAACAACACCAATGTCATCGGAACGGAATTCGCTTTTGATAAGCTAGATTTTGAACGCTTTCAGAGTTTTGTTGTGCTTGGTATTGATCGCCAGCTCGCATTACCAAGTTGGCGGGCTCACGAACGTGTGTTTCAATTACTTTCGTTCTTCGCAACATTCGGGCATCCGATATTTATCCCTACATTTGCTCCGAAACATTTTGTCTTACAGTCGCTCCTTTCAAATACTTTGCAGAAATTCTATGAACATGAACTTCGCTTGCGCCAGAATTTTTCCTACCCACCGTTTGTCAAGCTTATAAAAGTAATCGATCCTAAATCCAAAGCTATTTCTCTTTTAAAGAATCCTCCTCGCACATGGCAACCGCCTACGAATGCTCTTGTCGATGTTGACCCAGATCTTTTTTTACAGTAGATTAGATCGTATGGCAATCTTACCTGTTTTAATTCATCCTCATCCAGCATTGCGTGTTTGTGCGCAAACAGTGGATAGTGCACAACTTCATTCCCTAAACATGAGGAGGTTGATTGATGACATGATTGAAACAATGCGCGTCAAGGATGGCGTTGGTATTGCTGCCACGCAGGTTGGAAAACCCTATCAAATTTTTATCGTTTCCGAAATTCCAAAAAAAGTGCAAGTATTCATAAACCCCGAACTTTCTGTATTTTCCAAAAAGCAAACATATCTGGAAGAGGGTTGTCTTTCCTTACCAGGAATTCTTGGGTGGGTTGCTCGACCAGCAAAAGTTCGTTTGAAGGCACTCGATCTTTCGGGTCAGCCGGTTGAAATTAAAGCGACAGGATTAATGGCGAAGATTGTTCAGCATGAATACGATCATTTACAGGGTATTCTTTTTATAGATAAAACCGAGCGTCTGACGCAGGGTAATCTTGTAGCATTGGAGCGTGGCGAAGCATTGGTTGCTTCTGTCCACAAAAAACAAATGTGGTAAATGTAAGTCCTATGTTTTCTGTCCTGTTTTTTGGAACTTCTGAATTCGCGGTGCCTGTACTTGATGCTTTGAAATTTTTCGGTTTTCAGATCGCTCTCGTTATTACTCCGCCGGATAAAGCGAAAGGACGTGGTCGTCACATTGTTTTTTCGCCTGTGAAGAGTTATGCAGTCCAGCACAGCCTCAATAGTTTCCAGCCGAGAAAACTTTCTGCTCCGGATTGTGTTCGGTATCTTACTCAATATCATTTTGATATCGGTATTGTTGCATCGTATGGGAAAATTATTCCAGCTTCAATCCTTCATGTGCCGACTCATGGTATGATCAATATTCATCCCTCATTGTTGCCAGCGCTTCGTGGGCCTGCTCCTATACAATATGCGTTGCTTTTTGGACTCACAGTAACCGGTGTGACATTTATGCTTATGGATGAGGGTATGGATACTGGGCCTGTGCTTTTTCAGCGCACGATGAGGATTCCTGCGCGTGCTACTTTTTTTATGCTCTCTGAGCTTCTCTCTCGTGTAGCTGCACGCGATGTTCCATCGGTTGTTACGCGTTACCTTACAGGCGAACTTGTGTCACATGCTCAAGGACAGAACGGTGTGAGTTATTCAAAAATGCTCAATAAGGAAGCTGGACAGATTCGCTGGGAAAATTCTGCCGAAAAGATTGATTGCATGATTCGCGCATTTTTTCCATGGCCCGGTGCTTTTACTTCCTGGAACGGTTTGCATGTAAAGATTATCGCCGCGCATCCTGGTTCCCACGGCAATCTTGTAATACCTTGTGGTGATCGTACTTCATTAGCGATTGATACTTTACAACCTGCTGGAAAAAAGAGTATGAGTTCTTCGGATTTCGTGCGTGGATATCGTCGTTTTTTGCCGTCTCATGCAGTTCTTGATCGGCAGAGATAGGAGGCGTGCATTTTGTGTATGGGACTGTCACCAAATACTGTTTTTGTCTCATGCACAAAGCAAAAGAGGAGGAAAACTCTCGCTTTCGGAGCACTAACACTGCACCGTGTGCTGAGAAAGGAGAGTTTTCCTCCTCTTTTGCTATGATCAAAATGTATTTTTCACAGACGAAAGCGCATTCGGCGACAAACCCTTTATGTTTTTTTGTTTGTTGCGCGCGGCAATTCATTTCGAAATGGTTTTCCGGTACGCGCGGTTTTGACGAAATTGAGGAGATATTTTACAAAATCAAATGTTGGTTTGTAGCGCCTCGAATGTGTTGCGATCATGAGTTTTGGGTCGAAAAAAATCTTTCCAATTTTTTTTACTCGTTGTGAAAGTTCAATATCCTCACCAAATTTGAAATTGACATTAAATCCGCCAGCTTGCAAAAAAATGTCTCTGCGGATAGCAAAATTCGTTCCGGGGAGATGATTCGTGCCTTTCCCAAGTTTTTTATCCGCCCACATCATCTTTGGGAATATTTTTGCTGCAAGCCAGTTCCATAATTTTCCTCTATCCGAGAAAGTATAAGGCCCCCACACAGCTCCGTACTTTTTGTTTGTTTTCATGATGTTATGGATCGTTTGTAACCAATGTTTTGGGACGATACTATCTGCATCTGTACTTGCAATAATACTCCCTCGTGTGTGCATAAAACCTGTTTGCCTTGCATAACCTACTCCCCTGTGTTGTTCTTTGAGAATGGTCACATTAAATTTTTTTGCCAAAGCAATGGTTGCATCTTGACTTCCGTTGTCGACCACAATAATTTCGTAAGGTGCGCCTATATTTTGTTCACTCAGTGCCTTGAGACATGCGGTGATGAGTCTTGCTTCATTGTACGCTGGAACTACGACGGAGATTATCGGTTGCTTTTGTAATTTTTGTTCTTGTATGCAGTACATAACGTTTATATTTTTCGAGTCTTTTTCGTCACGTGAAATCCGAGATATTTCCCAAACATAAGACGCGTTTGTGCATCGATTGCGCACACTGAACCAAAACAAATAAGAGATATAGGAAGAAGCAACCATTGGACGATCATGATGAGATATTTTGTTTTTTTGTATCGCTTTGGTCGCGGTGGAAGTAATACCGTGCTCATAGCGACCGAAAGCAGCAGTCCGATGCTCGATATACGCATTAGCCATTGTAAAATAGATGGCGCATTCTGGGCAATAATAGTAGATTGTACGGCATCGTCAGCGAGTCGTAAGGGTAAGTAGCCTAAAAGCAGAATGAGTATTGGGGCTGTTGCCCATGCATGCATGCCCTCAAGTTGTGCGAAAATATAGCGGATTTTTATTTTGAGTGGCATCGCTTTGTTGCTAAAAAAATTCCATATCATATACGGAATATTCTCTACTCCCCATGCCCAACGACGTTGTTGTTGATACAAGGTTTTGAGGGTTTTCCACCAGTTTTCACTGAGGACGCTATCCATCGATACTGGAATGTGCATTGGTACCATGGAATAATTCCCCTCATATTCTATGAGGCATTGTACGAAAACTCTGGAGTCTTCTGATACAATATCCCGTCGCCAGAATCCTATATCCACTAACGCTCGGAAGCTCATACTGTGCGAAGAAAAGGTGAGCAGTTTTTCTGGACGTGTTTGTTCTGTCATCATCCAAAATGTTGTGCCATACGATGCGACACGTACAATGGCAGGCGCATCCCAAATGTTGTTATGAAATACAGGAATCGGTTGATAGCTTGCTCGCGTTGGATGTGGCTGTGTTCGATACATATACGTCAAGTATGTAAAGTATTGTTTTGGAATTTGTGTATCAATGTCAAAGACTGAGACGATAATATCTTCATACGGGATTTGATGGCGATCAATGAATGTTCGAGCTTTTATTCCCGCATCATGAATATTTGATCCCTTCCCCTGTATTTCCTCTTGTGGGTTCAAAGTGTGTTCTGTTGTTAAAAATCCAAAAAAATGATGAGCGAATTTCTTTTCGAGCGTCGTCGCATATTTTTTACCTCCCTTTGCGTCTGCTTTTTCCGTAGCATACACGACGATACATTGTTTGAGTGGAAATTCGCTGTTCAACAGACTATCGAAACAACCCTGAATCACTTCAAGGCTTTCACCGAATGTTGGGAGAATAATGAGATGAATTGTTTTCTGAAAATTTTTGAGTGTCTGACATTTTGCGAGCCAGTCTGTTCGCATGACTTTTTTCATGCGGATAAAAGTTATAAGCTGAAAATATGAAAGATACAATATTTTAAGGAGCCAATAAAGATCAAAAAGCAGAATATAGTATATGACCCATAACGGGCGTACGAAACTCAAGCCAATTGCTACAATAAAAGTGCTCCACACAATAGCTCCTGGAAGTATTTCGAGTGCACGATACGCTTGATACTGTGAAAGATAAAACCAGTGAAATCTACGCATGGAGATGACTTATCATTTCAAAGTTTGGATGATCGCATACCCTATACCTATTACGAAAAGCGCGTACATGCCGTATTTGAGAGTCTTCGGGAGCATGAGTTGGAATGCTACCGATTTTTTTTGTTTGTTTTGTACTTTCGTATGCATCATAAGAATGAGTATGCCATCGAGGCCGCCAACAATAGCTCCACCGAGACCGAGTATTTCTATAAAACTCAACAGATCAAGCGTCACAATAATGAATGGGATGCTGATGACTAAAAGCCATGCCGTATTTCGTGATAATTGTAAATCATATTCATATGATTCTTTCAGTACGATCCCAAGTGTCATGAATGATGTTGTCATTGCGAGAATACCAAAAATGCTGCCTATTACAAGAATGAAAGGTCCGAGTTTTTGACCAAGTCCGATTATTGCACTTTCGGAAGTTGCAGATCCTGTTATTCCGATGACTATGATGGTAAAGAGAATATAAACGAGGATGGTGATACTTGATCCTGTGAGGATAGCCCTTTTGAGGGTGTGTTGTTTGTTTTTCAGAATTTCGTGCATTGCTGGTATTGCTGATGCTGCCCCAAGAGCAAAAAGAATCACTCCATAAGGTTGCATGAAATATTCAAGCGCATGCTCTTGAAAATAATGCTGTATTTCTATAAAAGGAAATCCCCATACACTGATGAGTGCTATGATTCCTAGGAGTGCTATGACCATTATTTTTTCGACCGTCACAACCATGCGTAGACCAAGGTACAGTACGATAGCCATGAGAAGAAAGAAAATGTTGCTGTAAATTTTTGCTGAACCTCCTAAGAGTGGACTAACAATCGCATGAAGAAAATTTCCAACCTCGATGGTGTACGCCACGAGTGCGCTGTAGATTCCAAAAAAAAGCGCAAGCCATGCGCATATCTGTCCTTTTCTTCCAAAGTAAATTTTTGCATATCCTGCTAATTGATGCTGTCCCGGAGTCCGTGTAATGACCTCGCCGTAAGCGAGCACCACAAGGGTAATAAGACTGCCGAGTATGACAATATGGAGCATGCCAATCCAAAAGCCTGCTTTATTCACAACATACGGTATACCAAAAACTCCTGCACCGATTGCAGTGCCGATGTAAATAGCAACAGCTCCAAAAAATCGCTGCCTTTTTACTTGTTCAGTGACGTATTGCATGGATTATTCGTAGCGCAGTGCTTCTATGGGGTGTTTTCGAGCAGCTTTTGATGCTGGCATAATACCGAAAATAATGCCGGTTGCTACGGAAATACCGAATGCAATAATAAAACTTTTCCAAGAAACTATCGTCGGTATGTTCGCGAATTTTTGAATGAGTATTCCCCCGCCAATAGCACAAAGAATGCCAATAATACCCCCGACGATACTTAATGTTGAGGCTTCGGTTAAGAATTGAACGAGAATATTTCCATTGGTGGCGCCTATAGCTTTTCTGAGTCCAATTTCTTTTGTTCTTTCGGTGACAGAAACGAGCATAATATTCATAATGCCGATACCACCAACAATAAGTGATATTGCCGCGATGCTGAGCACTGCTTGTGTGAGTATCGAAAAGAAGCTGTTAAAAACATTCAGAACATCTTCTTGTGTCAGGACAGAAAAATCTTCTACATCTTTATGATTTGCTTTTACAACTTCTCGGATGCGGTTTTTCGCATTTTCGACCTCTTCCGCGCTTTTGATCTTGTTGAGGATACGATATACGACATCCTCTCCAGTTATTTCTTTTGCCACCGATCGTGGAGTCACAATCACATCATTCGCATCTGAACTTCCAAAATTCAGAGCCTCTTCTCGTATTTTTAGGACACCTGTAATCAGAAAATCTTCTCCCAGAAGTGTAAGTTTTTTTCCGATCAGTTCTTGCGCGATTTCTTGATCCGTCTGCTCACCTTCCTCACTATTTTGAATAATTTTTTTTGCCGCGCCGCCACCGAGCACTACGACGCGTTGCTTTTCCTCAAATTCTTGTTGAGTGAAGTATTCCCCTGCTGCGAGTTCGTTTTCCACAATTTCAAAATACGTTGGTGATGTGCTCATGGGCAGAAGATTCAGTATCTCATGATCATCGTACTTGGGTGTTGCTGAAAGCAGCGTCATCGGAGCGTTCTTTTCTACAAGATCGACTTCCTCCAGAATTTTTTCTGCGTCACTTTCGGTGAGTGTGCTGACACCAAATGACGCCGAAGGATTGAAATTCCCACTTTCGATATCTATTTTTCCAGGAGTCACCACAACAATATTGGAGCCAAGTTCTTGTATTTGTTGTCCAAATTCTTTTTTAAGGCCATCCCCAATTGCCATGAGAATGCTTACCGAAAATACTCCAATAATAACGCCGAGCATTGTCAGTAATGACCTGACTTTGCTATTAAAAAGCGCGGTGAAGGCAAATTTAATATTCTCTATGAAAAGCATATATCGATTTACTTAACTGCGAACAATTTTTCCATCTTTCAGACATATAATTCTTTCTGCTTCTTTTGCAATTTCCGCATCATGTGTAACAACGATTATTGTTCGCCCTTCTTTTTGCAGCTGTTTAAAAATTTTCATAATTTCTTTTCCAGAGTGACTGTCTAAATTTCCTGTTGGTTCATCGGCAAGAATAAGTGTCGGATTGTTTGTGAGAGCGCGAGCAATGGCAACGCGTTGTTTTTCGCCACCGGATAATTCATTCGGTTTGTGCTTCATGCGTTCTCCTAAGCCCACCTGTTCAAGGAGTTGTTTCGCACGTTCTTTGGCTGTTCCACGCGGTTGTCTGCCGTAAATCGCCGGAAGCAAAACATTTTTGAAAGCAGAAAGTCTTGGAAGTAAATTAAAAGTTTGAAACACAAAGCCGATTGTTTTAAGACGAATGCGTGCCATTTCTTTCGAGTTCAAATCTGCGATATTATGATCGTCAATAACAATTTCACCACTTTCTGGTTTATCAAGTAAACCGATGACGTGCAAGAGACTTGATTTACCAGAACCTGATGGACCCATAATCGCTACGAATTCCCCTTTGTTGATGTTGATATTAATATTTTTTAACGCTTCCACGTTATTTTGTTTTGTGAGTCTGTATGTTTTTGATACGTTTTTGAGTTTCAGGATCTCGCTCATAATTTTTGGTTCCTACCTTTCTTATTCAAACGTAACACTTCTATCTTCTGGTACAATTTGAATCCATGTTGCGCCTCTGCGTAAATCAATATCCTTCTTTTCTGCCGTCAGAAATTTCATACGATCTTCGCGATTTTCTTTTTTCCATGTTCCGATAATGACTTCTCCATCTCGTGCCACAGAGACCTTCCCCTCCCCGTGTATGTCGAGAGTTAATCGTCCTTTTTCGCCTACAGCAAGTATTTTTGGAATCGTAATAATAATAACATTTTTTGCACGGATTTGCTGATTGTTATTCCTATCCATATGAGGTCTGCTGGCATTGAAACGCAGATATTCTTTTGTCGTTTCATCGAATTGATATTCAACTTGATAGGAAATACCAGAGGAGTAATTAATAGTTATTTTTTTTGCGTTTTGCGTGTCTGTATTTTGTTTTTTTTCACTGGAATCTTGAAAATTCCAAGTTACATATTCAGGTACTGCATCCCAAAAATTTCGATCGTGAAGCGCCCGTTGTAAGAGTTCGCTTGAGGTAAAAAGATTATGCGGTGCAGGTGTTCCTTTTTCTCGCCAAAAATATGGAGCTGATCCTCGAATTTGATTGAGGTCATTGATGTGATCACTATCAATCATTTGCAATGCTTCTGGGCTGCCTCCTGCATGAGCAAGGAGTGCTCCACCTTTTCCGTATTCTTGTGCCCATTCGACATAATATGGCCTCACGGAGCGCACCGGTCCAATTTTTGGAATATTTTCAATTTGCGGATCAAAGAGCGCTAAAAAACGAGTAATCCCTCCTTCGACCAAGGATTCATAGACGACGGCTGCCTGACTGAGGCCGGCTTGCGGGCGTACGGTAATCAGATTTTCGATCATCACTGCTACTGGCCAATTGTTAGTTTCTTTTGTGTCAACAGTACGTCCATCAAGTTTTCTGGCGGTAGTCGTTGGAATCTCTTTCGTTGTATTATTATTTTTTTGCGCGGATTTTCCTGTATTCTTTGCTGTTTTTTGTGCTATAAATTGCGTTATCGGGTTTTTGACTAAGGCATAACTAATGGTGCTCCACGCAAAAAACATTCCAACAATAAGCAGCACTATAATAATACCGTATTCAAAGAACTTTGGATGGAGTTTTTGTATTTTTTCCAAAAGCATACAAGTTTATTTTTGAGTGTATAAAACGTCACGATCTGGTGGGATAACCTCTATCCATACCGATCCTGGGTTTAGAGCGATGGATTTGCCGGTCGTATCATAAAAGTAGGTACGTTGTTTTGTGGCACTATGTTCCCAGCGGCCTTCAATTTTTTTGCCGTCGAGAAATACAAAAGCATCACCGGCGCCTTCAGTTTGTATTCCGAGTAAACCCGAGCGCGGATCGACGAGATTTGTTTGTGCGCGTTGGACGATAATATTTTTGACCTGCAGTTGTTCACCTGAATTTTTATCGAGATGAGCCTTTCCCCCGTTCGAACGTGCATATGCATTGGTTTCAGGATTATATATGTAGCGAACTTCATAATTATAGGTAGAAAAATCGAGCACGATTTCCTTTTTATTTTTTGTACGTATCGGTTCTTCTGTTTTGATTTGCCATGCTTCAAATGCATCGTTTTCTGGTGGTGTTACTTTGTTGTCTTGCGCGGCAATAGCCAACAATTCGCTTGAGGTAAAAAGATTATGCGGCGGAAAACTTTCTTTCGTGCGCCAAAAATAAGCCTGATCTCCACCGATTTGATCTATATCAATAATGCCATTTGTCTGTAATATATTTAACGCTTCGAGACTTCCGCCTGCATGAGCAAATATTCCACCATATTCTTGCGTCCATTCTATAAAATAAGGACGAGCGGATCGTATAGGCCCGATTGTTTTTATTGGCGTTTCGAAAGTCTTGTATACAGCAAGAAATCGTGTAATTCCACCTTCAACGAGTGCTTCGTATACAACATCTGCTTCCTGCAAACCTGATTGCGGTCGAATATCCACAAGGTTTTCTATTACAGCAGTATAGGGTATTGCTGTTTTACTTGTTTGAGTCGTTTCATTTGTTTCTATTGTATTGGTATTTATAATCTCTACAGCTTTTGTGTTTTCAAGTGTTGCATCGTTCTTTCGAAAAATAAAAAAACCCACAAGGATCACAATGAGTATAAGAAAAACTATCAGAAAAATAATTGCGCTTGTTGTGTTTTCTTTTATTTTCCACCAGGCCTGCTTGAAGATATGCAGGAGTTTATTCATGAGTCTCTTTTTTAGCTGTCTCTTCTGGAGTTTGTGTTGGTGCTATCTCTTGTGCGGTCGGGGTCGGTTGTGCTTCTTCCACTTTTTGCGCCGTTGTGAGAACTATAGATTCTTCGGGGTCGTCGAGAATACGGATCGTTTTTGGTACTGTTACATCTTTAATACGCACATGATCTTCTAATGCCTTGAGTTGACTTAAATCAACGTTAATTTCCGCAATAAGATCATTTGGTAAGCATTCAATGTGTAATGCGTCTTTTACTTTAATGAGTATCGCGTTCTGTTCTTTGACTATTGGTGACTCACCAATAAATTTTAATGGAATTTCGGTAGTAATTTTTTCATCCATTCGTACTTGGTAAAAATCAACATGGAGCCATTGTCCAGTGAGCGGGTCGCTTTGCACGTCATGAATAATAACTTTTTGCGGCGGTTCCTTTTCAATCATTAAATCAATCAGGGTGTTTTCCCCCGCCTTTTCGTATATTTTTTTAAAATGGATCGCCGGGATACTCATGCTCCGATTTTTTATTCCATGTCCGTAGAGAATCGCTGGAATCAAACCATTTTTTCGAAGTTTTATAGTTTTTTTACCAAATTCGATACGTTCTTGCGCTTGTATATGTAAAATTTTCATAATACTCTTTTTTCGTTTATCGCTCGTGAACTTTGTGGAGAATGTATTGAGTAAAGCGTTTGGATTGTATATATTGATAGACTTCGATCACATCATTGAATGTCACTTTCTCTCTTTTTTGTAGACGTCGAATGTCTGCACTATTTGCATCGGTCACAAGTACGGCGGAATTAATCCCGAGGGCACTCAAAGCAATCAGTGCCATCATTGAAATGGAACAACGTTGGCAGCGAATATATATAAGTCTTGCGTTATCGCTTTGCCCAATGACTTCAGCTTTGAGTGGGTCGTAACGAAGACGACACATCGGACAAAAGGATACAATTTTGAGACTTTCGTGAAATACTTCGGCGTATTCCATACGTATTTTAAAATAGTGTCTGCTTTTTTTGAAACTATAGCATTTTATCAGATCATCTGTCAAACTTGCTTTTTGTGTCGAATGATAATGGATTGAATCAGGCCTATGAGTAAAAGATTTGCTACTAGAGAACTTCCACCAGCGCTTATGAAGGGCAGTGGAATTCCAGTTATTGGCATAATGCCGATATTCATTCCTACATTGATAAACATCTGCACACCTAACAAGAGTACCGATAGGAGGAGTATCCACCTACCAAAAGTATCTTTCAATTTTACGATATATCGAAAGAGACTGAAAAAAAGCAATAAAAATCCGCTTAATACGACGCTTGCACCGACAAAACCCAGCTCTTCTGCTATGACTGCGAATATAAAGTCTGTTTCTTTTTCTGGTAAAAATTTTAACTGACTTTGTGGGCCCAGACCCAATCCTCTTCCGAGGAGTTTTCCAGAGCCGACTGAAATCATGGATTGAATAACATTGTAACCTTTCCCTAAAGCATCTTTTTGCGGATTGAGCAAGAGTATGATGCGATTTTGCTGATAATCCTCTAAAAAAAACCAGGTGATAAACGGTATGATGCAGAGCAAGAGAATAATGATCAGACGCGCTTTGAATTCAATACGTATAAAAAGAAATGCAAGAGTCCAAACTATAACGAAAAGTGCAGCCGATCCAAAATCCGGTTGGAGTAATACAAGTGCTGTATAAAGGAGGGTGATGAGACCGCTGCCGAGTAGAGCTTTGAACGGTGTGTCGTTCCCGTATTTGGTGATCCAGGCCGCGAGATTGAGGATAAACATTATTTTTGCGATTTCCACCGGTTGGAATATAAACCACTTGAGGTCAATCCATCCTGTTGTTCCGTGAATCGTTGTGCCGAATAATAAAACTAATATGAGTATGAGCACTCCCAGGAGCAAGATCACCCACGACAGATGATACCACATACGATAATCAAGTCGTGATGCTATCAACACACATACTATTCCTATGCCTAGGGCAATCAATTGTGTTTTGAATTTTGCAATTGTGGGTACTTCGGCGTGCAGGCCGATGCTATAGATAGTCGCGAGGCTTAAGAGTATGAGGAGTACTATGCATAAAAGTGTTCGACGATCCCACGCTTTTAAAAATGCAATATACTGTCGCCAACTCATTGTGCGTGTTACAAAATGATATTTTCTGGATCGAAGGTGTTAATCACGGGGATGATTTGTACTTCAGCCGATGGAGCAAATCCTCGATTCCACTGAACCTCGATCGTGTATTCAGTATCAACTTTGAGTGGACTGATACGCGCTTTCTTTGCTGCGATAATTTCTTCGTCAATGCGCAACAGAATGAGAAACGCTGCATCCCAAAAACCGTAAATTCCTTTATTTTTGACCTGCGTTTTGACTTGAGTAATGGTACTTTGTATTCCTGATGCGTCTTCAAGCTTGATTCTTTTATATTCTGGTTCACTGATAGTCACTTCTGTATCTAATGTTTCAAGTTTTTTTGTATTTTTCCATTCAATTTCGGTTATTTTTACGGTATTTTTTAAATTTTCATCGAGGACGCCGGGTATTCCAAAGTGTACTATCACTGTTGATTTCTGTGGCTTGAGAAATATTGTTTCTTCCTCGAATATTTTACCGGCAATAATAAACTGATAGGATAATTTATCTATCCTCCAGAATTCATTCGGATTTTCTACTTTCGTCGCTACATCTATTTTTCCTGGAACATCCGAAAGGAAACTTTGTATGCTTCCGATCACGGGTTTTTGTGGCTCTATAAATTTTCGTACTTCGCGATAATTGAGTGTGTTATTGGTGATATCTGCAGTAATTTTATTACTGATAAAGAGCTCTCGTACATAGAGTGTTACTTGCAACAGAGCGAAACCTGTTAAAAGAATATCGAAAAAAAGCCATACTATAAGCAAAATAAAACGCATCCCCTGTCGGTGCGTCACCCACCAGTATCCAAGTTGTAATTTTTTGCTACCGAGTTCGTACATATTGTGTTATACTCACTGTATCAGATCAACAAAAATAAAACTATGCTCACCTCTCTCGATTTTCTTTACATTATTATTGCGGTATGCATTTTGATCCTGACGATTTTTCTTGTTTGGGTCCTCTATTATGTAGCACAACTCCTTCGCCAAGGCCATGATATCATGATGCAGGTTCGAAAAACAGTGTCTGAGATTGAACAGTCTATTGACGCAATACATCAGCGCATTTCACAGTCTACGCATTCACTTGTGAGCGTCGTCCAGGAATGTGCATCGATGTTGCGTTTCATACAAGAATTTCGCGCTCGTAAAGGCCGTTCCAAGCGGGCGCAAAAATAATACGTACATACGCTTCGTGCTACGACTCGTTTTTCGCTTAGAAACCTACATTTTCGTGGCGGGTACCACAAGATTCTTAACAGACTCTTAGGAATTACAACGTTTGATACTGTCTGAAACAGAGGTCACAAACATGTATTCCTTATTTTATGCAATCCGAACATGCATTTGTGCATCTCCATGCACATAGTTTTTACAGTATTTTAACGGCACTTCCCAGTCCTGAGGCGTTGGTGAGCTATGCTCATAAACTTGGATTTCCGGCTCTTGCATTGACGGATACCAGCGTCATGTATGGAGCTATTGAATTTTATCAAAAGGCACATGCTGTCGGTATCAAACCGATTCTTGGAATGGAACTTTTTGTTGTCGATTCTACACAAGATACACATGCGCGGAAACCTTTTCCTCTTGTGCTTCTTGCGAAAGATTATGTCGGATACAAATATTTATTGTATCTCAGTTCCCATGCGCACCTTGAAGGTGTCCGTGACGGCGTGCCGTGTATTGATAAAAAAATTTTACACAGGCAGCACAATCAACTTATCGCACTGACAGGAGGGGTCCAAGGTGAAATCGCTTCGGCTCTTGCACGTCATAATGAAACGCAAGCAAAGCAGCTACTCCATGAATATCAGAATATTTTTGGCAAAGAAAATGTCTATATCGAACTCCAATCACGTTTGGAAGTCCCAGAAGCCAATGCACTATTTCAGCAACTATATGCGTTCAGTCGCACGATGTCTGTTCCTCTCGTAGCCACCAACGATGTGCATTATCTGAAACCCGAAGATGCACATGCGCAGGACATTTTACAGTGTATCAAAGCAAAAAAACTTTATCGGGATGAAAGTCGGACCTCACTTCAACAGAGTAATTATGCATTACTTTCGGCCCACGAAATGGCCGAGCGTTTTTCTGAATTACCGGAAGCGCTCAAAAATACTCTGAAGATTACCGAGCAATGTAATGTTCAACTTCCACTTGGTTCGATACAACTTCCGTCCTTTCCCCTCCCCGACCGCATGACACCCGAAGAGCGTCTGGTGCAATTATGTGACGATGGAATTTTGCGTCGCTATCGGCAAAAATCTCCAGCTATAGAGCAACGTCTTGCGTATGAACTTTCTATTATTCGCAAAACAGGTTTTGCATCGTATTTTTTGATTGTGCAAGATTTTATTAACTGGGCAAAGCAAAACAATATCGTCGTCGGTCCGGGTCGCGGTAGTGCTGCTGGAAGTCTTGTAGCGTATCTGACGAATATTACGAACATTGATCCTCTGCAATACGATTTACTGTTCGAACGCTTTTTGAATCCAGAGCGTGTTTCTATGCCTGATATTGATACTGATTTTGATGATGAACGACGGGATGATGTGATTGCCTATGTTGAAGAAAAATATGGTAAGGATCGTGTAGCGCAGATTATTACCTTTGGTACGATGGCTGCGCGTGCTGCGGTGCGTGATGTTGGTCGTGTTTTGGGTTTTGCTTATAACTTTTGCGATCGTATCGCTAAACTCATTCCAACCTTTCGAACCATTGACGAAGCTTTCACAGAAGTTCCGGAGCTTAAGAATCTTTATGAAACTGATCCTGATTGTGAACGTCTTATCAAAACCGCACGGAAATTAGAAGGGGTTGTACGTCATACTTCGATTCACGCATGTGGCGTTGTGATTACGAAAGATCCTCTTGTGGAGCACACTGCTTTGCAACATGCGGAAAACGGATCGGTGATCTCGCAATACGCATTACATTCGGTTGAAGATCTTGGACTTCTTAAAATGGATTTCTTGGGTTTGAAGAACCTCACGATTATACGCAACACGCTTGACATTGTTCAAAAAACAGTAGGAGAACAGATTGATATTGATGTGATTCCACTGGATGATTCGCGGACATATCGCCTTCTCCAGCAAGGACAAACGATCGGCGTCTTTCAACTTGAATCATCTGGTATGCGTCGTTATTTGCGTGAATTGGAGCCTACTGAATTCGAAGATATTATCGCTATGGTCGCGTTGTATCGTCCCGGTCCAATGGAGTTTATTCCTGATTACATTGCTGGGAAGCATGGCCGTAAAGCGATTGAGTATCTGCATAACGAACTTAAGCCTCTTTTGCAAAAAACATACGGCATTGCCGTGTATCAGGAACAGATCATGGAAATTGCACGTCAACTCGCCGGTTTTACTTACGGTGAAGCTGATGTCTTGCGCAAAGCTGTTGGTAAGAAAATTAAGGAATTGCTCGCCACACAAGAAACGAAAATGATTCAAGGAATGATTCATCACGGTATTGCACCTCAAACCGCCAAAAAAATTTGGGAATTTATTTTGCCTTTTGCGCGTTACGGTTTTAACCGTTCACATGCAGCATGTTATGCGTTGATTTCCTATCAAACTGCATATTTAAAAGCGAATTATCCGGCGCAATTTATGGCAGCACTGATGACAGCTGATGCTGGTGATAGTGATCGCATTGCGATTGAGGTTCAGGAATGTCGGCAGTTAGGTATTGAAGTGCTTCCTCCTGATATCAATGAAAGTTTTTCCACATTCACGGTAGTACGTAAAAGTTTGAATGCTGACAAACCGCGCATTCGTTTTGGCTTAGCAGCGATTAAAAACGTTGGATCGACTATTGTACACGCCATCATTCGTGAACGAAAAAGCGGGGGGGCGTTTACTGATATTGCGCAATTTCTCTCGCGAGTACATCACAAAGACTTGAACAAAAAAGCTTTAGAGAGTTTTATAAAATCCGGAGCTCTTGAGCGCTTTGACGGTCGAGCTGTTTTTTTGCACAACCTTCCACAACTTTTACAGTATGCGCGGAATGTTGCACTCGCTCGAACGAATCGTCAGGGGAATCTTTTTGGTGATTTTCAACTTCCGCTGCTCCCTCTTGATCAGGGACCAACAATCAGTCGCGCACAACAGTTGCAGTGGGAAAAAGATCTGCTTGGTTTATATATTTCCGCTCACCCGCTTTCACTTTACAAGGATGAAATTATTCATCGCGCGGTACTCATCGAATCTGCGAAGCATTTTCCCGATGATACACCTGTGCGCTTGATTGGATATGTCACAAAGACAAAGCGTTTGATTACTAAAAATCGTGAAGGTATGCTTTTTGCTCAGTTTGAGGATTTTTCTGGGGAAATTGAAGCGATAGTTTTTCCGAGAATTTTTCGTGAAACGCACTTTCTTTGGTCGCAAGGCGCATTGCTTCTTGTGGATGGCCATATGTCGCATAAAGATCATCTTGTGAAAATCATTGCGGATACGGTTCGAGAAATCAGTCTCAATGATATCGCCACGCTTCCTGTATGGAATCCATCGAGTGTTTTGATTACCCTCCCTTATCGTGTGCATCAATCAGTTGTCACACAATTGCAAAAAATTTTTTCCGAACATCCTGGGCAGTGTTCGGTACGACTTTGCGTTGAAGGTGGACAACTCGACAAAGAAATTCTTACGAAAACACGTATTCATTGCGATGCAGCAACGCTTACGGCAATTGAGCATATTGTAGGTTCTGGTAAAGTGCGCATGAATATGTCAGTGCGTGCCTAAGTATATTTCCTGCTTATGTCTACGGGGCCTTTTAAGAATATGAAAATTACAAAAGTTTACGCGAAATTTGTTTTTTTGTTTGTGTTGATGAGTGCGCTTCTCCTTCTTTTTATCGTGTATCTTTCTTTTGCAAAAACAACTGTGATTGTGCATCCACGTCTTGAGTCTTTTACACAGGAATTTACTTTGCAGGTTTCCAGTCCAAAAGAAACAGACGATATTTCTTCATTGTCGGCACAATTTCTACAGTATACGGTTCGCGGCAGTAAGCGTGTTGTGGATCTTACGCAAACATCTGAAATCTCTGAAAAAGCGACTGGAGAGGTTACTATTTTCAATAAGTATCGTCAAAGTCAACCTCTTGTTGCTACAACACGATTTCTTTCCAATGAAGGAATACTTTTTCGTACGCTCGAAACCGTCACTGTTCCTGCTGGAGGGCAGGTTAAGGTTAATGTTATTGCTGATCAACCCGGCGCAAGTGGAGAAATTCCTCCGACTCACTTTACGATTGTTGCTCTCTGGAAGGGATTGCAGGATCTTATTTATGCTGAAAGCAATCAACCTATGAAACGTTCTAGTCGCTCGATTACTGTTGTGACGCAAGAAGATATCCGTAATGCTTTGGAAGAGCTTTCGGCGTCGCTTATTCAGGAGGCTCTCACAGCACTTGCACTGCAGGCACGCAACGATTTTCCGCACTTGGATTTTCTTCCTGACGCTTTTGAAGAGCGTATGCTTTTCGAGTCCTCAAGTGTTCCTGCTGGTATCGAAGCTTCTGAATTTACTGTTGAACGCGAACTCCAAATCATTGCAATCGTCACTTCGAAAAAACTCCTCGAAACAAAAATACAGGAAATTTTACAATCGGCGCTCCCAGAAAATAAAAAGTTTGCTCCTTCAGGGAAGCAAGTATCGACGTATTCTTTGATTGAGGTCGAGCTCGAAAAACACACTGGAAAACTTGTTGGCCGTGCTGAATATCCGATAGTGCTTTCACTTTCACATCCAGTACTGGATCGGAGTAAACTTACCAATAAAGACGCTCAGGAGATTCGAGCTTTTTTAACAAGTTTTCCTGAGATTAGTGATGTGCAAGTGAAATTTTCACCTTTTTGGTCGAAACGTTCGTTGCCGCTCGAAGATCATATTGAAATTTTTCTTTCGGCGCTTTGAATTTTGGGCGCACTTAACAGTGTTTTTTGGGATTGTCGCCGAATAGCATTTCTTGTTCAATGCATTAGAAAAAGAGGAGGAAGACTCTCGCTTTCGAAGCACTAACACTGCACAGTGTGCTGAGAAAGGAGAGTCTTCCTCCTCTTTTTCTATGATCCAAATGTATTTTTCACAGAGGGAAGCGTATTCGGCGACAGCCCTTTTTTACTTTGCTTTTATTTTCCGCTTAAGGAATGATTCTACAGTGTGTACGATGGCTTGTGTTTGTCGATCAATTTCGACGTTTACCATGTGACCTTCGCGTTTCCAACCAAAAGTAGTTCGCTTGAGTGTTTCAGGGATAAAGGCGACTGAAAAATATCCTTGCGAATTCCATGTGTCTACAATAGTCAGGCTCACTCCATCGAGTGCAATGAATCCTTTTGGAAAAATATATTTCATCCAGGATTTTTTTATCTTGAATTGTATGCGATAGTTGTTGTAGGAAGTTGTGATGGAATCAATACTTGCTTGCGTATCAACGTGTCCAGAAAGTAAATGCCCTCCAATTTCGTCTTTGAGTGTCATGGAGCGCTCGATGTTCACGCGTTGATGTATTTTTATATGACCAAGGGTTGTCTTTTTTTCTGTTTCGGCCATGAAATCAAACGTTACTTTCTTTTTTTTACATGTGACAATTGTGAGACAAACGCCGTCAATAGCAATACTCGCGCCTTTTTTTACAGCCGAAAATGCCTGCGGCATCTGCACGGTAAAATTTTTATGATCCGAAAATTTTTTGATACTTACTATTGTACCTGTACCTTGAATAATGCCGGTGAACATATAATGATACACTATCAAAAGTTTCTTTTCTTGACAAAGATGCTGCGAACTTTTATGCTTTTTTTGTGAAGCTACAACATTTTCGTGCTACTTTTAGATCAAAACTCAATCGAGTATTTTTATTTTGATGTATGACGGTGCGCAATTTGCATGATCCTTTGGAAGTAAAACGACACTCTTTCGCGCATTTGGTTGCTGCCGCTGTGACGCGTCTTTTTCCTGGCACTCATCTTGGTGTCGGCCCTGTGATCGATAATGGATTTTATCATGATTTTGAATTACCTGAAGGCAAAAAACTCTCTGAAGCAGATCTTCCGCGTATTGAAGCTATGGTGCGTCGATTGATTACCGAAGCGCAGGAATTTGCAAAAAAAATCGTCCCTATTCAGGAAGCGATACAACTTCTCCAGCAGCGTGGGCAAGTGTATACACAAGAACTTGCTGAAGATTTGGAAAAGGAGGGCATTCACGAAGTCAGTTTTTATAGCAACGGCGAATTTAGTAATATGTGTACGGGTCCGCATATTCAAAACACTCGCTTGTTAGATTCACACGCTTTTAAACTCATGAATGTCGCTGGAGTATATTGGAAAGGTGATGAACAACGTCCTCAAATTCAGCGTATCTATGGAGCAGCTTTTCATACCTCTCAAGCGCTTGAAGACTATCTGAAACTTCACGAGGAAGCAAAAAGACGAGATCATCGAAAACTTGGTAAAGAGCTTGACCTTTTTGTTTTTTCCCCCTTGGTTGGCGCTGGACTCCCCTTGTTTACTTCGAAAGGCGCTCTCATCCGTAAACTCATAAGTGATTTCATTCTCGAACTTCAAAAACCTTTTGGTTATCAACAAGTTTGGATTCCGCACCTTACAAAAACGGCGCTGTATAAAACTTCTGGGCATTGGGATAAATATAAAAACGATTTGTTTTATGTGCGTGGGAAACATGATAATGAATACGTTCTTAAGCCCATGAACTGCCCTCATCATACTCAAATTTATGCTTCGCGACTTCGGAGTTTCCGTGAACTTCCTTTGCGATTTGCTGAAGTTTCGACTACCTATCGTGATGAACAGCCTGGGGAACTTCAAGGTCTTTCGCGTGTGCTCGCTATTACTGTCGATGATGCACATTTATTTTGTACTCCCGAACAAGTTCTTTCGGAGGTCTTGAATATTTTTAAAATTATCGAGCCTTTTTATGCTGCGTTTCATTTACCTTTAACGATTCGTTTGTCGCTTCGCGATCCAGAACATCCCGAAAATTATCTTGGTTCCGAACACGTATGGGAACAATCCGAATCCCTCCTTGCGCAGGCAATTGAATCTTTCGGAAAAACGTATCTGAAGGTTCCGGGTGAAGCTGCGTTTTATGGACCAAAGATTGATTTTTTAGCGAAAGATTCGTTGGGTCGCAGTTGGCAGGTTGCGACAATACAAATTGATTTTAATCAGCCGGAGCGTTTTCAACTTGTCTATCAGGATCACGACGGCAAACCAAAAGCTCCGGTGATGATTCATCGCGCGATTGCCGGTTCTCTGGAACGTTTTATGGCTATTCTTATTGAGCATTTTGCTGGTGCGTTTCCGTTATGGCTTGCCCCTCTTCAGCTTGCGCTGCTTCCGGTTGCCGAACGGCATGTTGCGTTTGCACAAAAACTTGCCGCGGATTTTCGTGAGTATGATTTTCGTGTAGAAGTTTTTGATACTTCAACAACGGTCAGCAAGAAAATTGTGGAAGCTGCAAAACTTCACATCCCTTATGTTTTGGTGCTCGGCGATAAAGAAATTGAGGAAAGAATGTTGTCGATTCGCAAACGAGGAAATAAAAAAGTTACTTCGACTTCAAAAGACGAATTTATTGCTTTGGTTCAGTCGGCTCTCAAGAGTCGCACTCTGGAATTATAACGGATCCTTCTTGCGTTTTGATAAACACACAGAGAAGGAAGTCTTTGTTTTCTCAGCGCATTGTGCACTGTCAGTGCTTTGAAAGTGAGAGTCTTTCTCCTCTTTTTCTATGATGAAAATTCATTTTGTAACAGAAAGGGTATTCGGCGCCAGTCCCTATTAGGTTTCGAAAGAGGACGTTTATTCTGTAACACGATGATACAGTTCCTCAATTTCTTTGTTTGTTTTCATTTCCGAAACTATTTTTTGCGCTTCGTGTTGATTCCCTTGATCATAAATATCTATCATTCGTTCAAAATATTTTCTTAGGAGCGTATAAAATTGAGGGATATTTTTTACCTGTATCATCCAACCGTGTGTTGTTTTTGTGATGAGGCCGCTTTCCATCATTATACGTAACTCAAGAAGCGCACTGTTGTAATACGAACGAAGTGTTGTTTCCTCGCGTAATCGCAGATATCGTAGATTCCCAGCCAGCAACATAATCGGCAATTGTGTCCATATCTCACGTGATATTTCCCCTTGTTCGTAACGAAAATGCGCGCACATCATTCCACACCACGTAGCTTTTACTTCATCCATGTCTGCCACTAATGATGGAGTTAAGGCGCTGATGGTTGTATTGTCCACAAAAGCACCGTGTCCAACTTCATGACCGGTAATGAAATGCGCGATAATCTCTGCTGTCTGCATGCAAAAATATTTTTCTGTTGCAACAGGACCAAAGACTTTTCGAAAGAGTTCTTGTGTTTCTTTTCTTCGCGCTTCCATCCCGTTGTAATCGAGGAATATTTTTGTTCCATATTTTCTTCGCACATCACTTCTTTCAGGAACAATTTTTCCAACACCTAAAAATTCGACATCCTCTCCCGCGAAGGTGATGGGAATACACACTTGAAGTTGAATTTTTTTCATTGCCTCTCGTGAAGCTGCCCAAGTTTTTTTCTTATGGTAGTGTCGCGCAAAATGCTTTTCGAGCATGTGTTGTGTCTGTTTTGCTGTTGCATTCACCGCTGCTTGTTCCGCGTCTTCGATGACGATGCGAAGACTCGGTGCTACACGAATGCCAGTAGGATCAATATAATTTTTTTCCATCCCATGAATGAACTGAATTTTTCCAGGCGTTCTTAACCACGCGATATCAACGTCTCTCCAGAGTTTTTCCATACGTGCGAGATGTGGATTCGCGTAACTGCGTTGTAGCTTTCGAAAATATCGGTTAAAGGCATGGATATGTGGTTCTTTTTGATATACTTTGAGGTTCTGTATGAGTTTTAGAAGTGACGCTTCGATGCTTTGGTAGTGTGATGTGTATGCCTTTTGTAAAGGCACGAGTGTGTATTTGTCGCGTATTTTCTTTATCACACTGTAAGCATGATCAAGTCGTTGCTTTTTGAGCCACTCAGCGCCTACGCCAGGATCTTCTTCTAAATTTGCGAGCATTCGACCTATGGATGATTCCTTCATGAATCGTCTCCATGCAATGAAAATTTCATCGATTGTTTCACACCATGGCAAACTTTCTCTAATGAGTATTACTTCACTTGCGCTCAGTCCTAAAAGATCAGGTTGTTGCAAACGCCAACGAATGATTTCATGTTTGAGTTTATTTTTTTGTGCCGCTGCTTTCAGTACGGGCGTGTATTCTCCTTTGATTTCATATATGCTACTGAAATCATAGTTTAAAACAGCATCCGCTACACGCTCTTGTTGTTCTTCACCTAAAACATTGAGTATTGATTTTGCTTCCGGGTGCTCGCTCAAAATAGTATTCACTGTTGATTCAAGTTGTTTAAAAAAAATGCACGTTGGTGCTGATTGAAGTGCTTTAAAATGATTGGGAAAGTGTGTTGTGAATTTTTCGATGTTGAATTTCATGCTTTGCTTCGAAGAATCTTGTTATTAGTATTATAACTTTTTTAGTTTTTTCCCGCAAAACACTATTGTCAGGAAATTTTCGACATGTTATTCTGGTACTATTGTATTTTCGATGGGAGGCACTTTTTCGCTTTTGTTTTCGTGTTCCTATTATTCAGTGAGGATCACTATCCAAGTATCCTTATTGAGAAAGGAGAAAATCATGCACATAACTGATCAATGCCAAGGCGTAGCACCAGTTCTTTGCGGGGATGATAATGTTTTTGAGCTTTTAGGCATTCTGCCAACAGATGTCGGGCTCACTCGCGAGGAATACTGTCAGGCCTGGCACGACGCAAATCCATTTCAAGCAGAAAAATCTGGATCTGTCACTTCGTCTGTGTCTGTCGGTGAAACTCCGATAGATCACAATTCAGTACCGCGATAATTTTTTCGCCTCCCATCGCCCTTTTCTATGAAATATGATACCCAAAAATATTTTCTCTGGGTTCTTGGTTGCCAAATGAATAAATCTGATGGCGAGCGCGTCGCTGCTGTCCTGGAGGAACTTGGTTTTGTTCCAACCACGAATGAATCGGAAGCAAATCTCATTTTTACGATGGCATGTTCTGTGCGTCAGACAGCGATTGATCGCATTCATGGGCGTCTTCGAAATTGGGAACATATGAAGCGCACCCGTCCGATTCTCACTGTTCTTTCCGGTTGCGTGTTACCGGATGATAAAGAATATTTTAGAAAAAAATTTGACATTTTGCTTGATACAAAAGATATCAATCAACTGCCGGCATTGCTTACCGATACGCAAAATATTCGTCGATCCATTATCCCAAGTCGTGGTACACAAGTCGTTCAATATCTTTCTCTTAAACCTAAATATTCTTCAACCTTTCAGGCGTTTGTACCTATTATGTCGGGCTGCGATAAATTTTGTACGTATTGCGCGGTACCTTTTACACGCGGTCGTGAAGTGAGTAGACCGTCGAAAGAAATTCTCGATGAGGTTCAAGCGCTGGTTGTGCGTGGATATAAACAAATTACATTGCTTGGACAAAATGTGAATTCCTATGGTTTAGACACGCAAGGGCGTGAACCGAATTTTGCAAAACTTTTACAATTAGTTGCCGCGATTGCTGGCGACTTTTGGATTCATTACACGAGTCCCCATCCGCGTGATATGACTGATGATGTTTTAGACGCGATGGCCGCTTCGCCAAAAATTGCGAAACAAATTCATTTACCTTTGCAAGCGGGCAGTACGGCTGTGTTGAAGCGCATGAATCGAACGTATACGCAAGGAGAATATCTGCGTTTGATGCATCGTATTCGTTCGCGTTTTCCATATCTTGCACTTTCGACCGATATTATTGTCGGCTTTCCGGGTGAAACTGCAGCGCAATTTGAGGAAACACGCAAAGTATTTCGTGAAGCGCGTTTCGATATGGCGTATATTGCGCAATATTCACCGCGTCCAAATACGCCAGCAGCAAAAGTTTTTTCCGATGATGTGCTGGAGAGCGAAAAAAAACGTCGCTTCGAGGTGCTTACTGCCGATCTTAGTGAATGTTCTTTCGCATATCATCAAAGTTTGCTCCACTCAACCATTCGTATTCTTATCGAAAAATATTCCACAGGTTTTTATTTTGGTAAAACTGAGGGGTTAAAAAATATTCGCGTGCCTGCTCACGATTTCGATCATGGAAAATTTGTCGGTACTTTTCAAGAGATTCGTGTACAGACAGTATCGCATTGGCATTTACAAGGTGCATTTGTTGAGTCGTTCATACCTGTAAAGTCTCTCACACAATAATCGCGTCAATGATTATGAGGCCTCGTTCCGTGTATCCGAAGGTTGTAGCTCTTGTGGGTCCAACGGCGTCTGGTAAAACTGATCTTGCTCTTCTTCTTGCCAAGCGATTCCATGGATTTGTTATTTCCGCAGATTCTCGCCAGCTGTATAAAGGCATGACCATCGGTACAGCGAAACCCGCGCTTTTTCGGCCTCGCATGTTGTGTCTTCAACGTATTTTTCATATTGCGCGCATACGGCATTTTATGCTTGATTTACTTTCTCCTGCTGAAATGTATAGTGCTGCTCTCTATCAAAAAACTGTATATGAAATTTTGGCTTGTATGTACCGTCGTTTTCCAAAACAACTTCCGTTGATAGTTGGTGGAACCGGTCTTTATATTGATGCAGTAACTGAAAATTGGGTTTTTCCTTCTGTTCCGCCGCACATAATTCTTAGGAAAAAAATGGAAAAACAATCCTCTGAGGTTTTATTGCAGCGCCTTCACAAGCTCGATCCAGATACCGCAGCGCACATCGATATACACAATCAACGTCGTCTGGTTCGTGCTTTAGAATATGTGCTTTCAGAGAAGCGTTCTTTTCTGCGGGCACAACGTAAGGAGCAGGCTTCATTTCAAACTTTGCTTTTGGGTATCACGGTTCCACGAAAGATTCTCTATGAGCGTATTGACAAGCGCGTTGATACGCAAATACAACAAGGTTTATTGCAAGAAGTTCGTGAGCTTGTTGATCGCTACGGTTGGACGTTGCCTCTGCTCAATACGATCGGATATCGTGAATTTCGTACTTTTTTTGAAGGCGAAGCTTCACTTGAGTCTACGATTACGCTTATCAAGCGCAACGTTCGACGCTACGCGAAGCGACAACTTACGTGGTGGCGTAAAAAACCCGTGCATTGGATCACAAAACCTGTGGAAGCTATCAATCGCGTAGAAAAGTTTCTTAAGGAGAAATGAGACGTTTGACGCATTTCGGAGTACGAACACTTCATTATTCGGCGTTAGTCCAAGGTTGGACTCTTAGGCAAGTTTTTTGCGTAAAATATCCGTTACTGTTTGTGGATTTGCTTTCCCTTTTGTCTTTTTCATGACTTTCCCTACAAGAAACATCAGCGCTTGTTTTTTCCCTCGCTGATAATCCTGTACAACTTGCGTTTCCTCTTGTAGGACTTCTTGTACCGATTGTTCGAGTACGAGTGTATCACTGACTTGCTCTAAGTTTTTTTCCGCCATGCACTGCGATGGATCAATGCCGGTTCGAAACATTTCTGCGAGAATGACTTGTCCTGCACTGGAATTTAATTTTCGTTCATAGAGGAGCGTAATAAATTCAGCAAAATTTTCTGGTGTCATTTTACTTTGTCCAATGCCGATATGCGCAGCGTTCGTAAGCCTGAGAATTTCCGAAAGCAACCAGCCGAGAACAAGTTTTGTTATTTTTTTCCGATTCGCATTCCAAATTTCGGTATCGCTTCCTTCCGTCGTATCCAGTGAGTCAAGCCAAGATCGTAATTCGCTTATTGTTTTTTCAAAAAATTCACTTAATTCAGGAGTTTCGATCAATACCTGAACATCTCGTTCCGAAATATCATATTCTTCCATCAAGCGTTTGCGCCGTTCTTGTGGCATTTCCGGAATTTCAAGTTGCACACGTTCGATCACTTCGTTGGTTATAAGGAGCGGCGGAATATCGGGTTCCGGAAAATAACGATAATCCTGCACCGCTTCTTTATTGCGCAGACTGTACGTTTCTCCAATCTCATCATTCCATCCTCGCGTTTCGCGCAAGATAGTTTCACCTTGTTCAAGTATTTTTTTCTGTCTTTGGATTTCAAACTTTATTGCTTGCTCCAATGAACGAAATGAATTCAAATTTTTTATTTCAACTCGCGTGCCCAAAGGTTTGCCTTTTGTATGCACTGAAACGTTTGTATCAAAACGAAGTTGACCCTTCTTCATATTTCCATCAGTCACTTCCGCATAAATCAGTCGTAAACGTAATTCTTGCACAAAGAGTTTTGCCTCGTGTGCAGAATGTATTTCTGGTTTGCTGACGATTTCAATAAGTGGCGTTCCAGCGCGGTTTAAATCCATGAGCGTACCTGTTTTGGCGTGGATAAGCTGCGCTGTATCTTCTTCCATGTGAACGCGTTCCAGATGAATCACTTTTTCTTTACTTTCGTTGCTGATCCTTATGCTGCCACCAAGCGCAAGCGGCTCATCGTACTGTGAAATTTGATAACCTTTTGGAAGATCGGGGTAAAAATAATGCTTGCGATCAAATTTACACGTTGGCTGTATATGAGCATTGAGCGCACACGCCGCTCGCATCGCTTTTTGAAGGGCCTCTTGATTAAGCACCGGCAAAGTCCCGGGATGCCCAAGACAAATAGGACATACGTGTGTATTCGGTACATCTTCATCTGCGTTTTTGGAACCGCAGAACATTTTGGATTGTGTTTTGAGTTGTACGTGAATTTCGATGCCGATGACAGGCTCAAAATTTTTTTTCATGTGAGATAGTTACCTTGCTTATTTCCTGCGATTTGCATCGCACGGTTTTTTCACACAATTCGGAAAACTTTTTACGCCTTCACAGTGCTTTATTGTAACCCGCTACTTCCGAAACCTTTTTCGGCACGCTTACTTGTTGCTGCTACATGCTCAACCTCCACTAATTCTATTGCAGCAATCGCGAGTATCAATACTTGCGCAATCCGCATATGCTTTGCTATCACTTGTTCTTCGTCGCTTGTATTCAAGATAACGATCATCCATTCGCCAGTATATCCACTATCTATGACTCCAGCGAGCACCGTAAGCCCCTGTTTCCATGCAATTCCACTTCGGTCGCTTATGAGTCCAACATGTCCTTGTGGGATACCCATCCGTATGCCGGTGCATATCCTCGCGCGTTCTCCTGGTTCCAAGTGAACCTCTTCAGCTGAAAACAAATCAAACGCCGCGTCATGTTCGTGTTGTTTGTATGGCAGCGGCACTTCTTTACGAATACGCTCAACATGCATTTTCATACTCCTTTGGAATTACGTGTCCGAACTGGATCAAATACGTCTTTTTTACTTCTTATACAATTCTTTGAACATGCTTCCAAACTTCTTTTGCAATTTCTCTTCTTGTTTTGAGTCTCTCCCCTTCAGTACATTGAATTGTCACCCACGTATCGTATTGTTGTGCGAGTTCCAGATACACTCGCGCAGTTTTTCCGAGATGTACAAGATCTTCTTCATGGATATCTTTTGTTTTCCCTCTCAGATAGCTTCGATTTTCTTTTTTTTGTTCTACCAGTTTTTGGCCCAACTGCGGAGGAACATACAGAATGATTGTTAAATCCGGTTTTGGAATATTCAGAATGCCATACTCGAGTTCATTGAGCCAAGCAAGGAATTTTTCACGTTCATCCGCATCACTGATTTTACTTCCTTGATGTGCTTGATTTGCCGATACATAACGATTTGAAACAATATGCTTACCGGCAGCGAGCGTTCGATGCATTTCGAAACTTTTTTCATATCGATCGAGCGCATAAAAGAGTGATGCTCGGTATGGCCCAACTTCTTCAACACTTCCGTACATGCCGTTGAGGTATTGCTCAACGAAATAACATGAAGGCTTTCCGTATTGTGGAAAATCGCACGTTTCCGTTGCTATTCCAGCATCTCGGAGATTTTCGATGAGTAATTTCGTTTGTGTGGCCTTTCCTGCTCCATCAGTGCCACAGAGAACAATAAGTTTACCTCGCGACATATTTTTATTAGGACTTACGGTTTTTCCGATTTTCTACGTCAGTCGATTCAATAGACTTGTTGCGTCACAATCATTTACATTGTGAATCGAATCGCTGGTCCCATAGTCGTGCACAGTGACGCGGATTGGATATAGGTACCTTTCATACCTTCTGGTTTGAGTTTTTTGACGACTTCCAAAAAAGTTTCAAGATTTTCTTGAAGCTGCGGTTCGGAAAAAGAAATCCGTCCGATCAGTTGATGAATATTTCCGGTTGTATCTGTTTTAAATGCTATTTTTTTTCCTGCTTTGATTTCTTTAATTGTTTCGCCGATATTCATGCTCACCGTTTCGGTTCGTGGGTTTGGCATCATCCCCTTTTGACCTAAAATTTTTGCTACAGGTGCAAGTTTTTTCATCATATCCGGTGTCGCTACAGCAAGGTCCGCCGCTATTTTTTTGGTAGTCTTAATACTTTGAATTGTTTCCTCGTCACCTATAATATCTGCACCCGCGTCCTTGGCCTCTTGTTCTTTTTGTGGACCGACGAAAGCGATGATGCGTTTCTTTTTTCCGGTGCCGTGCGGCAAAATTGTTGTACCTCGCACCATTTGATCAGATTTTTTTGGATCAATTCCAAGATGAAGATGCACTTCTACACCGGCATCGAATTTTATTTGCGCAAGTTTTTTTACCAATTGGATCGCTTCTGCTGGCGCATAACGTTTTTGTACATCGTATTCTTGCTTTGCTTGTTTCAAACGTTTTGATATTTTTGGCATATTATTTTTCTACAACAGTAAGTCCCATCTGTCTTGCCGTACCTTCGATCATTCGCGCGGCTGCGTTTATATCGTTTGTGTTCAAATCAGGGAGTTTTATGGCTGCTATTTCTCGTAGTTGTGTTTTCGTGATTGTTCCAACTTTCTGTGTTAGTGGATTTCCAGCACCTTTTTCAATCCCAGCTGCTTTCTTTAAAAGGTCTGAAGCTGGAGGTGTTTTGAGAATAAAATCATACGTGCGATCTTCATAAACCGTCATTTCTACTGGAATGATGTTTCCTTGTTTGTCCCGTGTTTTTTCATTGAATTTTTGGCAAAATTCCTGAATGTTCAATCCGTGTTGGCCAATCGCTGGCCCAATCGGCGGCGCTGGTGTTGCTTTGCCGGCAGGAATTTGTAACTTTACTACTGTTTTAATTTTCTTCGTCTTTTTTGCCATACATTAAATTTTACGAATTTGCAATGAATCAAGTTCCACAGGGGTTTCGCGACCGAAAATAGATATGAGTACTTTCACTTTCCCGCGCCCTTCATCAACTTCGGCAATTTTTCCTTCCATAGTTTTGAAGGGGCCATCTGTAATTCTCACAGAATCACCGACACCGACTTCGATTTTATACTTCGGTTCTTCAATGCCCATTCGGCGTTGTAATTCCTTTACTTCATCGATTGAAATTGGCGTTGGAGTTGTGCCAGAACCTACAAAGCCAGTAACATTTGGCGTGTTCCGAACAACGTACCAAGAATTATCATCCACGATCATTTCGACCAGGACATATCCCGGAAAAAGTTTTTCCGTCACGACCTTTCTCTTTCCGTTTTTAATCTTAATGCGTTTTTCGGTCGGAATAAGAATATTAAAAATTTTATCTTCCATATCCATGGATTCGGTGCGTTGACGAAGGTTGTGCGCGACATTTTCTTCATACCCGGAATAGGTATGGAGCACATACCATCGTTTTCCTTGTTTTGATAATTGTTTTGGCATAGAACCGATTTAGAGTATTTTTTTGAGAAGTGTTGCAAAGATATAATCCATTGTACCGAGGAAGACCGCAACGATTGCACTGGCTCCAATCACAATAAGTGATTGTCGAATTGTCTCCTGACGCGAGGGCCAATCGACTTTGCGTAATTCACTGTAGGAATCTTTAAGGTATTGGATAAGATGGAGTGTCCTTTTGTCGCTTTCCATTATTTCTATCTTAAAAAGACCCTTGTTTCGGGTCAAATCAATCATTATTTATACTCTATCGTATTTTACTCATCCGCGCAAGTGCAAAAATTTTTCTTCACACAGTCTAGACTTCATGCGTTGTATGAAGGGACTGTTGCCGAATACACTTTTGCCTGCAAAAATTACAGTGGACTTTTTACATGTTTCAATGCCGGATTGCTCACATGCGTATAGCGTTGCGTTGTCTTGATGTTGTTGTGTCCGAGCAACTCCTGGATATAACGAATATCTACCCCGTTTTCGAGGAGATGAGTCGCAAAGCTGTGCCGGAGTGAATGGAACGATGCTTGTTTTCGAATACCCGCACGCTTCAGCGCCTGATAAAATACTGCCTGAGCCGTACGAGACGAAAGAGATCCACCGCGTTGACTTCTAAAGAGAAGATCGCGTGAGGTTGCAAAAGATTAGACCTGTTGCGTATTAAATATGGTATCATAAAGACAGAGTAGAAATTAAAACAACATAAAATATGAATCTTTCTAGAATTTTTCAGAATCCTCGGCAGTTAAAAGCATTAACCGGAGCATCGAAAGAAGAGTTCGATGATCTGCTTCCAGTATTTGAGTCTTGCCTCAAGAGATTAAAGAAAGATCACAGTACTGCACAGAAAAGAAGGTTTGGTGGCGGTCCCAAAGGCAAACTTCCTACGGTTGAACTCAAATTATTTTTCATCCTTATGTATGTCAAAGTATATCCCACCTTTGATGTTTTAGGTTTCCTCGTAGATTTTGATCGCTCAAGAGCCTGCAGGAACACTCATTTCCTCTTCACGGCACTGGAAAAATCCTTAGGGAGAAAGATTGTCTTACCCGAACGAAAAATTCGCTCAGTAGAGGCACTCTTTCAAAAGTTTCCTGATCTTAAGGATGTATTCGTTGATGGGCTGGAACGACCAGTCCAGCGACCAAAAAAGCAAAAACAACAACGAAAACTCTATTCGGGTAAAAAGAAAACCCACACCAAGAAGAGTGTGGTGGTGGTCGATGAAAAGAGACGCATCTTGTTGCTCACAAAAACCAAGTCAGGCAGGAGGCATGACAAGCGTTTGGCTGACAAACAAGCCTTGTTTGAATGGATTCCGGAATCGATTACCGTCTGGGTGGATACGGGTTTTCAAGGGATACGCAAACAACATACCAATACGATGATCCCCAAGAAAGCAACCAAGGGACACCCCTTAACCTACCAAGAAAAACAAGAGAACAAAACAATTTCTGGTTTACGTGTGGTGGTAGAGCATGCTATTGGAGGTATAAGACGGTTCAGAAGCATTGCTGATATCTATCGGAATAGAAAAGCTTTTATGGAAGACAGATTTCTCAGAGTCGCCGCTGGACTCTGGAACTTACATCTGAATCATACAACATAATCTCACAGGGAATGTGGAAATATATTGTTTGATTCTGATATTAATACGCAACAGGTCTATTGAGAAGTGATGAGAGTACGAAGATCTTGTATAAAATTTTTAGAGATGACTGTGAGTCGATCTTTGTTTCCTTTTCCATTACGAATGAATAGGAGAAGATTGTTCAGATCAATATCGCTCATACGAAGGCGGACTACCTCGCTTACGCGCAAACCCGAACCATATGTGAGCGCCAGTAATACTCGGTGTTTCAGATTGGCAGTACAAGCAATCATACGTCGAATTTCATCGCGTGTGAGAATAACGGGTAGTTTCCATGCACGTTTAGGATAATGAATATGAGTAAGCGGCGGGAGGTGATACAAATTGATTCGCGCGAAATTGATGGCGTGAATGTAAAGAGCGATGGTTTGACTCGAACGTCCTTTCTGGAGTTGATCTTGGATAAAGAATTTCATTTCATCCTCACCGATTTTGTTTATGCGCATTCGAAAGAATGTGTAGAGATTCCACAATGCACGGCTATAAGCGCTATAGGTTCGATAACTGTAATTTCGAACTTGTATTTCGCGTTTGAGTATTTCTAATAAACTTGGCATAATAAAAATGGGTGAATCCACAAAGGTAGCAATCGAGAGGATTACCCATCAATACAGATATCATACCCCTTTCGCCCACATTCCGCAATTTTATGCGTATAAGCACTAGTTAGGCGAAATGCGACTTAACAATTAAGCGTTTAAGTATGAAAAATTTTTCATTTTCCGTAGACAAAGATGTGGTGTCTGCCAAAGAAGCTATTAAGCTCTATCTCGCGCTGAAATGGGGCAATGAATCAAAGTACGATGAAAACAAAATGAAACAAGCTTTAGAAAGTACAACGATGGTAATATCAGCTCGAGATAGAGCTGGAAAACTCGTCGGTTTGACGAGAGTATTGAGCGATGGCGTGATTCATACATCAGTGGCAGATATTGCCGTTCATCCTGAATATCAAGGTCAAGGTATTGGTACGCAGATGATGGAGTTAGTGAAAAAACAGTATGGCCACACCGGCATATTTGTCGATGCCTTTAAGGAAAATGAAAAATTTTTCATGGAGTGTGGATACAAAAAGAGAGATATGATAGTGCTTTCGAAGCTTTTTGTTAAAGAACCGTCGCACATCGCCTAACACGCAGTATGCGGCTACAGTTTGCTCCGTTTCACTCCGAAAACTTCCGCCCATATTCACTGGTTGTACCGTACTTCGTGCGATATTATACAGCCAGTGAACATCGCATACTGCGGAACGTTGTGCGAAATAATTCGCCTTAGTATACTGCCAACATGAACACTAACCGTAAAAATATATCGTCAGGTTCTCCAATGGAAAAGCCAATCGGCTTCTCGCGTGCCGTTAAAATCGGAAACATGATTTCTGTATCAGGCACAGCTGCCATTGCGCCAGACGGAAGCACTGCCCATCCAGATAGCGTTTATGAACAGACAAAATACTGTATCGAAATCATGAAAAAAGCTATCGAAGAAGCAGGCGGCACGCTCGAAAATGTCATACGCACGCGGATCATGCTCACCGACATTTCAAAATGGGAAGAAGCTGCAAAAGCTCACGGTGAATACTTCACAGATATTCGTCCCGCGTGCACCTTTGTCGAAGTCAGTGGCTTCATTAAAAAAGATTGGCTAGTAGAAACCGAAGCCGATTGTCTTCTTGATTGAAGACGGCGAATTACATCACACAACAGCGTATAGCCAGTTCGGCACTTTATTATGGCTGGCTTTCAGCACAGCCAAAAGTGCCTCTCCCATATTTGCTGGTGATTGCACATATTATATCACCAGCAAACATCGGCTATACGCGAACGTTGTACGCTGTGCCGCGCTTTTGATAAACTCAATGTGAATCGTTAAAGTATGGATATGAGCAGCTCAAAACTTTCACTTAAGGTGTTGCCGATGAAGGTCGGTATCTGTCGTCTGGAAAAGGAAGCGAGGATTCCTGATTGGGCAATAGTGGGTGGATTCTTTTCTGTTACGCGCACCGATGATGAATTGTCGGTAGTGTGTATGGAGGAAAATATACCGGAAGATGTAAAGTGTGAAAAAGGATGGCGCGTGTTTAAGGTGGAGGGAATACTTGATTTCTCATTGACCGGAATCCTCGCTTCCATAGCCAATCCATTAGCTCAAGCTAAAATCAGTATTTTTGCTGTTTCCACATTTGATACCGACTATATTCTCGTGAAAGAAGATACTCTTGAAGAAGCCGTGAAAGTTTTGAGCATCGAATTCAGTGTGTTGAAGTAAAAAAAGAGAAGCGCGGCACAGCGTACAACAGCGCGCATCCGAGAGATTTTGCTACAATAATGCTGTATCCTTTGAAAAAAGCAGAGCCAAGATACAAGCTGGTCGCTTTTATCCAAATGGCGTTTTCGCGCTTTGCTTCGGCTCCGCCGATATTTTAGCAAAGCGCTCAACGCCACTTCGGATGCGCGCAAACGTTATACGCAATTCAAAAAATATTTTTTTAACGAAGAATACTGAATGATAGGCTTTCAAAAGGAAATAAATTTGATTTTTAAAACACAATAATTATAAACTTTATCTAATATTTAATAGACATGCAGATTAAAAAGCTTTTAAGACAATTTGATGAATTACATCATATCCATGGAGATAAAAATTTGGACTCGATTTATGGTGCAGGACAAATTCATAATCCTAAAGTGTGCTTAGTATTTATGAACCCCACTGGTAGAAATGTAGCGTCAGATAAAAAATGGCGTGGCTTAAAAGCGCCTTGGATAGGCACAAAAAATGTATGGAAAATGTTTTTTCAACTTGGTTTTTTCGAAGAAAGTTTTTTCAACGAAATTAATGCAAAAAAACCAAGCGATTGGGATTATGAATTTGCAGGCAAAGTTTATACAAAAGTGAGTGATAATTCTATATACATAACTAATTTATCAAAGGCAACACAGATAGATGCAAGACCTCTTAGAGATGATGTTTTTAGAGAGTATCTAGGTTTATTTGAAGAAGAAATAAATATTCTTAATCCACAAATTATCATAACTTTTGGAAATCAAGTAAGCTCAATTTTACTGGGTAAAAATATCAAGGTTTCAGATTATAGAAAGAAGCATGAAAATATTAAAGTTAATGGAAATGCTTTTAAGGTTTTTCCTGTATACTACCCAGTTGGACAAGGCATGAGAAATATAAAAAAAGCAAAGGAAGATATTGCTTGGATTATCAAAAATCAAATTTAAAATTAACGAAGAAAGCCTATTATAATGAGTAAGAACGAAAAATATTTTTTGAACTCACTTCGCTACGCTTCGTGCCACGCTGCGCTCTCCTCCCTGTGGTCGTCGGGGCGTATAACAAGGGATATACGGTTCAGCCCTCGGCTCGGGCTTCACCCAAATTTTTCTTCCGCTACGCTACATAAAAACTTCGTATATCCCTGACGTTATATGAAATACATTTTTAGAGCTATTTGAAAATGCAAAAAGTTACCAAAGCAATAATCACATTAATACTTTCATACATTCTACTCAGCTTGTATGCTTTTGGCGTTTTTTTACAACAGCCACTCATAAAAGGAGAATCACTTACTATCCAAGCAACACTTGAGCCTTTTGCGTATGTATTGCTTATGGTCATTGGTAACTTTTTGATTTTCAAAGCAGTATATTCTCAAAAAAGATCAAAGAACCGTTTCTTCGATGAGAGAAAACTTTTAGCACCGACAATAATTTTTCTTTTATTGTTGAGTTTCGGTGCAGGAATCCATACAGCAGGGCAGCTCATCGAAGAAACTTTCGTAAATACAAATGCCAACATTCAACATTTTACAGATAATTTTACATCACAAGTAGCATACTTTTTTGAGGAATATCCTGCTCATTTTTTAATTGCTTTGCCTTATCTTATACTTTTGTATTTTGTGGCAAAACTAGAATTGAACAGACCACCTATTCATCTTAAAAATATCGAAAAAGGCATTATTGTAATGTCAGCAATACTTTATGGAATCATTTTTGCAGTATTAAATGCGGAAGGGCAGGTAACAATATTCGCAATTATTATCGCTGGATATTTGATTTATTCAATTTACAGATCAAAACAACAAATAAAGCGGGAACTGATAGATATGCCTTTTTCGACTTACTTTGTAATCGGAAATGCGGTGATGATTTTATTAAATGTATTATTTGGAATAATGTATGGGTGGTCTGTTCAGCCAACTGAATTAGGTTTTGGCTCATAAACGCAACTAAAAAATAATAGCTCTAAAAATTACATCATATAACACTGCGTATGCGGCTACGGCTTGCTACGGAAGCCTTCGCCCATATTCACTGGCAGTAACGCGCTTCGCGCGATATTATACTGCCAGTGAATATCGCATACTGCGGAACGTTAGATGTAATTTGTCCTGCCTATGTTCCAAAAAATAATATCACCAATAATATATGCACTTTTTATCATTCCGGGATTAATCGCTGGAATGGCGAATGTGATCTTTTTTGATACGCGTGATGATGATTTAGAATTAATCGTTGGTAACCTACTAGCTGGTATGATAATTTTGATCTTGATAATAACATCGATAGCTGTAGTGATGACCATTGGAAACATAGTGATCTATAAAATAGAAAGGCTCAAAAAACCCACAAAAAAAGATCACATTCGCCAAAGTCTAATATTTTATCTAGTTCTTGTTCTTGGAATATTGGTTACGATTACTGCCGAAAATACCAACGGCTTAGGATTTACCTATCTCTACATAATAATGATGGCCGCAACTATTGCAATCGTAACCAACATAATCTATCTCGTTTACAAAAATTATCACGGCAGGACAAACTACATCTAACAGCGCCTATCGGGGGTTGTTGCCTACTTTCAGGCTTGGTACTATGGAAAAAGCCTCTGACTGTTTTCAGAGCTTTTCTCTGAAAACAAATCGGCTGCGACACGCTCTGCTCAGCTCCGCTGAAAGTTTAGCAGAGCGCTGCAGCTGACTTCCGATAGGCGCAAACGTTAAGTGTAATCCGTCCCGCATGAGAATTCGTATCGTTAAAGAAAAGCGTTAATTTTTTCACTGCTTTCTCGTATGAAAATTATGGTTTTCACCGAAGGTACTATTACGATGCATCGAAACGCCGCTGGGCATTTGCGTACAGAAATCATTGAACAGATAAAAGGTGAGGAACCATCGGTGAAAGAATATGAATCATACATACCCATCGGCGACGCAGTGAAAAAATTAACTTCGTGGGTAAATGACGGGGCAGAAATTTTGTACCTCACTTCAAGGCGTAAACCAGTAGAAATAGAAGTAATGCGTTCAGTATTGAAACAGTATGGTTTTCCAGATGGTCAACTCCTGTTCCGCCGAGAAGGTGAAGAATATAAAAATGTTGTAGAGCGTGTGATGCCGAATATTTTGATTGAGGATGACTGTGAAAGTATCGGCGGAACAGAAGCAATGACCATAACTCACGTAAGTTCAGAAACAAAGGCCAAAATCAAATCTATCAGTGTCCCTGAATTTGGTGGAGTTGACCATCTGGACGACAAAATTTCTGCCCCTTGAAGAAGCGTTTAACAAAAGACGGCAAGCGGGACGGACTCCACCTAACACGGCGTAGCGGGTGGGCGTGATTTTCTGCTAATATGAAGTTGTTCAGAGATGATTGCCTTTGCAAAGACCTTTCCCCACACGCCCACAGAAATTGTCCGTCACGCACTTTGCTCGACTTCGTCGTAATTTTAGCAAAGTGCGGCCGGACAACTTCCGCTACGCCGGAACGTTAAATGAAATCAGAAACCAGCCCTTATAAAGCAATAAATTTATAACTTTTCATAATTTAGCATTAATATTATGGTTGAATTTAATCCAAATTGGTATAAAAAATTTATTGAGAAATCAAACGAAAAAAATCTTTTGATCAATAAAGTTTCAGAATTATTAGATGGCAAACCAAAAAATTCTTGCCTTGAGATTGGATTGGGAATTTCTCCTTATTTTGCAAAAGAGCTTTCAAAATTATTTAATCGTTATGTAATAATCGAAAGAGAAGTTTTTAACGGAGAAATTCCAGAAAATGTTGAGCTCATCCAAGCCAATTGGGAAGATAAAAAAATTGATAAGAAATTTGATGTTATTGTTGCTTCCCATGTTATTTACTATTTCCGCAACAAAAAGAAAGCGTTAGAGAAAATGCTTGCTTCTTTAAACAAAGATGGCAGAATATTTTTTGTTGTGAACGGAAGCACTGCCGATTATGGCCATTTGAAGCTCGCATTTTCCAAAATGTTGGACATCAAATATCAATTTACCTATGATGAGCTCAAAAAATTACTTCAAGGCACGAATTTTAAAGAATATACTCTGCCATCTATTATAAATTTCAAAAACTATGACGAATTACATGAAATTCTGAAACTTTCTTTTGATACTTACCCAAAAGAATATGTAAAATTCAAACCGAAAATTATTGAATATTTTAAGAAGAATGTTCGGGGTAAAAAATTCGTGATAGACCAAAAGATTTTTGAGGTAATTCTATAATTGAACGGGCTGGTTTCTGACTTGCTCACTATAGTTCGCACCCCGCTGCGCTCTCACTCCACTTCGTTTCGTTCGGGTCACTTAACACGGGCTATACGAGAATTTGCTCGGCTCGCAAATTCTCCAAATTTTTCTCCCTTTGGTCGCAAAAACATCGCATATTCTGGAACGTTAGCTGAAATGCCATTTCCCCAGAAAGAAATGGTTTTGTTATTTTTGTTCAAAAAAAAGAGAGCCGATCACCTAATAAATAGATGTCGGCTTTGCCCAGAGCTGCGAAGCTCGGGCGAGGTGCTTTACAGGGCTCTTTCATAGAGCCCCGCGGGGTCCATGGATTTCACCCATTCCAGCCCTTCTTTTTCCGTCGGGAAAAAGAAGTGGCCTTCGATGTGATCCATCCATGCCCGAAAGATAGTTTCGCAGGACAACCCAATATTTTGGCACACGTGTGCGCCATTGGATTTCGGGCTGCCGTTGCCGCTGCGCAGGTTGCAAGTCTCTTCGATCTTAAATCTTGCCATTATTTTCTCCTTGCCCTGTTGATAGGGCTAAAAAATGTATGTGTTTCCAGTATTTCGTCCGAGCTTCGCAGCCCAGGCAGGTTGTCAGTACATCCCTTCAACAGGGCAAAGAGTCTCTTTCAAAGTTCTATTTTGGTGTCAACATTATAGCACCAATGATTATATATGTCAACTATTTCGTAATGGTTCAATACCTTTGCAACAAAAGAGTAAATA
>Ga0156112_111_pt1 | contig 130101 bp, 140 predicted proteins | sample RifCSPlowO2_02_FD_107765 | JGI IMG/M metagenome (GOLD analysis project Ga0156112, IMG submission 107765) | Candidatus Kerfeldbacteria bacterium RIFCSPLOWO2_02_FULL_42_19
ATGGTGGGGGTTGAGGGATCGAGCTTTGTTGATGTCCCACATATCGTATTCGGGGAGACCGATCTTTGCAGCGCCAAAAGTATGATAAGTAAGGTCAAGAATACGAGAATTTACAGAAGTAGACTGAAATTCAGGAACATCACCACTCATATGAAGGCGAAAGAATTGGTCGGTAATGATCAGACTCGCTATAACCTAAATTCAAATCCAGCGCCATTTCATGTTGATGGGAATAAGATCCATACTAACCTTGACTGCACCACCAGGTTTCACCAGCCATAAATGGTAAAGAATTGTTAGCATAAGATTATTTTTGAAGACGAGCTCTCCTCAAACAGAAAAGACCGAATCATTCGGTCTTTTCTAAATATATCTTAGGAAACGACTGCTACGTTGATCCACTTACAACGCAAAGCGTCCGGAAAGCACCTGATCATTCGGATCATCATTCGTGTCGTTAACGGGTTCGAGTGTGACATACACGAACGGATGTGCACTATAATCCGTACCGGAACTAAACTCTAAGTTAAAAACGCCGTCTTTTTCTTTCGTGAGTTTTCCAACATTTACGCGACTAAAAGGTACTTTCTTTTCGATCCACGCTTGATACTCAAAATTTTCTGGCGCGTCAGGCAATTCTTTCGTGTTCATCGTCAACGTATATTTCCCGTCAACTTTTTTGCGTTCGGCGGTACCAATACCCTTGCCATCCTTCACATTACTTAAACTCACTGACTCAAGATTTGTCACTGTTTCTTCCCCGTCTTCTTCCTCCGCATCTTCGTCTTCAATATCAGCGTCTTCACTTTCATCCGCCTCATCGGACACTTTCGAGGCGTTCGTAGTCGTCTTTGTATCCGTATCACCTTTTTGGCTATACAGATAATACCCTCCGCCAAGAATCACGACGACGAGTAAAACGATAATAAGAGTTAAGAGCACGTTTGACTGCCCTCTTTGGTTAAGTCTTTGTAGCATAGCACATAGATTTAAAAATTAGCGATGGCTGACTTACATCTCTTTTATTATACTTTGAATATCGCGAGATGTCACCTGCGGCAACATGCTTTTTTTCACGCGCATAATACTTTCGAGTTTTACTTTGGATGATGCTTCGTCTATAAGATCAATGGCTTTATCTGGAAAAGATCGCCCTGGCATGTATTTTTTCGAAAGCTCAACAGCCGAATGGAGCGCTTCATCGAGAATGCGCACGCCGTGAAATTGCTCGTATTCCTCTTTGATACCTCGCAGAATATCCAGTGTTTCTTTTGGCGTTGGTTCAGAAACAGGCACTAATTGGAGGCGCCGCGCAAGTGTAATGTCGCGCGAGATGTACGTATCATATTCCTGATTCGTTGTTGCACCCACTACTTGCAGATCGCCGCGTGCAAGCGCCGGTTTTAAGATGTCATCTGCATCGAGCGCGCCGCTTGCTTCTCCCGCTTCGGCGAGTGTATGAATTTCGTCAATAAACAAAATAATGCTGCGGTTGGAGGCGATGATTTCGTCGCGAATCGCTAGGAGGCGCTTTTCAAATTCCCCTCTGAATTTTGTTCCGGCGATAATACTGCTCAAATCCAATGCGAGTACCTGCTTGCTTTTAAGAATCGGCGGGATACGTCCTTCGACAATTGATTGCGCGAGACCTTCCACGATAGCTGTTTTTCCCACCCCTGCTTTACCGACCAACACCGGATTGTTTTTAGATTTCCGACTGAGAATTTGAATGACTTTGCGAATTTCTTTTTCGCGCCCAATGACGGGTTCGAGTTTGCCTTCTCGCGCCAGCATGGTGAGATTTTTTGCATATTGTTCAAGGATAGAAAAACCCCTCCGCCGCGTATGAAAACCTTCTCCGTTATTTTCGTATCGCAAAAACCAACGTATTCCGAAAATGGCTAGTATAGCAAAACTTCCTATGAGGATAATCAGACTCAAAATATTGGCGTCAAACATTGATGTTTATTTTTGTTGAGTTTCGCAAATTTTTATTTGCGAAAGATATGAGACTGCATGAGGAATAACAAGAATATTATCTCATATTCCAACTACTCACGCAACGCTGCTGTTGATAACCTGTCGCGAATCGTCGTAAGGTGTCTGCTTCATGCCTTTTATTTTCCCTCTCCCTTCGATATACTATATTGAGTGTATTTTCATTGAGAGTTATTCGTTCCCAATGAATTCACTGACACTATCACATCGTATGTTTTTCCTCTCTCTTCTTCTCTTCCCTCTTCTTCTTTTTTATAAATTTGGTGCTCTCATCATCTTGACGCTTTTACGATTGTATCGTCAGCGATTTCGTAAACTCCGTTGGTTTGATTCGATTTCCGATCAAATTGTCATTGGCGGAGCGCCTCTCTTTCCATTTCATGACAATGATTTTCTCGATGACATCAATGTCACGGCTGTTCTGAATGTTTGCACGGAATACCCTCCCTATGATACACGTCCGTACCGGAGTAAAGATAATTTTTTGCATTTAAGAATTTTAGATCGACAAGCTCCTTCACTCCATCAGTTAAAAAAGGGGGTTCGTTGGCTTGACGCGAAGATTGATAGTGGAGAAAAAATTCTCGTTCACTGCGCGCTCGGTGAAATGCGTTCAGTCCTTTTTGTAGTAGCGTGGCTTATCTATCGCTATCGCTGGGATCTTGACAAAGCTGTTTCTTTTGTAAAAAGTAAGCGCCCCCAAGCGCATTTGAATCACAGGCAACTTGCGACACTTCGTGAGTTTAACCGCCTCGTTCATGAAGGAAAATTCACAAAAGAACCGTTGCGTAGAGCAGCGCTTGCTTCATCATCGTTGTGAGGACTCGCTCTGAGAATGAGGATTCGTTCCTGGACGCTCGTTTCGTTATATCAGCTGCTTCTTTATTTTTTGATCGTGAATATGAATGACATTCACCGGGCAACTGACTGCAGCATTCATATGCACTGAAAGTTCACTCTCATCACATTCTACCGTTTCTTCGAGGGTTGTTTCGTTTCTTTGTCCTCCAACAATGTGAGCTTTCCGCTCATTATCGAGATACCAATGTGTTGGACTCACTGCTGCACAGGGTCCCGCGCCAATGCAGTTCTGTCGATCGTATACGATTTTGTAACGTTTCATAAATTCAATTATTTTCTGTTTCTATGCGCCTTGTCAATCTTTCTATCCAACATTTTAAAAGTATTGCGGGAGTCAAGCTTCCGCGTTTTCATTCGATCGATGTGTTTATAGGCAAAAATAATAGCGGTAAAACGAATATTTTGGAAGCAATTACACTTTTTTTACATGCTGAATGTTACCCTGAAAATATATTTGATGTGCAGGCTGCGGAAATCCATGCTCAATTTCAACTTGATGCGCCGAACTGCCTGGAATTGAAGCTGACGTGTGATTCTGCGACACTCCATTGCATGCTTTCTGCAGGACAAACGAAATCTTTTTTTACGCAGACTGATCCCGCAGCTGTAAAAGTCACTATTCCAGAAACTCATGCCCGAGCTTTTCTTCAACAACACATTGTGCATATCAATACGTCTCGTCTTCTCGTTGAATATCAACGTTCGGTAGATACTCAAATTCGCGCGGGTGATATTTCTATTTTCTTTGCACAAAGCGCGTACCAGGAGCTTAGTGAAAAATATCCACAAGCCTATCAAGATTTTCTGACTTCATTGCATCACATGTTTCCTGAACTTTCATTTCGACCCGATGTGCAACTTTTCACTCAGGTGAAAGAACTCAAAGCTCTTGCGGATATGCAGCCGGGCTATCATATCCGAGAGAATAGCCGTCTGCGTAGGCTTGCGAACTTGGGTTCCGGATATCTCCAACTTGCGGTCATACTTCTCTTTTTGCATCATCCGCGGTATCACATAATCATTCTCGATGAACCGGAAAATCATCTCCATATTGGGCTGCAGAAAAAACTCCTTGCGCGCTTTCAAGCCGCGCATGGCAAACAAATTTTTATCTCTACCCATTCACCGTTATTTGTAACCCCGGAACTTTTTCATTCCCTGCATCGCGTCGTCAAAGATCCGCACTATGCGACGACTATCTATCCAGAAATTTTTCAGGCTGCATCCGAGGTATCTCTACCCCCTGCCTCACACACTGCTTCGCAGTACACTCATCTTTCTTCTCCAACACAAGTGTCGACTCGATATTTCCCCTATTCAGTGGATATTATACGCCTTGCGCAGGAACTCAACTTAGAAAGTAACGAAATGCTTTTTGCTGATCACGTCATTCTCGTGGAAGGTGAAGCTGATGAAATTCTCTTCAAAGGCCTTGTGGATCGTTTTTACCGCGGAGATCGTGAAGTGCTGGTGCTTGCCGTGCATAGCAATACCAATTTTAAAATCTATCGCGATGTGTTACGGTATTTTGGCATTCCATACTGTATCGTTACGGACCTTGATTCGCTCCATGGATATATTGATGTTGTGGTTGAAGCGTTAGGACGCAGGAAAAATATGCCGCGATCGCAATACATGCAGGAACTCAAAAAAAATCATATCTATGTATTGCCCAACGGCTCACTTGAGGATCATTATCCGAAGAAATATCAACACTACAAAGATAGTAAACCCTTTAATGCCTTACGCGCGGCGCGCAATATTACTCCGCAAGAACTTGCTTCTCCGCAGATGGCGCCCCTTTCCGAAATTCTTCAGACACTATAAAATAGTGAGTTCTTTAATTTTTCCTGCTTCGAGTAAAAGTTTCAGTTTTCCTTTTTTTGTCATGGTATCAATGTAGCTAAATTCAGCAGTAGCTTGCTCACGATTCATGAGCATATTTTCGAATGTAAATGTTGCGTCAGTTTCGAGATGCTCAAGCCACGATCGTACACCTGCTTTCCCTTGAAATGTTTTTTCTTTGTCTTGTATATGATCGCGCACAGTACACGCATCATGAAAGAGCTCGACAGTCGCGTCGAAATTTCGGTAATTAATGGATTGTACGAGTTTTTCAATGATGTTCATAGTTTTATTGCTTAGCAGTATATTCCAATGCTATTGAATGCACATCTATACTATCACTTCCACTGCTTCGTTCAATACTGAAAGATACATGATCACCCGCAGCAAGCGTGAGAGTATCCGGTAGCGTGAGCGAGACGACCTTTATATTTCCTCCGGTTATACCGCTATCAAAATTTGTTCCGCCCGTGAGATTCGTGAACGTCTTCGTACTCGCAGATTGATTATCGCTTACTTTCCAGATTTTTCCAAGTATATCATTATCCCCTGTCGTGCCGCTTGCGACTTGTGTAGTTATTTTCACCGTGCCACCCGAAGTATAATCATTCGGCACGATAAATGCTATGCCTGCTGGGTCAGTATCAGCGTTCGTCCAACGCAAGAAAACATTACCTTCGGTACTCACGATGAATGCTGGTTGAGTCGATGCACTTGTCGGCACGATAGCACCGCTATTCGTAGCATCCACATTGTAAAAGCTCGTCAGTAATAGTTGCACGGTGCGTGTCACATCCGCGATTTCTGAGGCTGACCAAGGATTCGCCGTATTAACCCAATCTGCTGTAATCGTTTCTACAACATCAGTATTTGCCAGTGTTGCCGCTGTGAGTGCTGCTTCTCCAACCGTGAGCGTACCAACAATCGTCTGATTTCCTCGCACAATTGCACTTCCTTCTATTGTTGCATTTTTACTAATCGTCTCATTGCCACCGATGGTCACATCGCCGGTGAGGGTTGAAGCGCCGTTCACTGTAAGTGTGCCTTTCATACGAGTATTTCCACTTGTTTCAAAATTGTCATCCACGAGTATCGGATTCACTCCATCTGTTTCTGGACCTTGCTTTGCTCCGCGAAATATACGTCCGTCAACGCGGATGTTGTCGCCAAACGTGACGGGGTTATCGCTTCCGTCATCTTTGACCGTTGAATTTACGATAGTCCCGTTAAAGAAGGTTACGCCTCCGACACCTTGTTTACCGATCGTAATACTTGGAAATTGATGTGTCACGCCGGTAAAAAGTGTGCTGCTTTCAAACATGAGTGTGTCAGCGCTGCCTGCGCCCAATTGACTCGAACCGTTAATAGTGATCGCCTGCACGATCAATGCGAATCCAATGCCGGCAATCACTGCGAAAGCGCCGAAGAAATTCCGCGCCATATTTGCGCGTAAATTTTTGAAATGAATTTTTTTTGCAGATGTATGTGTGTGCATATAGACGTAGTGTAAATAATAAAGATGCTCTTATCTTATTTTTTGTAATTTTTCTACGGCCTTTGCTATGCGAGCAAGACTTTCTTGTTTTCCAAGTATCACAGCGATTTCAATAGCTCCACCGGGAGTAAATTGTCTCCCAGAGAGTGCCGCTCGCAATGGCCACAACACTTGTCCATTTTTCAGTTGCATCGATGCAATCAGTTTGAGTGCCGTGCTGCGAAGCGTATCTTCCTGCCAATCCGTCAGCTCTTCGAATGCTTCGAACACTCGTGTGAGCGCAGTCAAAGCGAGCAATGTATCCGTCTTCATCTTTTTATTCACAAATAGTTCTGTATCATATGCTGGTAATGCCTCAAAAAAAGTGATCTGTTCCGGAACCTCTGTAAAAACTTTCGTGCGAGTATGAAGGAGCTCGCTTATTTTCTTTACATTCAATTTTGTCTTCTGAAAAATCTTTTCATAATATGGCGCAAGGTGCGTATGAAACTCATCGAGAGATAAACGCTGAATATGCTGACTATTCACCCACAGGAGCTTATTCTTATCAAAAATTGCTGCGGCTTTATTCAGTCCTTTGAGATCAAACTGCTCCTCAAGCTCTTTGAGCGTAAAAATTTCTTGTTCAGTTTTTGGATTCCATCCGAGCAGTGCCACGTAATTGATAATCGCCTCTGGAAGAAAACCTTGATCTAATAGTTCCTCAAACGCTGCGTCTTTTTCGCGCTTACTCAGCTTCTTGCCGCCATCTTTGATGATCACCGGCAGATGCGCAAACACAGGCGGCTGCCAACCAAAAGCTTTATAGAGTAAGATAAATTTCGGTGTTGAAGAAAGGAATTCGCAACCGCGTAGCACATGCGTGATCTCCATCGTATGATCGTCAATGACATTTGCAAAATTGTACGTTGGAATCCCGTCTGATTTTATCAGTACACCTTCATCAAGTTCACGATTATGAACGGTAATCGTCCCATACACAGCGTCTTTAAAGTTCGTTGTACCTTCGGCTGGAATTTTTTGACGTATCACATACGGAAGCTTCTGTTGCAATTTTTCTTTCGTTTCTTTTTCGCTGAGTTGTTTGCAATGACCATCATAATGGAACGGCAGATGATCCCCTTCTGCTTGCTGTCGTAATGTTTCGAGTCGTTCTTTGGAACAAAAACAATAATAAGCGCCACCGGTGTGTATTAATTCCAGTGCATACTTTTGATACAATGCGAGTCGCTGAGTTTGAATATATGGCTTGTATGGCCCACCGACATCAGGACCCTCATCATACTGTAGACCTGCTCTTTTGAGCGCTCGCATCATCGCTTGTTCTGCGTCAGACACATACCTGTTGGTATCGGTGTCTTCAATGCGCAATACAAAAACACCCTGATGTTTTTTCGCAAGCAAATAGGAATAGAGGGCTGTCCGTAATCCCCCTATATGTAAGTACCCAGTTGGACTTGGCGCAAATCGTGTTCGGATTTTTTGCATATACGCAATGTGTGAACTGACTTGTTTTTATAGTTCTATCGCACGTGTATCTTATCGTTTCTTGACGTTTCTTACAAATTCTTGTACAAAGATATGTACCGCACATTGTACTTATGTTTGATTCCACATGTGATTTTGTGGAGTCATGCTTTGGAAGAGGTGAATGAATATAAATTTCATGAATGAAAGGAGAAGCAGACATGCAGAGGGTTCTTGTTATTCATAACGTAGTTGGACTCGCCTTACTCTTGAAAGGTTGGCTTGAACCTGAATTCGAAGTCGATCACGTAACTTCTGCGTTGGCCGCGAAGGAGTCGATACTCACATACCGACCCACACTGTTGATTGTACAGCTTGGAGAGCAAGAAACCGGTATCATGTTGGTAAAATTTTTACGTGATAATACCGGCATCAAGGATCTTCCGACCTTCTACATATCAGGAAGTATTGTTGGAATAGGCACCGCACCGGATAGTCTTCCGATCCTTGGTATTCCTTGTGATGCTCAAGTGTTTCACGATATGATCGCGACTGTTCTGAAAGGAGCGCCAGCGACATCATGAACGTTTGTTAGGAAGTACGTGGAACTCGCTTCTGCGTACTTCCTAAGCGATTTTTTATGAGCTTGTAGCAGCTCCTTTTTTTATGTTACAGTGTGACAGAAGATTACCCACGAACTTTTTTACAGCTTCTTACGAACGTGAGTCTTTCTCTTTCTCCTTCGGGGATCGTCTAACGGTAGGACTACGGACTCTGGATCCGCCGGTCTAGGTTCGAATCCTAGTCCCCGAGCAGTTAAATACGAAGCGAACTTCTTATACTTTCAATCTTTTTCCATGAATCACAACATACGCGAAACAATTATTGTTTTAGCTGATATTAGTGGTTATACACGCTTCATCATTGCTCACGCGACGGCACTTGCCCATACTCAAACGATTATTTCAGAACTCATTCATACTCTTCTTTCACAAGTCCAACCTCCTTTACAAGTAGCTGAAATTGAAGGTGATGCGCTTTTCCTCTATGCGCGCAAAGATGATGATATACGTTGGGAAGAATTTCGCAAACAGCTCGGTAAGACGCTTTTGAAATTTATGGAAGCATTCATGGGGAAGATCGAAGAATTACAACAATCCAATCTGTGTTCCTGCACTCCGTGTCGCAATGTGGATCAACTCAAACTAAAAATTATTGTTCATAAAGGCGAATCGCTTGCGTATACACTTGATAAATTTATGAAAATTTCAGGGGTCGATGTTATTCTCGCTCATCGGTTGCTCAAAAATTCTGCTGATGCTCATGAATATATCCTTATGACAGCGCCGGCCTATGATTACATTCGGTTTCCTATGGATCTTGCTGTAGATAGAGGCACAGAAACGTACGAACATATCGGAGGAGTCAAAACATACATTCATATACCTGAAAAACATAATACTGCTGTGGATACGCTTACACAGAAGCAATTTTCGTACGATTCTCTTTTCTTTAAAATAAAAAATATGGTCATCAAAGTTTTTGTTCCGTTGCTTGCACAATTTCGTCTGAAAAAACTTCCCAAGTTGCGGAAACTTGAAAAGGTCATGCTGGAGACGAAATAAATTTCATTTATTCTTATCAAGACTTTTGTACGACATCGCCGCCAAAGGTATTGAGCGCGAGATCCCAAACATTCTGCACCTCCTCTTTTGGCACTTTTTCGATGTTATCCGATTTTTCCCACACAGGTTGTGTATCAAATTTTTCTGCTACTTCACAACGAATAAGTATCCTTTTTCCGATGACTTCGGCAATCACTTCTTCAATCACGTGTCGATGCTTTTCTTCGGAAATACGATCGTGATAAAACTGATACCGAAATCCAAGTGTTAAAATATCATTTTCAAATGCAGCAAGGCTTGCGACCTTGAGCATCAGCGCCAATGAATGATTCTGCTGTTGAGCTTTTTTTATGATTTTTGTCCAGTGTTTTGTGATACTTTGTAACTCATCAGTTGCTGCTTCTGATATTGTGTTTGATGCTGTTTTTGATTTTTTTTCCGCCCATTTCTTTTCTTCTCCCTTCACCGCCCCTACTTTGGAGAGTGCCTCTTGCGCAACTATTTTTTCGGTGTTATGCATGTTCTGTATACTTGTATCGCTTTTACTTTGCATATGTGCTATTTCCTGATTCTGTTCCTGATGTTGACCGAGCGTTATCTGTATGACCGCAAGTTCCAAAGGCAACTGCACAAATTCAACCTTTTTCATATCCTGTATTTTTTCTATGAACACATCAAGTATCCAGAGAAGTTTTTGCGTTTCGAGTGATTCTAATAAACGCAAACAGTGTGCCTCTTTATCTGGCGTGAGATCAAAAGTTATACTGTTGGCATTTTTACCCTGAATCTTGAGGAGGAGCATCTGTCTTACAAACTCTATCATTGTTTTGGCGAACTCAATTAAATTTACTCCTTCGCCCGCGAGTTTTTGAATGTGATCGAGCGCGCGTCCTGTTTCACGTCGAACAAATGTTTCAAAAAGTGTGATGAGGCTTTCGGTATCCGAACGCGGCAACACGAGACTTGCAATCTCCAGCGTAATATTTTTTTCTTCCAGAGCAAAAATTTGTTCGAGAAGACTCAACGCATCACGAATGCATCCATCTGCGCGCCGTGCAATTATTTTTAAAACCGCCGACTCAATCATTCTCTCTTCTTTTTGTGCTATATCTTGGAGTATGTCCACAAGGTGTTCTGTGCTGATTTTGCGAAAATCAAACCGCTGACATCGCGATATGATTGTTTCCGGAACTTTGTGAATTTCCGTTGTGGCGAGAATAAAAAGCGTCTGTTTTGGCGGTTCTTCGAGTATTTTAAGAAGTGCGTTAAAAGCCGAAGCAGAAAGCATGTGCACTTCGTCTATGATAAAAACTTTGTACTTGAGTCGCGAAGGTGCGACGCGAGCATTTTGAATGATATTTTCACGAACATTATCCACGCCGGTATGCGACGCTGCATCGATTTCAATAATATCTAAAGCCTTTCCCTGCTGTACTTCCTGACATGCAGCGCACGTGTTACACGGTTCTTTATCTTCACGAAAATTTTCGCATGTAACAGATTTCGCAAGGAGTCGCGCGGCACTTGTTTTTCCGACGCCGCGAGGTCCAGTAAACAAATATGCATGCGTCACGCTATTGGATGCGAGTTCATTCTGCAAAGTAATACGAATATGATTCTGCCCCAGAAGTTCTTTCCATGCTCGCGGACGGTATTTTTGATATAAACTCATAGCAATAAAAAATAGGTGTGACGCTCAACCTATTGTAACGAAACTTTGTGATCGGAGCAACTTGCTATATATGAGTCGGGTGAATATTGCTTTTAAGGAAGCTCCCTGTACCCCACAAATGCGTGCTCAGCTTCGCTTGCGCACCTCATTTGCGGGGACCCCTCTCGGAAGCCCCGAGGCTTGGTCCCGCAGGGCTCGGGACTGAGAGCTGCAGGCGCGGGTCGTCGCAGGAGCGATCCGACGCCGTTTCCGAAAAAGCATTATTCACCCGACTCATATATTCAGATCAAAGGGTTTTCCTTGATGCTCTGGCGGAGTTTCTGCATCTTCTTCGCTTTCTGTGGGATGATCGGAAAGCTCTGCATCAGCACCGTCATCCAAAAGTAATTCTGATTCAGTACCTGCGCCGCGCTCTTCCATTAATGTCTTATATTGCTTCTGCTTTTTTACTGAGAGATTCTTTATAATATTTTCAACTGCCGCCCATTTGCTTTCTCCGTCCTGAGGCACGAGAATGACTGCTTCATCACCTGCTTCACCTTTAAAATAGGTGACGCTTGCAAGAAGCACCCGAAAACTTTGACCTTCTGCGAGTACGCGATATTCATTTTTTTCTTCATCTTTCACGAGGACTCCCACTAAGCGTTTGCGTTCCACCGGTCCTATTTGTTTGTACACAAAAGACCCGTCTTGGGAAATCGTGAGTTTTAAAATATCGCCTTCCACGAGTTTTGATTTACTCGCGTAATTTGCTGGGACAGTGTATTGTTTGCCGTCAGGTCCAATCATGTGCTGGCCATCGAAGACACCTTCAATGATCGTGCTCTGTTCGTCGGCGCCAATTTGCCCAATATTTCTTGCGCGTTCGGTGAGTTCGTCTTTAATAACATCTCGCACTCCGAATTCCTTTAAAACGGTTTTAACATGATTCAAACTTGCCTGCGCATCTTCGATCAGTTGTTGAAGTTCAAAGAGACGTTCTTTTTCTTCTTTTGTGAACATATTTGTCTTTGGAAATTTTTATTTTTCGTGACGAAAATTGGCTAAGGCTAATATAGCATGCGTGCCTCTTTTCTGCAAATATAGGTAAAAACTTTGAAGGAAGGCTTTAGAGGGCCTTCCTTCGGTCTGGAGTACATTTCATTCAAGATCTGGATAGATGTCCCGCTGTGCTGCGAGATCTGTCAGCCACCCCGGGATGAGCAGACACCCGACATAGATTTGTCCGTCCAGCACACGATGTTGTTTGCGCCGTACGGAAAAAAGAACGCTCTTGAAGAATGCCCGCCACAAATACGTAAGAATGTAATCATGCTGACTCTCTTGCCATCGAATCTTTTGATCCTGGTCGTACAGCAATGATACCCATGCGCATGCGGCGAGATTGTGCACAAGATCAGATGGAATCTCTGTAATCCACGAAGGCTTCTGACTAGTGAATGCGTTCTGGATCGCGTTGAAGAGTGCCCACGCTTGCTTCTCTTGCACGTTCGACGGCGCTTGATGCGCTCTGATGATGTACTCACGAAAGTCCTTTTCTGCTTGCTCCGCTTGATTCACGGGAACCTCCTTGTACAGGTTGTCTCTGCTACTCGTGAAACAAAACATTCTCGAGAGTAGAAGAGAAGGTTAAATCATTTTGGCATCTTCTGTTTGTTTTTGTTGATGAAAAAATCGACTTGGATAGTCCCCCAAAGATTCTGTTGTGCATCCGGACGGATGCGAGCATTTATGTAGTCTACGAGTCTTTGACTTGCCACAAGAATAATTGGCCGGTATGGAGATTCTGTAGAGTCCACATCATTCACTACACCTGTGAGATCGACGTCGTTACCGAGCACCTCATCAGAGAGCGCTTCAAAATTCGGTTCTTCGATCTTCCCCCACATGAGTTTGAACACTGCCCACAAAACGTCTTGCACCTTCATCATCTCGTATCCCTCTGGCAACTTGCCGCAAAACAAATGCCACGAATCCGGTGTCTCAGGGTTTTTCTTTGCCCCACCAATTTCAATTTTCATAATGACTCCTTTCTATTTTGTTTTTGTATGTTCTTTTTTACTCCCGAAACTCTTTTTTGTCAATGGTCAATACTCCACTGCACTGATAGCATTACCGGACGCTATCTGGAGTGACGCCGACGCTACCGCCGACGAGTTGATCGAGTTTGCTGCGTTCCAAAATTTCTGCCTCCACAATCCGACGATCGCGTCCGTATTTGAGTCGCGAAAGTTCTTTAAGTTTGGCTGCAAGTTCTAAATCGCCAGTTGGTTCGGGTAACAATGTTTTCATGTTAAAAGATCGCGAGGCAGTGTTATCAATTAAAATTTTGATGTTCGCTGTGAATTGTTCTACGTTCATCACATCGTTTTCATTAAACACCGGAGCGAATTCCTTTGCGAGGATTTCCGCATCTTCAACACCGATTCGAAAAGCAATAAGCGTACCGACGTTGCCAAACACTGCGTCGCGAATACTCGTATCATTCCCCTTTTGCACAAGCTGACTAATATATTGATGCGCAATTGTCAGATTTAATCGATATTTCCGCGCCTCCGAAAGAATCACGCCAATGCTATCGGTAATATAGTTTTGAAATTCGTCGATATAGAGATAAAAATCTTTGCGTTCACTCGCTTTGATATTCGCGCGGCCGAGTGCTGCCATCTGGAGTTTTGAAACGAGAATGAGTCCTAAAAGCGAACTATTCACCTCGCCAGTTGTTCCTTTTGATAAATTGATAAGAAAAATCTTTTGATGATCCATGATTTCCCGAAAGTTAAATCCGGAATTCTGCTGGCCGATAATATTCCGCATCATGTCATTAGAAAGAAAACGCCCTATTTTACTAATCACGTAACTCAACATATCGGCTGCTTGTGTGCCGCGCTGAGATTGTTCGTATTCCTGCTCCCAAAAATTTTTTACCATGGGATTTCGAACCTTCCGCAACTTTTCTTGTCGGAATTTCTTATCGGTAAACATTCTGGGGATTTCCAAGACGGTTGCACCGCTTTCCTTATCCTCCATGAGTGCAAGCATCGCGTTGCGCATATAATGCTCAAACATAGGCCCGATCAACTCCTGCCCGAACAGTTTGTAGAAAATCGCTATCATTTCTTGCACCGCAAAATCCTTTTCTTCATCGGTTGCATATTCCAGCATATTGAGCCCGATCGGGCGTTCGATATCGCTCGGGTTAAACACAATTAAATCGTCTGCGCGCTCCCGCGGAATATACGGCAGCATATCTTCCACGAGCTCACCGTGCGGATCGATGACGCATACACCTTCTCCGTTTTCAATATCCTGAATCACCATATTTTGTAACAGTACGGATTTACCGGCGCCAGATTTACCGATGATATACACATGTCTGCGACGATCATCGCGTTTGATACGCACCGGCACACCGATTCCGCGATACACTGCTTTGCCAAGGAGAAGACCGTCTTTAGGAAGATTTGCTGGCGGCGGTGCCTTCTTTGCCATGAGCCAACGAATGTTGGGCGTATCAGTTGTTTCCAATGGAAAATGATAGAGCGACGCCATTTCGCGGGCGTTCAGTAGAAATTTGTGACGCTCGTCAAAATGCCGGTAAATAAAATCGTTGATGACCCTCGCCTTCTCTTTTGTTGTGTGAGCTGCGAAGCTATTGCCGTATTGATAACCGGCGTATTGGGTGAAGACGTTGAGAATGTTGCGAAGACGCGCTTCGGCCTGTTCTCTTTGTAGCGCAGAAACAATGATGCGGATATTCACATCGAACCCTGCAAGCGAAGTTTTCGCTTCCAATCCTTTGACGATTTCTTCTTCAGCTGGCGAAAGATGATATTCTTTGTGTTTTTGCGGTTCGTCTTTATCCTGATCTTTCTTCCGTGATTGAAACAACGATGCGCCGAGAAACCAAAATACTTTTCCGAACGGACTTCCGGTGACTTCCTTCATTGCTTCTTCCAGCTTTTTCCCTTGCTGCATCGTGCGTGCAAGTTTTGCTGGCAACGCGTGCCATTCGGGTCGCGCCGAACGAATAACACATTGAATCGCAGCGCCTTCATCTTGACCCATCTTACTCAAAACATTGGTGAGGGCGTTGAGCGGATCGGTCTGAAGTTTATCGTATGTTTGTATCGGAAAAATGTAGCGCTTTTTGAGCGTTAAATACGCTCCAAGAATAATGCCTTGTTTAGAAAATACATTGTAATCCGGCACTTCTTCGATTTGCGCTTCATCGTATTGCGCGTGAATCTGCTGTTCCACATACTGCTGCATATAGCGCGGCACGACAACGTAGAACGAAATCAATCCTTCGCTGTCCGCTACGATTTCGAGCGCAAAGTGATCGTTTCTGCCAAACCAAAAATGCTTCCAGCCGCGCTGCGCACGCACGCCGCCGAGCGTGGCATAGAGCGTTTCGGCAGGCGCAATTCTGTCTTTAATTTCTTTCTGTTTGTCTTCTTCGTCTTTGGATTCTTTTGGCACGGTCACGAGTAACGGAATCATCTCAAATGCTTTGGAAGTTTTTGTGATTTTTTGGAAATACCAACGATACAATTGTATGAGTGCGCCGATGAGCGCAAGAGCAATCGCTATGTATCCGAGAACGAGGATGAAAATTTCGAACGTGGACATTGAATTTTTGGTAAAAATTTTGTATGCTTTTTGAAGTTCAGTTGCGCTCAAAAAATATCTGAAAATCTAGATTAATATTTTTCGGCAAGTTCGTCGTGTTGCTCCTGTACGATTTTCATAATGCGATCGGTTTTGAGTTTTGATTCTTGTTCGAGAAAAAATCGGTTGACTCCCGGAATAATTATGAGCCATGCGCGAATGAGTTCTACGATCGCTTTCGCCGTTGCTTTTGCTGTGGAGATCAGGACTTCAATCTTGGTTACGGTTTCTTCTCCTTTCTGTCGAAACTGCGCTTGCATTTGTGGATCAAGCGAACTATAGATCGCGTCAAGGTCTTCTGCGAGAATTGCTTCGACTTTGCGATAGAGTTTTGTTTTCGGTACTTGTTGTATCGCCGTCTGTGCTGGAGTTTGATCTGTTGATTGTTGCTGTAGCGTACGAACACGCTGTGACATTACCTGCTCTCTTTCCGTTCTCCCTTGTCTTTGTTCGTATGGTTCGTACGTTGTTTCCTCCGTAACCTCTACTTGCCGAGGATGTTCTGGTGCGGTCCCCTCTTGTAGCATCGTTTGTGCTTGTTCACGTTCGCTTTGTTGTCGTGCTGTTTCGGTATTTTGCATCGGTTGCAGGTGCGTTCGCTGAGCTTGCTCCGGCATGATGGGTTCTTGGCTTACTTGTGTAGGCGGATCGTGTGGCTCGCGCCTTCGTAAAAAGCTTAAAAAATTTGCCATAGTTTTGTGTCGATTCTATTGAAAAAATTGTAGCATTTCTGTTACAACTTGACAAGAATGCCATTTTATACTATTCTAATGTGTTTATGGAAGCACTATTCTTATCTTTGACTCTCTTAAAACGTTGTAGTAGTCGCAGAGAACGCACGTTTACAATCTCGATAAATTATGCATCCGTTTTCTTGTCGCGCATTTTTGATACGAAAATTTTTACCTTAACAATACACGACACGACTGAACACGATTAAGTTTGGTATCTCATGCTTTTAACAAGCGACGCGGAGATGGATGCATAATTTCTTATTTCAATTTGGGGTATGGATTCCGTGCCCCGCAACATTGCCTTCGACAAGAAGGCAAAGGAGAAAAATATGAAGAAAGATGACGCCTTGGCAGTTTCCATGCTCTCGTTTCTCGTAGCGGTCCTCCCTATTGTGTATGTTCTGTTTTTTCAAACGGGGTGTGCCGGCTACCGCTGGGCGCCGACGTCGATGGGTCGGATCCTGCCCTACGTGGAAAAAATAGATGTACTCGTCGTCAACCTTCGCTCGTACTCGACGTGTTTCACTCAAGTGAGTGATGACGGATACCCAGCCCTCGGTGGACGACCCATATGTATTCTTCCCGGGCGTGAAGGAAATTTTGAACTTATCCCCCATCTGACCCGTGTTAAAGTCTACGGGCTCAAGGGGGTCAACGATGTAGAACTCCTGTACGGACTATACTTTCGGGCGCACTCCTCGTTGGAGTGCATATCGGTCGATAAACTGTATTGGAATAAAGAGTCGAAACACTGCAACATCCTCGTTTTGCACGGCTATCCGGTGACAACGTATACCGGATCAATCGCGACGGAAACTGCGCGGATGCAGTGGCCGGATAAGTCTATTCATGGACTGATCCGGGAAGAAGTGTCCACACGTGCGCGAGAGTACGTGCGCGATATCTTCTTCAAACCTCAGGATCACGTTCCGGCTCCGCCCACGACGGAACCCGGCTATGATCCGGAAAAGCGGACACTTTCTCGGTGATGGCTAGCAGCACATTTGCAACACGATCACTCGGGACCACGATCGTATTGCTCTCGCAGAATTTGAACAAAAATTGGTCCCATAAAAAAAGGAGGTATTCGAACGTTTCAGAACCTTGTGCAATCACATGCGCGGGGTTCTTTGTTTTTATGAGGACCAACGCGTTTGTGAGCACACGAAAATTCTTCGCGTTTGCCTCGCACTCCATCAAACGCAAAACGCTTAATAAATGCGCCTACGCCAAGAGCGCAGGTAAAAATCAAGTTGAAAAAAATCTACGCTTCTTTTCCGCTGCCCATGAGGAGCATCGCCAAAACTGGCGCTGTTACCCAACCAAAGCGCGCCCATGGGTCAGTAAAAATCATGCGCGTGAAAGGCGCAAAATTCTGAGCGATCTCCGCTGGCAAAAATGACAGCGCAATACTCAAAAGAAGTCCGACATGTAAAAAACTCAAAAGTAAAACTTGCCACAACCGACCCTGCGCTGCTTTGGAACCGAGCGTTCGCAAAATTGCCGAACGTGACAGAAAGAAAAACAATATCAAAAAAATACCTACAAAAGCCGTAATCTGAAACGCAAAAATTTCGTCTATTTTTATAGTGAACACCAAAGGCGGGAGCGCTTCAATCACGGCAAGAGCCATGTAGATACTCACGAGAATAATAATAATCCGATCCCGACCCAGCGAGATTCCATAAAGAAATGCCGCGATAAGAAACAAGACAAGAATCAAAAGATCCCAACTTGGTTTTTGCCAGTCCAACGTTGAAATGAATTGCTGAAATGACTGCTGCTCGATGACGGTTGTTTGTAGCAAAGTAAATGACATTTTTCTTTTGATTTTTATTCAGGACTTATGTATATGCCTCGCAATACATCATTATGGTCAATTCTATCCCTGAAACGAATTTTATTCTACTTAACTTTTTTTATTATACCCTCAATCCTCTCCTAAAACAACTTTTTCGCAAACGAAAAGAACTGATGATTGCGATGAGTCCCCTGATTATGCCCAGAAGCCTTTTTTGTGATTCACGTCATCGCCACGAAGCTGAGCAAGCTCTTCAAAGAGCTTGCGTTCCTCTTTGGAAAGTCTTTTGGGAATTTCTATATCTACCGTGACGATATGATCGCCCCTACCTCCCCCATGCGGATGCAACACACCTTTGCCCCGCAAACGAATTTTTGTGCCAGCAGCAGTTCCGGCGGGTATTTTGAGTTGCGTTTCTCCGTCGACTGTTTTGATAGTTTTGATAGTACCAAGGACTGCTTGCGGAATACTCATACTCACTTTTGAGAGAATGTCATAGCCGTCTCGTGTAAATTCATGGCTCTTACTGACAGAAACGTGAAGATACAAATCACCTGCTGGCCCACCTTTTGCTCCCGCTTGTCCCGCTCCTGTAATGCGAATAACCTGACCGTCGTCGATACCGGAGGGAATTTTTACTTTGAAATGCGTCATTTCTTTGACGATGGCGTATCCATGACATTTCTTACACGCCGTTTCAAAACGTTTGCCCTCGCCTTCGCACGTTGCGCATGTTTGTTGCGTACGAATACTCCCAAGAATCGTTTGTTGCACTTGCGTTACTGTGCCTATACCTTTGCACGTACTACACTCCTTAACTAATGTTCCTGGTTCTGCTTTGGCGCCATGACAGCGATCGCAGGGAACTGTCTTATACAACTCGACCGTCTTTGTTGTGCCGAAAACCGCTTCGTTAAAATCAATCTGAACTGCGGATTCAATGTCTGCACCTTTGCGTGCGCGAGAACGTCTGCGTGATCCCGACCCTCCAAGAAAATCACTAAAAATCTCCCCGATATCGCCGAGATCAAATTCTACGCCTCCTGTTCGGAAACCGCCGGATCGAAATACGTCTTCCCACGCGCCGCCTGGCCCTCCCGCTTGACCTTGTTCAAATGTCGTACCGAACTGATCATATTGCCTGCGTTTTTCGGTATTGCTCAAAATCTGATACGCTTCGTTAATCTCTTTAAATTTCTTTTCATCGCCACCGACCTTATCCGGGTGATATTGATGTGCAAGACGCCTGTACGCTTTTTTTAATTCCTCAGCTGTCACGTTTTTGGAAACGCCGAGTATATTGTAATAGTCTTTTGCCATGAAGATAGTTAGGAATGACGCGTTTCACCGAATTTCTTCGTCAAAACCTCCAGTGCTCAACACAATATGTATTACTTTTTATCAACAACTTCGCCTTCGATCGGCTCATCTTTGCCTTTATCCTTCTGTGATTTTTCGGCTTTTGTTTTCTCTTGTGTCTGCTTATAGAGAATCTCACCGATTTTTTGCGAAGCGCGAGAAAGTTCTTCAACGGCATTTTTTATCGCTTGCGCGTCATCACCGTCTTTTAGTTTTTTGAGCGCTTCGATTTTTTCTTCAATCGTCTTCTTTTCAGCTGCATCAATTTTATCACCCGCTTCCTTGAGCGCCTTCTCTGTTGTATAGATTAAAGTCTCAGCAATATTTCGCTGTTCGACGCGTTCGCGTTTTTTACGATCTTCTTCCGCGTGCAGTTCAGCGTCCTTTTTCATGCGGCTGATTTCATCTTCAGATAAACCCGACGATGCTTCGATGCGAATGCTTTGGTGTTTGCTCGTAGCTTTATCCTGCGCTTTTACATTGAGAATTCCGTTCGCGTCGATATCAAAAGTCACTTCGACTTGAGGCATGCCGCGTGGAGCCGGTGGAATGCCTGACAAAATAAAACGTCCGAGAGATTTGTTATCCTGCGCCATTTCGCGTTCGCCTTGGACGACATGAACTTCGACTGAGGTTTGACTGTCTGCGGCTGTAGAAAATATTTGCGACTTAGAAGTTGGGATAGTAGTATTTTTCTCTATAATTTTTGTGGCAACGCCGCCGAGGGTTTCGATACCGAGCGAAAGCGGAATGACGTCCAAAAGCAAGACATCCTTGACTTCACCCTGCAGAATTCCTGCTTGTACTGCTGCACCAACCGCGACAACTTCATCAGGATTGACGCTAATGTTTGGCTTTTTATTAAAAAACTGTTCGACACGACTCTGAATCATTGGCATGCGAGTTTGACCACCAACGAGGATAACTTCATGGATGTCCTTTGTTTCCAACCCAGCGTCTTTGAGCGCTTGCTTCAGAGGCCCGAAAGTTTTTTCGACGAGATCGCCAACAATTTCCTCGAGTTTTGCGCGAGTGAGTTTGAGAAGGAGATGTTTCGGGCCATCCACAGTCTGGGTGATAAAGGGCTCGTTCACTTCCGTTTCCTGCGCCGTTGAAAGTTCGTGCTTCGCTTTTTCCGCCGCTGCTTTTAAACGCTGGAGCGCAAGCGTATCTTTCGACAAATCAATACCTTCCTGTTTTTTGAATTCCGTAGTAATCCAATCGATAATTTTTATGTCAAAATCATCTCCACCTAAAAATGTATCGCCATTGGTTGCCTTGACCTCAACAATGTCCGCGCTGACTTCCAATACCGATACATCAAACGTTCCACCGCCCAAATCATACACGACGATCTTTTCATCTTTTTTCTTATCAAAACCGTACGCAAGTGCGGCGGCGGTCGGCTCGTTGATAATACGCTTGACGTCGAGTCCCGCTATTCTGCCGGCGTCTTTCGTTGCCTGTCTTTGCGAATCATCAAAATATGCGGGAACGGTGATGACTGCCTCAGTAATTTTTTCTCCTAAATGCGATTCGGCGTCATTTTTGAGTTTCTGCAACACCATAGCAGAAATTTCCTGCGGCGCGTAGTCTTTGTCCCCCATCGTCACTTTCACGCCTTCGCCCGACTGCTTGATAGTATACGAGAGTACCTTCAGCGCTTTCTGAACTTCTGGATCAGAAAATCTTCGACCAATGAGGCGCTTGACGGAAAAAATCGTATTTTTCGGATTCGTGATTGCCTGACGTTTCGCGGTTTGACCAACAATGCGTTCCCCTGCTTTTGTGATTGCTACTACCGAAGGAGTCGTTCGATTTCCCTCTGCGTTTTCTATAATCTTCGGTTGTCCGCCTTCAATAATCGCCATTGCGGAATTCGTTGTTCCGAGATCGATACCTAAAACTTTTCCCATAGAGTTTGCAAATAAATGAAGGTGTAATTATGATTTTTTCGCTTTCACTGTGATGGTTTTCGGTTTTGCTCGTTCTGCTTTTGGAATGGTAATAGTGAGCACGCCATCTTGATATTCTGCCTTCGCTTTATCACCGTCAACTGCTGTCGGGAGCGCTACCGAACGATGAAAGCTTCCGGTGCGTACTTCTTTACGGTAATAGTTTTTTTCATCGACTTCTATTTTTTTCTCAACGCTCCCTTCGATCGTGAGTACGTCGTTTTCGACTGAAATGTTAATCTTCTTTGGATCCACACCTGCGACCGGAGTCTCTACGACGATGCTGTCTTTTTTGTCATAGATGTCGATTGCTGGAGTGAAACTTTTTTGCGCCATCACTGGCATATCGAAAAATTTTTCGAGCTCTGGGAGTTCGCCCCAGGGATTAAAACGCATCAGTTGCATAGGTTTGAAAATAAATAATAAATTATTTTGCGATTTTGACTTTTGCGTGTTTAATGACTTTGCTGTGCTGCATAAAACCTGTACTGACTTCTTCCACAATTGTTCCGCTCGCTACTCCCTCTGATGTGATTTCTTCGATCGCTTCATGAAGTTGTGGATTCAATGCTTTTCCAACCGTTTTTATTTCTTCGATACCGTGATCTGCGAGGATTTTATTAAGATAGGTTTGAATATTTTTTATCCCCTGCATCCACTGCGAATTTTTATACTCTTCTGGTATTTCGGGCGCAAAGGCATATTTGAAATAATCTACGAGTGGCAGAAAATCCTGTATTACGTGCGCTCCCGCAAATTTCTGCAATGCTTCCTTTTGCTTGGCAACATCCTTCATGAGATTTTGATAGTCGGCTTGCGCGCGCTTCCATCCAGCAAGATATTCCTCACACTGTTTTTGCAATTTTTCCATGGGTGCTGGGGGTGATTGCGCTGATCGCCCTTGCTCTTTTTGCTCATTGCTTTGCTCGTCTTTTTTGAGAGGCTGCTCGGTGATTTTATCTTGAGAAGCCTTTGTTTTTTGGTCTTCTCTTTCATTGCCAGTATTCTGATCGTGCATATTGTGATCCTGCATAGGCATGTTTTCGACTGTTTAACGAATAAGATAGTGCTGCACAAGTTTGAGCCGTGGAATATTACGTTCGTAATCCATGCGCCAAGGACCGAATATGCCGATAATACTTTTCTCGTTTTCTGTTGCCTGTGTATAGGCGCCAACGATGAGACTGCAGTCACTGCTGATCGGATTTTCTGACCCGATGAGTACCTGTGCTTCTTCCGTGACAAGCTCAAACAATTGGGGTACTACTTCATCGAGATGATCGATGACTTTGCCTATGTTGTATAAAAGATTGAGTTCGGCAAATTCTGGTTTTTGAAAGAGATGCGCAAGGCCGGTGTAGTAAAAATCATCTTCAGTAAATGCGATCATTACGGCTTCATCACTGATTTCTGCGAGTTGCTTGGCGAGATTTTTTCGACCGTCACCTTGAGATTTCTGCGCCTGTTCGAGTTTTTGTTTTTCTTTATTCTGCACTGGCTTGAGTTGCAATTGCTCTGCTACGTAATATTGGTATCCTTGCTCCGTCGGCACCCGTCCTGCTGATGTATGTGGATGCGTAAGATATCCTCCCTCTTCTAATGCCATAAAATCGTTCCGTATGGTAGCGGGCGAAACATCAAAATGATAATGCTCAGCGAGTAACGTCGAACCTACTGGTCGTGCGGTTTTCATGTGTTCTTTCATGACTGCGGAGAGAAGTTTTTGTTGACGTTCATTCATGTGTGTAACTTTAGCACTCTACATCATCGAGTGCTAATTGCATTATAGAAATTGTTCAGGCTCTTGTCAAATCGTTAAAGCACAAAAGGGTTTGAGGCGCGCGTTTGCTTGCTTCAAACCCTTTTGAAAAGAGCGTCAAAATTCTTTTTGGTATCTCTTACTCCTCGGCTCGAACCTTTTTCCAAAAGAATTTTGAAGCCGCCAGTATTCAAAATCCGCTTCGGGCGCGGGCCATTATTGAGATTTCATTGATTCCTTCAATTCAATCTCTTCTTTAGAGTAATTAAATTTCACGGTGAAAATATCGAAGAAACCTTTTTGACCAAGAATTCCATAACCGTGTCTGGCAATGTCATACGAGAAGCCAACCGTGGTGCGATACTTCCAACCTCCAATAACCATGGTAATCTCTTGAAAGTATGCCGAAGAAGCATATGCTTCTTGAATACCGCCAAACCGCTCTACCTTTCCAGATCGAACATCAAACCCCAGCGTTTCTCCAATCGTAGCATCAAAAATACAAAAATCCGCGCCAGAGTCTATGAGCGCGTCGTAACGGAACGCATCTGCTTCCCCTACCAGTTCAATTGGAATGATCGGCTTCAAAATACTGCTTCCGAAAAACTCTGACCGTGCAGAGAGAGGAAACTTGAAATACGAAAACTTCATACAAACGCCGTACCTACGTATGGCATGATCTCAAGGGGAACGCGAAATAGAATGGGTTTTTTTCGCCCCTGTTTGCGCGCTTTTGTGAGAACTTCCTGTGGCGTTTCTCCACTTGCGATAACGGTCACCTGATCGTCCTCAAGAGCTACCCACAAACCCTTATATTTATCATAAATTTTTCTCCAGTCGATTGCCATATATTCCAAAGTTTAGCAGTCTGGACGAAAAAAGCAAACTGTCTTGTCAAATCGCGAAACACAAAAGGGTTTGAGGCGCGCGTTTGCTTGCTTCAAACCCTTTTGAAAAGAACCAAAAAACTTTATTTTGACTCTAGGAGTAACCGTTTCACTCCTTTGAGTCTAGCGCCCTGTTGTTATTGAAGGTTTGTGTCCTCCGATTCCGGTTGCACTTGAGGTAATTCCTGCGAGTCTACTGCCACGCCAATCTCTTTCAGGAACGCATCGAATAACTCGAGAGCATCTGGATTTAACTTGAGATCATCACGCTGTTCTTTAACAGGGTCTTTACATTCGAATTGCGTGAATCCTGCGATCTGTGCCACCTGCCGAACCACATTCGCGAGAGTCTGCACAACTTCCATTCCGGACTCCGAACGTTCAATAGTTCGCAATCCAAAAGCTGCCCAGTCACCGACAATCTCGACAAGTCGAGTACGATCTTTCTCGATGATCTTTCTGATGACTTCACGTCCTCCCTCACTCAGCGTGTAATCGAAACCGCAAGAAATTTTAGTGAGTTGTTCTCTTGCGCCTTTGATCTGTTCCAAATCGAGACTCTGTACATAAATTTCGAACAGCGGCAAGACGATATAGTGACCCAAGAATTTCACAAGCCGTGGGCTCTCTAGGACTGTGTCGCGTCCCCACCTATAGAGTGGAGCCGATTCAACATACAACTGACCGGCAAGCTTGGAAAAGTCTTCTTGCTTATCCAGCCATTCAACGATTAACGGAACGAGTTTTTCTGCCGATGCCGTAATTGGCCTACGACAGATAGGTGTTTCCGCACCTGGACAAAAATGCACAACACCTACACCCCATTCACTTCGGAACGAAGTAAAAGGATCTGTCGGTGCGAAGCGAAGGTCTTCGAGTTTCGAAAGGCACCAGTTGGGATCATTGAGAAACACTTGCTGCAACGCTGGGGGTACCCAGAATGTTTCTTTTTGTGCCTCCATCCATTTTTCGAGCGCCGCAATGTATCTCTGCTGCTCGGTGACTTCAGCAAGACGTAAGAAGAGGCCCGGCCTGAGTCGGAATACTTTTCCATTCTCAAGTACGAGGTGCCCTTCCTTGATACACCCGTACATTGTTGGGAACTTTTCGCCCGACAGCGGACAGAGATTCCTCATCCCCCAATCCAGTTCCGCGACCACTGCCCGCAGTCTTTGACTGTACGCGCCCCAAGTCTGGAGAATGAAAGTTTCCATGGAATCTGCGGCGTCGCACGTGAGAGCAGGCAGTGGATCCGTCGGTTTCTCATTTGCTGCCGGCACTGCTTTTGTCATGGAAACCGGTATGGGAAATTTCGAAACCTCTGGCTGCACTTCTGACGGAACTACGGATTCAGGTGCTTCTTTTTGTCTCTCTGATCCGTCGGTACAAAAAATGCAGAAAGGCATGTACCCAAAAAAAATCAACAACCCGACTACCCCGCAATTTCTCAAGGTCATCTGAATCTTGTGTTTCATTCTTGTTTCTCCTCTTTAGGTGGTAAAAAACCTCTTCTGTAAGAAGAAAAATTTCTTACCAAATTTGTTGAAAAATTTTCAAGAATCGTTCAAGAACATGCTACAAAGATCCTTAATAGAACCTTCGTGACTTGTCTGTCATACCATAATCTGCATCTTTCTGTCAAAGATGCGCAAAAAATTTTAAAATATTTATCTTATGTTAGCAAATTCTTTTTGGTACCGCGTACGGGATTCGAACCCGTATTACTGCCGTGAGAGGGCAGCGTCCTAGCCATTAGACGAACGCGGCTTAAATATCTCGACCGACTTCTAGCGCTTGTTCGACAAGGCGATGAGCATACCCCCATTCATTGTCATACCAAGCAACAACTTTCACGAGATCGTTATCGACAACGCGCGTGAGTGGAAGATCCACGATTGCGGAATAGGTTGTGCCGACGATGTCTGAAGAAACAATCGGATCTTCTGTCACTGCCACGATCTGACGGTAGAAAGGATGCTTACTCATTTTTCGAAAAACATTATTCACCTGTTCCACTGTCACAGTTTTTTTTGTGAGCATCGTTATATCCGAAATTGACCCGTCAACGATCGGCACGCGCATCGCAATGCCATCAAACTTACCTTTGAGTTCGGGTATCGTCAAGGTTGTTGCCTTGGCAGCGCCTGTTGAAGAAGGAATAATATTCATCGCCGCAGCACGAGTCTCGCGTAAATCTTTTCCCTTCCCCCCATCTACCAACGCTTGACTTGCTGTGTATGCGTGCACGGTTGTCATCAGTGCTTTCTTGATCCCAAAAGCATTGTGCATGATAGCCATCACCGGGGAAATGCAATTCGTTGTGCACGAGGCATTCGAAATAATCCGCTCTTTCTTCGCATCAAGTTTCGTGTGATTCACTCCGATGACATAAGTTCCAACTGGATCATCACCTTTCGCTGGCGCGGAAATAATCACATTCTTTGCTCCGGCTTCAAGGTGTTTCATTGCGTCTGCTTTTTTTATAAATACGCCTGTACATTCCAAAACAACATCAACGTTATACTTCTTCCATGGGAGATCTTCAATATTTGGAGAAGTGAATTTTCGATATTTTTCTTTCCCGATTTGGATAAAGTCTTTACCAGCTTTCACCTGTTCATGAGATACGCCATGGACGGTGTCATATCGTAATCGATAGGCACATATTTCTGCAGAACTCAAATCATTCAGAGCAACAATTGTTATGTTCTTGAACGTGCGAGCAATCTTGAATGCCGCCATACCGGTGCGGCCGAATCCATTAATGGCGATGCGTATAGATTTCATAGGCATTGAATAATGATAAAAAATCAATGAAAATTTGAGAGAGCCTCATTATCGAAAAATAGTGATGATCCCAGCGCTCACGAGCGTTGTGATGATGCCAGCAATAACTACACCTCCGACAATTGCAGGGTATGCCTTCTTAAAGGGCAGACCAAAAAGAAATGCTCCAAGAGCGCCAGTCCATGCTCCTGTCATCGGCAGCGGTATTGCCACAAAAATCAGCAGACCTAAAGCACCCCATGTCTCATAATTTTTCTGCAGTTTCTTTCGTGTTCTTGCAAAGAGCCGCTCAAAGAAACGTCGAATGTTTTGTGAACGTTCTGAAAGAACTTTGGATATTGGTTCAATCAAAAGCAAGATGAACAACGGTGGAATAATATTTCCCAGAAAAGCAAAAAGAAAAGCCTTGAGTGGCGAAAATCCAAATGCGCTCATTGCAAAAGGAATCGCACCGCGCAGTTCTGAAATCGGCAGAGCGCTGATAATCATCGTTGCTACTTCTGGCGCAAATCCGGAAAACCAGTCCAGATATTTCGATTCTAACATATTTGCTTGAAAGTTGCCTTGAAAGAGTTTAGGAAATCTTTCATGTACATCATATTCCACTTGAACTCACTTGCCATGTGTATTCTCGAAATACCCAGTCGACGAGCGCCTTCATATCCTGATGCTTGTCTTTTTCCGTCGGCGATCCAAGGATAACAATCAATACATCACCCTTTTCTTGCTGTCGTGTTTCTTGAATCAGACAAAATCCCGCTTCTTCCGTGTAGCCGGTTTTTGAAGCCACAATATCGTATGGATCATGATCGAGATACGTACCAAGAAGTTTATTCGTACCCTTTACCGTGCGCTCGTCTTCCGGTTCAATTGTTTTGAGTTTGTGTTCTTTGATGGATGTTGCTCGTTGTACTCGCGCATCAGAAAAAACATATAATGCAAGTCTTGCGAGATCCGTAACCGTAGAACTATTCTCTCTATCCAAACCGGTTGGTTCTTTAAAGACTGAATTGGACATACCGAATTCGCGTGCCTTTTCATTCATACGCTCCACAAATACTTCATCAGAAAATCCTGTCGATCGAGCGAGTGCTAATGCGGTATTATTCGCTGATCCGGTCAACGTCACAAAGAATAAGTCTGCCAAGGAAAGTTTTACGCCGTTACCTACAGAAAACTTCGCGCCAGCTAAAGCATTCTCATCTGCCTCTAATGCTTTCACCTGATCCCATCCTGGATTGTTTTCTAAAAATACTGCCGTTGTCATAAGCTTCGTAAGACTTGCAATTGGTAGTTTTCTATCTGGTTCTTTTTGCCAAAGGATCACTCCTGAATGGACGTCGACGATAATCGCTGCTTTTGCGCTTATCACCGCTCCGAGATTTTTTCCAACTTTTTTTGCTACAACGACCGGTTGATTTACAGTAGCATTCACAAGTGGCGTTGTAGAGCGATATTCAAGCATGTCGCTTGCAAGAAGCGTTGGAGTTTCAAAAAATTCTGGCAGTATCACTTCCCCTTTCGTGAGCCATTGTAAAATTGTCAGGCTGATAAGTAAAAGATTTTCCATTGTTTACTTTATTTCTTTGCGAGCATTGTTTGGAGATATTCATTGCTATTAAGCTCCTTGTAGTGTGGCAGCTCACCTACTTTCCGAATGCCAAGCCATCGTGTGAATTCAAAAGTGATGTGATATTTCATATCGAATATATCTTTCCCTGGTATTTCTTCGACGAGCCCTCGAATGAGAAGATTACGAAGTATGAGACTACAATTAATGCCGCGAATTGTTTCGATTTCTGCCTTGGTGACAGGACCTCTATAGGCGACGATCGTGAGCGTTTCGAGTGCGGGTTGCGTAAGTTCTTTATTCTGTTCCTCTTTCACAAATTTTGCGATGAGTTCGCTCTGCTCTTTCGAAGTCACAAGTTGAACTTTTTCTTGATCTTGCATGAATGTTATCCCCGCGCCACGTTCCTCGTACTGTTTTACGAGTTCTTTCAGTGCATCGACAATCGCCTCTTGTGATACATTTAAGAGTTGACTCAAACGTTTGAATGTGAGCGGTTTATTGGCTACAAACAGTAAACTCTCTATTGGCGCTGTTAATGAAGACATAGTTTCCAAATTAAACTTTAGGTTTCTTGGGTCTGATAATGTTCGATAGTGATATCTGTAAATGACTTTTGTTGCCATACGCGGATGCGTTGTTGCTTCACGAGCTCCAGTAACGCAAGGAAGGTGACAATGAGATCACTTTTCGTGTGAGAATTCGTTGCAAGATATTCTTGCAAACTCAGAGTTTTCTTTTGTTTGAGTATTGCATAGATGTGAAGAATTTTTTCTTTCATGGATACGGCGCGTTGTAGAGATGATTCAGGAATAATGATAGCGGGTTTGAGTCTTTCGAGAATTGCACGAAAGATTATTTCGAGTGTTTCAGCCGCACATTGCGTTGGCGGGGCAAATGTCACATGCTGCAGTTTGAATCCTTGTTGCGCAACAAAAAGCGTTTTATCTTCACTCAGTAACCTTGCGATATCCTTTGAAGCAATCTGAAACTGATGAAAAAGTTTGAGTTGTGTCGCGAGATCTTCTTCGTTCAACTCTTCTTCATATACCGGTAAGAGTATTTTTGATTTGAGCAAAAGGAGCTTTGCGGCAATCACAAGAAAGTCTGCAAGTTCTTCGGGAAATAACTCTTCTACCTGTTCGAGATGTCGTACATATTGCTCAGTAATTTGTGAAAGCGCTATATCCGTAATCTCCAACTTCTTTTCTTCGATAAGTTGTAGTAAAAGATCCAGCGGCCCCTGAAATTTTTCCAAAACGATAGTGTGCTGCGACATCGCATTTATTTTTTGCCTGTTCTTGCTTTTGAGATACTGACTTTCTTTGCTTCAGTTGCTTTCAAAAAATTTTTTACAGACATTTCAAGGCTCTCTGTAAAAGTTCCAGCGCTCGCTACAATCTTTTTCACTCTCGTAAAAGCAGAATCAATATAGACCGGCAACTGTTCCGCGCCTTTCTTCTTAAGTCGGTAGAGCTTTGCAAAAGGTACGATGGAACCCGACTTCATTGTGAGTAATGTTTTCATTGTCCTCTCTTTGGCAATTTCAATTCGTTTCACTTTGAGAATTTTTTTCACTTTTTGTAAATCCACCATGCGAGAAGCGGGCACAATCACCAAAGCATAACCTTTGTCTGTTTTAATAAGGAGCGTTTTGGCAATTTCCTGAAGTTTTCTTCGCAGCGTTTGTGCCGTATCATAGGCAGTATAGACGACTTTGTGTTCAAGTGTTTTGAAGCTCACTTTGTGATCTTCAAGATATTTAAGAACTTTTTTTGCAATTGGCATATGTTGAAAATGATTAAGAATGAAGTTTTGAAAGTAAAACGTCAATGCGATTTTGATCTCTCGGAAAAAGCGTTGCTTCTTTGACATTCTCAAGTCCTAAGAGTTGCGCTGTGAGTCGTTCTAATCCAATCGCCAGACCGCCTTCCGGAGGCATGCCGTACTGAAATGCCTGCAAATAAAATGAAAAATATTTTGGATTATTACCCCACGCTTTGATGTTGGCAAGGAGTTGATCATAATCGTGAATACGCTGCCCGCCGGTTGTAATTTCTAAACCTCGAAAAAGCAAATCAAAGCTATAAGTATAGTCTGGATTTTTTGGATCAGGAAAAGTGTACATCGGCCGTTTCTTTGTAGGATAATGAGTGATAAAAATAAATTCCGAATTGTATTGCTTAGCAGCATAGTCGCATATCCATCGTTCGTGTTGCGGTGAAAGATCGGGTTCTTGCGTGCAGTCTTCTCCAAATTCCTGTTGAATAATTTTTTGCGCTTGTCGTAATTTGAGGCTTGGAATTTTTTTTGGAACTTGAGGAAGCCGAGCGCCGAGCAGTTGTAATTCATGTGCACACGTCTTTTCCAAAAATTGCATCATGTATGACAACAAGCGGTTTTCCATGGCCATAACATCGGTATGATTGCGTATAAAACCCATTTCAAAATCAAGCGTCGAATATTCGTTGAGGTGTCTTGAGGTCGCATGTTCTTCAGCGCGAAAGGCTTTCGTGATCGTATACACTCTTTCAAAAATACCAACCATGATTTGTTTGTAGAATTGAGGGCTCTGTGACAAATACGCAGTGTGATCGAAATACTTGACCGGAAAAACATTCGCTCCGCCTTCTGTGGCGCTCGGTACGAAATTTGGCGCCTGAAATTCGACAAATCTTTGTTTCCTGAGAAACGATCTGAAGGCATTCACAATTTCTGATTGAAAACGAAAGATCGCCCGACTCCGCTCGCTTCTTAACGTAAACGGTTGGTAATCCAAATAGGCTTCAATATTTGCTTTCGCTTCAACATCAAATGGCAACTCCTTTGCACGACTTATGATGCGAATTTTTTCGGCAACAATTTCAATCATGCCAGTCACAGTTGCTCTGCCTTGCGAAGCCGGCCGCTGCTTCACGGTTCCAATAATTTCTACTGCATATTCGGACTTCAAAACATCAATGCCTTTTTGTACTTGTTCGTTCACAATCACTTGCACCGTTCCGCTTCCATCGCGGAGCGACACAAATATCAATTTCCCGATATTACGCACATTCTGTATCCAGCCTTTGAGGAGAACTTTTTTTTCAATCTTCTTTGTTGTATCGATTGTATAGATTCGCTGCATACGTTTATGGCGTCACACGATTAAGCATTCTTGGAAAAGGTATTGTTTCACGCACGTGATGGATACCGGCGATCCAACGCACGAGACGTTCAATGCCAATGCCATATCCATAGTGCGGTACCGATCCGTATCTGCGCAAATCTAAGTACCATTCGAAGTCAGCGAGTTTCAATCCTGCTTTTTGAATGTTTTCTCGCAACGCCTTGTAATCAACCAGACGCTGGCCGCCACCAATAATTTCTCCACAGCCTTCGGGCGCGAGCATATCATTATTGAGCACTACACTCGAATCTTTTGGATCGCGCTCCATATAGAAAGGTTTGATTTCTCGAGGATAGTGCGTCACAAATAGAGGCGTCTCGAATTGCTGCATGAGCAGTGCCTCATCATCAGCGCCAAGATCGTCTTTGTCGCCGATCTTGCGACCAAGCGACTGCAGAAGCTGCACAGCTTCGCGATGCGTCATGCGTGGATATGTAGCTTCGGCAGATGTTTCCAAAACCTTCGTATCTCGTTCCAGTATTTTTAATTCTGGTCGAGCCCGCCTTAGAATCTCACGACAAACATATTGTATTGTACGCTCCTGAAGTTTAAGCGCCTCATCGAGCGTACAAAAAGCAATCTCCGGATTGATCGTCCAAAATTCCGTCAGATGTCTTCGCGTCTTACTTTTTTCAGCGCGAAAATTCGGATTCATATCGTACACTTTACCGAGCGCCATTGCCAATGCTTCCAAATACAATTGGCCATTTTGTGAAAGATAGACCTTCGTGTCAAAATACTTCACACTAAAAAGATCCGTCGTGCCTTCGCAAGCATTGGGAGTAAAAGTAGGGGTATGCGTGAGATAAAAACCTTCTTTTTGATAAAATTCGTGGAGAATAAAAATAATTTCGCTTCGCAACCGCAGAATCGCTGCTTGTCGTGGCGATCGAATCCAAAGGTGACGATGATCGAGGAGAAAATCCGGTCCGTGTTCTTTTTTACCGATCGGATATTCTTGCGCAGCGTGTATGATTTCTATATCACTGAGCTGTAATTCATATTGCTCATGCTTGGGATGTTTTGTCACTTTACCTTGCACGATCACGGCGCTTTCGATTGTAACATTGTGTATATTTTTCCAAATTTTTTCAGAAAGCGTGCTTTTTTCTGCGATCACTTGCATTTCGCCTGTACCGTCACGCAATTGTAAAAATGTAATTTTTCCGGAACTACGAATGTTATAAACCCAACCCTTCAGTGTTGCAGATTTTCCGAGAGCGTTGTGTATTGCACGAATTGTTATTTCCATAAAAGAGACTGAAAAAGAAATCATGCTTGTTTTTGCATGCTATCGTGATGGCGTTTATTGTACGATATTTTAACAGCTCAAGCAATATTCACGCGATTCTTCTAAAAAGCCACTTAAAGCACTCAATAATAACGATAAGTGTTGCGCTTAAGAGTATAACGATCCCCCATTCCCTGAAACCGAGCGCTACTGTTTCTAAGAATCGTTGGAAAAATGGAATATAAAGAGCGCAAATCTGTAAGATAAATCCGCTCATGATCGCAAGGAGAAGATACGGATTGGACCAAAGTTTTTGTTTGAATATACTCTGACGAAGTGAACGAATACTGAACACATATAATAACGAATCCACACCGAGACTTGCAAAAATTACTGAGCGTGCGAGCGTAATATCTTTTGTGCTTTTCCAAAGCAGGAGAAATAGCAACAGATTCCCTATACCCGTCACAGCGCTGATCAGGGCTATTAACGAAACGGATTCGCGATTTGGGATTGGTTCCTTCCGACTCACTGGTTTTTCTTCCATGATTTTTTTTTCTTTTGGTTCGAGTGTAAGCGCAAGATTCGGAAATCCATCAGTAACGAGATTGATCCAGAGAATTTGTGATGCTAATAATGGCAGTGGACTACCGATCAAAATACTGCCTGTCACGAGAATAATTTCTGAAAAACTATCTGAGAGCAAATACAAAACTATTTTTTTGATGTTGTCGTAGATACCTCTCCCTTCTTCGACCGCTACCACAATCGTCTGAAAATCATCATCAAGAATCACGAGATCTGCAGCTTCTTTAGCAACTTCTGTGCCTGACCCCAGTGCTACACCAATATCCGCCGCTTTTAATGCCGGAGAATCGTTGATGCCGTCGCCGGTCATTGCGACAACCGCGTGATGTGCTTGCCACGCCTGTATAATTCGCAATTTATCTTGTGGCGTAACACGTGCGTATACTGAAATTTTTTTTACTTTCTGTCTTAGTGCTGCGTCACTGAGTTGCAGTAAATCAGTGCCTTCGAGAATATTTTCTTCTTCCGCGGGAATGTTGAGTTCCCGGGCAATCGCCTGGGCTGTGAAACGATGATCTCCTGTAATCATCACCGAGGTTATGCCAGCCTTGCGGCATTGCAGTATCGTGTCTCTGGCTTGCGGACGCAGTGGATCTTTGATCGCAACGAAGCTTAAAAATATAAAATCGTTTCGCTGCATGAGCACTTTGATATTTGTTTCTTGCGTTCCAACTTCTTTATATGCAAATGCGAGAATACGTAAACCTTTTTTACTCAGTTCCTGAAATTTTCGTTGGAGCTTACGACGAGCGCTCGCATCACATGCTCGAACGTGTTTGGTACTGTAAATGGCATGCACACGGTCGAGAATTTTCTCCGGCGCGCCTTTTACAAAAAGTATATTTCCCTTTTTATCGTTTCGGTGCAGCGTCGCCATAAACTTCAACGCGGAATCGAATGGAATCTCTGCAATTCTTGGAAATTGTTTTTTTAAGGTCTCGGCATCTAACCCTAATTGAATGCCAGCGAGTAATAGCGCGCGATCAGTCAGATTACCGATGAGGTTCCAATCTTTGATATCATCATCCGGATTCGCAATAACGGCATTATTCGAGACAACCCCAACTGTGAGTGTACGGCGATAATCTTCCATGGCTTCCTGTTTCGACCAGATAGAAGATATGTCGGTTTTTTCTACATCAAAATTTTGATCCCATGTTATTACTTTGACGACCTGCATTTTTCCTTCGGTAAGCGTTCCAGTTTTATCTGTACAAATCACAGTTGTGGAACCAAGTGTTTCGGCCGCAAGTAATTTTCTTACGAGACCTTGGTACCTCAGAATACGTTGCATGCCGATCGCCAACACTACCGTGACAGCGACGATCAAGCCTTCTGGAATCGCGGCTACAGCGAGTGCTATTGCCACAATGAAAATTTCGAAAAACGCAATTCCCTTGGCGATGCCTATAAGCGTAATGCCTGCGCCTATCACGACAATGATAATCGCAAGTCTCCTACTCAAAACACTCAGTTTTTTTTGCAGGGGAGTCAAATCTTCTTTTGTTTCCTTGAGAAGGGTGGCGATTTGGCCCATCTCAGTCGCAACCCCTGTCGCAGTCACAATGCCACGACACGACCCCTTCGTGATCACCGTACCGGTAAAGATCATATTATTGCGTTCGGCGAGCATCGTGCCTGCCGCTTTTTTTTCTGTATCTTTTGTAACTGGCGTTGATTCCCCTGTCAACGCTGCTTCATTCACCTCAAGATCAAAAATAGAAAAGAGACGTATATCAGCTGGGACTTTTTCTCCAGCATCACAAAATACGACATCTCCAGGCACAAGATATCTCGAAGGAATAATCTTTTCTTTTCCGAAACGCATCACTTTTGCTTCCGTGCTAATAACTGTACGAAGTTTTTCTAAAGCTCGCTGCGCCCGACCTTCTTGAATAAAACCAAGAATCACGTTAATAAAAACGGCCGCAAAAATCACATACATATCGATGTATTCGCCAATCACAAAACTTATAATTGCTGCCGCTAACAAAACGTAAATAAGCGGGCTGCGGAATTGACGCGCGAAAAAAATAACCCACGACGGGGTCTTGGGTTCTGGCAAAGTATTCAGACCGTATTGTGTTTTCCGCTGAGCAACTTCTTGTTCCGAAAGTCCCTGTTCATTCGTCCGAAGTATTTTCAGTACTTCTTTTATATTCATTGCGTGAAAGAGCGGATGCTCTTCCGATAATACTCGCTTGTTTTGTATTGTTTGTTTTGTTATTTGCGCCATACTCATGAGATAGCTTGGTGGTGTAATGAGAGAGGTATAATGCTATTGATCTTGATTTTGAAAATTCTCTATCGCTGAGAGCATGTCCTGAAATCGATCTTTTGCTTGACCGAATGTTTCTGTTATTTTCTCAACAATATCCCCTTCGAGAGTTTGTGTGAGTGTTCGGGTAATGCCTTCATGTCTTTCGAGCAGAACCTCCATACGTGATTTGAGAGTCGTAATATTCTCCTGTTGATCCTTCAATATCTCAAGGAGTTGCTCTGTTTTCTCCATTTCTTTTTGAAAACGTTCGAAATTTTTTGTGATCTGTTCTATTTTTCCAAGATTCGCGAGCGCTTCGATTTCTTCGAGTCGTCGATTGGCAAGTTGCATTGCAAACTCAGCTTTTTCAAACGGCTCAGTCTTGAACACTTCTTGAATTTTTTCGATCCCGCGTTTCACCAAAAACAGGAGAGATCCTGGGAGGATTTTTGGTGTAGGAATCGTGATGTTTACAATTTCTTCAGAAATTTCTGATTCCTGTGCTGCAAGCTTTGCGTTCGGTATTACCGCAATAACAAATATAATAAAACAAAAACTTGCTAAAATCGCGGAGTTTCTCTTCTGTGCATTACTCGTCGGAAATGTCATATGGGAAAGATTTGTAACTCTCTTACTATATCATTTTTTATAAGTTTTTCCATGCTGTACTGTTCGGGACTGTCGCCATGAATACCGTTTCCTGTGCAATGCACATAGAAAAAAGAGGAGGAGGACTCTCGCTTTCGAAGCACTGACAGTGCACAGTGTGCTGAGAAAGGAGAGTCATCCTCTTCTTTTTTCTATGATGAAAATTCACTTTTAGAGACGAAAGTGTATTCGGCGATAATCCCTTGTTCATCACAGAGAACTTGTAACTCTCTCCTCTACTCTACATCTTACAACACGCTTTTGTTATAATGATGTTATAGCAATGATTCAAAATTCACATTGCATCTTGTGAAAAATGTACGTTTCTTCCTACGCATCCTTGTTTTGGTCCTCGCATTATTTCTTTCTTTCCCACACGTTACAGGAGCGTCTATACTTCGCAACCTTTCTGCGCCGTGTCTTGAATGTGGTAATTGTACACTTCAAGATCTTGCTCTTGCTGGAGGCAATACTTTTAATTTCTTCCTCTATATTATTGGTTCGGTTGTTTTGTTGCTGTTTTTTATCGGAGGACTCATTTTGCTCGTTTCGCATGGCAATAGACAACTCGAACAACTTGGCCGCGGTATTATTAACGGCTCGTTTAAAGGTCTTGCTATTGCTATGGTTTGTTGGGTGATAGTGAATTTTGTCATTACTGCTATTGTTGAAGACCGTGAAATCTTTGGCACAGAATGGTTTACTTTTCCTGAGGCAGCCCCTTTTGCCTGTACTCCTCCTCCACCGGTTTTACCGCCCGCTGTGCCAAGCATCAATTGGACACTGGCTGGCGGTGTTGACCCACGTCAAAGACAAGACGCTTCTCCTGAGCTTGCCGCACTCCTGAATTGCATGTATCAAAAAGAACCGAATCTTATTGTCACTTCGATCTCTGATAATGATCTCTATACCGGCCGCTGCAATATCCAAAATTGCAATAAACAACAATCGCAAACAGGCAGCTGCCCTGCGAGCGCCTGTAGTAACGATGCGCAATGCGTCCACCGATGCGGTTCATGCCATTATGCTTTTGGCACTCCGCAAGGAACGAATTTTTCACGTGCCGCGGATTTTCGCTTGAATGTGGATCCCCAAACCGTTGCACGTGTTGCGCGAGAATGTGATCCTGGCATGCGCGTTGAATTCGAGGCTGATCACACGCACATATCTCATTCTTCCTGTCCACGTTAATACTTTGGTTCTTCAATATCACTCTGAAGGAGAAAGAATAAGACTTGCGAGACACACTGTGCATTGTTAGTGTCTCGCAAGTCTTATTCTTTCTCCTTCAAAGATTAAAGTATCGCAAAAAGTGGAGCAAGAAGCATGAAAAATATCAGTATCCCACTGAGAATAACAAACCCGAGAAAAATATTTTTTCCTTTCGTACTTTCGGATTCCAGTTCCTTGCTTTTGATCTCGTGGAGATTATAATACAGCAACATTACGAAAATCGTCGCAAAGGGTGTGAAGAAAAGATTGAGTAAAAATGCTCCTAGCCCGAATGTTACCAGATTAATCACGATACCGATGCCTGCGAGCACTGCCCAGAGTCCGATAGCTCTTGCAACAATATCCCACCAATAACCTTCAACAATTTGTTTGCTCCGTAAAAGTGCTGCGAAACCACGTCTGTCTTCTAAAAGGCAAACCGGCACGGTGAAAAAAATCCATACCGCTACTATAATACCTGGGATAAAAAATAACGTCATCCCTCCTATTATCGCGAGTCCAGCGAGAATGCTTGCGCCGAAGATTGCCGGCATACGTGGCCATGCGAGTTGATAACTTTTCTTTACGCCGACTTCAGGATGGATTAGTTTCATTATTAATGCCGCTTGCGACCATGCCCCGACAAAAAATAATATTGCAATAATCATCAATGATAAAAGTATAATGATTGCGGAAGCCACAGTATTGCCGAACAGCGTTCCTGATGTAAGAGCGTTTTCTATATCGACGTCATTGTAAATTCCTGAAATTGCGAGTAAAAAGAAAATAATAAGAACCATCGGCGCGATCAGAATATAGGGCACGACGCTGATGCCAATATATGTTCAAAAATGTTGGGTTGTGCGTTTCCATGTTTGCGAAAGGAGGTCCGAAAATCCGATCATTTGTTTTGGTGTTTGCATAGATGTTATTTTAAAAAGAAATGAGGAGATTGATAGGTTTGGGTATATTTTTTCAGAACACACGGAAAAGTGTTCTTCAAAAATATACCCAAACCTATCAATCCATAAGTTTTTGACTTTTAATGTGACAATCTTATTCTACCACATCCTTGGATATGCCGTCTCATCCACATACTCCCATTCTTACGATCTATAAACCTGCCGGTATCACCTCATTTGATGTGATACGGCGATTACGTCGCATTTTCCCCAATACGAAGATGGGACATGCTGGCACTCTAGACCCCTTTGCGAGCGGCGTGCTCCTTGTAGCGTTTGGTCACACCACAAAAGAAATTCCACGTCTGCAAACTCTGGAAAAAGAATATGTTGCGACTCTCAAGCTCGGTACGATCAGCACAACATATGATCCGACCGGTGTGCTCATTCATGTGTGTCCGCGCTTTCAGAAGCAACAGTTTACCAAGTATCAGCAATATTTCCCTGTTTTTTTCAAAAAAATAAACTGTGAACCGCCTTCTCGTCAACAGATACGAGTTGTTCTTCATCAATTCGTTGGAAATATCGATCAAATCCCTCCGGTTTTTTCTGCAAAAAAACTTCGTGGCGTACGCGCGTATATTTTAGCTCGAGAAGGTAAGCCCGTGATACCTCCTCCTCGCAAGGTCTCGATACGCGCGATTTCCGTTCTTTCTTACCGATGGCCGGTACTTACAATCTGCGTTGTGTGTGGCAGCGGTACCTATATTCGCTCACTCGCCTATGATATCGGCATGCGCTTGGGTTGCGGTGCGTATCTCTCGGCGCTTGTCCGTACCCGCATTGGAAGATTTCGAGTGAAAGATGCCAAGCGACTGTCAGTGTTCTCAACACGTTCGGTAGCGTAATACCTTTTTCGTTGACAGGACCCATTCTAATTGTTAGTTTATATCTGTTTAGGAATGACGCGTAATTTCTACTGTGATTCTATTGGGGTCGTTAGCTCAGTGGTAGAGCGCCGGCCTTTTAAGCCGGGCGTCGCAGGTTCAATCCCTGCACGACCCACCAATTAGGAAAAATTTTTTGAAGCTCATTTGCGATAAATACTTCTCAATATTCATTCCCGTATGAAAATTACCATGTGTGGAAGCATTGTATTCATTGACGAAATGCAAGAAACAAAAAACCAATTAGAGACACTTGGACATGAAGTCAAGTTGCCGCCATCAGAAATCATTGATGAAAATGGGAAGGCTATTCCAGCGAAAAAATATTATGCTTTACGGAAAGCTACGAATACGACCGAAGGATGGATTTGGGACAGAAAGACAGAAGCGATGCGAAATCACTTTGATAAAGTAATGTGGGCAGAGAGTATTTTAGTTCTAAATTATGATAAGAAAAATATTCTCAATTACATTGGCGCGAATACACTTTTAGAGATGGGGCTGGCATTTCACCATGGAAAAAAAAATTTTCCTTTTAAAACCAATCCCCGAAATTGCATACAAGGAGGAAATTCTTGGCATGCGCCCGATCGTCATTCATGAAAACTTATCACTGATTGTATAGGCAGTGGAAAAATGAATAACCGAACGATAAGACTGCTTTTGATCTTTTCACATATCGTTTTCGTAATGTATCCACATAATGATGACGCGCTTTCCTGTCCATGGTAGTGGAAATGATGTTGATAATTTCCATAAAAATACCATGCAGCTTCGGTGTCATTATTATATCGGAGAACCAATAGGTCTCTGGCGTCATTTTAGATCGGTGAATGCGTCATTGTTGATTTTTTCGCGAAGGTGTGGTAAAATTTTATTATGCACAATTGGAATATTGATCTCAAAGAACTCAAAAAGAATAAGAAACAATACACCATTTGGAAACTTGAGCAAATGGTGAATTTTGGTTTGACAGGAGAAAAGATCAACAAAAAAGAGTTAAAAAAATACTGGTATAAACTTGATCTTGATCCTGCTAAAAAGAAATTCCTTTCACTTTTGTTATGGAAAAAACCATCCTAACGAAACATCAAGCAACTATCTTGGATCATTTATCATGGGAGAAAGATGTTCATGAAAATTTCTATCTCAGCGGTGGAACGGCTTTGGCAGAATTTTATCTGCATCATCGTCTCTCTGAGGATCTCGATTTCTTTTCTGAAAAAGAATTTGATCCGCAGGTCATTCAAGTCGTACTGAAAAAAATTCAAAAAAAAGTTAAGCTAAAAAAAATTGACTTTCAGCAAAGCTTCAATCGGAATCTCTTTTTTCTTTCGATTGGTAACGATATTGTTAAAACAGAATTCACATATTTTCCATTTTCACCCATAACCAACGGAATGAACTACAATGAATTAAGGATTGACAGTCTTTTGGATATAGCGGTCAACAAAGTATTCACTATTTATCAAAAACCTCGATCCCGAGATTTTATAGATCTCTATTGTATTCTTCAAAAAGAAAGATGGCCGTTTGAAAATCTGATCAAAAAAGCAAAAATCAAATTCGATTGGCATGTTGATCCCGTGCAAATGGGAAGCCAGCTTATGAAAGTTAATGAGTTGAAAGATTTTCCCCATATGACAAAAAAGATCCGCGATAGCGAGTGGCAGAAATTTTTTCTCAAAAAAGCAGAGGAACTGGCGGGTCAAATATTTAAAAAATAAAAAACATGCCGAGGAGCGTGTTGCTACTCGGCGTAATTTTTTTACTCACACAAAGAACTTTTCAAAGAGCAGGTAGACACGCGCCAACCGCTTATATCACTCACCTCTTACACTACTACCTACTTCCTGCTGCTTACTTCTGCGCAGTAGGCATGTTAGCGACCCGCTCAAAGTAGTGGACGAATGTACGAATACCACCAGCAGCCTGGCGCCAGTCAAAATTCTCATTGGTGCCATGATAGTTGTGCGTGGGCAACGAAAGCCCAAGTAAAACTACCGGCAAACCAGGCAGAAGTTCGGTGAAATGAATCACCGCACCAATCGAACCACCACAGCGATCAAATACCACTTCCGGATATCCGAATCCTGTCTTGAACGCTTCTGCTGCAGCCTGCAGGTAGGGCCCCTTGGGATCCATCGCAAATGGTCGGCTAACTCCACCGCGCCGAATAATCACCATGTCCGAATCAATCCGCGCCACATGCTTACGCAGTGCTTGCTCGAATTGAACTGGGTCCTGACCAGGCCCAAGTCTGCAACTCACATGCGCGCGTGCGTAACCAGGAATCTCGGTTTTGACAGCACCCGCAGGTTCCGTCACTCCACCAATGATCCCTGTGACCTCAAAGGTGGGGAGATTCCAAATGCGATTCAGAAGATCCGGAACAGAACCCGCAAAGCAGGAGCGGAGACCAAAATCGCGCTTGAATGTTTCCAGTGTAATCGCGTCGGTTTGTGCGAATGCCTCCAGCGCCTCCGCTGGTAAAGGCGCAAGACCATCGTGTGCACCTCGGACAGCCACCCATCCAGCCTCATCTACTGAAGCGGCGATCACGTGCGAAAGACGGATGATCGGATTGGTCGCGACCCCACCACACAAACCGGAGTGTACCCCTTTGGCTCGATTCCTGTCATCGATTGCGGTCGTCAGTTCAAACGTGAAGTTTATCACTCCACGCAATCCGCAACTGACTGACGGAACATGCACCGCAGGCCAGATGGTATCCGAAATCAGAAGCGAAGGCGACGAAAGTCCTTGCAGGTCATCTTTGATCTGCGCGAGTATTTCCGGAAAGTGCATACTCCCATCTTCTTCCTCACTTTCCCAAACCACGACGAAGTTCAAAGGCAATCCGCGCAGGAGCGCAAACTTGATCGCAAGAAGACCAACCAAAGCCGGACCCTTGTCATCGGTGGTTCCGCGCCCGAAGTACTGTCGTCCGACTTTTGGCGCATCAAGTATCACAAGTTCAAACGGCTCAGTATCCCAGCCATCCTTCTGCTCAGCCGGCTGAACATCCAAATGATTGTACAGGATGATCGTTGGCCATTTCCGATGTCGGATGCACTTCCAGTACACTGCAGGGAGTCCATTGTCCCAGCCAATCAACCTAGACTTGGTGTCCACCTTCGTGCCGCCCTTCATGAGTATTTGAAGGTACTCTTCTGCGGATAAGATGCACCGCCGGACATCTGGCTTGCACACCGCGTGTTGACTGACACTGGGAATCTCCACGAGGGTCCGCAGACCGTCTTCAAACGGCTCTTGTGCCGCTATGATATACTGGTCCAGATCACCAGCTGCTTCACTCATCATCAGAAACTCTTTTAAAGAACTCATCACATTCTCCTTTCTGTTATGAGTAACATGTATCTTCCTCGACTTGGTGCTTTTTTCTTACCACCCCGTTACACAAGTGTCAACTTATTCGTTATTCGGCGACGGACCCTATTCGGAAAAATCATTGGTCATTGAACCTACGAACTGCTTGTTCTTAGAGCAGGGTCGAGTTGCTTGTCATCTTGATTGTGCTATACTTATTTTATGATCACATTTTTCACTACCCTCATTATTATCGGTTTCTTGCTCGTATTGTTTGGCTTGCGTGTTGTTGATCAATATGAACGCGGTGTTGTGCTAACACTTGGAAAGTACACGGGTACGCGCAATCCAGGTTTAACGTGGATTTTCATTGGGATTCAGAAAATGACGAAGATTGATTTACGTATCACGACGACCGACATTCCGCAGCAAGAGGTCATCACAAAGGATAATGTTCCCGTTGGTATCAACGCAGTGGTGTATTTTCAAGTGCAAAATGCCGAACAGGCCCTGTTGAATATCAAAGATTATGCGCTTGCGGTTTCTCAATACGCACAAGCTGCGCTGCGTGATGTGATTGGCGGCATTGAACTTGATCCCCTGCTTTCGGAACGAGAAAAAATTGCCGAAGAAATTCAAAAAATTGTTGCTCAGGCGACAGGATCGTGGGGACTTTTGGTGACGGATATTAAAATTCAAGACATCGAATTGCCAGCGGATATGAAACGCATCATGGCAAAACAAGCTGAATCCGAGCGTGAACGCCGGGCAGTGATTATTAAAGCCGAAGGAGAATACGCGGCATCCGAACGTTTGGCTCAAGCAGCGAACGTCTTAGCGAATACTCCCGGCGGTATGTCCATGCGCACACTGCAAACCATAGAAAAAATCAACCCCGATCCTTCAAAGACCGTCGTTTTCGCCTTACCGGTAGAATTTTTTGAGGGCGTCAAAACAATTTCTCAATTCTTGAAAAAGAAATCTGAAAAATAAGCGTTGCCGCCCCGCGAGAGCAGCTTCAAAACTTGCTCTTATTTTATTTCTTTTAAAAATCCTTCGATGAGCGCGGCGGTATCTTGTGTCTTTTGAAAAACTGATTTCCAAATCACGACAATATCTGCATCATTAAAAATAGAACGTTGCACTTCTTTGAGCGTATCTCCTCCAGCAATGGAAATCATGATATTGTAATTTCCCTTAATGCGTCGTATTTCATGTAAGGGAATTTCTTTCTCACGGTTGAATTTTTCTTCATCAACTCCGCGGTGAATAATCACAACTGGCGGAATTTTTTTGAGCGCACGTAATACTGAGAGTGGAAAATCAACATCCATCATATCAATCATGGCGTCCAGTCCGTATTTTTCACATTGTACGATAAAAGCATTGAGGGTTTCAATTGATGCGGTTCCTAATGCAATAGCGGCGCTTGCTCCGGCCCGCGCGGCTATTTCCACTTCTGTTTCGCCTCGATCCATCGTTTTAAGATCGGCAACAACGTAAGGGTAGACATCGTTATTGTTGGTAATCTTTGGTAGCTGTGCGACAGATCGTTTGAGCGCTGCTTGTAACAAAAGTGACGCTAGTGAACCGGATGGGAATGCAGGTGTAATTATTTGACCAGTCAGATGCTGTTCGTACCTTTGTCGAATCTGTCGAATCCCCTCTTCGCCGTATCTTTTGATGAGCGGCGTACCGATTTCAACAATAATCCTATCGCTTTTCGGAAGGCTTTGTATGATCGCTTGTGCATCTTCCAGTGTGCTATTGAGCGCCACCTGAAGATAACGTTTTTTTGGATTGAGTCGTGACGTGGGTTTATGAGTCATATTTATCGAATATCTCCGCCCCAGATGTAATTCTGAAATCTCGCGACTTTCTTTCTCCCTATGAGACGATTGTTGCGAATGTGAATATTCTTTGCTAATACAGATAATTGACCTGTGTCAGATTGCGTTGGAGATTCCTTGACTTCAAATGCACTCGTGGCATTGAGAATGAAGTCAATCTCTTGACCTGTCTTCAGTGAATAGTAGGAAAGGTCGCCGTGAAATTTCAGCTGGTTAAATATTGCATTTTCAAACTTTTTTCCGCTTCCGACATCTGCTAACGCATTCAGTATACCATTATCACAGCAGTATATTTTTTTTGCTTTTACAATTTCCCGGTCGGGATTTTTCGCAATCACCGGTAACAGAGTGAAAAAATATGTTTTTTCTAAAAAATGAATGTAGGCCATTATTGTCGGTCTTGATATCCCAATCAGTCTCGCTATTTTTGCATAGTCAAGCTTTGTGCCGACTCGACTGGCTAACATTTTCATGAGAGCGTAGAATACCTCCTGATCACGGATATCCAACAATGTATTGACGTCAATATTGACATAAGAACTTACAATGTCGGAAAGAATATCTGTTTTATCCTGCCTATTTCCCGTCAGTGCTACTTCGGGAAAGCCGCCATATTCAATGTATTCTTCATAATATACTTTGATCCGTTCATACTCTGCTGATGAAAAAATGTTTTTTATAAAATTCCCTGATTTCCAAGATATCTGTTTGAAAGTAAGAAATTCTCCAAAATCAAGCGGATACAATTCAAAAATTTTTTTCCGACCGGCCAATGATTCAGAAAAAAGGTTTTTCAAGTAATAAGAGCTGGAGCCGGTGACTATAAATTTTACTTCATAATGATCATACAAATATTTCAAAACACTGACAGCTTGCGGTACGAATTGCAATTCGTCGAGCGCTATGTACATTTTTTCTTTTTTATTCAGTCCCCTTTGTTCGAAAGCGGCGAGTATTCCTTCGTAATTCTTTTCCCGAAATAGATCACGGCTATCGAGCCGTTCTAAATCTATGTAGAGTTTATTGCGACTCGGCAGATGCTCAAGCAATTGTTTCAGAAGAGTCGTCTTCCCGGTGCGGCGCATACCAACTATAACGGTCATCTGTCTTTTTTGCAGATGCTGTGCTAATTGAGAGTATATTTTTCGTTGAAAAAACATGTAATACCAAAAATACTAAATGATATTTCCATTTTACATCCAGTATTACTATTTGTCAATCTCATCTTTTGCAACAATGCCCTTGCACTTGATTCCAAATCACCTCGATGTTATTCAGTCTTCAGCGCGATTTTTATCCGGAATTCGTAGTTATTCAAAAACTATGAAGCCTGAAGTGTGACGTCCTTCAGGCCTCTCATTAATGTACTCTACTCCTCCTGCCTGCATTCTGCCGCGGTTTTGGCACCGTCCTCCCATCCTGCTGGCGCTGGCACACCCATAAGATACATAATCCAGAGTTGCCCTGATTCCTGCCATTGCACGATAAACAGGAGGTCGTCTTGTTCGAAAAGGAAGCCCTTCGATTCGTCCATTGCATCCAGTAATTTAAATCGCGCTCCCGGTGTTGCTTCCGCGCCAAACTGGAAAGCGAGCATCTCCTGACGATAAGGCGCAGGAATCATTTGACAAAATTCTTTCTCTGCTATTATTCCCATTCCTCGAGCGTGACACCGGCTCAGCGCTGGGACTGCTTTGGTTACCTCTTCGATCCCTATCCACACAACATCTTGAAAAACTTTGAAGTACAATGTCTTCTCCTTTCTTGAGTCACGTTGCGGTATTATGAGCACCCAAACCCATGATAGGGGTTCTCAGACGCATGCGCATTCTCTACTTCGTATCTCCATATCTACGGAACTGAACTATGATACATACTTATACCCCCTTTTAGCAAGACCAAACACGTCAGAGCATTTCGAAATGAGCTAACCTAGAGAATTATTACAGCTTCTTACCGAACTTTGAGATACAATTTTGCGCGCCTTCTCCTTCTGAGGTAATATACAAAGACATTCCTCTATGGAAAAAATACCACAAACACAACTTACTACTCTTGGAGCCCTGCCGCCACAAAACCTCGAAGCCGAACAAGCTACTCTTGGAGCGATACTCATTGATAAAGATGCCCTTATCCGCATTGCCGGTACTCTGCAATCCGAAGATTTTTATAAAGAATCGCACCGCATTATTTTTGACGCAATACTCGATCTTTTTAATCATCGCGATCCGATCGACGTTTTGAGTCTTACGAATCGTCTCGAAGAAAAAAAGCTTATTGACGCGATGGGCGGCCGATCATATCTCGTCGCTCTCGCAAGCAGCGTCCCCACCGCGAGCAATATTGAACATTACGCAAGTATTGTTCAGAGGAAAGCAACATTGCGTAGGCTCATTCTCGCTGCCCATGAAATCATCAAACATGGCCATGCAGAAAGTGAAAATGTTGATATCATTTTGGATCGTTCGGAACAGCTGCTCTTTCAGGTTTCACGAAGGCATCTTGTGCAAAATTTTATTCCGATTAAAGGCGCCCTCACCGAAGCTTTTGAACGCATTGATGAAATTCACAAAGAAGGCGGAAAACTTCGCGGCATACCTACTGGTTTTGCAGATCTTGATCATGTACTCGGAGGTCTGCAAAAATCTGATCTTGTGATACTTGCTGCCAGACCCTCAGTCGGTAAAACAAGTCTTGCGCTTGATATCGCCCGTAACGTTGCCGTACAATCCAAAATACCTGTGGGTATTTTCAGCTTAGAAATGTCCCAAGATCAAGTTGTCGATCGTTTTCTCTGCTCACAAGCTGGTGTGGATCTTTGGAAAATGCGTACCGGAAAACTTTCTGACACCGAAGATGATTTTCCACGCATTGGTCGTGCGATCGGTATTCTTTCCGAGGCTCCGTTGTTTATTGATGATTCCGCAAGTTGCAATATTATGGAGATACGCACGAAGGCGCGCAGGCTTCAAATGGAGCATGGGCTCGGCCTTCTTGTGATCGATTATCTCCAACTCATGGAAGGACGCACGGTGACGGATAATCGCGTGCAAGAAATTTCGGAAATTTCGCGATCTCTCAAAAGCTTAGCGCGTGAATTGAATATTCCGGTGTTAGCACTTTCGCAACTTTCACGCGCGGTAGAACTGTCGCACCCCCCTATTCCAAAACTTTCACATCTTCGCGATTCAGGTTCCATTGAACAGGATGCGGATGTCGTCATGTTTATTTATCGTGAGGAAATGTACAAACCGGAAACTGACCGTAAAAATATCGCAGAAATTTTAATCGCCAAACATCGCAACGGCCCTACTGGACAAATAGAACTCTATTTTGATGCCAATCACGTGCAATTTAGAAATTTCGCAAAAAATGTACCTGCTCATGAAGTGTCGGCAGCACCGGCGTTCCAATAACCTAGAAGCAATATGTAACAGAGTCATAGGCTAGATTTGTTAATCGCATTGTATATCGAACTTCATTTTTTAACTCACATATGTTTCAAAAACTCAAACAGTTTAAAGACTTGCGTTCGCAGGCCAAGACCCTTCAAAAAAAACTTTCAGCAGAAACCGTACATCATTCTACCGCTGGCGAAAAAGTCCATGTGATTATGGACGGCAATCAACAGCTCTTATCAGTCGAAATCGATCCTTCGCTTTTATCGGCTGATCAACAGCAAAAAGTGCAAAACGCTCTGAAAGATGCTGTGAATGGCGCTATGAAAAAAGTACAATCAATCATGGCACGCAAAATGCAAAAAGGAGAAATTGAAATCCCTGATCTTAGGAGTTTGAAGAAATAGTCTATGAAGTTATATGTATTTACCGAAAACAATTCAGAAAGCTATCGAAGCTTTTAACACACTTCCTGGTATAGGGAGTAAGACAAGCGAACGATTCGTATTTTATCTTTTACATCAATCCAAACCTCAACTTGCGGATTTTGCGAGCGCGATTGCATCGTTGAAAGATCGTGTGACGTTGTGTGAACGCTGCTTTAATTATAGTGATCAACATCCTTGTCATGTATGTTCGGATCCTAAGCGTGATCCACAACTGTTGTGTGTTGTAGCCGAAAGCGTTGATATTATCGCTTTAGAACGTTCGCACGTCTTCCGTGGTCTGTATCATGTGCTCGGTGGACTTGTTGACCCCCTGCACGGTATTGAGCCTGAACATTTACGGATTCGTGAACTTCTTTCACGCGTTATGACTGAGGGCATTCAAGAAGTCATCCTCGCAATGAATCCGACAGTCGAAGGTGAGACCTCTGCACTTTATCTTCAGAAACTCCTTAAACAATCGCCAATCAAAATAACACGTCTCGCGAAAGGGTTGCCAACAGGAAGTAACATTGAATATGCAGATGAACTCACCCTCGCTTCTGCCTTTGAAGGCCGACGCGTTATACATTAGAGGTCTGTCGCCCAGATACCGTTTCTGCTTCAATCGTAGAATTTCGTGACGAAAACGTATTCGACGATAGACCCATTAGATAACTTTTCAAATCCTACGCGGCGTGAATTTTTTGAATACGCACTTCGGTAAAATACTGCCGATGACCAATCTTACGGCGATACCGAACTTTTGATTTGAATTTTATCACGTCAATTTTTTTACTACGCGCTGTTTGTACGATAATTCCATCAACTTTTGCGCCTACGACAAAAGGCGTACCGAGTTTTATATCTTTACCCTGCTCATCAGAAATGAGAAGTACATTTTGAAATGTTACCTGCTCACCCTTTTCACCTTGAATTTTTTCAATGCGAAGAGTGTCTTGTTCTTTCACTTTGTATTGTTTTCCTCCGGTTTCAATGACTGCGATCATAAAAAAAGAAAGTTTATGTCTTGAGATTTTTTGAGCTGACAAAAGAGACAAAGTAAACTCATCATACCTGAATTCAACACCTTTCGTCAAGTTTTTGTTATTGAGTTTGGTGAATAATGCTTTTTCGGAAACGGCGCGTTCCCGACGTGTCGGGACGCCTGCACCTCTCAGCCCCGAGCCCTTCGGGACCGAGCCTCGGGGCTTCCGAGAGCTTCCTCAAAAGCAGTATTCACCAAACTCGTTATTCAATAACTTGATACTGCAGATTCTCCCCTATTTTGAGATTATATTGCTCTAGAGCTTCGCCGGATATTTCCAGCACGGCATCCACTGGCACAGGTGATATAAATGTCGGAATCTTTTCATTTTTCGGCGGCTGGGCATTTTCCACGATGCCAACAATTCTTTTATCTTTAAGCCACACGATATCAAGCGGAACGAGCACGTCCTTCATCCAAAATGTCCGCATTTCTTTCTCTGTAAAAATAAACAGCATGCCAGTACCAAACGGCACCTGCTCTCTTCCTTGCAATCCTTTGCGCTGCTCGTTGTTTGTGAGAGCTAATTCTACCTCAATTGTTGCACCGTTTGGTGTTCGAACTCGAGTTCTTGATAATGCATTGTCTGCATGATTACATCCCACGAAGAAACCCGTCAGAAAAAAAATGATCACGAAATAATATTGCGTTGCGATCATGTGCGTCGTTGTTTTGCTTTGATCACGAGTACACTTCCTAACAGGATCATAAGACCTACGAGGCCCGCGAAGAGCCACAGTATACCGCGAGAAGTTACAAAAAGACTCAGGAGTCCGAAAATCAAACTTATACCGTAAAGAATATGAACCGCCTGTCTGTGCGAAAGTCCAATGTCGAGTAGTCGAAAATGAATATGCTTTTTATCCGAAGTTTTGAGAGGATGTTTTTTTTCAATGAAGAGTCGCCGCAGTATCACCCATATAAGATCAAGTAAAGGTATACCTAGGAGTAATAACGCGGTTGCGATTTTTGCACCGCTCAGTATAGCAAGTGTCCCTAACATGAATCCTGCAAAGAGACTCCCGCCCTCTCCTAAAAATATTTTTGCCGGGTGATAATTCCAGCAAAGAAACCCAAGAAAACTTCCAGTAAGAATCATACTGAGAAGAGCAGTCTCTGGCTGTCCAATTTCTGTGTTCAAACTCAGAAAAAACAGTATAAACCCGGCAATGACCGTAATCCCGGATACAAGTCCATCAAGTCCATCGAGGAGTTTTGTTGTATACGACGTTGTTAATAACCAAACGATCGTAAAAACATCCGCAAGGAGTGTGATTTTATATGGCAAATCGTTCGCTGTAAAAAGCGTGATACTCCATTGATTCAGAGCAATCGTGCCGCCGAGCGGATTGGTAATATATTCGATTCCAATGCCCCCAGCGATCACGATCAATATAGCGACAAGCGGCAAAAGTATTTGATACTGAAATCGAATACGATAACGATCATCAATATATCCACCAATCATAATGAACAATCCGGAAAGAAAAAGTGTCGCGAGATGTTTTGGTAGAATATACCCACCAAGCAATCGTGGGTTCACAACTGTATACCACAATGTCGCAAGATGAAATGCCGCAAAAATGCTGATCCCGCCTAATAACGGAATAGGCTGCACGTGAATCTTTCGCTTTGGTTCCATTTCCGGTCGATCGAGGATATTCTTTTTAACAGCATAATAGCGCACGATGCCTGTAATGAGTAACGATAGGCATGCACTCAAAAGTAACGGCATTACAAAACTGAGCTTGGACATTGTTTGTCTAAGTAATTTTGTAAAATAATTTGCGCTGCATGAGCGTCGGGACGTTTTTGTTTCTTATAGTTTTTTTTCTGATACGCTGTTGAAAGTTTTGTAGTGAGTCTCTCATCCATCGTTGCAATAGGAATTTTCACAATACTTTGCAACCATACTATAAATTTCTGAGTTGCCTGTGTTTGGGCCGTTGCTTTCCCATCGAGTCGTACAGGCAGTCCGACAATAATACTCATAATAGCTTCCTTGTGAATCACTTCTGCGATTTTTTTTTGTATTTCTTGATGGGAAGTATTTTCCCATACGTCTTTCGGCACCGCGATCCTACCTTGATCGTCGCTGATTGCGACGCCGATGTAACGTGAACCGTAATCTAAACCAAGGAACCGCATATTAGATGGAATCATGAGTTTCGCCCGCTGTCAGTATCAGCGGACCTTGTTTTGTAATGGCAATTGTATGCTCAAATTGTGCAGCAAAGCTATCATCCTTTGTAACAACCGTCCATCCGTCTTCAAGTACTTCGACTTCGTACGAACCGCATGTCAGCATTGGTTCAATCGCCAGTACCATACCCTCTGCGAGTTTCATATCTGCATTCTGTCCCACAAAATTTGGTACCTGCGGAGACTCATGTACCGCATAACCAACCCCATGACCTACTAAATCTCGCACGACGCCAAATCCACGCGCTTCTGCGTATTTTTGCACGCAAGCACCGATGTCGCCAATTGTGTTACCGAGTTTGGCCTTGAGTATTGCCTGTGTGAGAGCTCTCTGTGTTGTTACAAGTAACTTTTTCGCCGTTTTAGAAATTTTTCCGACGCCAAGCGTTATAGCCATATCCGTACACAAACCATCATACCACATACCAATATCAAGTCCCACAATATCTCCGGATTTCAAAATTTTTTCTTTTGTTGGAATGCCGTGCACGACTTCTTCGTTCACAGATACACATATCGATGCAGGAAAACCTTTATATCCTTTAAAGGAGGGCGTACCACCCTGCGCATGAATTTCTTTTTCTGCTTTTTGATCAAGCTCATAGGTAGAAATTCCTGTTGCGACCGACTGCTGCACCTGGGAAAGTATATACGCCAAGCGCTTTCCATTTTCACGGAGTAATTGAATCTGTGCTTTTGTTTTAAGACGAATCATAACCTGGCAACCATGTCATTGTAGACTGCTTCCACAGATTGATCTGCATTAATACGTATAAGTCTACCAAGTTTAGTATAGTAATCCATAACGGGTTGCACACGTTCCTTGTGCCATTGAAGTCGCCTGTGTATGGCTGCTGGAGTATCATCCGCTCTTTGTATCAAATTCCCTCCACAAGATTCACACTTTGCACTCCCTTCTCTTTGACGATGAGGAATAATACTCGATTTATGACAATTCTCACAGATACGTCGATTTGCAAGTCTCCGAATACTCGCTTCTTCAGAGAGATCAAAAAAGAATACATAAGTCAGCTCCCTATCATTTGCTTTAAGAATTGCATGAAACGGCTCAAGCTCTGGGATCCGCCTTGGGGTGCCATCAAAAATAATACTTTGGTCCTTTGCAATTTTTTGTACTGTTTCACGGAGAAGTTGCACCACTAATTCATATGGCACCATTTCTCCTTGTTTATGAATAATTTCGTCGACTTTTCTACCGAGTGACGTATTTTCTCGTGCGATGCTTCGAAGCATTTTTCCAACTTCGAGATGGTACCATCCAAAACGTTCCGCGAGTAAATGTCCTTGCGTACCCTTACCAGAACCTTGTGGTCCTATCAGTACAATATTTCGTACTTGCGGATCACTCATAAAAATTTTAAAGTTTATTACTCAACGAGTCTCATTTCAGAAACTCTCGTAATCCCTTGTGACAATTTGTGCTTCAATCTGTTTGATACTCTCTAATACTACTGATACGACGATTAACAAACTGGTGCCACCTAAACTGAGTGCGTTCAGTTGAAACGCCGATTGTACCATGATTGGTAGAATCGCTATAAGTCCAAGAAACGCTGCGCCGGCAAGAAGAATTCTCTGTGAGACGTTTTTTAAGTACACCGCTGTTGGTTCTCCTGGGCGTATTCCTGGAATAAACGCCCCCTGTCGTTGAAGATTTTCCGCAATTTGATCTGGATGAAAAATGACCGATGTATAAAAATAGGTAAAAACAAAAACGAGTATAAAATAGAGGGTTGCATACCAAAGATTTTGATTGAAAAATGTCAGTACGTTTGTTGCAACATTCGCAAGCCATGGATATGACGAACTGACGAAAAATTGTGCCAAAAACGTTGGAAATAACAAGAGAGAAATGGCAAATATAATAGGAATGACTCCGGCCTGATTCACACGAAGCGGTAAGAAACTTTTAGCTCCTCCAGCAGATCTGCCTCGCATCTGTCGCGCATAGACTATAGGTATTTTTCTTTGCCCTTCGGTTATAAATACAACACCTACAATAGTGATAAAAGCAAGAGCAATAAATGCTCCTATAGTCAGCAATTGCGATGCGTCAAAAACAGCAACTGACTGTTGCGCGATAGTTGGGAGACTTGCGATAATACCAGCGAAAATAATCAATGATACCCCGTTGCCGACTTTTTTTTCCGAAATCAACTCTCCTATCCACATCAGTAATACACTCCCGGCTGTCACCGTTGCGATGGATATGATCCATTGCCAAGCCGAAAGCGTACCAAGAATTCCTGCGCCAGAACGTTGGAGAAGTACGATAGTGCTGTATCCTTGCAATGCCGCAAGCGGTATAGTCGCCAATCGAGTATATTGATTGAGCTTTTGTTGCCCACTAAACCCCTCCTTTTGCAGTTCTGATAAACTCGGTACGATTGAAGCAAGTAATTGAAAAATAATTGAAGCCGTGATGTACGGCCCAACTCCCAACAACGCTATTGAGAAATTCGACAATGCACCTCCTGAAAAGATATTCAACAGTCCTAGGAATTGATTGGATTGAAAAAAATTTTGAAGATTGCCAATATTCACTCCGGGTATCGGGACATTCGATATGAGACGGAATATCACCAGCATACCGAACACAAACAGAATGCGCTTACGAAGGTCCGGAATGCTCCAAATTTGTCGTAATTTTGACCACATATAGTATTCGAACTCTATTTTTGTTTGAGTGAAATAATTTCCACTTTCCCTCCTTGCTTGAGGATTGCTGCTTTTGCTGATCGAGAAAAACTATGAGCCTTGACGTTTAATTTCTTTCCTAATTCCCCATCGCCAAGAATTTTGACCCCAAATTTTACAGTTTTAATAATACCTTTTTGAACAAGCTTTTGGGGATCGACGTGCGAGCCGTCTTTGAATGCTGTGTTGAGCGTCCCAACATTGACTGTCAGCATTTTCGCCTTCAAAGACGTAAAGCCCTTTATTTTTTTTAATTTGGTAATAAATTGTTTAACTCCCTTCCGTCGTAATCCTACACGTCCGCCGGTTCGTGCTTTTTGACCTTTTATACCGCGACCGGAATATGTCCCCCGACCCGATCCGGGTCCTCTGCCGACTCTTTTTTTCTTTCTCCCTTGTAGTGCTGGAAGATTGTGTAGTGTTATGAGCATAACAAAAATTATACTTTCACTTGTGAAGAAGTATCCTTTTTCGAGTTGCGTATTTTAGGTTCTTTGAGTTGCTGCAGCCCTTCGAGTGTTGCCCGAACATTATTAATTTTATTCCTCGATCCAAGCATTTTTCCTATTACATTCTTTATGCCAGCGAGTTCTAATACAGGTCGCATCGCGCCTCCGGCAATAATTCCGCTTCCTTCTGGCGCAGGTTTCAAAAGTATGCGCGCTGCGGTATATTTTTGCTCGACTCTGTGTGGAATCGTGCCTTCGGGCGTCAACTTTATATCTTGCAAATACTTTTTTGCTTGCTCGGAAGCTTTCTGGACAGCACTGGCAACATCTGCACCTTTCTTCACACCCATACCGATTTTACCCTGGCGATTCCCAACTACGACGCAAGCACGAAAACTCATACGTTTTCCACCACGCATGACACGTGCTACTCTATCAATCTGAATCACTCGCTGTTCTAAATTTTCACCGCCGGTATTCGATCTTTCTTGACGTTTACGTTGTCTTGGATTCCGTGATCTTCGCATTCCAAAACTTCTACGCGCCGTTCTTTTTGCTGGTGCGTTTTGAGCTTCCGATTGTTGCTGCTCTTGTATAGTTTCTTGTATCATGTGATCCTCTTAAAATTCTAAACCGCCCGCTCTTGCTCCAAGAGCAAACGCCTTCACACGCCCGTGGAATTTATAACCAGAACGGTCAAATACAACTTTGCGTATCTGTTTTGTCTGCGCCTTTTTTGCTATAAGTTTTCCGAGTGCTTCGGCTTGTTGTGTTCTCGAACCCTCTGTTTGTAATTGTTTGACATGTGCTGCAATCAGCGTATGGCCGTGTGTGTCGTCAATAATTTGTGCACTGATGTACTTCAGAGAACGAAATACTTGCAAACGAGGCCTCTCGCCTGTTCCAAATATTTTCGCCCTTGAGCGTTGTTTGCGCCGCAGGAGTGCCATTTTCTTTTTTCGCTCACGATTCGTCATATGTATTATTCAGCGCTTTTTGCTTGTTTCCCAACTTTTTTCCGGATCACTTCGTCAGCATACTTTATACCCTTCCCTTTATACGGCTCCGGTTTTTTTAATGACCGTATACTTGCCGCAACTTCTCCGACGAGTTGTTTATCGATGCCAGTTACGATCAGAACATTTTTTTCTACCTTTATTTCAATGCCATCTGGAATCGCAAAGAGTACGGGATGCGAAAAACCGAGCTCAAGTTCAAGATTTTTTCCTTTCACAACCGCTCTATATCCCACACCGTTGATTTCAAGTTTTTTACTAAACCCCTCCACAACTCCTTTAAGCATATTTGCAGTGAGCGAGCCGAAAAGTCCCCAAAGTGCCCGTTCTTTTTTTTCTTTCGGGTTCTTCACTGCAATCTTCACATTCGCTCCCTCAATATTGATACTGATACTTGGATGTAATTTTTGCAGGAGTTCCCCTTTTGGACCTTTGACTTTCAATACATTCTTTTCTACTTGTATTGCTACTCCGTGAGGGACTGTTAAAATTTTTTTTCCAATACGTGACATATGCTTCTCTAATAAATCTCACAAAGTATTTCGCCGCCTAGTCTCCTTTTCCGCGCTTCTTTATTTGTCATTATCCCTTGCGATGTTGATACAATAGCAATACCGTAATCGTTCAATACGTGAGGCAGTGCAGAAGCCTGCATATATACCCTACTGCCAGGTTTACTTATGCGTTTCATTCGTGAAATAGTCATTCGATTTTCAGCATTGAACTTTAATTCAATACGCAGGGTCGAAAAGTTATTATGTTGAACTTTTTCTACTTTTTGGATATATCCTTCGCGTTCCAGAAGCTTTGCTAATGAGAATTTTAATTTTGACCACGGGACAAGCACCGAGGATTTTTTAATCATTCCTGCATTTCTGATTCTTGTAAGCATGTCTGCTATTGGGTCGTTCATCATAGAATATACATTACCAACTCGCTTTACGAATACCAGGTACTTCGCCTTTATTTGCGAGCTCACGGAAACAAATTCGACACAAATCAAATTTTCGCATATACCCATGTTTTCTCCCGCAACGCCAACATCTCCTCACAACACGCGTACTGAATTTTGGCTTCACTAATGATCGTTTCGATTTTGCCTCCTGTGATTTCTTTGCCATAGTTACTGCTTTTTATTCTTGGCAAATGGTATTCCCAGTGCCTCAAATAAACGTTGACTCTTTATCTTATCCTTCCCTTTGGTAATCAGAGAAACTTCTAAACCATGAACATGTTCGATTTCATCTGCCTTAATTTCTGGAAAAACAGTGTGCTCCTGCATTCCGATACTCAGATTGCCACTTTGATCAAGCGACGTAAGTGGAATGCCTCGAAAATCGCGCACACGAGGGAGTGTAACATAAATGAGTTTTTCAATGAAGTCATACATGCGTTTTCCACGCAGAGTAACCATCATGCCAATAGGCATACCTTTTTTGATTTTGAAGTTTGAAATTGCTTTTTTTGCACGCGTTTTTACTGGCTTCTGACCGGTAATTTTTTTCAGCGTATTTTCGGCTATTTCCATAAATTTTGGATCGATCAAAACCTTACTTAAACCAATATTTACCACGACTTTGTCAAGTACTGGAATCATGAATCGATTTTTGAGACCAAATTCTTTTTGCATAGTCGGGATAATTTCTTTTTTGTACTTTGCGTATAAAGACATAGATTGCGTTTATTCCTTTTTTTCCGTGAGAGTGAGCTTGCATCTGCGACATACCCGAACCTTTGTATCACCTTGCATTTCGAATTTTGGTCGGGTTGTTTTATTGCAGTGTGGACATATTGGCGCGACGTTCGAAACAGCAAGTGGCGCAAAAAATTCAATACGTTGACCCTTTTCTTCCTTACGCTTCGATCGTAAATGTTTTATCATTTTATTGACTCCTTCTACAACAATCTTTTGTTCGTTGTGAAATATCTGAGTGACCTTCCCTATTTTGCCTCGATCCTTTCCAGAAAGGACTTTGACTCGGTCGCCGATTTTCGTTTTTTTGACGTACAACATAGTTTTATAATACTTCTGGTGCGAGCGAAGCAATTTTATTAAATCCCTTCACTTTAATTTCCCGCGGAATTGGGCCGAAGATGCGTGTACCACGTGGCTCTTTTGTCTTTGGATCAATCAATACTGCTGCGTTTTCATCAAAACGAATATAGGTACCGTCGACACGATTGTATTCTTTTCTTTGACGCACAATGACTGCTTTAACAATATCTCCTTTTTTCACTGCACTGTGTGGGACAGCTTCTTTTACAGAAGCGGTGACAATATCGCCGACCCTTGCATAGCGACGTTTATATCCTCGCATAATATGAAACACGCGGATATATTTTGCACCCGTATTATCTGCTACTTTCAACTGTGTATATTTCTGAATCATAACTTATTTATGATTGGGTAGATGCATTTACGTGTGAACTCACTTCCACTACACGCCAACGTTTTTCTCTCGATAAGGGTCTGCATTCAACAAACGTAACGCTTTCTCCCACATGATGTGTATTTTTTGGATCATGAACTTTGTAACGCTTCGTAACGGTGTATTGTTTTTTATACAGCGGATGCCAACGCTTTCGATCCACACGCACAACAATAGTTTTATCCATTACATCACTCACGACTCTACCTTTGAATTTTCGTTCTATCTTCTTTTGAAATCCCATATATTTACTTTTTAAGTGAGGGTTTCTTATTCAGGACTGTAAAAACTCGCGCAATATCTTTTTTCAATTGTCGTTCGGATCTCACATTTTTCTCATCACCTTGGCGTATACGAAATCTTACAGCACGTAATTTTTCCTGCTTCATTGCAAGCATCTTCTGCAATTCAACTTTCTCTTTCACAATTAATTCTTTTATTTTCATATCTTTGCTATAGTTTTCGTTTTAACCGGAAGTTTATGCGACGCTAAACGCAGTGCTTCCAATGCTTCTTCTTTACTGATACCGTCGAGTTCAAATAAAATAGTGCCTGGTTTCACTGGCACAACATAGTGATCCACCGCACCTTTTCCGCCACCCATTTTAATTTCACCGCCTTTGATAGTGATAGGATGATCAGGAAAGATGCGAATCCACATTTTCCCACCACGTTTTATGTAACGAATCATCGCTCTTCGCGCTGCTTCAATTTGCCGAGCAGTCACCCAAGAGCCGGTCGTAGCGCGCAGACCAAAGGAACCAAAACTCAAACTAGTTTTACGGGTTGCAACACCTCTTACTCCTTTGCGGTGCCATTTTCTATATTTTACCTTTCTTGGTCCCAGCATCATACATTATACAAAAACTTCCCCTTTATAAATCCACACTTTGACTCCTACTGTCCCGTACGTCGTATACGCCGCATCACGAGCGTAATCAATATCAGCGCGAATCGTTTGTAAAGGCAACTTACCGAAACTCAGAGTTTCGCGTCTCGCAATTTCCGCTCCGTTCAATCTCCCTGATAATGTCACACGCACACCTTTTCCGCCAGCCTTTTTTACTTGTTGAATTGCCCGTTTCATAATTTGCCGAACTGACATACGTTTTTCCACCTGCTCTACGAGCGCTCGACAAATAAGCTGAGCGTCTATATCAGGCTTCTGAATTTCTTGAATCGTTATATTCACCGTAATCTTCTGATTTCCTAGGAATGTATCATGAACTTCTTTCTTGAGTAACTCAACTTCTGCGCCACCCCTTCCAATAATGACACCGGGGCGTGAAGAATGAATGATGATATTTATAGTGTGTGCTGATCGTTCAATTTCAATGGAACCAACACCCGCCTCACGAAGTTTTCTTTTTAAGAATTTTCGTATGCAAACATCTTCCTTCAGCAATATTGAGAAATTGTGTTTTGCAAACCATTTTGATTTCGGAGTATACAGAACCCCGAGACGAAAAGCCGTTGGATGTACTTTCTGTCCCATAATGTGTAGTTACTTCTTCGCTTTCATTTGTGTGTTAACTTTTGCATTACCTGCGTTGTCTTCAAGAATCAGTTGTACTATTGAGGTTTTCTTTTGTATCGGTGCAGCGCGTCCGTGTGCCCGTGCCCTCCAGCGATGCAAAGTAGATCCTCCATTTGTCGTAATATGCTTAATGCGTAGCGTTTCCTTGGGTAATTTGAAATTATTCTCAGCATTAGCAATAGCAGCACGTAAGAGTTTTAATATTGGTCGGGCACCCTTTTTATTGAGATATATCAATTGACGTTCTGCGTCCACAACTGAAAGACGCCTCACGAGATCTGTTACAAGTCTCAGTTTTTTAGGTGATATTCGTATGCCACGTAATTTTGCCTGAATTTGCATATAATTGTCAAATTTGCTTGAGCTCTTATGTTTTATTTTGTAGGTTTTTTTGCGTACTCTCAGTCTGCTGTTGTTGCGTTTTGGATTGGGCTTGTTTTTCTTCTCGAGCCTTTCTTCCACCGTGACCACGAAAAATTCTCGTGGGAGCGAATTCACCCAACCTGTGTCCTACCATATTCTCGACAACATGTACTGGAACATGTTCACGTCCATTATGCACCCCAAATGTCAAGCTAACCATTTCCGGAGTAATCGTGGAAGCACGTGACCACGTTTTGATCATGCTCGTATCGCCATGTTTTTTTGCACTCATCTTTTTGAGAAGTTTTGGGTCAGTGAATGGCCCGCCCTTCTTTAAACTTCTTGCCATGGATATAAAATTATGAAACTTTTCTTGCTCGTGGTTTAAGAATAAAGCGATTGGATTTCTTATGTTGCTTTCGCGTCTTCACTCCGAGCGCTGGTTTGCCGGTCGGTGTTTTCGGTCGTTTCATACCAATTGGACTACCACCTTCGCCACCACCATGGGGATGATCGACTGGATTCATTGCTTTTCCGCGAACTGTTGGGCGTATCCCCAACCATCGCATTCGACCTGCTTTACCGCGTCGTACGTGCCTGTGATCAGTATTACTTACTTGGCCAATCGTTGCTGTACAATCTTTAGCAAATATTCTTACTTCTCCTGAAGGCAGACGCACATGTGCATATTCTCCTTCAAGTGAAAGAAGTGTCGCCAGGGTTCCGGCCGATCGCACTACTTTTCCTCCTTGCCCTGGAAAAAGTTCAATATTATGAATCACACTTCCTGCTGGGATGTTACCGAGTGGCGCTCGATTTCCTACTGCAATATCTATCGTGTCTTGAGATACATAAATTTTTTGATCCATTTGCAAACCTTCTGGGGCCAGGATATATTTCTTCTCTCCCCTTTCTGTTGCAATCAGAGCAATGTACGCAGAACGATTTGGATCATATTCGATAGCAATCACCTTTGCAGTGACTGTTTGTTTTGTCGGTGACGAATACCAATCTAATATTCGAAGTTTCCGCTTGTGCCCGCCCCCTCGATGTCGGACGGTAATTTTGCCTTGTGCTCTCCCACCGGAGCTTTTTTTTCCGACTGTTAAATTTTTTTCTGGTTTTTTCTTTGTGAGAATTGAGAAATCTGCGACACTTGAAATGCGTCGTCCTGGGGAAGTTGGGTTGTAATTCTTAACTGACATAGTATTAGAATTCAATGCTTTGTCCTTGTTTGAGAATAACCATCGCACGTTTGGTATCCTTCTGTTTTCCAAAAAATCTTCCGAATCGTACGTGTTTTCCCATACGCTTCATAACATTTACACGCCTCGCATGGACACCATACACTCGCCGTATAGCTTCTTTAATCATTATCTTATTTGCACCCACGCCGACTTCAAAAAAATACACATTGTTCTTCTTCTGCTTTTCTGATTTTTCGGTTACAAGAGGCCGCAGTAAAATCTGAAAAGCTGTTTTTGTATCTTCTTTTGATTGATGCGTCTTTTGTGCTTGCTCTTCCTTGTCTTGGTCTTGCGTTGCTTTGATTGTTTTGCTTTCACGTGCCTTCACTTCTTGTTGCTTCGCTGTAGCTTCTAAATGCTTTGGCTGTTTCTGTGGTTCTCCATGAATAGACATTTGAGATTTTTCCTCTCCTGACTTTTGAGGTACACCTTTTTTACCTTCCTGCGAAGGTATCGGTGTTTTTTTCTTCTGTTTGAGAAAGTCAAAAAATCCCATACGTTATTTTTTACTGTAAGCTCGACTGATTAATTCAATTCCATCCTTTGGTACCATCAAATACTCATAACGTAGAAGCTCATAGGCATTGAGACTCTCCAGCGGCATAATTTCTACGGTCGGTAAATTCTGAAATGCACTTATAGACTCTGTGCGTTTCGGTAATGCGATCAGTGTCGATTTATTTTTTACCGGCAATTTATGTAACCATTGCACAGCAAACTTTGTTTTCGGTTGCGCAAGTTCAAGTGATTCAATGATGACGAGGCGGTGTTCGGTTTGCTTATTACTCAACACCATACACATGACTTTTCGTTTTACTTTTTTATTGAGATGTCGCGTATAGTTTTTTGTATTTCGAGGTCCGAATACAACTCCGCCTCCTTTCCAAAGTGGTGAACGGATAGAGCCATGGCGCGCTCGCCCCGTTCCTTTTTGTTTCCATGGTTTTCTACCGCCGCCACGCACCTCGCCACGTGTTTTGGTATGAGCAATTCCCTCCCGTGCGTTCGCTCGATATGCTTGGACAACCTCTTGAATGAGTGTCATGTTCGGTGGAACATTCCATACAGCCTCGTCGAGTTGCATATCTCCACTTTTCTCCCCGAGATTATTATAAACCAATGCTTGTGTCATATGTTGTCCGTGATCTTTACAAGACCTCCATGTGCACCAGGAAGAGCGCCCTTCAGAGTCAGAATGTTATTCTTGGCATCCACCCTCATCACTGTGAGATTGTGTACTGTGCGTTTTCTATTCCCCATATGACCAGCCATACGTTTCCCTTTTGGAACCTTCTGCACACCGCCAGCACCCAACGAACCAGGCATCCTTAACTGATCTTTATGGCCGTGAGATTTTTTCCCACCAGCGAATTTATGTCTTTTCACTACTCCCTGAAATCCTCTGCCCTTCGTAGTGCCAGTCACTTTCACGCTGTCGCCTTCTGCAAAAATAGAAGCATCAATAATTTTTCCACGTTCGAAAGATATCCTTTCCTTTGCGGGAATTCGAAATTCTTGAAGATATCGAAAGTGAGATAATTCCTTCAGATGACCACGTTTTGCTTTGTTTATTTTTTTTGCTACGTGGAAGCCAACTTGAATAGCTTGATAGCCATCTTTTGCTTCTGTCTTCACTTGCGTAATAGTACAAGGACCTGCCTGAACGTGAGTCACGGGCACTAATTTTCCTTGATAAAGAATCTGCGTTGAATTTTGTTTATAACCGAGCATGCATTTCATAATTTCTCATTGAACAAAAAAGCCGCAATCTTACTCCAGCGTCTTTTTATGCGAAGGAAGAATTGTTTTCGTGATAATCTTTAGAATAACATTACATTTTAATTTCGATATCGACTCCTGCCGGCAAATTCAAATTACTCAGATCCTCAATCGTTTTTGGCAAAGGATTTATAATATCGATCAGTCTCTTATGCACACGCATTTCGTATTGCTCACGAGAATTTTTATGCACGAATGGAGAACGAATTACAGTATAACGATTCTTTTCTGTTGGGAGAGGTATAGGACCCGCAATATTCGCGCCAGATTGTTGTGTGGTGCGAATAATAGTTCGGCACGCTTGATCAATGATTTTATGATCGTACGCGCGAATCTTAATACGAATCCTCTGCTGTGTTTCCTCTTCCTGTTTTTTCACTGTCGCCATGCGTTGTGCTTATGAAAGAATCTTGATGAAGGAAATCATCAAGCTACGAACCACGTGTTTATTATGTTACGCGGCTCGTGTGCCTGATTATTTCAAAATTTTTGTAATGACACCCGCGCCTACAGTATGTCCACCTTCACGAATAGCAAACTTCTGTTTTTCTTCCATTGCTACTGGACCGATAAGCTTTACTTTGACCTGTGTCGTATCTCCGGGCATGATCATTTCTGCGCCTTTTGCAAGTTCATTGACTTCGCCGGTCACATCTGTAGTGCGCATGTAGAATTGCGGCTTATATCCTTTTACAAAAGGAGTATGTCGACCTCCCTCTTCTTTGGATAACACATACACTTCAGCTTCGAATTCTGTATGCGGCGTAATAGTTCCTGGCTTAGCAATAACCTGACCGCGTTCAACGTCTTCTTTCTTCGTGCCACGCAACAAGACTCCGGCGTTATCACCTGCTCGTCCCTCATCCAAAGATTTATTGAACATCTCAATACCTGTAATAACTGACTTCTGTGTTTGTTTCAGCCCGACGATTTCGACATTGTCGTTTAATTTTACCATACCACGTTCGATTCTACCGGTTACAACGGTGCCGCGACCTTCAATGGAAAAGACATCTTCTACCGGCATTAAAAATGGCTGATCAGTTGCGCGTTGTGGTTCGGGGATATAGCTATCCATTGCTGCAACTAAATCCAGAATGGGTTTAGTCACTGCTGCATCAGATGGGTTCTCTAAGGCTTTCAGTGCTGATCCTTTAATGATAGGAATTTCGTCTCCTGGGAAATTATATTTCTTCAAGAGATCACGCACCTCTACTTCGACGAGATCAATAAGTTCTTTGTCATCAACCTGATCGATTTTATTCAAAAACACAATAATGTATGGCACCCCCACTTGTCGTGCCAGAAGAATATGCTCACGAGTTTGCGGCATTGGGCCATCTGCTGCCGATACAACGAGAATCGCTCCATCCATTTGAGCTGCTCCGGTAATCATGTTTTTAATATAATCGGCATGTCCAGGACAATCGACGTGTGCATAGTGACGATTGTCTGATTCATATTCTACGTGCGTCGTGGAAATTGTAATACCACGTTCTTTTTCTTCTGGCGCATTATCGATTTCATCAACACTCTTATTCTGCGCTTTTTTTCCGGCAGCTAACAGGACTTTCAAGATAGCGGCAGTGAGAGTAGTCTTTCCGTGATCCACGTGTCCAATAGTTCCCACATTAATATGCGGCTTAGTGCGTTCGAATTTTTCGGCCATACACTTGATTAAAAACTTAAGTTAGTAATGCCAACACTAACACTTCATTATTTCCTTTATTGATCTCGTGAAGTTCAGGAAGATGAAGTCGCTAGCGGAAACACATGATTGATGATGTGTCTCGGTAGTAGAGATGTATCCTATTATAACACATCTTTTTCCTTTGGCAAGTTTTTATGCGGATCGACTGACTGTAGGCTCTGTATAATGCGCTTTTGCTCCATTGGGGCGAGCCAAATTTGCATTGGTATCAGTCATCTGTTGCCGATAATTCGCAATGTCTTTGTTTATTTTTTCGAGGAGTTCTTCTTCATTCAGACTCTCTTGTTGTTCACTAAGTTTTTGCACCACTTTCCTTCCTGCTGATTGTTGTCCTCCTCCTGCTGTTTGGATCGTTTTCTTTTGCATTGCAGACGCTGTAGACGACATTGGAGGTGTATTTATTTTCTTGATTGGAAGATTCGGCATGCTTGTCTGTGACAAGTTACTGGACATTCGATCCATGAAGCGTTCGTATTCATCAAAAGTGACGATGACATAGGCTGGCTCGTCGTTTTCGATAATAATACATTTATCGCCTGTTTTTCTCGCTAACCGCAAGATCCTTTGCATATCCATACTATAAGGAATAATAATAAAGTTTTCCCTATCTTAATACAATTATCGCTATTGTCAAGGAAAAATTTTGCAAAAAATGAGAAGGTATGTTACGTTATTCCCACTCTATGGAAGTACATGGTTTTTGTATGTATTTTTTTACATTGACAACTGAGTTTGCGTTGGGTGCATAAAGAGCAGTCTTACGCGATGACAGATTTACTCTGTAGGAGGGTCTGATGAAGAAACTAGTGCTTGGAATACTTGTAGGTCTATTCATTGTAAATGGCTTCTTTCGTAGTGTTCTCTTGTACGAGGAATACATCGGTGTGGAAACTACTGGATCTAATATGATGCAGTATCGTGACATGGGTGTATCTGTTCAACAATTCCTTTCTCATCATCACGATGTAATGCCTCTCATATACGCTTTGGAACGCGACCGTGGCTTTGCACTGGCACTGATACTGTCTTGCGGAGTGAAATTCATAGGAAAAAATATCAGTGAAAAAACGGGTGAGCGATTGAATTGGGAATCTCCGGATGCCCTGTATCGCCTCGATCATCCAAAAGCTCATCCCACAGATATTCCGGACGCTGAGATTATTGTGTATTTCGACAACCAAGGTGTATTTGTGGATTTTCAAATTCCCGCAACGCTCTTTGTCTTTGCGCAGTTTCCGAAGTTTTCGTATAACACGCTCATGAAAATGTATTGGACGAAGGGAGGTGGAAGATCGTCTCTTATGAAAGAATTTGAAAAGTTCGAGCGAACTTTTCGTGAATACCTCGAAAAATATGCAACCGATAATCCGCTTTTCGCCGCAGCTTCCAAAGTATATACACCGGCAGAACTTGTGAAGCTGAGTTCGTATGCAGCGTTTGACCAGATGCTTCTACAACTTATCCAGACGTACTATGCAAAACTGCAAAAAGTCGACAAAGCTGCTGTTTTGGAACAATCCATGATAGAACAGGGTCGCATCTGGGTTTTGACGTACTTTAATGCATGCAAGAAAATACATGGTCTGTATTTTCTGTGGCTCCAAATTCAACTGTTCTTTCCACTCGGCTGCATAGTACTTTCGCTGGTGTATATTGTGATCCAATTGCGCCGGAAAGATTTGTTCGGACTCATTACTGCGGTGCTGCGAGAAAACGATTTGAGAACTTCTTGGTGGCGTATTGATACTCTTACGATCATACTTTCCGTCATACGAAAGCATCCACTTCTCTTGCTGTGGCAACCAACCGATGAACGCGTTCGATGTTCGATTACTCCGACGTGTTCACAACTTCTGCGCGCGTACGAAGAGCGTCAGAATCTTCGACTGCTTGCGACGAAGGCTTTAGAACTTTCAGAAACGTGCCGACACCGTTTTCACGGCGACGTGCCCAAGAGTCTTCAAGGACTTCTCACTGTAAGTTTAGATCCAACCCGCACAGTCACTGTGAGAGAGGATGCTCTTCTGCAGATCCGGAAGCATCTTCAATTGTCTCCTCGCAATGGAAAAAACGGTTCTGGAACTTACCCGAGACCTGCTTCACAAGATCTCCGGAAAGATAGTGTTCCACAAGCATGGCAACAACGAAAGGAGGTCATCGAAAAAATTCTTGCTCTCACGAGCGAACATGCGCCTGATATAACTCCTATTGACGCTGCTTTTTTTGAGACTTTTTCATGGCGCAAAATCGAAATGTGTGAGCGGACGGTGAGAATCCTCGCACACGAACCGCTATTCTTGGAAAAATTCTTTGGACTTTCCAAAGATCAGATCAAAGGTCTTCTCAATCCTGATTCTAGGTTTCTGTGTGCCGTGTTGACGGAAGACTTTGATGCTCTTGGGCAACTCTTGGGTGTTCGTGTGGATGAAACACAAACCGCAGAAGTATCTCTGGTAGAAAATAGTTCGCGTCTGCTTGCTGGTCAACGTGTTGTTATTTTTGGCGGCGCGCGGACTGAAATACCAGATATTCAAAAGCGTCTCATAGATGTCGTACTGAAACTTGGCGCTCAATCGTGCGAATTCAGATACTGCAACGATCTTGGTAGATTAATGAGCAGCATCACTGCTGCGGTTGATATATGGATTGTACTGATCGCTACGGTACCGCACCTCATCACAGACAAACTCACTGCGGAAATACGTTCGGAACTTCTCTTGAACATACGGTACCTCAACGCGGAACGATTCCGCAGTGAACTGATCCAAAAAATACAACTTGCAGAGTCCAGGAAGAGTTCGAGAAATAGGATTTCCACTCTGCCGTAATATTTATTCACCCTTCCCTATCCTCGTATGAGTGTCAGAAATTTTTCTGCCAACTTGTGCGAGGATAGTTTGTTTATGCGCCCTGTTTTTCTTTGATCGCATCTACAATACTCTGCGGTGCTTGAGCGTATTGCGAAAATTCCATCGTGTAACTTGCTCTGCCTTGCGTCATGGAACGTAATGTCGTTGCGTAACCAAACATTTCCGCGAGTGGCACTTCCGCTCGAATGATCTTCATCATACCGCGATCGGTCATTTCGTGAATCTTTCCGCGCTTTGCATTTAAGTCACCGATCACATCGCCCATATAATTTTCTGGAGTGATCACTTCTACTTTCATCATCGGCTCCAATAATACCGGCTTTGCCCTTCTGGATGCTGCTTTCAAAGCTATAGAACCAGCAATTTTGAATGCAGCTTCTGAAGAATCAACTTCGTGATACGACCCGTCATATACGGCTACTTGAATATTGATCAGCGGATATCCTGCAACAACACCTTTATCCAAAGCTTCTCGTACGCCCTTTTCGATCGCTGGAATGTACTCTTTTGGAATCACGCCCCCTTTGATCGCATCTTCAAAAGTAAATCGTTCTGTCGAATCTTTCAGCGGTTCCACTCGTAAGAAACAATGGCCATATTGCCCACGTCCTCCAGATTGTCGAATATACTTCCCTTCTGCTTCAGCTGTCTGTGTTATCGTTTCTTTATACGCGACCTGCGGTTTTCCGACATTTGCTTCAACATTAAATTCACGCTTCATACGATCCACGATAATTTCGAGATGGAGTTCGCCCATACCTGAAATAACAATTTGATTCGTTTCTTCGTCGCTCTTCACACGGAATGTTGGATCTTCCTCTGTAAGATGAGAGAGCGCGAGTCCCATTTTTTCCTGATCTGCTTTTGTCTTCGGTTCTATTGCGATAGAAATGACAGGCTCTGGAAAAGTAATATTTTCCAAAGCAATGGACTGATTGATATCACACAACGTATCGCCGGTTTTAATACCTCTCAGCCCAACGACTGCTGCGATATCACCTGCTTGTACTGCTTTAACTTCTTCCCGATGATTTGCGTGCAAACGCACAATGCGAGAAATACGTTCTTTTTTTTCTGAATTACTATTCAGCACATATGTTCCAGCTTGCAACATTCCTGAATACACTCGCACGAATACCAATTTTCCAACGTACGGATCAGTAGCAATTTTAAACGCCAACGCCGCAAGCGGCTCAGTGCTTGAGGTTTTACGTTCAAGTGTTTTTGTTGTGTCTCTCAGTTCAGTTCCCTTGACTGGTGGAAGATCTAACGGCGATGGAAGGTAGTCTACGATCGCGTCGAGCAGTTTTTGTACTCCTTTATTTTTTAATGCGCTCCCGCAGAGTACTGGCACAAGAGTACCGGTAATTGTATTTTTGCGGAGTTGTTGTTTTAAAGTTTCTAAAGCAATTGTTTTTCCTTCAAGATACTCGTGCATCAGTGTATCATTGTGCTCTACAATCGCTTCAATAAGTTTACCGCGATATTCCGTGACTTTTTCTTTCATGTCAGATGGAATATCTGTTTCTAGGATCTCTTTTCCAAGATTGTCTTTATAAATGTAAGCCTTCTCTTTGAGAAGATCGACGATACCTTGAAAATTTTCTTCCGTGCCAATAGGAAGTTGCAGAGGGTGAGCATTTTTTGAAAGGCGCTCATGAATGGAAGCGAGATCAGCATAAAAATCAGCGCCTGTGCGATCGAGCTTATTAATAAAACAAATGCGAGGCACGTGATATTTTTCTGCTTGATGCCAAACTGTTTCGGACTGCGGTTCTACGCCTGCTACACCGTCAAAAATAACAGCGCCTCCATCGAGCACCCTCAGCGAACGTTCGACCTCTACCGTAAAATCCACGTGACCCGGAGTATCGATAATATTAATTTGTTTCCCATTCCAAAAACACGTTGTTGCTGCCGCAGTAATTGTTATGCCTCGCTCACGTTCCTGTTCCATCCAATCCATCGTTGCTTCACCTTTGTGTACTTCTCCCATCTTATGTTTTTTACCGGTATAAAAAAGCACACGCTCCGTGACGGTTGTTTTCCCCGCATCGATGTGAGCAATAATTCCAATATTGCGTATATTTTCAAGTCGTTTAATATCTGCGTCCATGCTATTACGTGTTAAAAATGAGACGTGTTCATGAATGATTTTTCTCAATCTATCAACATACTTCTTGATTGTTTTTCATCTCGCAACTCTTTAAAAATGTTGTCCCACCTGTTTTTTTATCTACCATTTCATAGATGATAACTGATTCCGGAAAATTCGTTGCGACAGTTGCGATGAGAAAAAAATCTGTATTTATCCATCCTCGTAATTCATATCTTTGTGCTGCATTTTTATCTCCCGCAGGTTGAGAAACAGGAAGCATCGTGACACTTGTATCTCCATTCTTCCAGTACCCAATTTGTTGCGCTGGCACTTGCGCTGTATCTCCCGCACTTCTATTTTCGAGCATAAATATGACATGGCCATCTTTCTGATTCCAGCACAGTTCTACTACTTCTTGAAAACCCTGCGCATCAGATGTGATGTATTTCCCTTCTGCTTTTTGAAAACTTTGATACCAAGTTACTTGCGCTAATTCGGAAGGTAATTTTGTACACAACGAAGAGAAATGATCCAATGGCACACGTGATGACTGCGTCTGTTGCGCCGTGTTTATTATACTGCTTTTCGTATTGCTCTCGTTTTGATTTTTAATCGATACCTCCGACACCTCCCGTGTTTCATTTGGTTGTTCTAGCACTCTTTGTATTTTAAATCCGTTCTTAACTAATAAAACACTAAACGCCCCTATCAAGAGCACCGCCAAAATTGCTTGTATTTTTTTCATAAGCAACGCAGGAAACTTAAGCAAAGTGCGCAAAGGCGCGATTTGCTTCTGCCATACGCTGTACATCTTGCTTCTTTTTCACTGCGTCTCCTTCGTTTTTGCTTGCCGCGATAATTTCTTCTGCAAGCTTTTCTCGCATCGGTTTTCCCTTACGACTCGCTGCAGCACCAATAATCCATCGAAAGGTGAGTGCTGTTCTTCTAGTCCCTTTTACTTCAACCGGAACCTGATAATTAGAGCCTCCGATTCGTCTCGAACGCACCTCAACCATGGGCGTAACGTTACGCACTGCAAGATCAAACATATCAAGCGGATTTTGATTTGTTTTTTTCTGTATAATATGAAAGCAATCGTAGACAATTTTCTGTGCTACGGTTTTTTTTCCCCGTTCCATGATCGCATTAATAAACTTTGCTATAATCGTGCTGTTATATTTTGGGTCTGGATCAATGTCTCGTTTAGGTGATTGTTTTCCACGCATACGTTAATATTATTCTTGAATTTTATACTTGCTTCGCTTTTTCTTGTTTCGCGCCATACAGGCTCCTGCCTTGCTTACGACCCTCCACGCCGCCAGCGTCATAGACTCCACGCACAATATGGTAGCGTACTCCTGGCAAATCTTTCACACGACCGCCGCGCACGAGAACAATAGAGTGCTCCTGTAAATTATGTCCGATACCCGGAATATAAGCAGTAATTTCCATGCCATTCGAAAGTCGTACTCGAGCAATCTTTCGCAGCGCGGAATTTGGTTTTTTTGGAGTCATTGTTGTCACCTTCACACACACGCCGCGCTTTAATGGATTTCCTTTGAATTGGATTTTTTGCTGGCGCTTTAATGCGTTAAGATTTGATTGCAATGCTGGTGTTTTCGACTTTTGCCGAGTGATCGAGCGACCCTTGCGAATCAACTGATTCATCGTAGCCACAGGATTGTTGTGATTAAAAATAAGTAGTGTATTGGATATTAGCAAAAAAAATTCGCTTCCGTCAAATACCGAGCACAATGCGTTCGATAATAAAATTATATACGAAACTGATTACAGTTTGTAGCAACGATCCGCCGACTATGATAAACACAAGTAACAAGATTGCTCCGTATCGTTCGAGGAATTCGATGATATGATTCTTTGAATACGGCAGAAAGCTATAGAGGAGTTTAGAGCCGTCGAGCGGTGGGATAGGTATAAGATTGAAAAGCAATAATACGAGATTGATTTGCAGTAAGCTTAGAATAAATCGCAGGAGGAGATTCCCTTGCCCAAGTTCAGTTTGATTCCAAAGCAATTTGAGCGCAAAAGCAAAGATTATGACTGCAATAAGGTTTGCAAAAGGTCCTGCAAGACCTACAAGTGCGGGACCAAAACGTTTATTGCGCAAAGCATAGGGATTAAATGGAACTGGCTTTCCCCATCCGAATCCAACGAGAATGAGTAAAATGAGTCCGAGATAATCAACGTGCGCCAATGGATTGAGCGTGAGTCTTCCTGCTTGTTCTGCGGTTCGGTCGCCTTGTAAATGACCTGCGAGTGCATGCGAAAATTCATGAATCGTAATACCAAAAATTACTGCGAGTATCCATATTAAAAATAGTGAGGGTTCGGAAAAAAGATATGTAAGCCCCATATTGATGCTGAACAAAAAATATGTTATGATGAAAATCTATCTTTATCTATTATAGCTAAAATTTTGATTTTGATCGATATATGGCGCGACAATGTGCTTTGTGCGGACGTAGTGCCCTCACTGGGAATACCCGCAGTCATTCCAATCGAGCGACGAAACGGAGACGATTTGTTAATCTTCAACGACTCCTTGTAGACGGTGCTTCTGTGAAGGCGTGTACGGCATGTATCCGCACCCGAACAAAGCATTTTGCATAACCTAAGCGTGTTGAATAATAGTCCCATTATAATTCCGAAAAGAGTTTCTGTTTGAGACGCGAGAATTGATGTGCATTCATATTGAGTGTTGGAACCTCCTTTGTGCTTTTGAGGAGTTCTGTTAATTCTTTTTGATATGTTTGCAGATGTAATTGTTGCACAAGTTTTTTATATTTTTTCATATCGAAGTCTGTGGTTAAAAGACTTATGACATCTATTGTGTCCTTCTCACCCTTCAGCGTCAACTTTCGATCATGAAATGCCTTTTGTTTTAATAACAACAATACTTCTTTCTTTGGAAGAATAAATCCTTCGATCGAGACTGTTTGTTTTTGAATTGCATCAATAGGCACACCAAGTTCCGAAAAAAAAGAAACATAAATATCAACATCGACTTCTTCGATAGTGATTTCATATTTTTTCAAGCTTGGATTTTTTCTTAATTCGTATGTTTGTCTTAAAGATTCGAGCGTGTCAAATTCGCAAATGATGTCTATATCTTTTGATTTTAATTTTTTTGTATAAAGATAAACCGCCCATCCGCCAATGAGAATGAAATCATATGCACGTCTGAGGTTTTGTAAAATACGCCAACTCTTTTCCGTTATAAGATCATGATAGTAAGGCATATATCTAAACTGAAATTTTCATTTTCTGTTTCAGTGCCGCAAGAAAATCTTTTGCATACCACTCTTTGAGATTCCAAATGTCCACAAATGTTTGAACATCAGGAGTAGTTTTCCCGAAAGAAGCGAGATGTGCATCTTCTTTGAGAACAAAAAGATTCGGATAGCCCTTCTTTTTTGGAAAGCGTTTTTCTATTTCTTTTATTTCATTGGTGTAGACGTATATCTTGTCGTAATCTGCCGGAGGATCTTGATATTTCAAACGATACGCAGAAAAGGCAGCAAAAATAACATTCGGTGGCATGATGCCTTCGGCTTTTCTCATGGGTGTATCAGTGTGTGTATAATAGATGATTGCTTTATCGAGATTTCTGACTGTAGCCCAAAAGAGAAGGAATTTTTCAAAATCCCGAACACGAAAATTTCTCCCAGAAACTTCGATAGCGCCACTCGCTCTTGGAATTTTGAGTGCGTTAAAGATTGTGCTGAGAGAAAAAGAAAATTTCTGTGCCAGCGCTTTTTGTGTGAAAATTTGCTGACCTTCGAGAAAATCGTTCAGAATGTGACGCCAGATTATTTCTTTTTTGGTCATGTTTCGAATTTCTACTCTTTTATATGTCCTCATTTCTATGATATTCGAAACTTAAGTTTTTGTCAAAGTACTCATGAAACTGCCGCCAAATACCGTTTCTTGTACAATGCGCAGAACAAAAGAGGAGGATGACTCTCGCTTTCGAAGCACTAACACTGCACAGTGTGCTGAGAAAGGAGAGTCTTCCTCCTCTTTTGCGTTATATATCGAACAAGAAATAACATTCGGCGACAGCCTCCTCATGTGAAGCTTACTCAAATACACTTATTTCTAAGTAACCTAGCCATGGAGCGAACGTATAATTCTCAATTGAGTTTTACCGACACTGATATTCTATGAGCAGCTGAGGCCCAAGATTTTTGCTCTGATTGTCGAATTTATTCGCTCCGAATATATCTTGGAATCCTTGCGTACCTGCTGCGCGCAATTGAATTCCAAAATTTTCGCTCGCGCCTTCATGCCACTGACGTACAAGAGCAGTAATATTGAATTGTTTTTCAATAGTGTTTGCTCTTTGTGGGTTTTCTACGAGCACCTCTAAGAGTCGTTCGCCAATAGTTCCACCAAATTGTCGCCATGCTTCTTGCTCGCTTGATGAAGACGTTCGGTTATAGGCATCGTAGGCACCTTCTCGCAATCGCATAGACGCGTGTCCACTTCCATCTGTTCCCCAGAATTCAAGCAATGGATAAATCATCAGTGTTTCGTTTACATATTGCTGATAGAAATTCAGTAGGAGTTGCGCTGACGTGACCTCGCTATCGTCTGGTAGCGCATTTGTAACTTCTGGAAACAGAACGTTATAAAAACTCGTTTGATTGATCCGATTGTCAGGTGCATCATATCCGAAATCAGGGTAGGAACTCGAGAGGCGTGATTGAATGACGCTATTGATGTTCTGAGGTGTGTTTTGAATGCGCACACTTCCCTGACACGCCGGAGTACAACTCTGCGAGACCGGCGGCATACTATTCGTATCTCCACATTCATTCACATCGTAGCACGTTCTTTCTTGGGTTCCATTTCGATCACACGTACCCCACGGAGTACATTCCCATTGCGGTGCGCACACAAACGTACAGGATTGTTGTTCTACAGGTCTCCATCGCGTTGTGCCACAATTATTGCGATCCGCGCATGTGCGCTGCTCGCTGCCATCGCGTTGACATGCGTTCCATTCCTCACAGACCCACAATTCTGTACATGAGACTTGTTGAGGCACATACTCGCGTGCGCCAATATCAATAACTCCAATACTTGGCCGCTCGAAGGCTTCTGGGAGTCCAAATTGCTTGGTTGGAAGATATGAAGCTGCATTCCCTGCATCTCTGAGCGCGGAAGTTTCAGAAGGTGTGAATTCAAATCCAAGTCTCACGAGCCCTGGATCCGTCCCAATGATAGAGTTCAAAAGCTCTATTGCTCCTTGTGCATCAGGCAACATAAAATTGTTGGAACCCTTCATTTCCCCGCCTTGGCGATCGGGATTCGTGTTACCTGTGAATTCCAAATTTCGGAATCCGAGCATGTTATTATTCAGGTACAGCATTTTTTTACCTTCCGGTGGGGTGCCAACCCGAAACAACGGCGTATTCCGTCCTTCCTCCTCAACATCGATAAACGTGTTATTCGTTGCATAGAGAGCTCCTGAATGCTGTAAACTTGCTCCGTCCGAAAAAAACGTAAATATTTGACCGGAGTTGACGGGTTCGGGATCAGGAATCACAGTGTTTCCGGAAAATATATGTTCGCAACCTGCTGGATTCTCGTCATCAGGGTAATCGATCTCAAAGTTTTTTGCGAATGTAAAAGTGCTCGCGTGGACTTTTGTATTACACGCTCGTACTTTCAAATCCTGCCCTCCAAGCGCGTATCCGGAAAAAACATTTTCTACGGTGTGATTACTTCCACGCAAATAGATATTATGATAATGTCCAGCGCCCGGATACCCGCTTCCGACGACGCGACTGTTCTGGAAAACAAGATTATCTGAATTATTCGAACTCCGCACTCCCATACCCGCGTTGGTAATTTCAACTCTGTCGATCAGTACATTTTTACTATCGGTAATGTTCATTGCGGTAGCATTTTCTGCATAACCAAAATCACTACCGGCATTGCGTAAACGTAGGTTTTTGACGACAAAATATTCGCCTTCGAGTGTGAGTAAATCCCCTTCTCGACCTGCCTGACATTTTTGCTTGGCAAACGTGCCATCGAGTGTTGCGTCAGATGTAGCGCCCTGAATCGTTACAGGTGTGTCTTTTGTTCCATTGACGCGAAAGATAGCACCACACGGTACGATTCCATGAATCCAAATTGTATCCCCGCTCGTAAGGAGCACCTCACTTCCATATTTCGCTTGGTATCCTGCAAACGGTTCTCCCCAACGATCGGCACTATCAAATTTAGGAAACGTATATTCTGCGCCACTCGCCTTTTTCAACACAACAAATCCGCCTTCATGAGATTCGCGTTGGTATTGCACTGTGGCATTCGTTGGTCCGTAGAGTTGTATTTGTTCAATATGTAACGGCAAATCAGCATAAGGCGATCTCCCAACAGCTACTCCAGTGAGAAGATCCTTGCTCGGATCAAACACAAAGCCATCTTCTAATTGTATCGCAGTCCATGGAATACGCACTTCAGTTGAAACTCCTGGCTTAAGTTTTGGTATTGTAAAATTAAAATCACGCGCAGGAGCGATACCTGTTCTCACGTAACCCGTCCCGTTTTGTGTGTGCCAGTCAAGATATCCAGTTAATCTTACATTTTCAAAAACTTTCGCACCCGTATTTTTCATAATCATTCGTATCCCTGTAAAATCTGAAACCCGCAAAGCAAACTCATGATTCCTTCCAGCGAGTTCTGTACCGCATCTTTGGTATGTGCCTCCACGAAGCGCACAGACATTGCTGGAAGCACTTTTCACGATCGTTGCTCCATACAGATAATTTTTCCATTGCTCAGGTTTTTGCCCGCTAAAATTCGTAAGCGTGTAAAAAGTTCTGAGTGCCGGCGCGACTCCTTGTTGCATATGCGATTCCTGAGTGTTGTTCGCACTGGATCTGTTTGTGAAGCGCATGTTATTGAAAGTATCATTTTGCCAATCTGGAATAATATGCGCGTAGACTTGCGTTATTGTAAAGAGTGCAATGAAGATAAAAAAAATAACCACAATGTGTGTGATCGTGAGATCAGGTTGCATGATGCCTCCGTTTGCATGCTTGTTCATGGCTTTGATTTAATGATTATCCCTCCGCATATTTCTCACCTTCTTTATTCGTTCAATGAATCTTCGCGTAGCAAACTGATGCGGAATTATTCAGTTAAAACGTTTATATTATCAAAAGGAAAAAAAATTCTGTCAACTTGACACGGATTTGAATATATGATATAATTATTTTACAAAAAAATTCACTAACTACGGCCCTGCGCACTTTATGGCTTACGTGCAGATAAAACAAGAATAGACCTGCTGTATTGGATCAAGTTTAGTTTATGCTTGTGCCACTGTTGATGCTGTTTGTGTGCGCTTCGCTGCCCACAGAGCCCAAATGCCTACGACAATATGCAAAATCGTATCTGCTGGATTTTGCAATTGCGCACCTAAGAGATTATTCCCCTCAGTCACTGGCCCAAATAAACTATAGAGTCCGACAACAACACCAACGATGCCGAGAAGAAGTACAATCGGTTTTTGGAGTGTTGCTGGTAAAATAAAGGATCCGATCACACCGACAATGCCGAGCACAAGGTGTGCCCAATTTTCAGCGTTGTCGAAGAACCAACTTTGCTTAAAAATACTTTGTGCTGCTTCAGGGCCTATGACCCCGGCAAAACCCAAGATGGCAACGAGAATAAGCACGATGCCACCTATGAGAAGAAATTGTTTTGCATTCATATGAGGTGGATGAAAAAATAAATTATGAGCGTCTTAAGTTATTAAGCGCCTCTTCCCACCAAATCCTCCAAATTTTGTTTTTCAAAACACTCCCTACTGTGGCAATTGTAACACTTTTTTATTGCAATGTCTCTTCACCGGTATAAGAGAGCACAGAACGATCTGCCCAGAAAACTTTATCTTCCGGAGCCCATGGAAACGCACCTTCGATATTTTGAATATACATGTACGTATTCACTTCTGGAAAACTTGTTATCCAACGCGCGCCGTCAACACCAACTGTGTCTACGAGTATTTGAGTATTATTTGGAGATTCGATGCGTACCGTCACTTTCGCGCCTTCGGCTGGTTGTACAGTATTTTTTGTGGAATCGAGACTTGCACCTTGCACAATGTCCAAAATCCATGTTGCTGATTGCCGCGTTACAAGATCCAATTCGAGATTGCTTTCTTGTACCCAATAACTTGTCTGCCCCTGAATTTTTCTTTCTGGATAAAGATTGTCGAGAATGGATTCGCTATGTTTTTTTTCATAATTGTACCTCGAATGATTATGTTTTGATTGTTTTTGATTTCCTTCGTTTACTCACCTTTCTCCATTTTACACCTTCTTTTGTATCGTAGACTTGAATACCCAGAGTTTCCAATTTTTTTCGAATGGCGTCAGCTTTGGCGAATTCTTTTTTCTTGCGCAACTCCGAACGCTTAGCGATGAGCGCGTTGACTTCTTCATCACTGCTATTGGTTTCTAATTGAACAATATTAAAGAGATCATTGACTTCCTGCAAAAACGCTCTTGCGCGCTGCCCTGGTTTTCCATGAAGGTTCATGTGCGTGATACAATTGAAAAGTGCCGCGAAAGCTTGTGGAGTATTAAAATCGTCGTCCAACGCTGCGTAAAAATGCTGCTTATATTTTTCGATCGTCTGCTCATTCTTCTTGTCATTATGAGTTGTATCGATGTTAAAAACAAATTCTTCGATGCGCCGGAGACCGTTCTTCGCTTGTTCTAAAGTTTCTGTGCTAAAATCTAAATTCCTCCGATAGTGGACACTCAGAAAAAAGAATCGGAGTGTTCTGTAATCATACTGCGTGAGCACCTCGCGAATCGTTTTAAAATTCCCTTTGCTCTTTGACATTTTCTCTCCATTGATATTCAAAAGCCCCGTATGCAGCCAATATCGAACAAACGGAGTTTTCTCTCCCGCAGCTTCCATCTGTGCAATTTCGGCTTCGTGATGAGGAAAAATTAAGTCAATTGCTCCGCCGTGCATATCATACTGCGGTCCAAAAAACGATTCTGTTATGGCCGTATCTTCAATGTGCCAACCGGGACGACCCTTTCCAAACTCTGTTTCCCATGCTGGTTCTCCTGATTTATATGCTTTCCACAAACAAAAGTCATTCCAATTTTTTTTATCTTCGCTTTCGTCAATGCGCGACACTGAATCCTCTTTTTTGAGCTCCGTGCGTCCAGAGAGTTTTCCGTAATCATGAAATTTCGTTACGTCATAATACACCCCGCTCTTTGTGTGATACGCGTATCCTTTGTCGAGAAGTGTTTTGACTTGCTGCACAATCTGAGGAATGTATTCTGTAGCGCGCGCGTACTTCGTTACTGCAGTATTCTGTAGCGCGTTCATGTCCTCTTGATAAATTGTTTCGAACTCTCGTGCAAGCACATCCCACGCAATGTCACGGTCCTTGGCGCGCTGAATAATCTTGTCATCAATATCGGTAATATTTTGCAGGTAAAAAACATCGTAACCTTTTTTGCGCAGATACCGAACTATGAAATCAAACTGGGTGTATGTTTTTGCGTGACCAAGATGCGGCGCGTCATAAACCGTTGGACCGCACACGAAAAAATTAACCCTCTTTTTTGCAAAGGTTTTGAGCGGCTCTTTTTTTTTCGTTAAGGTATTATAGATCTGCAAAGTTTCTGCTGTAAGGAATTACGCGCTTATTATTTCTTCTTGCTTTTGACGACAATTTCTACAGTGTCGCTTTTTTCTTTCTTATACTCTGCGCGGTAAGTCGCGGTCTTCGCGGGATTCAATTTCTTGGAGAAATAACCATTTTTGTCGGTTTTGACGACCATAAATTTCGTAAATTTTTTCTGCCCCTTCAACTTCCGATAGATCACGACTTTCTCACCTTTTTTCGCATCTTTCGCCCAACCATAGATTGTTGTCTTTTCGCCTTGCTTGAGGCTTGTTTTTTTGGCAGCAAGACTCACATCTAATTGTTCGCGTACCGTCAATTCTTTGGTAATACTTTTTGAGCCCTGTGATTCGATGACGGTGCTATTTGATGCAAATGTCAAATTAATCTTCACCAACGCACCGCCGGTAACTTCCTCTATCTCCATTGATGCTTGGGCGTCGCCGTTAAACACAGCAAGATCCTCAACTATGAGTTCCTTTCCACTGAACTCTGAAAGAAGTTCAATGATGGCGTTCGGTATAAACATGTGAAAAAAACCTTCCGTTCCCTCTGGCCCTGTGAGCTTGTATCCGAAATAAGGCGCGTCTTCGCTTGGAGGGATAAGTTCCCATTCAGAAATGTTGGTGGACATCCAACCGCCTCGCATTTCTTCTGGCGGTCCATCAGTTCCTGGTTCGGTAGCAGGTGCGAACGCGATCATTGTGCTTGTTGAACCCTCGGGTAAATCTTTATCAACATCAAGGAGCTCTTTCGCTGTAAATGGCACAATGAGTTCTTTACTGTCGGTATCACACGACCAACTATCATCTTCGGACAAATCTGCGCCGGGAGTAACAACCATCACAGGACATTCACTCACGGAAAACGTGGCGGTATACGCGGTATCGATAGTTGTAATGAACCCGAAAAGCGCAATATTTTCCGGAATATCACCGCCACCAAGTTGATCGGATATATCTTGTGCTTCAGGTGTAATATCTACTAATTCGGCCTCAAATGCTAAAGCAAAACGTGGGGTGAAAAGAAAAAGTATAGCGAATACCGCTGTAAAAAGGAGAAATTGCATTTTTATTTTCATAGAGCGCTCATGAATCATAAAGTGTAGCTATGATAAATTATAAACCTTCTGCCGATTTCCGTAAAATAAAAGTGCCTTGCAAATTGATTCGTTCATGAACGAATTTCACAAGGCACTCATGCGCGAGTTTTGACTCGCGTTACTTTTGCGAAGATTCTGTTTTTTTGGTGGGGACGGTCTCGAATGTCCCAACAACGAGAGTTTGACAAACAAAGAGAAGATTGGTAACATTTTGTCAGTAGCGCAAGAGTAAGAAGCAGTTGGAATATAAAATATAAAAAGAGTGTGTAGCCCTGTCAAAATAAGTTTTATAGGAAACGAGGAGAAGGGTCTTAGAATTTAAGACAATCGGAACTTTTTTTAAAAAAGAAACGAGTATTTGCGGAAACCTTTCCTCTTGCATATATTTCCATTAGTAAGAGTAAATTATGTGCGGAATTTTTGGTTACACTGGGCAAAGAAAAAAAGCTGCAGAAATTGTTTTTGATGGTCTTAAACAACTTGAGTATCGTGGCTATGATTCGTGGGGTGTTGGCGTATGCGTTGGAGATAATTTTGTTATAGATAAGCATGCAGGAAAAATTGGTAACGCAGTTGTCAATCTGCCGGATAGATCATTCTCATTTGGTCACACCAGATGGGCAACGCATGGGGGTGTGACAGATAAAAATGCTCATCCACATCTTGATTGTACAAAAACTATTGCCATTGTTCATAACGGTATTATAGAAAATTTTCAAGAGATAAGAAAAAAATTGTCGCCTAAACACACGATCATTTCAGAAACAGATACTGAAATTATGGCCCATCTCATAGAAGAATATAGGAAAAAATACGATACCGTTGAAGCTATCCGGCTGGCATTTTTGGAGTGTCAAGGTTTATCGGCTTTCCTAATCGCAGATGCAAAGAGCAAGATGCTTATAGCGGTGAAAACAGGATCCCCTCTTGTTGTAGGAGTTGGCCAAGGCGAGAATCTAGTTGGTTCAGATGCTCATTGCCTGCTTTCATTAACCAGAAATGTAGTTTTTCTTGAGAACAATCAACTTGCCGTATTGACTCAAGATAATGTCGATTTCCTTGATGTAAAAGGTGGTCATGAGATTAAACCAAATATACATACACTTGATTGGAAACCAGAAAATACAAAAAAAGGAAAATATAAACATTTTCTTATTAAAGAGGTAAGCGAGCAACCTAGAGTTTTGGAAAATATCGCACTTCATTATGCTGAGGAGGTCAGAAAATTATCAAAACTCATAACGGAGGCATTTGGAACATTTATGCTTGGTTGCGGGAGCGCTTCTTATGCTGCGTTGTCAGGTGTATATTTATTTTCTAAAATTGCAAAAAAGCATGTAAACTTTGGTATTGGTTCGGAATTCAGCTATTTAGAAGATTATTTGACATCTAAAAGTTTGGTTATTCCTATTTCCCAGAGTGGAGAAACAATCGACGTTGTTGAACCCGTAAGTAAAGCAAAGAAAAAGGGGGTAAAAATTGCGGCCTTGGTCAATGTGATGGGCTCTACTCTTTATAGACAAGCAGATTTTAGACTCATGCTTGGAGCTGGACAAGAAAAAGCAGTAATAGGAACAAAAAGTTTTACTGCAATGTTTGCCGTACTTCTTTTTAGCGCATATGCGATCGTAAATAAAGAAAAAGTGGCAAAGAATTTACTTCTTGCCGCGTCAAAAAACGTATCAAAAATTCTTGATAAAAAAACCGTCTCTAAAATAAAAAAATTGGCAAAAATTTTGAAAGAAAAGGAACACGCTTATGTTATCGGTCGTGGGCTATCATATGCAGCAGCACTTGAAGGGACTTTAAAATTAAAAGAGACCTCGTATCTCCACGCGGAGGGATTCGCAGGCGGAGAATTGAAGCATGGAGTGATTGCTCTTATTGAGAAAGGAACACCGTGTTTTGTAATTGCCCCCAACGACGAGACATATGATGAAATTATCTCAAACGCTCAGGAGGTAAAAGCCCGAGGAGGCTTGATTGTTGGTGTTGGACCAAGAGAAAATGATGTTTTTGATATTTTTCTAAAGACAGAGGACATAAAGGAAGCAACCCTTATTCCACAAGTAGTATATTTTCAATTACTCGGATACTTTTTGGCTTTAGAAAAAGGATTTAAAGATCCGGATAAGCCTAGAAATTTAGCGAAAAGCGTAACTGTTAAATAAGTTTTTCACTTGATCATTCCGCGCTAGCTTGCTGCGCGCGGAGGTTCATTAAAAAAATTATTTTGGAAACAAACCGTATTCTTCTGCTAAAGCCCTTATTGCTTTCTCCCTATTCCCTGCTTTTTTAAAAATTTGAAGCTGTATATCTGCAGGTGTTGTTTTTCTTCGTACACGATCAGAAAGCGGCTCAAGAAAACTCTCTTCTTTCAACCCGCGCTTTTTTAAGCCTTGTGTACTTAAATCAATAATTTTTTCAAGTAGTTCTGGAATCCAAATATTATCAACCTTTGAATCCATGGGTGCAAATGGTGCTATTGTAAATACTTTTTTCCAGAAATCATAAGTGAAATTATTTACGACATATTCAAACGTTTCATCTAAATGAGTCAGTAAACCTAGGTAAAGAGCGAGTGTAGAAAATTCCTCATCTTTAGGCGGGCAACTGTCACTTCTTACTTCGATATACAATTTTTCAAGACTGCCATCGAGCCATTCTTCTAGCGCAGTTTCTCCGCCTGCAAATGCTTTACCAAATTCATCTAAATTTGTCTTGGAGGAAAAGTTGAAGCGTAGTCTTGAAATATAAATTTGTCTTTGGAGTCGCTCTAAATTAGTAAGTTCTGCATGATAGACTTTTGTCCGTTGACCACTTATAGAGCAAGCGTCCCATCCGCTTATAGGCGGGGTTTTCCAAAAAGAAAAAAAAGTAGGATCAGAAAAAATTCTCAAAGGAAGCCCGTCATCAGAAAATAGCGTTAACAGTCTCAATCGCATTAAATAAGAAAAATAATCGTGCCAGCTGGTAATTTCCTTTTCCGGCATACCAACACGATCCAAATCATCATTGTATGGACTTTTAAGAAAGAGGTTTCTCCACGCCCACGGTCTAATAGACAACATTTTATTTGGACTTATTTTTGATCCACAAATAGCACCTAATCTCAAAAAGAAGAATGTGATTCCCGTTAATCGAATGATTATTCTTAAAAAGGGAATTGCTTCCTGTACGGAAACGTCAAGAGAAGGATTATTTCCTAAAATCCAAGAAAACCAATAATGATCAACTCCTCTTTTTCTAAGGTGTGCATATTCACCACGCCAATAGGTATGGAAGAGAGCGTAGTATTGTCTTGTGGCTTGTGTAACCGGAGTTGCTTCTGTATACCACATAAAAAGACCTTCTTCTCCTAATAATGGCAATATAGCTTTATCCAGGAAACGTTGCTCCTTCTCTAATTCGAATATATTATCTAATGGCGGTAGGGTTGTCTCAAAAATTCCTGTTGTTACATCGGACGTGCACGTCCAATAATTCGCAATTTGAAATTTGCTTGGCCTTTCCTTTCTCACTCTCAGGACCACTCCTGTTGTAGGATCAAAAATTGGTTCCCAGCCTTTTTCCAATAATTTTTGTAGAAATGATTGGAAAGAAAAAGGAGTTGCAGACCCGAAAGGAGTACCAAGCGGAGGATAATGTTTTAAGTTTGCTTGATAAACAAGCGCTCTTTCCAATTCAATACTGATTAATCTTTTTTTCATAATACTCAAACTTTCGAGAAGAGCTCCGCTTATGGCGGAGAGCATTATTTAGTACCTATGCCTACCAAAGCAATTCTGGGCATTTCTGCTACGAATTCGCCGTTCTCCTGAAAAAGAGAAAGGGATCTTTTCCAATATGGCTTTGCCTCTTTTATGTCCTCCAAATTATATAACATATATTTTTTGATAAGATTGCATACCTTTGCTCGAGTATTCCTAATATTCCCTCCTTTTTTTAATTTTTCAAGTCCGTACATATCTAAAACGTAATCCATAAGCTTAGAGTATGCTTTATGTTTCCTTGCATCACGTATAATAAAAGGGTCATACATATGAGTAATCTTGATATTTTTAAAACCCCCTTTTTTAAGATAATATCGCAATTTATCTATAGTAAAATGATGATATGCATGGCCTGTTATTGAATACTTATCAACCACATCATTAAACCATCGGGACATGCAAGAATTCTCTTCAAAATCATGAATAACTATTCTTCCGCCAGGTTTAAGGATTCTAAAAGCTTCTTTACATGCATTTACTCTTTCTTCTTCCGGTATGTGATGTGTACCATAAGCTATTATAACTGCATCGTATGAATTATTTTTAAGAAATAAATAATGTGCTGGTTGTCTTATTAACGGGAGTCCGTAGTTGAACGCTTGAGATATCATATCTCCAGCGATATCGCTCGTCAGTATTGGTAGCCTAAGATTTTTTTGACTCTGGAAAGAACTGAATGCCCGTGCTAAAATTCCATCTCCACCCAGAACGTCGAGAATTTTGTAGGAAGCAGGTGGGTTTTGAAAGTCATGATTATTGAAAGCGCATTGTAGTAATTGTTTCATTCCAACTACTCTTACAGATGAATTAACTTGTGCTTTTCTGTAGGAATCTCCTCTTCCTCCCTTTTGACTTCCTTCAAAATCAGTCGTGGTTCGATTCATCTTGTCAATGATTTTAAAAACACCCGGTCGATCAAACCAAAATGTCTTGAAAAATTCCGGAAAATTACTTGACATGTATGCCAGGTAAGATTCTATACTGAATTGAGGTATATAATTACTGGATAGATGAGTCTTCATATTTTAATTTACAAATTCTTCAACGGGTCGGTTTTGAATAAAAATTTCAAGCCATAATGTAAGAACTAAAACTGCAAATAACAAATCGCTATATTTAATTCGTGTTTTTCTGTCTAAGTTGGAAATTTTATAGGCTTTATATATTTGGGAAACATACTTACTATTGACAAAATTGTATTTGTCTAACACTTTTGAAGTAAGTAAAAATTCTAGGTTAGGCGGCAATTTGTTCATCCAAGTTGAAATGGGTCCTGAAAAAGGATGTTTTTTTCTCCATAGAATTTCTTTCGGAAGAAGCTTTGTCTCCTTCATAGCTTTTCGTAAAATATATTTTTCAATACCTCTTGAAAACTTAAGTGTAGGAGAAACTTTAAAAGCAAATTCTACAATTTGACTATCGAGATATGGAGCCCTGCACTCAACAGGACAGGCCATGCTTGTTCTGTCCTGAATAACAAGCATAAATCCTTCTAAGCGCAATCTCAGTTCTAAATATAACATAGCATTCTCATGCGGGACTCCTGCAGTTAATTGTTCTAGTCCGCGAATTCTTATGAGAGGATCGAGTTTGGCAAGCTGTGTTCCTTGCAAGAGCTTTTCTCTAACATGCAAATCAAAACAATTATCGTCATCCCAAGCAACGTATCGCTCAAGTACAGAAAGCGATGGATTGCCTAGTTTGGATTTAAGTTTTTCAGCAAGCGAAGGCATTTCTTTTAAATAGGCATTACGAACACGAGCATCCAAAGTGTCCCATTTTTTGATAATCCCATCCATAATCAACCTGCCTGAATAACCTGCAAATAATTCGTCGCTTCCATCGCCAGTAAGAATCACTCTCACATTTTTATTCCTTGCTTCTTTATAGCACTGATAGGAAGGAATAATCATGCCTGCGGAAATAGGATCTCCCATCAAACTTACAATGTTCGGAAGCAGACGAATGTCTTCTGTATTGCAATCGATCCAATGATGTTTGGTTTTAACTTTTCTGACAACTTTTTTAATAGCATTTAAGTCTTCTGGATCATCTTTGACATGCACACTCAATGAATGGAAGCTGCGTTTTTTAAGAAAACTTTTAGAAAGGCTCGTAATTGCAGAAGAATCAATACCGCCACTGAGAGAAGAACCTATTCTTACATTGCTATAAGTTTCAGTGCGCAGTTTCACCGAGTTTAAAAGGAGTTCTTGTAATTCTTCTGTAGCTTTCTCTTCTGAAATCATTTGCGGTTGAGTCATTTCAGGCTTCCAGTAAACTTTATTTGATATTTTCCAAGTTTCATAATTCAATATAAGAGTTGAAGCTGGCTCAAGTCGCTTAATTGATTTGATGAGAGTATTGGTATGAGGAACATAACGAAATGTGAAAAATTCGGCAATAGATTGTAGATCCAGATCTTTACTCACCATATTGCTTGCTAAAATCGGCTGTATGCTAGAAGCAAATAGAAACGACCTGGAATTTATTGAATAATAAAGAGGTTTCTCACCCATACGGTCTCTGGCGAGAACCAGTTTGTGATTTCTGAAGTCAGCGATAGCAATAGCAAACATTCCCTCAAGTTTTTTTGTAAAATCCAGACCATCTTCTTCGTAGAGATGGGGTAAGACTTCACCATCACACCCACTTTTTAATTTGTGGCCTCTACTATTTAACCATTCTTTTAATTCTCTATAATTGTAAATTTCCCCGTTGAAAAAACATCCTATCTTTTTATCTTCATTAAAAAATGGCTGATTACCTTTTTGAGAGTCGTTGATTACAAATCTTGTATAACCTAAATGTACGTATACAGAGGGATGAAACTCTTTCAGGTGATCGGGACCACGATGCTTTAACTTGTTCAGCATCTTTCTTAAAACATCATCTTTATCCTCTGATGGAATGTCTTTTTTGCTTAGATAACCTGCTATTCCGCACATATTTTATGTTTATACATTATTTTAAACAGAAATGGGAATGATTGTATAGGTTACCTTATTTAACATGACATATGCAACTCATATGAGAAAATATGTGTATGCGTATACAATCAAAGGAAATCATCCGTTCTCTTAAAAAGAACGGGGGCTTGCCGCGCGGGCTGTCAAGGCAGAAGCATATGCGATGCATTTTGCATCATGCATAAGTTAAGATACATATTGCACTCGCTCAGGGGAAAAGGAGTATAATAACAATGTAGAATACTCTCATGAAATACATTCGATATAATTGCAGAAAACTTTCATGAATGACGACCTCGATTTTTGATTCTGGTTTATTTTTTTATAAACATATGCATCCGAACGAAAAAACACCTCAATTGCTTGACGCGGAAGAAGACGAACAAGCAAAAACAAACCCATCAGAAATCACTTCGGATAAGACGACGTTGACTCTGGAAGATGCTCAAGCTACGCTGAACAACCCTGAATGGCAAAAAATCATGGACTGGCGCTCATGGGATAAACGAGTATTAACTAATGAAGAAGTTGAAACTGCTTTGAGTATTGTGGAAACGCTTCATCATCAACCAGAGAATTATTCTTCGACTGAATTAAAACTCCTCCAGCATGCGGTTACGAACGAAACAAAACGTGATACGGTCATGGAGATGCTTCAAAAATATGAAATGCCGCGTTTCGAAGAGGCAAAAAAACAATTTGCAGAAGAGGTTCGAGATCGAACGTCCCCTCCTCCGACCGAACACTATGCAGCATATGTCTACCGTAGCCGTGAATTTATGAGAAAAGTGTACGGGTTCAATAATACCGTCAAAGCCATGGTCAATGAGCATGTAGATATTAAAACAAATGAATTACAACAAAACAATAAAGAGACTATTCCTCAAAATGTATCACAGCAACAGGAAACATGGAAAAAGGAAGGCTATCAACTCTATGCGAGATTGTTAGATGAAGAAGCGCAGGAACTTATCGCGGGTCTTCAGCAAATACAAGGCGAAGGAGCGGTACTCATAGACTTCGACGGCGACCATAGCGCACGTGAGGCTCCGACACATCTTGCTGAGCATATGAAAAAGGCTGGCCTTGATGCCACGTCTCTGCTTCATGAAGCAAAACGAGTCATTCAAGATGGTTATGAAACCGCTCAACGAAAGGGATATATACGCGACCAAACTGAGGTTCAAGATATTGAGAGGTCCCTTCAGAAGATCGAAAATCTTATAACTTCCTGAATGGATGTTTCAATGATCCTATGAAAAATTTCTTTTTATTCCTTCTCTTCGCATCTGTCTTTTTTGTCTACACACACATTGGTTGATTTTGATTCAGGTAATGTTTCCGGGACTTATGAGGTCGTTCGCCCCGTAGAGACGGAGGGATGACCGGACGATAGAGAAGTTGATACTAATAATTATCAAGTCACGGAAGACAGTTTCGATCCTAAAACACGGGCTCTTACCCCTCTCCTTGTTGGCATAATTATCGTTGGAATTGTTATTGGAAGTATTATTCTCTTGCTGTTCTGGAAGCGCAGAAAAAATCAATAGAGTTCCGTGCGGCAATCTGCACAGAATGCTCAAGTTAAAACTTTCACCGAAAAAAATCTCAATGTCTAACTTGGTCGGGGTGGCGGGACTTGAACCCGCGACCTCATGCACCCCATGCATACGCGCTAGCCAACTGCGCCACACCCCGGTGCAAACTATAAACTGATTTTATATCATCTCGTCAGTGCGTTGATAATCGTGGATGACCTCTCGTCCTCCAAACCAATGTTCGATTTCATGCTGAGCTTCCTCAGGTGTTTCTGAAGCATGGAGAATATTATGTACTGCTCTTTTATCCCGATTGGCAGCAGCTGCGGAATCGACTGAAAAATCACCGCGAATGGTTCCTAATTCAGCATCAGCAGGCATGGTTGTTCCTGCCATTTTTCGCATCATAGAAATGACATGAGTACCTTTGACGACCATACGAATTAATGGAGCTGACGTCATATATTCTACAAGCCAGCCGCGGACCATTTTTCCGATTTTCAACAAATCGGTCGTACCGAGTTCTGTTGCTAAATCAAAACCAAACTTTTTATACGTATTTGCTGTTTTCTCTCCGAGTCTTTTAATCCACGCATCGGCTTTGGGATAATGATTATCGATTTGATCATGCGACGGTTGAAACATTTCTATAGCAACAATCTTGAGACCAGTCTGTTCGATGCGACGAATAATTTCGCCTGATAATCCACGGCGGACACCGTCGGGTTTAATGATTACAAACGTAATTTCTTCTTTTGGATGCATAATACATTGATGATAATAAAAAAAATTACTTCGTACTTATTATTTTTTACTCGCTTTATCCAGAGGACTTGTGAAATCATTCATCTTTCAAGAGGTCTTTTACTTTTTGAACAATTTCGGAAGGTGTGTGATTCGCTTTAATAAAATAATCGACGGCTCCCAAACTCCTGCCTTTATTTACGTCGTCCTCTTGCCCCAGGTTCGTGAGTAAAATGACGGGAATGTCTTTTGTCTTTGGGTTTTTTTTCAAACGCTTAAGTGTCACAAAGCCGTCCATCTTTGGCATAATAATATCCAGCAGAATAAAGTCGGGAATTTTTTCGTTTGCTATCTTCAGACCATCAAAGCCGTTCGTTGCAATAAATACAACGTAACCCTCCATTTCAAATTTCTCCGCATAGAGCCCCGCGAGCATTTCATCGTCCTCCACGAGAAGAATTTTTTTCTGCTCCATAAGGTTTTTTTGAATCCTTATGAGTTTATTATAACCGAATGACCGCTTCCTGACAAGCTCATCCTTTCCGGTACTTCGCACGTACACACTCGTATGTACTGGCAATGCGTAAAATTTTTTCTTCGGCGTACGCTGGTCCCATAATCTGCATACCAACAGGCAACGTTCCTTTTAAATTTTTTACTGGGATGGAAAGCGCGCAGATACCAGCAAGATTTGCTGGCGCTGTAAAAACATCCTGCAAATACATAGCAAGTGGATCTTGATCTTTCGTATGCAACGGAAACGCAACATTTGGACTTGTTGGAGTGATGAGTGCGTCTACCTTGCGAAAGGCTTTTTCAAAATCCATACGAATGAGTGTACGAACTTTTTGTGCCTGCTTGTAGTACGCATCGTGATATCCTTCCGAAAGTACGAATGTCCCTAAGAGCACACGCCGCCTCGGTTCTACACCAAAACCTTGTGATCGACTCATATTGTAAACTTCCGAGATATCACGCGCTGCCTTCGCGCTGTATCCAAAACGAATGCCATCGTAACGTGCGAGATTGGAACTCGCTTCACTGGGAATAATTATATAGTACGTCGGAATAGCATACGCTGTATGCGGAAGACGCACCGATTGTATGCGTGCTCCAAAATTTTTAAGCGCTTCTATCGCTGCTTCCACTGAAACTTTGACTGCTTCTTCGATTCCTTCGGTTTCAAAATATTCTTGTGGAATTCCTACTGTGATACCTTTAAGATTCATTGTTTGTATACTGGAAGCTTTTGGTACGGGATGCGGAGATGTTGTGCTGTCATAAGGATCTCGCCCAGCCATCGCTTCGAATACAATTGCGGCATCATCCACCGTGTTTGTGATCGGCCCAATGACATCTACCGATGACGCAAGCGCGATCACGCCGTAACGAGAGACGCGTCCATACGAAACTTTGAGTCCAACAACACCGGAAAAGCCTGCTGGCTGACGGATGGACCCGCCGGTATCGGTTCCAAGCGCAAACACAGATTCCCCTGCTGCGACCGCGGTTGCTGATCCACCGCTGGAGCCGCCGGGGACGCGCGTTGTATCATGAACATTTTTTGTCGGACCAAAGGCGGATTGTTCGGTCGAAGCGCCCATAGCGAATTCATCCATATTCGTTTTTCCGAGCAGTACAGCGCCTTGATCCAAGAGTCGTTGCACTGCTGTAGCGGTATAAGGTGGAATATAGTTTTCGAGTATTTGAGAACCGGCGGTTGTTGGCATTCCCTGAACACAAAAATTGTCTTTGACGGCAAAAGGGATACCTGTAATGAGCGTTGCTTCCCCACGTTTGATGATGGCGTCTGCTTTTTCTGCCTGTTCTAATGCACCCTCTACATTGACATACAGAAAAGCGTGTAAATCAGAGTCTTGCATATTGATCGCGTCGAGATATTTTTGAGTCAGTTCTCGCGCCGATATTTCGCCCTTGGTGAGTTTTTCATGCAGAACCCTCATCATAAGACTTTCTGAATTTTGATATACCCGCCTTCTTGCGATGGCACGCTTTTGAGTATATGATCGCGTTCGTGTTTTTCGGTGACCAAGTCATCTCGTGTGATATTACTGAGATTTGTCACTTGATGTGTCGGTTCGACCGTTTGCGTTTTGACACTCCGCAAAGTATCAACATGCGCGATAATACGACTTAAATCCTTTGTGATGAGCTCTTGCTCATAAGCATCCATCGTGATGCGTGAGAGTTGTGCGAGATGTTGTATGAGTTGTTTCTCTAGTTTCATATTGTATTTATACGCAATTTCGTGACGCAGGCTCCATTCAGAGACAAGTCTATTGTAGCATCTTTTGAAATGTTTTTTCATCAATGCAGGTGACGCCAAGTTTTTTGGCTTTCTCGTACTTCGAACCGGGGTTTTCGCCAACAATCAGATAACCTGTATTTTTGCTGATACTCTTTGCGATTTTGCCGCCGTGCGCACGAATCGCTGTATGCGCTGCTTCTCGTGACATATTACTCAGTGTGCCGGTTACTACGAGCGTTTTGCCTGTGAAACTTCCTGATTTTTTCGGCTGCGTAGCAGAAGAAACTTTCACACCGCTTACAAACAAATCTTTAATGAGTTTTTTGTTTCGTGCATCTGAAAAATAGTTCACAATACTTTCCGCAACAACATGTCCAATTTCTGGGATACTTTCAAGCTTTGCTGTTCCCGCTTGTTGTAAGGTACGAAAATTATGCAACGTGTTCGAGAGTATCACTGCAATTTCTTCTCCGACGTGTCGTATGCCAAGTGCTACTATGAATCGCTCTAGAATGATTGTTTTTTTTGCTTGGATCGCTGTAATAAGTTTACCTGCTAATGTTTCTTGAAAACGCGGAAGATTCAGCAAAGTTTCTTTGGTGAGTAAAAAAAGATCAGCAGGTGTTTTAAGAAGTGATGCATCCATGAGTTGATCGATAATCTTCGGACCGAGACCTTCGATATCGAATGCTTTCTTTGATACAAAATGATAGAATTTTTCACGTTCCCGCGCAAAGCAGTTTTTACTCGAACAATATGATGCAACTTCACCTTGAGAACGAATCACTTGTGAATGACAGTAAGGGCATGTCTTGGGCATCACAAATTTTTTGACATGTTTCGGCCTCAAACGCGAAAGCACCTGAACAATATCTGGTATAATGTCACCGGCTTTTTGTATGATCACGGTATCGCCAATACGCACATCCAGTCGATCGATTTCATCCATATTATGGAGTGTCGCCCGTGCAACTGTTGTACCAGCAACCTTCACTGACGTAAGATGCGCAACTGGCGTCAAAACTCCAGTGCGTCCGACCTGCAGTTGAATATCTTTTACAATTGTCGTAGCTTGTTCTGCTGGAAATTTATAAGCGATCATCCAACGTTCGGATTTTCCAATACTTCCCAAACGACGTTCTTGTTGAGTGTCATTCACGACAATCACAACTCCGTCTGTTTGATACGGAAGGCTTGTCCGTTTCTTTTCCCATTCTTGAAGATAGCGCTGAACATCATTTCTATTTTTGCACACACGATTGTACGTGCTCGTTTTAAAACCAAAACTTTTGAGTTTTTCGTGCACCTCATCGTGCGTTTTTTGATCGACATCCGAAAGAATCTCAAATACTACACACTCAAGTGCGCGCTGCGCTGTTATGTGCGGATCCAATTGTCTGATACTTCCTGCTGCGGTGTTCCTTGGATTCGCGTATTCCGGCAACCCGAATTTTCTTTGCTGGACGTTAATTTTTTCAAATACTTTGCGTGTGAGAATCACTTCCCCACGAACTTCCAATTGTTTGGGGTAATCGCTTCGAAGGCGCAAAGGGATGCTTTCTATTGTCCGCAAATTTTGTGTAATATCTTCTCCGATTTTTCCGTCACCGCGCGTTGCGCCTCGTACAAAAATTCCGTCGAGATAAGTCAAAATAACCGCAAGTCCATCGAGTTTCAATTCTGCATAGTAGCCTTTTATTTTTTCCGCTAGCAATTTTTCGTTCCGTGTTTCCCAATCGTTCAGTTCCTCTTCATCAAAGGCGTCCTGCAAAGAAAGAATGGGATGTGCGTGCACAACTTTCTGAAATTTTTCCAAAGGTTTTCCTGCAACACGCTGCGTCGGTGAATCCGGCGTCAGGAATTCCGGATATTGTGTTTCGAGCTTCGCAAGTTCGTGCATAAGCGAATCGCGAGCGGCATCCGATATTTCTTGTTTATCCAAAACGTGGTATAAATATCGGTGATATTCGATTTCTTTACGTAGTTTTTCGATTCTTTCCTTGACTTGCTTTGATGTAAGTTTTTTGATCATATGGCCATGAAAAAAAAATTTTTTCTTTTCATTCTTATTATCGTAGGCGTACTATTCGCTATTTTTGGTTGGTATGCTTTCAAGGATACACAGACTCGCGCGAGCTTGCAACGTGCTTTAGAAATCGCCGCACCCAAAGAACCCAAGGTGCTGCTCACTTTTATTGTGTTCGGTGATAACGAGGGCGTGAATCCGATTGTCGAACGGATTCTTGAAGACGCTAAAAAACTCGGAGTTGATTTCGTTGTAAATGTTGCAGATCTCACTTCGCACGGCAAGAAAGCTGAATATCAAGCTGTTGCGGAAACTTTTCAGCAAGCCGGTGTGTCGTATTATGCAGCTATCGGGAATAATGATCTTGGCAAACCCATATCACGCGCTTTGTTTCAGCAATACATTCGTCCTCAAACATATTACTCTTTCGATGCCGGTCCCGCGCATTTTGTCATACTCGATAACGCTGATCGCAAAGTTGGTTTCGATACCGCGCAACTTACTTGGCTCAAAGCAGACCTCAACTCACAAAAACAACCGTATGTTTTTCTGTTCTATCATCGACCGGTGAACGTGCCCTTTACTGAATACACTGGCGACGACGAAACGCCTGCTTCACGCTCTTCGAATGCGGATTTCGTTTCTATCATCAAAACCTATCTTATTACACGCATCTATAATGGCCATGTCCATTTGTATTTTCCTTATCATCTGGAAGATATTCCGGTGCGGATCACCGGCGGTGGAGGTGCACCTCCGCAATCGTTTCTCGGCGGCGAGTCGAGCGCATTTTTCCATTATATCAAAGTGATAATCACCGAGGATGGCATTTCCGAAGCAGTCATCCCGTTGGAATAGGATCTCTATTGAGACTATCGACGAATACGATTTCTTGTGCAATGCGCATAGAAAAAGAGGAGGAAAACTCTTGCTTTCGAAGCACTGACACTGCACAGTGTGCTGAGAAAGGAAAGTTTTCCTCCTCTTTTTCTATGATGAAAATTCATTTTGCAACAGAAATGGTATTCGGGGCGACAGCTCCATACTATCCCTTCCTTGCTGTCGCCATACAAATTCTACAAAAAAAATGGGGTTATTTTCAAATTCTTACTCACTATGACTCTCTAGACCCGTGAGTGAATACGATCGTCAATAACCCCAATAATGTAAGTAAGATCTGATCCGTTTTAGCTCGTGTATTTCACTTACAACTGAGTATACCAGACACATTGAGTATTTTGCAATCAACCGAGAGAGAAAGCTTGTACCAAGCTCATGTTACTTCACAATCCCCTGTTCGGAAAACAAGACGAAATCAAGGAGACCGGAAACTGGCGCTTGCCATGGCAGCGTCGCAGAAAGAATTTGTCGTGTGCGCCTATGCGTGCCTTCTGATTTCAATGTAATGCTTCCTGGGAGTACCACCGGATCTCCGCCAGCATCTGATGCCGCATACGCACGTACGGTCATATTTGAAATATTACAAGTTAAATCTACGCTCGAATTTTTGACGCGCACTTGATAACTTTTTGTTGTGTTGAGAATATTACTCGTTGCTGCACAGTTTCCCCCAGCGCATGCGTAAAAATATTTTTGCGTTGGCGCAGTGCTTTCTGTGATATCACTCCAGATATCCGCCCATTCGGTCGCTGTCACTTCAACCCAAGAATTGCCGGCACAGTCATCTTCCCACGTCAATTTCAGTGATCGCAAATTCGCTGGTGTTGTCGGCGCATCCGGGTTATATAAATCAATTTGCTGTGACTTCTGTTGTCCAAGATGAAATTGCACTTCTGTAGCTGTTGTGTTGTTCGCACTTGAGATCCTATAACGAGCATCATTCTGAGTAAGCGTTTCGGAGATGCTGCCACCGAGTGGATTCGTAATACTCGTCAGTGTCGCTACGACTGTCTGCTTTTGAATGCGTCCTTCGGTCGTCAAATCAAGACTCCGTTCAAGTCCACTTTCTGCCGCGTAAAAAGCTGCGAGAGAACTTTGCGAATCCCGTGAAGATCGAATTTCTCCGAGTGTCAAAAATGCAATACTCACGGCAATTGCTGCCATAGCTGCCATAATCAAAAGAGACAACAGTGCGATGGAACCGCGTTCTTGAAAAAATTTCTTTTGCCAAAATTGCAGCAAAAGATCCTTTTGAAGATGGTCTCTAGATTTATCGTTCATAAAAACGTGATACTGCGGTTGTTTGAGTGATGAGTGTTGCTTCACGATCTGTATCTTCCGTCGCATACACAATCGTCACCCGTGGTTGAATATTCGGTATCCCCGGTACTCTTGCCCATGGGCTCGTTGTTGGAGCAATGAAAAATTCGAGTGCATTCAAACGCACGTCACTCGGTGTGATCTTTTCCCAATCGTTTGCGTTTTGACACGTTACCAACTGTTTGATGATGCACAACTCCAACGCCGCACCGCCTCCATCCCACTGATCTACGCCGCCGCTTTTGCGAAATATTTCCGTTTCTTGTCGTTCATTCTGCAGAGCGAGAATGTGCTGTGGCTGAATATCCAAATCAAATCCTTGCTGTGTATAAAAATCGTAATCGATAGTTGTAAACTGAATGCGCCTTGTAAGAAAAGTCAACGCGTACCGTGCATCTTCATCAACACTTTGAAATGCGTTAAACCGCGATTGATTTTTGGTCACAATCATAAATGCATTGGTCGCAAGTAGCATTGTAACCGCAAAAATCGCAAGTACTATCAGCGCTTCGATGAGGGTAAATCCTCGCATTCTGGCGTTCCATCGCGACCGATGTATCTTGGCATTTTGCAAGCGTCCATGAATATTATTTTTTTTATACTGCGTGTCCATATTTATTCATCAACAACTCCCGGCTTCCAATTATACACGCGGTCAACGAGCGTGTACGTTGCTTCTTCTTGTTCTACTCGGTACCGTACTTGCGATTCTATTTCCACACCAACTTTCTTCACTTGCGCACCCAATCCGTTTTGATTCGCGAGATCAGCGCATACTTTGCTACTGTCTTCCAATAATGCTTCGGCATTGTTTTCATCACGACAAATAGGACGTAACGTTACGAGTCTCGCAAAAGGCACTTCCGATGTACCTGGCGGAAGCGCATCGGCATACTGATGGAGTTGGTCTTGTGTACGAAATACTTGCGTACACGTGTGATCCGTACACGTCGTTATAAAATCATTTGCGTCAAAATCAAGACTCCATTGATTATTATCTGCATCAAAAAGTGGAATCGCAGTAAATCCTGCAAGGCCGCCTCCGGGCGCTGCTGGATCAAATAGGTCTTGATCCCATGTCACGCCAGGTGTGTTTGCTTCGATCGCGAGCCAATTATTATCACGGATACTCCGCGCGACTTCAATACCTTCCCGCGCAAGGTTCGTTGCGATGAGTTCGTTTTGACTTACGTTACCCGCCTTTGTGCTCGTTATCACCAATGCGATGGTACCGATAATACCGACGGTAATAACACCAATAGCGATAATGACTTCCAAAAGCGTCTGCCCTGTTTGCGTTGTGTTCGCTTTTTGCGCTGCAACTTTTGAAAATTTTTTTATATCATGATGCATTGGACACAGATTTTATTCGACCTAAAATGATACACGCTTATGGACCTGCTTCTACTGTGCCGCTCTGCGTGTTCACATTGACTGTTTTTTGTCGACCTGTCGCTGCGCTTTGCAATTTCGTTTGCATACTTAATTGCGGATCGCCTTCTCCATTGGTAATACTTGCAATCGCGTCGCCGGTTGTAAAAAATATATTACACGCACAAGGCGCTTGCGGCGTACAGCTTCCCGGAGGTGGCAGTCCTTGCGCTTCACAACTTTCGAGCGTAATCGCTGTTTTCATTGGAACAGTCTGTATAATTGTATCCGATACATTGTATATTACTCTTTCTTCGGTCGTCGCAAAAATAAGAGCTTGCGTTCCGGCTGGATATTCGTAGACGACTCCGTATCCGTAAGGTAACACATCGAGACTGCCAGGAACTGTTCCAGTAAGCGCCGAATTTTGTGCACTCCGAACGATTTGAATGAATTCTTTTTGCGCTTGTGTGAGATTTTGCGCGCTGTTTCCATACTTGTAGTTGGCGAAGATGATCGCTGAGAGCATCGCAAACACACCGAGGCTGATGAGTACCTCTATGAGGGTATAACCAAAGTTTCTTTTTATGAACTGCATGATTTTCTGATTTATGACTTCCTTCACTCTAAAAATACCACGTGTTGAAGATTTTGAGTATGCTGTCGCCGTAAAGAATCATGAGAATTCCGGACGCACTTAAAAATGTTCCGAAAGGAATGTGATCCTTGCGTGTTTTTTTTCCGACAACGAGGAGTAGCATTGCAATTACGGCGCCAACAACATAGGCGATCAACAGCGCAAGAATCGTTTGCTGCCACCCAAGAGTTGCGCCGAGTAAAGCCCCGAGGCGAATATCCCCTCCTCCAATCCACGTGCCTCGTGAAAGAAAAAATTGCAAAAGGAAAATTCCAGCTCCTATCGCAATGCCAAGAAGAAGTGATGTGACGTTTTTTCCTAACAGCAAATTACCAAGAAAAGCAATCAGCAATGCTGGCACTGTCACACGATCTAAAATCAGATAGTATCGCAAATCCGTAAGAAAAATAACAAAAAAGAAAGCAAACATCACAAGCGCAAAAATAAGTTCTGGAGTGAACTGAAAATAAAAAAACGCTCCTGCAAAAAGTATGCCACACACAAGCTCTGTGAATGGATAACTCAAACTGATCCGACGCTGACATTTTCGGCATTTTCCTTGCTGCAAGACAAAACTTACAAACGGAATGAGCTCATACCATGCGAGTGTTTTTTCGCAATGCGGACAGCGCGATCGTGCTTGTATCCACGAAATTTTCTTCGGGAGGCGCAAAGCAACCGTATTTAAAAAACTCCCAGCAACGGCGCCGAGAATAAAAAATGCGATGACGAAAAAATTATTGTATTCCATTGGGTGTGAGCGTGTGTTCGCCAGCGCCTAGATTTCCGACTCCGCGTTCGAGGGTAAAACGAATCGCGTACGTTGTTTTCGTTGGCACAGTTTGTACGATGTATTCAAAATCACCCGGATCTTGTATTGCATCAATATTTGGTAAATACTCTTTTAAATTACAGAATTTCACTGGCATACCTTCCTGCTCACACCCAACTGCCGCTGTCAGGTATGAATATTCATCCTGAAAAAGCATTTCTAAAGCAGTCTGTACCATCTGTATGTGTGTGACACGTTCCAGATCGCGTGCCATTTGATTGCCCCGACTAAAAAGCCAAAAATAGGCTATAAATCCAAGAGCAATAATTATCGTGCTTGTTCCGAACCATCTCAAAATTCGTCTTGTATCCCAGAGTACTGGAATTGCGGACTTTGCTTTGTGAAAATCTTTTTGTGCTTGACGAAAAATATCGAGCTTGAGCATTTTTATTTTTTATTTAATTGTTATTGTTGAGCTTCCCGTGAGAGCATTAAACAACTTTTTTTACTTGCTTCATTATTTACACTATACCACAATTTTGCAATCTGAAAAAGGGCCAAAAAGGCCCTTTTTCTTTGAATATCAGATGCTTGTTGTGTTAATCGTCACCCCTACAAAAACCCCTGGTTGGATTTGCATCGGCACATGCGACTACATTGTTTGCTTCACCTGGTGTACCATCGGAAGAAACTATTCTAAAATCACCTGCGACGTCGCCCCAGTCTTCTGAGGTTCCGTTTACACCGTAAGTACCATCAAAATCGCTTAGAAGAGCATTATGACCGGCATCCTCCAATGTTGACTTTACGACGTATTCTTGTCTGAGCGTAAATGGCGCCACAGAAGTGGGGTTCACAGCGTACACATATTCTTCTTGCGTCGGATTTGGTGGAACTGGCAAGGTCTTAATATATGGCGCGAGCGCTGTTTGCAATTCTGCCCACGTTGTAGGTAATGGATATACTCCGGTATTTTCATTGTAAAACAATTCGATCGCCGTTTCCATTGCGCTAATATCAGACACACGCTTTGTATCACGCGCGCGCTGCTGAGCATTGCGCAAAGATACGACAGCCAACGTCGCGAGCAAACCAATAATCGCGATCACGACGAGAAGTTCGATGAGTGTAAAACCTTTTTGATTGTTTTTCATGTGTTCACCTCCTTCCGTATGAAGATCATTTTACCTAAATGAGGTCGCGGTATGAAACCGCATTTACTTGGAGTATATCAAGCTTTTGATAAGAAAACAACATGAACATCGAGGCTACACAAGCGCCATTAAAAATATATCCGCACTGATAATACGCACCTCATCTTCCACAATATCAATATGCGAAGGTTTTACAAGGAGAAAAAGGAAGACCTCCTACAAGTTAAAATGCTCCGCTGAGATTATACAACGGCAGAAGTATCGCAACGACGAGCGTAAATACACCGAGACCGAGCAAAATAATAATGATCGGTTCCACAAGTCTCACAAGGCCTCGCACGAGCGCGTCCACTTCTTTTTCGTAAAACTCTGCCATTTTCACTAACACTTGATCGAGTTTTCCGGTTTCTTCGCCAATGCGCATCATCTGACCCACCATGGAAGGAATTTTTGACGCTTTGTTGATTTCCGTCGCTACAGATTCTCCGCCTGTCACGGCTTGAATCGTTTTACCCAAAACTTTTTGATAAAAAGCGTTATCCACGACATCAGCTGTGATTTGTAAAGCTTCTGTGAGCGGCACGCCGCTGGCAAGGAGTGTCGCAAAACTTCTCGAAAAACGCGCAAGATACACTTTGTTATAAATATTGCCGAAAATTGGTATCTGGAGCTTCACATAATCAACGACAAGCTTGCCCGCCTTCATTGAAATTGCAACGCGCACACCGAGCAGTGCAAAAAGAACAAGAAAAATCAATATCCACCAAAAACTTTGAAAAAAGTTGCTGAATCCAATAAAAATGCGCGTTGGAAGCGGCAGCGCTTGACCGGTTTCTTCCAGAATCGCCGTGAGTTTTGGAATCACGGAAATCATCATAATAATACCGACCGCGACCATACCCGCAACGACAAACACCGGATAATACATAGCACCCTTCACTTGATTCAGCACGTCGTAATCTTTTTCCTTTTGATCAGCAAGATACTGCAGCACTTCATCTAATTTTCCGGTTGTCTCTCCCGCGCGAATAATATGCACAAAAAAACCATCAAAAGCTTCCGGGTGTTTTTCCATCGCTTTCGAAAGTTTCACGCCGTTGTCAACATCCTCGGCGATTTCATTAATCACTGCACGAAATTTTTTATTCGATGTCTGAGTCGCTAAAATCTTCAACGCTCTTACAATCGGAATATTCGCTTCTATCATTACAGCGAATTGCCGACCAAAAATGACGATATCTTTTGCGGAGATTCTGTTGAAGACATGCAGTGAAGTTTCCCAAATAGTTCCTTCAATCTTTAACCGGAGAAAAATGACAATCAAACCGCGCTCAATAAGCGCTTCCTGCGCCGAAGATTCGGAAACAGCTTCCACCGTTCCATGAAAGGTTTCGCCTTCTGCATTTTTAGCTTTGTACGTAAACAACCCCATACTGACGTTTTAACGAAAGAAGGCGCGGAATGCTTCTTTATTGTGTGCGTGTTCCATCGCCCGCTCGAGCGCTATTTTATGCTGTTGCACAAGTTCCACAAGCGCAAGATCGAAGGATTGAATACTCTCTTCCTGCGAAGTCTGAATAATATGTGAGAGTTGATACAGCGATCCTTCTTTGATGAGCGTGCGAGTCATGGAATTTGGAATAAAAATTTCCATCGCAAGCTTGAGTCCGCCGTCGACTCCGGGAATGAGTTTCTGTCCGACAATTGCTTCGAGCACACTCGAAAACTTACTCATCATATACGTTTTCTTCTCCGATGACAGCATGTTAATAATTCTTTCTATCGCACTAACGGTGTGACTCGCATTCATTGTAGAATACACTAATCTTCCAGACTCAGCTACTTCGAGAATCTTTTCGAGCACCTGCTCACCCAACACATCACTCACTACAACAAGTTGCACATCTTCATCCAACACACTCTCGAGCGCTTGACTCCATGTCGACGCGTCTTTACCCACCTCACGTTGTTCGATAATGCTTTTATTGTCAGCAAAAATGTATTCGACAGGTTGCTCAATCGTAATAATACGCCAAGCCTGCTGATTGTTGATATGATTCACGAGCGATGCCACGGTTGTCGTTCGACCCGAACCAAAACTCCCTACGTAAAGTACCAGCCCTTGATGAATACCGAGCAAGCGCTGTGTTATCTGCGTTGGGATCCCAAGTTGATCGGGTGTTGGAATCATGTTATGGATAGAACGAATGGAAGCAGATATATACCCTTGCTGAAAAAAGAAATGGATGCGAAAACGTTTCTTGCTTTCAAAATCGAATGTGACTATAAGTTCTTTTTGCTCCTGTAATTTTTGTTTTTGATCTGCCGTTAGTATGGCATCGGCAATCTCTGTCACAAACTTGGGGGTTACGACTGTCTCCTTGATGGGTATCAACTGTCCATTAACACGAAGCGTCGGGGGGTTACCAACCGAGAGATGTAAATCACTTGCCCTATACTCTTCCACAGTTGCTAAAAATTTTTTGAGCGATAAAAGTGATGCAGTGTCCATATTCTTATGAAATATATTTTTGCACTTTTTTCATGACTTCGCTTGGAATAAAGTGCGTTTTAATTAAATAATCATTGGCTCCAAGCGCAAAAGCTTTATCCACTGCTTCACGTGTGCTGAGGTTGGTGAGGATTATAATCGGTGTTTTGCGAAATTTTTTATATTTTTTATCCTTACGAATTTTCGCAAGCACCTCAAAACCGTCCACTTTCGGCATGATGATATCTAAAAGTATAAGGTCAGGTTCAAATTTTTCCAAAGCTCGCAGACCTTGTGCTCCATCAGTTTTCGCGATCACGTGCAAATTTTCCATCTCAAGTTTTGACTTGTACATTTCGCGCAAAAAATCATCATCTTCGACAATGAGAATTTTTTTTCGATCAAATGCAGCAAGCATATATTTTTATTCTTTGGTTTTGGCAAGCACTTCTTCAATCGTCGTGAATCCTGCAAGAGCTTTTAAAATTCCGTCCGTACGCATAGGAATCATACCTTGACGGCTCAACTCTTCCGCAATCTTTTGTCCATCATAAATACTTCCGTCGGCAAGCATGTTTTTAAGCGTGGGTGTAACGATCACTACTTCGGCCATCGCTATGCGCCCTTTGTATCCAGTATGTTCGCAACGTGAACATTTTTTCCCTTGGTAAAACGTTAGTGGACTGTCGTGCGAAAAATTCGCTGGCAAACTTTCCGTCGGTATTTTTTCGATCTCCACCTTCACTTCTGCTTCCACCTTTGGTGAAATTTTGATTTCTGTTCGGCAGTTTGTACATATCTTTCGCACTAGCCGTTGTGCGATGACGACATTCAGTGATGACGCAATGAGAAAGGGTTCAACCTTCATATCAATAAGACGCGGGAGTGCCCCCAACGCATCGTTCGTATGGAGTGTTGAAAGTACAATATGTCCCGTAAGACTCGCGTGGACTGCGAGTTCCGCGGTTTCATTATCACGTATTTCTCCGACCATAATGACGTCCGGATCTTGTCGCAGAATAGAACGTAATCCATTGGCAAACGTGAGTCCGATTTCTGGTTTAACTTGGGATTGATTCACTCCAGCGATCGAATACTCAATAGGATCTTCGAGCGTAATAATATTGATGCCCTCATGATTGAGCATGCGAAGTAAGGTATACAACGTAGTAGATTTTCCGGAACCTGTAGGTCCTGTAACCAGAAACATGCCATTCGGTTTCTGAATATACTCCTTCATCACTTCGAGATTTCTTCCTGCGAATCCGAGTCTTTCTAACTCAAATATACTCGCCGTTGTATCCAGAATGCGAATAACAACTTTTTCCTGATCCAAAAGCGGCATAGTAGAAACACGAAAATCAATCGTGCGTCCATCGAGCAACATTCGGAAACGACCATCTTGTGGAAGGCGTGTTTCATCCAACTTAAGATTCGCAAGCACCTTAATGCGCGCCACAATCGCCGCATGAACATTTTTTGGCAAAATCAACGACGTGTTCAATTTTCCATCCACACGATACCTTACACGCGTTTCTTCTGCGACTGGCTCAATGTGGACATCGGATGCTTTCCCTTCGATCGCATGACGCAAAATAACGCTTACTATCTTTGCGACAGGCGCGGTCTTCACGACCGCTTGCGGTTCCTCTTCCTCTTTAGCGGCAATCTCCGGTGTGTACTGTGCAACATCTGCAGCTGCTGTCTGCATTACTTCCTGTACCTGCTCTTTCATATTGTAGTAGGCGCGCAGAGCCTCTTCAATCGATGTACGAGACGTAATAAAATAATTGAACTTATATTTGTATTTGCGCGCGAGAAAATCGAGCGCTCCAAGTGCCAAAAAATTCTGAGGATTTGCGAGTGCAATGCCGAGGTTATCGCCCGAACGTTGAAAAGCCACCATTCTATAATTCCTCGCGATCTCTTCGGGAATCACTTCAAGTACTGTTCGTTCGATTTGTTTCCCTTTGAGATTAATGTAGGGTACATTAAAAATTTTACTTTTAATTTTAGCGAGAATCTCCTCTTGAACAAAATTTTTTACTTCAAGCACTTCGAGTACATCGACGTTTCTTTCTACTGCTTCTGCAACAATTTGCTCCCGCTGTTGTTGAGTTAAAAGATTATTTTTAACCAGAATATCAAGTATGAGTTGTTTGTCATCTTTCTTCATGTCGTGTTGTCACAAAGATCCTTAGGGTATAAAAGGATTGGTTTTCCCTGTCACGGAGAAAGCAGTATCTTTCGGTGATTCATTGCCGCTTGTATCAACAGAAGTAACGGTATAAAAATATTCTTTGCCTGTCTTTAAATTTTTGTCGAAGTATTCGATTTGGGTGAGCTCAGAGACAATTTTCTGACCGACTTCCCCGCGCGTATCAGAACGATAGATATTAACGCCGGCAAGATCCTTATCTTTTGGCGCTTTCCAACGTATGATAATACTTGTATCATCTATATTATTTTTGAGTGTGATATCGCTTGGCGATAATGGAGCATGTGTATCAGTTGGAATACCCGCAACTTGTTCTTCGTTTAATGATTCCACAGTTGTAGTTCCTTGCGTCAATGTTGAGCGTAACGTGTAATAATATGTTTGTCCGTTTTCTAATTCCTCATCTAACCATACCGTGTCGCTCGTTGGAACTTCGGCAATTCGTTCACCAAGCGTTCCTTTTTCGATGGATCGATAGATGCGTACGGCTGTTGGAGTTGGTTGTGGATTTTTCCAGAAAATCTGCAGTGTTTTTCCATACGCCAGATCGATCACCTGAACCTCTTCCGGAGGCAAAGGCATATTTGAGTCGAGTAATTCTAGAGATTGCTGTTGCGTATATCCTAACACACCGTGAAATTTGAGATTTGCATATTGTGAATTTTCCAGAATCTTCTCTGCCTCAAAATCTTGTACGACTCTGCTCTGTGTTATGCTTTGAATTTCGGAAGCGCTGCGACTTAATGTTCGGATGTTTGTAATACTGAGAGTAATCACAGTGATTCCAATCACAATGAAAACTACGGTTATTAAGATGAGGATATTTTTTACAGATACAGGTAATTGTGAAGACATACGTTACGAAATTATTCAACGAGGTAATAGGTTGTGAGATTCAAGGCATAACTTTTTGTTCCCTCACGGTATTGGAATGCGTGAAGATCCGTAAGACGCATATTACTTTCCAGTTCACTCAAAAAATCCTTGAGCGCTGCGTAGGAATCGATACCTTCGATAGAAAAAGTAACATTCACTTGATGAATATCTGTATTTTCTATTGCAAAAGGCGACGCTTCCTCTGAGCTTTGAGACTCTCCTAATGATACTGCATCTCCTTCCTGCATCGCTTGCTCTTTTGTTTGTGCTTCAGAGACATCAATATTCACAAGACGCAATCCGTTATCTTTTGCAAGTGCTTCGAGTGCCACGAGAAGCTCTGGGACATTATTACCTACCGGCAAAACAAATCGTAAATTTTCAAGAGCTTTGTGATTGAGTGCGTTATATTTTTCCTGCAATGTTTTTAATTGTTTCAAATACTCTTGCTTTTCTTTTAATTCTCCCTGAGAAGACAAGTAATTAAAACCACCGCTTTGTTCAATAGCACGGTACTTTGGACCTAAAAGTAAAAACCAGCCGACAAGTATAAAAACAAGGATAGTAAAAATAGTAATAAAAATGTAGTACTGATTGATCATCGCTAAACTTCTTTGTGAAAACGAATTTTTCATAGAGTTATTGACTGAGGAATACCATGTTTTTGACTTGTAGTGTAATACCGAAGCTGACGACCTCTGGCTTTACTCCTGCTGTTTCGCTCGCTCCTTCTAGGCTTTCTGGTGCGCCTTCCGTACTTCCGCTCTGAACGCTTCCGCCTGTTACCGTCACTTTTTCAACAAAATCAGCAGCTTCAAATGCTCGCACCTGTTCGGCTATTGCTTGAAAACTTGGCGCAAACGCTGTGAGGTTAAAAGCGCCATTGGTACTGCCGCTGATACTTTCGTAATACACATCTTGAAGTGTTACTTTTTCCAGCTCTGTTAAAAACTTTGTCCAGTAAATATGCTTCTCGAGTAATTCAGAGGTTGCATCAATGTGTTTTTTTAATTTCAACGCTTCTTCTTGCAGATTGAGATATTGTTTTGTTTGATTATCAACATTTTGAATCTCGTCTTTCACTTGCAGTGTCTTGGTACGCAGCTGATAATCATAAAGAATCAGACCGACGTACATGAGGAGAATCACAATCACTGAGCCTGCAATGACACCCGCAAGCGAGCGACTTTTGTCTTGTGGCGCAAGTGTCGCTAAAAGATCCGAAGGCACAAGATTTACGTCAAGATTCATTCCACCTTTGTAAGGTCGCGAAATCTTTGGTGCTGTATATTCTAATTTTCCATTTTCTTTTTTCGGTTTCTTGATTTCTTCGAAACTTGGCCGATTTGGCTTCGGAGATTGTGCCTTTTTTTCGAGGCTCAACTTCTTCACTTCCGGCATGATGATTGGCGTAGGTGTTGGTGACAGCTTGGTTTGAGGTTTCTTTGTCAACAATCTCTCAAACCAACTTTTATGTTCTTTTGACTTTTGCAGTGGTTCTTTCGCTATTTGTATCTCTATCTTTCTTGGTTCAATGTCTGGTAACTTTGGCAGTGGTGCTGGCGTTTTTTCTTTTCTTTCAACTTCTTCTGGCTGTTGCAGAGGCTCAGCTGGTTTCTGCGTGATAGACTTTGTTGCGTCCTTCACCGATGGCAGCGTCCAAAGTTCTTTTTCGCTCTCAGCCGGTTTTTCGAACTTTTCTATGGTTATTTTTACGTCTTCCTCTTTTGACGGCATAAAAGAACGCAAAAAACTTCGCCATCTTTGCTTGTGCATACGTAATGGTTCTTTTTCTTTTTCCGGTTGAGTATACTGCAACTCTTGCGACACTACGGCCTTCTTTTCCTGCTCTGGCTTTCCTTCGTCCTTGTCATTTAAAAAATTAATACCCGCCATGGTTCGTTATTTAATAATTTCCCTCAAAGCAAGGCCTATTGATACTGCAAAACTTGGACCCAATTCATTAAGCACCGGCTTCAAATCAACGGGATAAATAATCTTTGCCCATGGATCGCCTATGAAAGTTCGTATCCCAAACGTTGCATTTAAATAATTCGGTAATTGTGGGAGCCACGCTGAACCTCCTGTGAGGATAATCTTTTCAAGCGGTTGAGCATATTGATCTTGATAGATATTCATCATATAACGGATCTCATTCACAATAGAGTTCATCATAAATTCTATTCTTTTCGGTATTTGTGACATTTCTTTTGCATCATCGCTCATGCTCAGACCAAAATCACGCTTGAATTGTTCAGCGCGCTTGAGATCAATATTGAGACTATTACTAATGGTTTTGGTGATCGTGCTCCCTCCGATATCTATACTTCGGTTAATGAGCGGGATGCTTCCGATCATGATACTGATATTCGTAGCTACAGCCCCCATATCAATAGTCATAATCGGAGAAGGATCGTTGCCAATGAGTGATCGTTCGAGTGCAAAAGCTTCAGTCTCAAGACTTACGAGTTCTATGCCTGCACTTTTGAAGATTTCAATATATCGTTGCACAAGACTTTTTGGTGCAGCGGTAAGCAGAATATGAATATTTTTATATTTTTCTTTCGATGTCGGAATGCGCGGAATGTTTGCGGGAATTTGTTCACTCGTTTCTTTTTCGCTTTCTCGTTCTTGCGATTCTTTTACAAGCTCTACGTGCGGAAATGTATCAAGAATTTTCCAATCTAGTACCATCTCTTCGATGGGCATCGGCACGAATTTTTTTGCCTCCCAGCGCACTGCCGCGGTAAGGTCTTTTTTGGACATCACTGGCAATTGTATCACCGAACTAAATACTGTATAACTAGGCAATGCTGCTACTGCTTTTCGTGTTGTTGTTACTGCTTTTTCTTGAATCAGCTTCAGAGCGCCTATAATCGTGTTTTTTGCCTGTTCGCTATCATTGTGTAAAATATCGGTTTCCTGCTCGGTGTAACCATAGGTTACCAATTTTGGCCTACCCTTTTCATTCTTGAGTTCTGTCATTTTGATTGCCGAACCTCCGATATCGATCCCAAGATAACTTTTGTTTGAAGAAAATAAACCCATGAAATGGCTCATTAATGTTTCATACATTATACCACGACTGCGCTCACCGCGCTATCCTCTCTATTTTTGGAAGCGCCAGAGCAAAGTCGGAAAGTCCTGGAGGAGTATTCGCAAGCAAACGACCGTCGTAGAAAATTTGTTCTGAAGGTTGTGGATTTCCTGGCGTGCCAGAAAAGCTCCTACCAAACTGATATCCTTGCGCCATTATCAAGCCTCGCACGGTCAATGATTTTTCTGACTCCGGAGCTGAGTCCGGAATAATCACCTGACCGAGTACGATAAATGCGCCTACAAGATTTTCGACTGCTGGACCAATCGTCAGATTTCCTTCAATCAGCCATGCAACTGACGCCAGATTCTGTGTGTGCAAAATCGGAATATCGCCAATACTCGTGTAAATAATATCGCCATTGAGTGTAAGGTTTCCATTCACAATAATCAAACCGCTTGCATCTTCTGATGCATTTGCACCGTTCCGTATGCTCAATCCATTCAGCGTTTGATCACCTTCCGCAACCCACACTGAACCGTTTAAAAACAAGGGGTCTTGTACAAGAAATGATTGCACAATATCACCATACACATTTTTTGTTCCATCAACGACCGTGACGATTTTTTGTTTATCGATTTTTCCTAAAACATTTGCGTATTGATTGGCGGGACTCGGGAGATTCATCTCCGAAAGACCAACATTTTCTTGCACATATTCTGGTCCTGCCTGGGCTGAAGTGAAATTCACAATATTGCCATTTGCAAGAATTAAGTATGTTGCGCCAGGTTCTGGAGGAGGATTCACGCTACCACGGATATTGCCTCCTGCAAATACATCGCCACCAACAGTTTGAATATATGCAGGAATAATGTTCACCGCGTGTTGAAAACTGATCCAACCTAAACCGACTCCCGGAAAACTGTCATTGGGATTTCCTGACCAAGCGTATCCATTCAGGAGTGCAATATCTTCTCCGCCAATATTTACCTTCTCCAAAACAACACCGTATGTTCCGCCATTGCCATCCGGTCCACTCATTTTTATCCATCCCCAATCTGTAGCTGGGAGACCCGATTCATAGATACTCTTCACACGCGCCCAGCCTGTGAGTGGATTTGCGAAATTATCTTTATCGAATCGCACACCATGCTGTGGGTCTGCTGGATATGGCCCTGGCGGATTCAAATCAATCCAGCCAATCGCGTTACGATTATTATCCTGTGTTCCCAGCCACGCGAAGCCGCTCATTTCGCCATTATTAAAATCTGCCGTTACACCGTATGAGGCTTGGGCACAATTTGCTTCATCGATTGTGCCGCCTTCTTTGAGTTTGCGACAGGAGCTACTCACCCAACCCAAGGATCCACTGAGATTGCAAAATGGCGAACCAAGATCAGCGATGCAACTTCCGATCCAACCCCATTCAAGTATATTCCCCGGATCCCCTGGACCTGCAGCAATGTTTACCGAAGTACACCAAACAATACTCCCTTCGGCACCGTTATATCGTGGTTCAGCACCGCCCCCGCCAAGTCCTCCTTGTGCTTGCGCAAGTCCGCCCAGCCGCGCAAGATTATCAGCATCCTTCATATTTTGACCGCATAAGTATATGCGTCCGCCGCCTCCACCTCCGCCGCTCACCGGATCATTCGTGATAGAGGTATTTGAACCTGCACCACCATTTGCTTGAAATTTCATTCCGGCGCCACTCCAAGTACCGAGCGCGCTCATTTTTATCGAGCCGCCAGCGCCTCCGCCACCATCTTCGTTTCCATCTCCATTACCCGGATTTCCATTCACACTGATCAGACCCGAAAGTTGCATGTCTTTTTCTACTTTGATTTCAAGACTTCCTCCACCGGTGCCACCCGTGCTGCCGCACCCCTCACCGCCGCCGCTTCCAAAATCTTGCGGATTATTTGGATCACCGTATGTTGCGCCCTGAGTAGCTCCTGTTCCGAAACCTCCTAATCCACCATAACCTCCACCACCGCCAGTTTGTTCTGCACAACCGTTATTTTCACCTTTGCCAGGACCTTCTGCTGCCGGAAATCCTGCGCCATCAAGTCGAATATGCGCATTGGCATCGAATGTAAAATTTCCAGCAACATCAAACAGTGTCCGGATTTTTTTTCCAGCGGCTGCTTGAATAAGCGAATCACCTTGTACCAGGACATCGTTTTCTATATCCCATGTAAGACCGTTTTCCAGTTGCACGATCGAATTATTCACGGTGAGACTTGCTGCTTGCAATGTTTTGGGATTGCCTGCGCCTTCGATACGAATCCATGGTGCCCCGTCAAAAATCACATTGCGAAAGGTATACGTGTCATTGAGCGCTTCAATATCCTGAAAATCGAACGTTGTAAAAATCCAGATATCATCGGGTAGGGATGTATTTTTTTTACGGAATACGACGGTGCCGTGTTCAGACGTAGGATTGCCGTATTGACCAGCTATAGCTTGAGCGTTTTTCAAACCCAGTGGAATTTCTCCGTTGCCAAATTCCATAAGAATGCGTCCACCCGCTCCGCCACCCCCTTTTTGTGTATTCGGATTTACTGCAACGCCGCCATTGCCACCATTCGCAGTTAAAGTTCCGTTCCCTGTGACCACATCTTGTGTTCGTATTCGAATGGCTCCGCCTGCTCCGCCACCCCCTGCAGATGCATTCGAGTCGCTGCCGCCGCCGGTGCCGTCTTTTCCACTAGCCAGAATAGTGCCATCGATACTCATTGCGCCGGTACTTGCGAGTGAGACCGCTCCTCCGCCGCTGCCGCCGCTGCCGCCGCAATTCGGTTGGCCTCCTCCACTGCCTACATCTTGCGGATCAAACGCCAATCCGTGTTTGAGAAAACCAGAAGGTTGCTCTGATGCGCCTCCACCGTTACCTCCATGTCCACCTCCGCCGGCGCCCTGCCTACGACAGGCAGTAGTGGGCTGCGGTGGTTCGCCAACACCAGAAAAATCAATGCGCGAACTTGCGTCCAGTGTCAACACGCCATTAGTTTGCCAGTCCATTTGTACATTACCTCCATCTACTCCCTGAATAACGCTCTCGTTCTTTATGTGAAGATCCCCACCGACTCTGAGTATCTGCATATACTTATTGACCGTGAATGTCGCCTGCGTCATATCAAACCCTCCTGAAAGAATGATCTCTCGTCCGTCAAAAGGCCCGGCTGCTTCAACGCGCAGATCCTGTGTATTTTGCGCTGTAAAATTTCGAAAAAGGTATTCGCTTTTGCCATTGCTATCGGTATCTTGCGTGGTATCTTCATATCGAAACTCGAATCCTTGCACGATCGTTATATCTTTCTCTATGGCATTAAAAAAAGCGATAGTGCCGGTTTGCCCTTGTTTGTTCGCGTTCGTGCCGCCATTTGCTTGTGCATCCAAGAGTCCTGCCGGTGCGCTCCCGTTATTGTAACGAACGATAATGCGACCACCGCCAGCGCTTCCTCCTGCAATCGCTCCGTTGCCACCGGCGCCACCGTTTGCTTTTAAAAGGCCGTCACCTGTGACGGTTGTTGCTTGCAGGATAATGCTTCCACCAGCGCCTCCACCACACGCGTACTCTCCGCTCACTCCTGGTAAACCATTGGCAGTGATCGTGCCATCAACCAATATATTGGCGCTTGCTTGTAACATGATTGCTCCACCGCCGACACCTCCGCCTTCTCCATTACTCCACGATCCACCGCCGCCACTACCTAAAGATCGTGGCGTGAGTGATGATCCGTACGCACTGCTTCCGGCGGGATTCGAATCCACAAGCAATTTTACACCGAAGCCACCGTATCCAGCGCCATTGCCTGGTTGTTTCCTGCCACCCGAAAGTCCGCGCCCTGGACCAATACTTTGCGGATAGCCTTTTCCGTCAGCATTCAACAAAGCCCCTGCCTGAATCGTTATATTTTTCGCTTTCACGAGCACGCCAAAATCATCTGTGTCATCTAAGTTTGTGTTCCACGCGTTTTGGATTTGTAGTGTGACGTTATTATTGACAATGACATGGTAAGCGGAGCAGTTAATCACACGAAAATTTCCTTCGGTTGCGTCGTTATTGGATGCATTACTGTCGGCTACGATGGTGCTATCTTTATTGATGATGATGGTATCCGAGTTTGTTTGAAAGTCGCGAATAAGATCTTGGCACTTCCTATATTCTGCAGCTTGAGCGTTTTTTGGTATCACGAAAATGAATGCGGCTACAACAATGAGCGCGCAAAACCCAACTTTTAAGAAAAGTGAAAAAAGTTGCGTAAAACGTATATCCTGTGAGATGACGTATGACATGCACGACAGTCAACTACAAATCGAAGTTGAAATTTTGATAGCCACAAGGATTTCCAGGATTATCTGATGGAACAGAATAATAGGTAAATATGATTGTGAACATTGAAAAATCCTGCAGCTGATTCGTAATCAGAATATTATTACGCCACGTATTACCATCACATCGGTTATAGCGAAGATAATCTTCCTCTCCAAGGTAGGGGTCGTATTCGCTCCATACCTCGTTTTCGTTGTTGGCTTGACGACAACCTGGACATTTCAGTACTTCTAAACCCACAGGGATGACGGTATAACCATCATGTGGAATCCCAAAATCTGAGAGTGGAATTATTGTTTGCATACCTACGTTGAGTCGTTCTATTGTGAAAACTGCAGTTCGTATCTCAGGTATTTTTGCCGAGACGAGCGCACCTTCGGCGTCGTTCGCATCATTATGAACGCTTTCGACATTGCGCACTTCGATTCCATTCCCCTTGAAATGATCGGTGGCTTCAATAAGAGCTGCAGTGAGATTGCCGTTGACGTCAACATTTCCTGTTACATCCACCGCTGGGTTGATCGGTGATGAAGTTGATACCATGAGTTGTCCATCTTGGATATTGATATTTCCGTTTTCTATAAAAATGTTACTCCCTGTGCCTTGGAGCGTAATATTACCTCCGTGAATTCGCGTTGTGTTTGGTGGCATTTCAAAAAAGACGGCATTGTTCTGAAACACGCCAGCACCTTGCGCACCAGCGAGTACGACGCGTGAAGTCGCGGTTTCAAATACTCCTGCGCCTGACGGACCCGTGAGTGTCACTTGCGAAGGCGCTGATGTTATATTTTGCAAGGCAAGTCCTGTACCTGTTGCTGTAGTACCAGCGATGATTGTTCCACTTTGAGTCGTACCGGTAAATACTGCGCCGCCGTTTGTTGTTGCTACGACTCCACCGCCGGTACCTGTGGAATTCACGCTGATCGTTGGATTGCTTCCAGTCGATGTTGCTTGCAAAGCGTTTCCTCCTGCAGCATTGAAGAGCGCTATGGGTGCGTTTCCGCTATTTTGTATGGCTTGTAGTGCTGCTGCATTTGCGTTATCTACGAGCCGAACAAAAAGACTTACAGCATCTCTTCCTGATTCAAAAATACCGATCGCGTGTTTGCCTGTGGGCGGTTGATTGATTTCTATTACTCCGCGCGCTGGGACATTATTAATATCCACGGTTTGAAATTGCAGACCGCCAGTCATGCTGTCACCCGGGATATTCACGTATCGCGCGTCATAACGCGTATCAAGACTGTTGAGATCTGGTATGCGACTTGTCACGTCTCCATTGAGATCCTCCCACAAAATAGTTGCATTCTGAATTTCTGCAGTATCAACGACGCCGATACCGAGAGTCACATTACTCGCGCCGGTAAAATCTATAGTTCCACCTTGAATGCGCAAGCCGTTTGTGGAAATCAGTCCACCGGTTGTGAGTGAGCCGAGTTTCACTTGCGCTGCTGCTGATGTATTTAACGGAGGAGTAATATTGCACGCCCCATCATCATAGGATGGCGAATCAGGGGTTTCGCATCCTGCTGGCGGCTCTTGCCATGCGGCTTGTACCTGTAAGATCCCGAAACTGAACCCGAGTATTAGGATGGCGCAACTCAGACTCCACTGAAAAGCAATTGAAAAGTATTTTTTTGCTGAGTATGTATTTTTGGAATCGCTTTGAAAATTATTTTTGTAATACATTGGTGTTGTGTTGAATCTTTTTGTAACTTATAGCAAGCTACAAAAAACTTTGACTTTTTGCAATTTTTGTTCTATAATGAAAGCGTTCCTACAATCAAAAATCTTTTTTACTGTAACATAGTTTTTATGCCTATGTCAACGAAATCAAATTCCAACAAACAACACTCATCAATCCTTTCGATGCCTCTTGAATACCGTGCATTGATTGCAAGTGTTTTTACCGTATACTTTATGTTCCTCGCCGGGATTGTTGCATACACATGGGGGTACCTTCACGGTCAAAGCGCCCTACAGGCACGTACCGCAACATCGAATACCCTGAGACAAACATCCAATCTTTTACAAACTCCAACAACAGACGTACGTACAGGTATTATTACGAAAATTTCTGACGATACTTTTGAAATTCGACTTTCTGGCACTGAACAAAAGCTCACGGTTCTCACAAACGCAAACACTCAGTACCTCTTGTGGCCATCGTTGCAGGCTACGATTGACGAAGCCTCTGGAAAACCGGCAGTGCGGACGACACTCACGCGGAACGACTTGACTGTCGGCAACACGGTCCAGATTTCTCTTGATTCCGAATCTTCTACGGGCACGAACATCGCACAACTCATTTATCAAATTCCTTAATCAATCTTAAATAATTTTTTATGGCGATATTTCTCTGGATCATTCTCGGTGTCGTTATTCTTATTATCTTGTGGCTCATTGTCACCTATAATGGTTTAATTCGCAGTAAAAATCAAACCGATGAAGCGTGGTCTGATATCGACGTGCAACTCAAACGTCGGTACGACCTGATTCCAAATCTTATAGAAACAGTAAAGGGTTTTACGAAACAAGAATCTTCAGTCTTGCAAAACGTGACCGAAGCGCGGACGAAAGCGATGAACGCGGGCAGTCCGAAAGCAAAAGGCGAAGCGGAAAATATGCTCACGAGTACTCTCAAGACACTCTTCGCGGTTTCAGAAAATTATCCTGAACTCAAGTCCAATGAAAATTTTGGCAAACTTCAAGACGAACTGTCTGATACCGAAAACAAAATTCAGGCTTCACGCAGATTCTATAATGCCAATGTGCGCGATTACAATACGAAACTCGAAGTGTTTCCGACGAATATGATTGCAAAATCGCTTGGGTTTTCGCAACGAGAATTTTTTGAAATTGAAGCAGAAGAAGAACGCAAGAATGTGAGTGTGAAATTTTAAATCTCATGACTACCTATCAACACATTGCTGCGAATAAACGACGCACAATATTTCTGATGAGTGTGTTTGTTCTTTTTATTCTTGCTGTTGGTTTCGTTTTTAGCGAGCTCCTGCAATATGGCCCGAGTGCCTTTGTGTTTGCTGGAGTGATTGCAACCGGCATGTCACTTGTGAGTTATTACTCTGGCGATCGCATCGCACTTTGGACTTCTGGAGCGCAACCCATCGATCCGAAAGAACATCCATACGTGCACCGCATCGTTGAAAATTTATGTATTACTGCGGGGGTGCCGGTACCGAAAGTCTATATTATTCACGACTCTGCGATGAATGCGTTTGCGACGGGCCGTGATCCTCAACATGCTTCCATTGCCTTTACGACGGGTATTATCGAACATCTCGAAAATGAGGAGTTGGAAGGCGTTGCTGCCCACGAACTTTCACATATCAAAAATTACGACACTCGACTCATGATGATTGTAATCATTTGTGTAGGGCTTGTCGGATTACTCGCTGATTTTTTCTTGCGTTGGAGTTTCTTTGGCGGACACAGTCGTCGTGAGGATCGTTCGGTACCGCAACTCGGTGCAATTTTAGCAATCGTCGGACTTGTCCTAGCGATCCTCTCCCCATTTATTGCGAAACTTATTCAACTTGCTATCTCGCGGCGTCGTGAATTTCTTGCGGATGCTTCCGGGGTCTTACTAACTCGTTATCCTGAAGCTCTGGCGAAAGCGCTAGAAAAAATTGGTGCACAGGATCAACCTATTCGGCGCGTCAATAGTGCTACAGCGCATCTTTATATCGCGAATCCTTTTGGTTCGATGCGATCTTTCACTCATTTATTCTCAACACATCCGCCTATAAAACTTCGCATTCAAGCCCTGCGCGGTATGGCCTCTTAAACAACACTATGCAAAACACAAATAAACAAAAACTTCCAACGATTGCCGACATTCTGCATGATTCCTGGAACTATCTCATGCGTTTTTACAAGAAATTCTGTTTGATACTTGTTGCGAATATATTTGTTTCTTCCATACTCATTCTGCTGTTTGTTGGACTCGTTCAATCAAGTAGCAGGACAGACGCGACATCGAGTTTTTTTCTGAATTTCGGTGCGTTTTTTGGAGTAGCATTATTCATAGCATTCTTCATCCTCCTCATTCAAATGCTGATGAATATCATGTTTATTGAATTTTTAGGACACACAGGTCAGGGAGAACTCACTCTTTCGCAAGCGTTTTACAAAGCTCTTACGAAACTTTGGTCACTTATTTTGCTTTCGCTCCTCGCACTTTTTATTACTATACTCGCTTCACTTGCCGGTAATCTCATTACAGCGCTTCTTGGCACTGGGATTGCTGTAATTCAGTTAAATTGGATTGATGTAGGATTCAGTGTCGTCGATTTTATTGTAGGCACGATCACACTCTTTTTCATTGGCATATGGCTCATGTTTGCTCCTTATGTGCTTATTCTGGAACAAACCAGCGTCATTGATGCCATACGAGAAAGCTACACTCTTATTCAAGGACGTTTTGGAGCTGTCATTCTCCGCGTCATACTTCCGTATATTGTATTTTTCGGCATCGGTGCAACAATTGCTTTCGTCCCCTATATCGGACCGCTGATTGATATTTTTCTAGGGCCGCTTATTGCCGTCATTTATATTTTTGTTCTCTACAAAAGTTTAAAAAACACAAAATAAAAAACTAAAATTCATTTTTATGGACAGCGAAATACTCCAAAAGTTTACTACGCATCTCAAAAACAGCCTTGCCGCGAGTGTCAATTTTGCTATTGAACTTGGGAGTAAGTCTGTCCATCTTGAATTCCTCTTGTTTGGTCTTGTGCAACAACGCGGGAGTATTGGCGGCGAACTACTTTCTAAAGCTGGCCTACGTATTGAACCGCTGAAGAAATTTATATCTGAAAAGTATGTTCGCACAGAATCAGAATCTCTGAGTGACGGAATGTTTCTGCCAGAATTCTCCGAAGTTTCTCGCAAAGCGATTGAAAAAGCGGCGCTTCTTGCTTCCAAATATCAGCATCAATATATTGGCACCGAACATCTTCTGTACGGCATCGTTGAAATTGTCAAAGGAGAATCGCACAATATCTTGGAAACTTTTGGTCTCGATACACAGCTCTTAGAACAAAATCTTCTGACTATTTTGAAGAGTACTTCGAAATTCACTGATCTCACTGAAGCGTTTCAGAATGAAGGACCTATGGAGACCGTGTTGCCGGAAGCCGCTCATGAAGTTAAAGCCCAGCAAAATTCGGCACTGGATTTTTTCTGCACGCATCTAACGGATACAAAATTACAGAGAGAAATTGATCCTGTGATCGGTCGCGAAGAAGAAATTGATCGTCTGATACATATTCTTTCGCGCCGCACGAAAAACAATCCTATTCTTATCGGCGAGCCTGGTGTTGGAAAAACTGCGATTATTGAAGGTCTTGCGAAGCGCGTACTTGAAGGTGCGGTTCCAGATATTCTGCTCGATAAAAAAATTTACAGCCTTGATTTAGGACTTGTGATTGCTGGAACTATTTATCGCGGAGAATTTGAAGGACGCTTTAAACAAATTATCGACGAAATTCACAGTAACCCGAATATTATTTTGTTTATTGATGAAATCCATACAATTTGCGGAACAGGCGGCACCGGCAACGGAACACTGGACGCTGCAAATATTTTGAAACCTGCTTTATCGAAAGGCCACATTCGATGTATCGGTGCAACAACGCTTGCTGAATATCATAAGTACATTGAATCCGACGCAGCACTTGAACGCCGTTTCCAATCTATTCTTGTAGAAGAACAACCGGAGCACGAGGTTGTGGAAGTATTGAAAGGACTCCGCAGGAATTATGAACAATTTCATCGGGTGCGTATTACCGACGAAGCAATTGTTGCGGCCGTCAAATTAAGCGTGCGATATATTCAAGATAAATTTCTACCGGACAAGGCAATCGATTTGATTGATGAAGCCGCGTCGAAATTTCGTATTCGCCGTCGGACGGATATTTTGAGCCGGACGATTCTGAATTTGGAACGCGAACTTATGCAGATTGCTGGCAATAAAAATACTGCGGTGCTTGAAGAAAAATTTAATGATGCGTTGAGCTTGAAAAACCGCGAATTCGCTCTGCGTAAAAAACTTGGCAATTACAAGACGCTTCGATCGCGTACGAGACAGCCGGTATACGGCACGCTGCGCGCACGAGACATTGCGCAGGTTATTTCGCGTATTACAAAGGTCCCAGTACAAGACCTCATTGCGAGTGATAAACGCGGACTTCTGCATCTGGAACAAAAACTCTCCGAGTACGTCGTCGGCCAAGAAGAAGCCGCAAAGATTGTATCGAGCGTCGTGCGGCGTTCCCGCGCAGGACTTATTAATCCCGATAAACCGATCGCATCCTTCATCTTTATGGGTCCGTCGGGTGTTGGAAAAACAGAACTTGCAAAAGTGCTTGCACGCACGGTGTTTCACGATCCCAATGCACTGATTCGTATCGACATGTCCGAATTCGGTGAAAGTTTTAATATTTCCAAACTCATAGGCGCACCGGCTGGGTATGTCGGTTATAAAGAGGGCGCGAAACTTACTGATCAAGTCAAGCGTAAACCCTACGCCGTAGTGCTCTTTGATGAAATTGAAAAAGCGCATCCCGATGTTTTTAATCTGCTCCTTCAAATTCTAGATGAAGGGCACCTCACGGACGCGACTGGCCGTAAAGTGAACTTCAAGAATACGATTATTATCATGACGTCGAATATCGGACTCGATAAATTTAACACAGAAGCATCGATTGGATTTCGCGTGGATGAACCAAAACATAAATCTGATATTGTCGAGCGTTTTGCAACGGTGAAAGAAGAAGTCGTAAGTGAATTGAAGAAAATTTTTCGACAAGAATTTATTAATCGCGTTGATCAGATTGTTGTATTCAAACCGTTGACTTTGGATAATATTGAAGAGATTGTTCATCTGCAACTCCAAAAAGTTATGGAGCATCTTGCAGAAAAAGAAATTACGCTTTCCGTGAATCATTCTGTCTTAAAATTTATTGCCGAGCAAAGTTTTAAACCGGAGCAAGGTGCGCGCGCGGTGCAGCGTATGATTCAGGATCTCATCGAAAGTCCGCTCGCGGAAATGCTTCTGGAAGATCGCTTTTCCACCGGTGATATAATTAAAATAAAACTGAAAAATCAACAACTCGTATTTACGAAGTAAGGTTCTTATTTGAAAAATTTATTTGACAAAATCTAAAAAATACTGCAGGGTAAGTTGTGTTTATGTTGGAATCAATTCTCGACACACGTATAGGACGTGTGTTTGAGAAACGATCTTTGATTTTGGAGATCAAGAGAAAGGAGAAACGTCATGAAACCAGAGGTTGTGATCATGACCCTGCTGAGCTGTTTTGTTGCGTTCGCTGCGCCAACATGTAATGTCATTGATGTGGATGGGGACGGAATCGTTAATTGGCAGGATAACTGCCCCGACGTTCACAACCCAGGCCAGGAAGATCTCGACCGCGACGGTCTCGGCGATGTCTGTGATGAAGATGGCTTCTGTGCAGATCCAGCAATACTCTGCGTTCCACAGGAGTATTCCACGATTCAGGCTGCTGTGGATGCGGCTGGAGATCACACTACCGTTTTCGTCACGGCCCAGGCGGAAGTCTACGTGGAGTGTGTCAGGGTCTTCGGCAAAAATAACCTGACGATTACCGGCGATCCCGACAACATTCCAGCGATTATTGACCCGCCAGCGGAAAACTGTCCCACGTTTCTCGTCGAACACACTGGCGAAGTCACTCTACAATACCTGTGGATTCACAACACCTGGGGTAGGGCTGCGGTGGCGCTGAACGATATGTTCGGGGGCCGCATGTGGGGAGTTTCGACTTTCGGTTGGGGGGATCATTCGAGTGGAGTACTCATGGAAGGTTCCATCGAATTTTTCTTCCTCATCGACAGTCATATCGAAGGTACCGAAGGTGTAGTCGTGAGCGACGACGTCAATCTTTCGGTATTTCACTCGAATATTTCCGGTGGAAACGTGGGTCTGCTTGCTGTTCATGACGCTACTGTGCGCTTGTCTGGTTCTGTCGTAGAAGAAGGTGGCGTCCGTCTTTATGAGGATGCGACGCTCGATGTCTACAACACTGAAATTGGATACTCAGATGTCGGCGTCGGACTCTGGACTCGTGGGGAAGTTCGATTCGACTTCGTGACACTCCAGGGAAACTGGACCGCACTGCTTTGCGAAGGATGCACGGCAAACATCAGCAATTCGATTCTTTACGGAGTCAATAAACCCGTCGACGGTTCATCACTCCCAACGTGGACAGAGAAAAACATCGTCTATGGACATGAGTGCGGCCAGGTTTGTGAATCCGAAAACGTTCTGTGGGCAGACCCACAATTCGTCTCAGGACACGTTCCGGCACGCACTTCTCCAGCGATCGATGTCCAGCCCTTCGGGCCCACGGAAGATGTCCGTGGCGTCCACCGCCCCGCCGATGGCAACGGTGACGGTATCGCCCTTTACGACCTCGGGGCGTTTGAGGTCCCTGACGAAGAATAATACCTCTCGTTTTGTCCTCATCTTTCGTTCATCTTCTCCCGCATCTTTCCTCGCTATTTTCTCTTTCCTTCTCACTTCCCAAACTTCTCTTGCTTTTTCTTCTTGCTCGTTTTTTGCCTACCTTTCTTTTTCAAGAGCGCTCATGAGTTTCTTCCACCGAAGTCATTCTGAGCGCTCTTTCTTTTTTATTTCGAACCGAACTCGCGAGTTTTTTTTCCTTACCTTGCATACGCTGGCTGGCCTTGACAAAATTTACAAAATAATATAAGATAGCGTGTCCTTTTGAGGACATAAATTTCATTCTCGACACACACATAGGGTGGATGTTGAGAAGCGTTCTTTGAATTTTAAGGAGGATGTGCGATGAACGCGAAAAACTTGATGTTTGTGGTGTTTTTATTCTGTTTTGCTTCTTTCGCAGCGCCAACATGTTATATCGTCGACCTCGACGGCGATGGTATCGAAAATTGGCAAGATAACTGCCCCTACAACCCGAACGTCGACCAGGCGGATATTGACGGGGATGGCATTGGAGATGTCTGTGACGATTGCCCTCATGATGCCAACATTGGCGATGAGGATGAAGACCTCATCGACGATACGTGTGACAACTGTCCCGCAACTTTTAATCCTGATCAACGAGATACGGACACGGACCGTTTTGGTGATGCTTGTGATGAGGATGATGACGACGATAGTATTCCGGATGCGGAAGACAATTGTCCGTTGTATCGGAATGAAGAGCAAGCAGACGGAGATACCGATGGCGTGGGTGATCCGTGTGATAATTGTTCAGAGGTCCCCAATCCAGATCAAGCTGATGATGATCATGATGGTTTTGGGGATGTCTGCGATTCGTGCCCGGATGTACCCAATTGGAATTGGGATACTGATAATGATGGCATCGATGATGCTTGTGACCCGTGTAATGATGTAGATGGAGATGAGGTGTGCGATGAGCAAGATAATTGTCGATATCACAATCCGGATCAAGCGGACTGCGACGGTAATGGACTCGGCGATCTCTGTGAATACGACGGCGACGGAGACAGGATTCCGTTCGACTGCGACAATTGTCCCGAGGTTCCGAATCCCGATCAGACGGATACGGATGGCGATGGTACCGGTGATGCGTGCGAGATGCTAGAAAATTGTCATCAAGAGACAACACTGTGCGTACCGCAGGAATTTTCGTCAATCCAAAGTGCTGTAGACGCGGCACCTGAGTCCGGAACAATATTCATTACTGATACCGGAATGCCTTACAACGGATGTATCCACATTTCTAACAAGCAAATGCTCACGTTGCAAGGCGACCCAGAAGCTATCCCGTCTATCTCAAACGGCGGCGAGGCGTGCAGCACTTTTGAGATTATCAATTCGACAGGGATCAATTTTGAAACTCTGCGAGTTGACAATCGCGCTGACAACGCGGCATTCGCCTTTCGAGATGCGACTGGGATGCTCTGGAACATTCACATCGCAGAAGCTGCGCCAGGAATTATAGCTTACGGCACGTCAAACATCTTCGTCAATGAAAGCCGAATCAATGGCGAGCTTGGTGTTTTTGCCACTGATATGGCACGGATGTATATCGTCCTGTCCGAAATCACCGGCAGTTATGCAAGTGTGCTTGCGAATGCCGATGCCACGGTTCGGATCGTATCTTCCATGCTTAACGGTGGAGTTACGGTATTGGATCAGGTCGAACTCATCCTCTCCAATGTCGACGTTTATACAAATTTAGCGTATGGCGTTGAAGTCGGTGAGGGACCGTACGTGCATATGAGTTTCGTAACAATTGAATCAACAGTGACTGCCCTGCGCGCAGAGCACCGAATTTTCATCGAGACCTCGATTCTCCTCAGCTCCTCATCTCCTGTCACTGGCGTTACTCCTGATTTTTCCAATCTGACAATCTTGTGGGGGAGCGAATGTGGGGCAGCCTGCGATTCACCGTATGTTATTTGGGCTGATCCGCAGTTTGTCATTGGTCACATTCCAGAGAATACCTCCTCTGCCGTGGACGCAGCGACGTATGGACCCGACGAGGATGTCCGTGGCGTCCATCGTCCTGCCGATGGCAACGGTGACGGTATCGCCCTTTACGACCTCGGGGCGTTTGAGGTCCCTGACGAAGAATAATACCTCTCGTTTTGTCCTCATCTTTCGTTCATCTTCTCCCGCATCTTTCCTCGCTATTTTCTCTTTCCTTCTCACTTCTCAAACTTCTCTTGCTTTTTCTCCTCGCTCGTTTTTTGCCTACCTTTCTTTTTCAAGAGCGCTCATGAGTTTCTTCCACCGAAGTCATTCTGAGCGCTCTTTCTTTTTTGCCCTGAACCGAGTACGGGTTTGATGAAAATTCCTTGCTTTATGCACACACCTTGAACGAATTTACGTTTGGTATTCATGTACTGCACATTCTTCAAGTGAACAGACGCATCCGCATTGAAAATCATTTTATATTTTGATACTATTTCTTTATGACCATACATGAATTCATGCAAACAAGACCTTATCTGATTTGGTACACGAAAGATTTCCAACATCTTTCTGAAGGGGCCGTTGTGGAAAGTGTTTTGAATTACGGAGATTTTGATGACATAAAAAAAATGATTGCTATTTTGGGCAGAGAAAAAGTAGCGCGAATTTTCAGAAAACAAATTAAACAAAAACGGATGAATTATAACCCTAAAATTGTAAACTATTTTACTTTGTATTTTAAAAAACATGCATAAAGAGGTCCTCACAAAAGCACAACACAGTCTTTTACCCCTCGTGAAGTTATTTGCCTCGGACTTCGTTTTAGTTGGTGGCACTGCTATTGCACTCCAAATAGGCCATCGACAATCCATTGATTTTTATTTTTGCCAGTATGATACTTTGGCAAATTTTAAGATACGAAAAAATTGTGCGGCACAACAAAATCAATCGAGTAATACGAGACGAAAAAGGAGAATACACGGTGATCGTGAGTAATGTCAGATTTACCTTCTTTCAGTATCCGTTTCAAATAGCAGCGCCAAAACAATTTCAAGACATTATTCGACTTCCTGATTTGCTCACATTAGGCGCAATGAAGGCGTATGCATTAGGTCGACGAGCCAAGTGGAAAGATTATGTGGACCTCTACTTTATTATCAAAAACTATCATACGATTCATGAAATTATAAAAAGAGCTGTACAAATTTTTCGTTCGGAGTTTAATGAAAAAACTTTCGTGTTCAGCTCGCCTATTTTGAAGATATAGATTATTCCGAAAAGATTATTTATTGCAAAGGTTTCCGAGTTTCTGGTGGAGATATACAAAAAAAACTTATCCAATTCAGTGTCAGTTAGATTGTTTCAAGTATCCAAACAATAAACAGGAAATTGTTTTCCTGTTTATTTTCAGGTAAGATACCTATGGCGTCCGCAAGACGTTCATTTTTATTTTTACCAAATATTCTATGTCACTTTTTTCATTTCTTACTCGCATGTTGTTTCCTCTCCGTTGCATCCACTGCGGCCGCTTTGATATTTATTTGTGCCGTACTTGTGAACCCTTTCTTTTTACTCCCGGAAATATCGCTCAACCTCGTCCACTGATTCGTAAGCTTTTTTGGGTGGGATCGTATAAAAATCCCTTTCTTCAACAACTCATTCATGATGGGAAATATTCTGGTATTCCATCAGCTTTTACATCAGCGTGTCGAATATTATTCTCTGTCATCCGGCGCGCGAATTATGATTTCATAATCCCTATTCCATTACACCGGCGCAGATTGCGCGAGCGCGGCTTTAATCAAGCGGAAATTATTGCGCGTTTTCTTTCGCAAGATCTTCATATCCCGTTCGCTCATGATTATCTGATCCGTACACGATACACTCGTCAGCAAGTGAAACTTTCGTATGAGCAAAGACAACAGAATGTCGCAGACGCTTTTCTCCTCGTTCAACCCCTTCCTGCTGCGGTGCGCTCCATCCTACTTGTGGATGATGTTTGGACGACTGGCGCAACGATGCATGCCGCAGCACAAGCACTGCGCCAAAATAAAAAATTCGCTCTTACTGCTGCGGTGATTGCTAAAGATTGAAGATGGAAGCAGAAAGCCATAAGTTGGTTTCCCCCCGTCCGACTCACACTCCCCTTACGATGCAGGTTCGTCATTTTAGCAGCGGTCTCGCGTGTTCATAACTTTAATTGCCTTGAGAGCGAATCATACAGAGATTCTTCTGTCTTTTCCGCATCTTCGCGAAGATATTGCAAAAGGATATTTCGGATATAGAGCGGATTTTGATTTTCGAGCGGAATTGAAACTTCTGGCTTCCAACCGTTCTCAAAATTCAAATATAATCTTTTGACAGCCGGCGGATTGTAAATGATCCAAAAATTTTTGAGATTCTTATAATGTAAAAATTTTTGATCTACTGCAAGACCATCTTCCATGATGCGACACGCTATCGGCAACGGTTCCCGCTTATGTTGGAAAAAGATGATAATAATGAAAATGAGAATACTCACGGCGAAAAGATAATTGTCTGTAGCAAGTGCATAGATAAAAAATGCCGCTGCAATGACTGCGCCGGTAATATACCAACCGAGACTTCTCTCGTGCTGAGAGAATTCTGGGAACTGCCACTCTGCATAGACTGTTCCATGCTCTTGATCTTGCTTGCTTCCTTTGGGTTGGATTGTTTGATTTTGTTTTGTCTTTGGCATAGAGGTAAGTTGCAATAGAGGTATTATACCACAAGTGCGAAATGACTTATTTTAGAGTAACAGAAATTCGCTCAAAATTCCATTGTTTTTTCATTTTGACACTCTGGTTCAAAAAATGGTACAGTAAACAATACTTTTCGCTTGCCGTAGTGTTTTTTGCTGGTGAAAAAATATAAAATTGTTTGTGAATACGGAGAGGTACCCAAGCGGCTCAAGGGGAGAGTTTGCTAAACTCTTAGGTCGGGTATTTGCCCGGCGCGAGGGTTCGAATCCCTCCCTCTCCGCCAAGTTTCAGAATTCGGATTTTGTCCGCGCGGAGGAGGGGTCTGGGGAGGAATCCGCGCGGGCTTCTTTTCGGATTTTTGCGCGCAGACAAATTTCCATAAATCTATTTTTTATATTATGATGACTTTATTAAATAATTTGCAAATTATATATGAACAAATTTGAATCTCCACAAAATAGTGCAGAGGAACCGAGAGAAATTCAGAAGCTTAATTTCTACAAAGACACTGCGCGTAAAACATTGAGCGGTGAACTCACTTATGGCGATACTGTGTATGAAGATTTGAAAAAATCTTTGACGGAAGCCGAAGAAGCTGGTCTTGATATTTCCTCATCGAAAGCTGAAATAGAGGAAATTATTGGCAAAATTCCTCGTGCTGAAATAAGTAATGTTTTGAAAAAGACGGAAGAATTCGTTGAGAGCGGAGATGTAGCTTCTGCTAAATCATGGCATGCAGATTTGGAGAAAAGAATTGGCTACTGGGAAAGCAAGGAGGTATTTGAAAATGAGGAAATTCTGGCATTCCAAAAAAGATGTAACGAGATTGGATCAAAACTCTATTCATAAAAAGTTTACTGAATTTTTAATATTTTATGCAAAATTTACAAATATCACAGGAATTGAAATATAAAAATGAGAAGTTGAGATTTCAACTCTGGAAAAATTCAGAAAAAATTAAATTTTACGAGTTTCTTAAATGGTCTCTTGAAAATTTGAAAATCAAAAAAATAAAGGATAGTTTATATGGGAATTGAAAATCAAAAACCAAACGATAGCGAGATAATAAAACCGACTTCGGAAGGACAAACTATTGAATCAGAGTCTCAAATTGTTGGAGTGGAAAAAGAAAGCCAAGCACTTGAATTATCTCTTGAGCAAAGCGAGAAACGCCTTGAAGGTTTAGAGCAACAATTTGATACACCTACTAATATTAAAAATCAAGCCGAATCCTCTTTAGACCCAAGAATCGTTGCTTACTTTAGGGAACAATTAGGATCAGAGGAAACTCTAAACAGATTACGGCATCTTGGCCCAGAATGGATACCAAAAATTCAAGACGCAATTTTGTCTGGAAAATTAGAAACTGTTGCATACTATATGAGCTTAGCCGATCCTGAAAATAATCCAGAAGCAAATGTAACTTACGCTGGTAAACGAACAGATTATAAAACTGATAAAGAATGGTTAGCCGCTGTTGATGTGGAAGATAGAGAAAGAATGTCTCATATCTTATCTTATGGTGCTAAACAAATGAATGTTGTAGAAGATATAAAAAGACGATACGACCCCGAAAAAAAATATGGAGCACACTACGCAGGTCCAAAATTTGATGAGCTTTTAGATAAACTTGGAATGAATAAAAAAGAAAGTACTGACCCTCAAGAAAAAGCTATCCAAGAAAAATTGCAATCAATACCCGACAAATTTAGAAAATTAAAATCAGCATTGTCTAGTATGAATCCTGATACTAGAAAAATAATCGTTGACGATAATAGTTTACTAAACGCGACAGAACAAGATTTTGAAAGGTGGCAAGGTTATCTTTAGGAGAGATTTTATTAATGTTGCGCAAAAATCCGAAAAGAAGCCCGCGCGGATTCCTCCCCAGACCCCTCCTCCGCGCGGACAAAATCCAAAAACAAATTAGTCTCGGTTTTGCGAAAATCCATATCCCCAGAAAATAGTTTTCGCAAAACCGAGACCGCATTGAAGCCCCGCCACACTGCTCGAATATCTTTACGGGCAGAACCCCAAAAAGAAAAAATCCACCCCCGCGAAAATCAACAGAGCAAGGAACATTTTTTCTTTTTGGGGTTGCCGAGTGAAGCGAGGCGGTGGCGGGGCTTTCGTGGAGCGTACGATTCAATTTAGAGTCACCACGCGCTCCGCGCGTGCGATTAACTTTCATCAGGATTGCTTTCAAAAAAAGTTCGGATTTTGTACAATAGACACCGCAGATTGATACTTCCTCGTTTGAAAGGGTTGCTCCGCGCGGCCACGAGGCGGGCCGCGCTCCGCAAAATGGCTCGCCGCTGGGCGGGGTGTGCCGCGCGGAGCGCGGCACTATTCTCCCTCGTTTGCTTTTTTGCTAAAATAAATTCGGACAAAGGATATAATTTCACCGCCAATTTTCGTTATGGCGAAGTTAGCCAAAACACTTGGTGTTTCAATAGAAGATTTAAAAAAATAGAAAATATGAATAGATCGCTATTAAGCAAACAAGTTAATAGAGAAATGATTGATGAATTAAAAAATGACACTCAAGCCCTTTTGTCTTTCTTGCAAAATCAAAATGACGGAACAATAGTTTATGTTTTAGAAAAATTAGGTCGTTTAGAAAATGGTTACAGCAGAGAACCGTTATTGAATTTGTTAAACAATCAAAATGAAAATATCAGGGCGTTATCAGTTAAAAATTTAGCAAAGATGTCTGATGTTTCTTTGCTTTCTGTCTTTGTAAAATATGCCAGCAAAGATGAAAGCACAGAAGTTAGACGAGAGGCCGTATCTGCAATAGGTCGTTTAAGAAACGAGAAAGCAATGCCGACTTTAATAAAATTTTTAACTGATAGTGATCCTAAAGTAGTAATGCAAGCCATGAGAGGATTGCTTGTTTTCGCTAATAGACCAGATATAAAACAGGAATTAAAAAAATTGCTTAATCACCCAAACGAATTGATAAAAGAAGTGATAAATAAAGAAGTCAATGGTCTTAGTTATAAATCAAATAGTTCGCAAAAACACGATGAATTTCCATCTTTTTTACGCAATACAGTAGTACAAGGCGATGTTCAAGAAGCATTAAAATCTGTTCCGGATGAGTCAATACATTTAACCTTTACTTCGCCGCCATATTATAATGCGAGAGATTATTCTATTTACCAAAGCTATGGCGAATATCTTAATTTTTTGGAAAATGTATTTAAGGAAGTTCATCGCGTTACTAAAGAGGGTAGATTTTTTGTGCTTAACACTTCGCCAATTATTATACCGAGAATAAGTCGGGCTCACGCTAGCAAAAGGTATCCAATACCTTACGATGTTCACCCGTTGTTAGTAAAAATGGGTTGGGAGTTTATTGACGATATTGTCTGGGTTAAACCAGAGGCAAGCGTAAAAAATAGGAATGCAGGATTTTTACAACACAGAAAACCGCTCGGTTATAAACCAAATGCAGTTTCAGAAATGTTAATGGTTTATAGAAAGAAAACAGATAAATTGATTGATTGGAATATACACCAATATAATTGGGATAAAGTTAAAAGAAGCAAGGTTTTGGACAAATACGAAACAACAAACATTTGGAGAATTGATCCCACTTTTGACAGAATACATAGTGCTGTTTTCCCGATTGAGCTTTGTAATAGGGTAGTTAAATTTTATTCATTTGTTGGGGATTTAGTTTTTGATCCTTTCGCCGGTAGCGGTACGCTTGGCCGAGCGGCGATAAATTTAGA
>Ga0156112_110_pt1 | contig 99992 bp, 92 predicted proteins | sample RifCSPlowO2_02_FD_107765 | JGI IMG/M metagenome (GOLD analysis project Ga0156112, IMG submission 107765) | Candidatus Kerfeldbacteria bacterium RIFCSPLOWO2_02_FULL_42_19
AGAATATATGCATTACTACAATTATCAACGCTTACACCTGGGATTGGGGTGCAAGACTCCGATGGAAATGTTGCAAAGGTGTTGACTGTTGTTCGGTCAGGGCTGTGGAAAAGTCTCATGATGACGCTGGTTTGTGCACGGGAGAACGGTTATGGGAGACACCCTATCGGGCTGTACCCTGAACAGTGGCACAGTTCAGCCCGCTTTTTTCTTGTGGAATTGTCCGATTGCCGGCGGTAACCACCAGGCAGAAGACGCGGTGATTCTGGCGTTCGAACTCAAGCGATTCAAAGAGCAAATCGCGTCGGAAGAGAAAGAACTGATAGATATTGCCGCGGAACTCGAATGGGACGTTTACCTGCAACTCAAACAAGGATACGACTCCGGTGAGATTGCCAAGGATCTGAAAAAGACCACCAACCATATAGCACAAATCATCTTCCGACTTCGGAGGAAAGCACCTCCAGAACGGTTTCCTTGCCTTCAATGCTTCCTTGAGCGTCGGAAGTAAAGTAAGGGGATTCTCCCCTGGGTAAGTTCGTGACATCGATTGTGCTACTCTTGTCTTAGAAAGCCACAGAGCCATGAGAAGAATGTGGCTCTGTGGTTCAGCGAAAAATTTTCAAAGAATCCCATTCTACCCGCAAGCTGTCGAGGCTTGCCAGGTTTCAGGTAATTTCAATTTACGAAATCCCCACGACTGCTCTTCACTTAACATCTCAATATCTGATGAAGCTAAGAGAAAAATAGCATCATATTCTACAACGATAACATGAGAGTCTTCAGCTAATATGTTCCGAATTGACGTAAGCTCTGAGAAATTACTTGCTGGCACCTCGATGCCATAAAAAGCAATCATAGGAACATGAGCAACGATTCTACCACCAACTGAAGCGCTCACTATCTCCATATCTTCCCAAGTGGTATCCTCCGTTGCAAGGACATTCAGCCGGTTGACGATGAGTTGGTTACCATTGTCATCTGTTGTGATAATACCATCTTGTTCGTAATTTACTGGCTCATAGAGCAGCCCATCCTCTGTAGTAATTGGCGGTGAACTACGTGGACACTGAGGACCAAGCAATAAAACAAAAAGAGTGAGAGCAAAACTTGCGTAGTATATGAAAATACTATCAGGCCAGAACCGTGAGGTCATAGGTTTACCCTCCTATAATAACGCTAAAACCAAACGCAGACTGAGACTTTTATATTGTTAAAACAGGAAAAACAATCTATACTCAAAACAGAGCAATAAGTCTTGCACAGCACCCTATGATTCGATGGAACTATAAATTTCAAGGTAAAACGTATATCGCACTCCCACTTCTCGCTGTTGAATATATACTCTTCGTTCTCATTATTTTTTCTATCATCGCATGGATTACAGCAGAATTCAACTGGCCAATACAGGCCCCAATCCAATGGGGTACGAGCGTCAAAAATGAAAACCAGAGAGTGCTCTTTAACATTGTTGCGTTTGACCTCCCAAATACATTCGCTGGTGTAGTCTCTATCTATACGCTTTTACTTCTCAGAAAACGAAAAAAGAGCCATAATTTTTTAGCATTAGCAAAACGAGAAGTAGGCTTCCTATTACTGCCAATCTGGTATTTCCCCATCCTTATTTTCTGGGGCTATCTACTTTCCTGGACAGTAGCCCCAAACGAAGCGAGAGCTGCCTTATCACTTGACTTCGGATGGGCTTCGTCATGTTGTCAACCAGATGCAAATTACATAATTTTAATGCAATTCTTTCATCGTGTTTCATTAGCATCTTTAGTGATGATTTTCACTCCTTGGTTCTCTTATTTCGATTACTGGCGCAGGAAGACAGAAGATTCTCTGAAGAACTCACAATCACGCTCATCGTAATTCTCTACTTCAGCTTCTTGAGTCGTTCCTCAATTTCTTTTTCTGTCGGCAGTTTCGTCCTATACTCCGCCACAAAAATCTTTTCTTCAAGTCCACCGAGGGCGTAATGCACCTCTTCTTTGTTGCGTTCCTCGCAGATGATAAGGCCGATGGGATCGCGTTCCCACTCGAATTTCTCGTGCTCTCGAAGATACGTGAGATACTTGTTCATCTGTCCGACATGCTCGTCTTTGAATTTTTCCTTTTTCAGATCGACCGCAATAAGACACTGGAGTTCGCGGTGATAGAAGAGAAGATCAATCCAGTGATACTGACCAGCAATGAGGATTTTCACCTGCTCACCCATGAAGCAAAAATTACGACCGAGTTCTAACAGAGTCTTTCGGATGTTGTTCACGAGGGCAGTCTCCAGGTCTTTCTCTGTATAACCCGCTTCGAGCTGAGGAAAATCCCAATGATACTCATCTTTGAAAATCTCTTCTGGTGCAGGTAATTGTTTGAAGACTCAGGTCTATTTTTCCTCGTTTTCTTGCCTTGTCGTATTCCTTCTGCTTCATCCGTTTCTCAAGTTCACGTGATGACCATCGGTTTCTTACAACCTGCACCTCATAAAATTTCCGCTCCTCGGGATTTTCAAGCCGTATGAGCGCAAAAAAATGCGACCAGCTTAATTGTCCAAGCACTGCTTGGACAATTGGGTAAGTCCTATGAAACTGGACAATGGCGAACATCGTAGTTCTCGAAAAATTTAGGTCTCGGGCCAATTGATCAATAAGCCGCTTCCCATAATCTGCGCGGTCTTTGTGCTTCAACTCCTCTCTAACCACTCTTTCTCCTATTTGCCAATACGTCTGCACACGGATGTTATCAACGGCTTGATACGCTCGACCGAGACCCTTATCAATAATGGATCGAATATCAGCGAGTAGCTGATCGTAACCTTCGAGTTTATCGGGTTTTTGAAGTGATTTTTTCTTTGGCATAGAGAAAATCCAAATTGTGCAAGCACTGCGTGCACAATGAACCACCGTGCAGCAAGCTGCGCGGAATGATCAAATTCAATGAGGTGAAATTCTGCGGACAGTGATCGCATTTTTCGTCTGTTGTAAATTGTCCAGGCACTGCCTGAACAATCGGATAAACTGTAAAGGGGCTGACGCCGAATACGCTTTCATTTTGCAACAGAAATGGTATCCGTCGGTAATTCCGTGAAATAAACCCCGCCTACTGAAAGAGCAAAATCAGTGCTTGAGGATACCCCACTTGCGTTTCGAAAAAAATTTCCATCGTTTTTCCATGGAATATCCAATCAATACAATAATCCCTAAGGAACCAACGAAGAAACTCACAAAAAGCAAAGGTCTTACGGAAGACATGTCACGAGGGAAAAACATTGACCATGACTGAGAACTTCTTTGTAAACCTGCCATATCTTGAGATGCTGTTGTGTACACTGACGTTGGTTGCGTTGCACCTATGACTTGAGTCTCAGACTCCTCGGAAACAAGATCAGATTGATAACGAGGCCATAATTGATAGATATCTTTTTGCTGCGTCAAAATCCCAGTAATAGTGATAGGATCGTCCTGTTGAAAACGAGACATATCAATCTGCGTTTTTTGTTTGATCGCAACAATCCACTGATCATCGATGAGTAGTTGATAACGACTCCGCTCAGAAAGAATTCCTTGCAGTTGTATCAACAAACCTTCCTCTGATTCCGTAAAGATAGAAACATTTTTGGCGAGAAGAGGCCTCGGCAGACTATCTACAACCAACACGCTCTCCGGATTTGAAATATTCACCTTCTTCTCACTATGCGCTTCTGAAAGTTCGCCTATAACACGCACCGTGAAACCTTCGACAATTTCTGGCCAGACTCCTTGCGAAAACGCAACCTGAATCCCAGCGGTTTCATCTGCCACATAGAAAAAATCCGAATGAAATACACCCGGCGGGGCAGTCACGATGCCCATAAACTCTACCTTGGAACCCAAAGGAAGTTCTTTTATTTCCGCAATAGAAGGTTGCGACTGTTCAGTATCATTCATTTGCGTAGGTGAAATTTTCTCCGAAACATCGATCAAAGAGGGTGTCTCACCAGAGAGAGCTTGATCTGCTCCCGGAATATCCTGCTGTACAATATCTTGAGGAAAAACATTGTCTTGCCCAGGTGTTGGTTGTGTATTCCATTGCCACTGCCCAATAGAAGTGCGAGCCCAGGAGACCCCCTCTGTTACATCAGTTGGAAAAGTTATAATATCCACAACTTCACCCAAAGGATTCGTTAGCGAAACAGCATCACCGGTATTATTCAAAGCAATCGAAACTTCCGGCTGTTTCACAACAAAATAACTACGTGCGGCGATCGTCGTATCTTCGGGAAAAACATACGTCCGCGCTGTATCCCCTATCTGCCAACCAAAAAGACTTATGGAACGATCCTCTTGATTCCAAAGCTCTATCCATTCAAAAGGAAAATCAGTCCCAACAGGATTCGGAAAAATTTCATTCATGAATACACGAGCTTGCACATCAACCGGCTGAATTTTCGAATCATCCTCTGGCGCTGGCGTTTCATCTTCTGAATCATCATCTGTTGGCACTTCGTCAGAAGGTTCGGTTTCGTCCTTATCTTCTGGCGTCCCCTCATCCGTATCCTTATCATCATTCGGATTCGGCACGACACTGTCGTTATTTTTCTCTTTTTCATCAGAATCGTCTTTGGAGGTATCGGTATCATTTTGATCATCATCTTGTGTCTCATCAAAAACATTCACTTGTCCAGGTGTGACGTGTGAAGTCCACTGCCATTCCCCTTCCGAATCCAAACTAAAACTTTCCCCCTCAACGACACTGCCGTTATAACGCATGCTGTCAACAACTTCCCCGTTGGGATCAACAAATGTCACTTGATCACCTCCGCTATTATTCAACACAATTCCTGATGTCGCACGATACAAGACAACATAGCCCCGACTCGAAACTAACGATACATTTCCAGAAGGAATCACGAAAGTTTTTCCACTCGCATCAATAATTTTCCAATCTTTCAAATCAATCCCCTGACTTGAATAATTGTAGAGCTCTATAAACTCATTCGCAGTATCATCACCAATGGGATTTGGTAAAATTTCAGAAATCTGCAAAGAGTGATTATAAACAACAGGAATCGGATGAATGCTCGGCTGTGATGGCGATGGCTCCGTCGGAGGATTTGGAGGTTGCTGAGGCGTAGTGGGTTGTGACTTCGGAACAGAAGGGGGCACTTCATCACAAGCTGAAGCAACACGCGAAGGAACAATAAGCAGGAAAACAAAGAGAAGGAGAAAACAAATACGTACATAAAACATACAATGAAAATAAAAATAAAAACGCCCTCTTTTCAGAGGACGCACATCTCTTACTTACAACGTATCATCCAAAATCACTCATGTCAACAGTCGTTTTATCCACAGACGGCGCGACGGCTCACGGTTGCATAAGCCCCTTAGGAGTAGCGACATGCGAACCGCCGCTGACCTCATCAGTGCCAACTTCAAGTTCATAACTCAGATCATAAAACTGCGCCGGGAGACTTCCAATAGGAGTATAAATATAATCACGTCCGCCGGGAGTAGAATTTTGAGGCAGTGTCTGTAAAAAACGCGGCACTAATCCATCCAGTATATCGGGGTACGATCCATCCGCTTCAAAATGCGCCCGCAATGCAGCCTGAAGACTTTTAATGTCGACAACACGCTGCTCATCACGAGTACGCGCTTGTGGATCATTCGTCGTTGGTGCGGTATTCACATTCAATTTATCATTCACCTCACCGTCCTCGTTCGTGTTATCTTGCGGGACATTAGTTACAGGTGCGTCATTCACATTGAGCTCAGTCGCATTGACGTTTTGATTCGACGTCAATTCTGCGAGATCATCATAAGTAAGTTCAGGATATTGAGGGTCATCGTTATCCGGATTGCGATTCGAAATCTCACTATTACTCTCCTGCGCTGAAGCTGAAGGCGTGTTACTATTCGAAGCAGTATTTCCTGAAGATTGCTTGCTGCGATTCAGAACGCATCCCGCAGAAAATAAAAGCGCGAAAAAAAACAAAGTGAATATAAAAAATTTCATATATTTGCTGCAAAGCCATTTTCCCGTATTATACTCTACGTACCTCAAACATGCTACTATAACGAAGATGCAAAAACCTGCGCTGCACGCCGAGGTGGCGAAATTGGTAGACGCGCCAGGCTTAGGACCTGGTGGGGAAACCCATGGAGGTTCGAGTCCTCTCCTCGGCACCAGTAAGGAAATAGCAAGGGGTTTTGGTTCGCCTCGCTTCGCTCGGCGACTAATTGGTATTCAATTTCGGGGGTAAAAACGAATTCACGATTTCGCATTTTGGGGGAAGAAAATTTTTTAATCCTTAATCCAAATGCAATATGAAATACATACTTTACACTCGCAAATCTACCGAAGAAGATGACCGACAGGTTTTAAGTATTGAAGCGCAACTCGTAGAGTTGCAAGAGTATGCCGCCAAAGAAAAACTTGAAATTGTCGCCTCGCTTTGCGAGGCCAAAACCGCCAAAGAGCCCGGAAAAACAATCGGCTCGAACCATGTTTTAGGAGAAAGAAGAAAAGAAAAATTTTTAATCATATGAACCAAAAAGGATTTGTAAATATCATCATACTTATCGTTGTGATCGTTGCTATTGCCGGAATAGGCGGTTATGTCGCTTTGAATCGGCAATCTCCATCGCCGGGGCCCGCTCCAACACCTACGCCAACACCAAATCCAATTCAGAACCCAAGTCCTACTCCAACCCCTACACCGACGCCAAAACCAAAGACGGAACCGACCACTTCTTTTACTCTTCCTCCGATCACCAGTAAAGATTCAATATGTATTTTGCCTTATGGCAACGAAACAAATATTACCGACCCGAATCATCCTTTGGTAGTAGAGTCTAAACAAGTGGTGCTCGGTTTTGGTATAAGCGAGGACTACTTCAATAAACATTTTAAATTTCTGTGCGCGGTTGCCGACCAACCTTCTCATCGCCAAGTCAGGTGGCAGTATACGATTGGAGAGTTTACAACGATTATTTACGACGAGATCGGGTTTTCTGGTAGTACCAACATTCACGGTATCAACAATGATTTGTATGGGTTGACAGAAATTCAGAAGGTTATTTCTAAAACCGAAGCGGGACAGTTTATGCAATCGTGCATAGGAGATTTTAAAGAAGCTCGCGTAGGATTTGTATTTCCAAATGGATTTGATCGCAGAACGAGCCACGCTAAACCTTACTTGACAGCTAGTTCTGTTAAAGAAGAACGAGGGCTGGATATCAGTTGGGACGTAGGTAATGTTAATCTCCAAACCGGAGAATGTATTAAAGGTAGTGGTGGTGTAATTCATGCTCCTTTGTAATACTTTTTATTGCCGCCAAAGAAAAATTGGAAATTGTTAAATCTCGCGGCAAAGCCGCTCCGAATTCACGGGGGGCTCCTCGCCGCCGCAGGCGGCGAAATGCGTTCGAACTAATTCAAGAATACAGCACCAAAACTAACTTTGTCGGAATTGGCTGCTCCGCGCCCCGCCTTTGGCGGGACTGCGCCTCAACAAAATTTTCTTCTCCAATTTTTAGATTTCGCGCGCCCCCCAAAAAAAATTTAAATAAGGAAGAATAAAATTTTGTTTCGGCGTTCTACCCTATCGGGCAGACGGAGACGGTCTGGCGCTCGCGGGCAAAAAGTTTCCATCCCCCTTCAACCCCTTTCCACTTTTTGCTCGCTCGCTTGATCTGGCGGAAAAAGTTTTTCGCAGACTCTTGACAACAATTTACAATCGGTTATTATCATAGCGGATTAAGGTAAAATAATTTTACCCTATATAGCACCTTGACATAGCCCAAAACCAACAAAAGAAAGGAGGGCCAGTTATGACGGCTAAACTCAGTGCACCCGTAGATGTGCAAATCGAATTGACGCAGGCTTGCAACTGGCGATGCCGCCACTGTTACAACTACTGGCGTTCGGCTGGGACAACGACCAAGTCTGGTCGACATCTTTCGTGCGACGATCTTTTTCGCATTGTGCAGGAACTGACTACCAACCGAGTTCCGTCGATCACAATTACGGGCGGTGAGCCGTTTTCACGACGCGGAGAAGTTTTTACGTTACTGGAAACAGCCAAGAAGGCGGGTATCCACGCGTCAATCAACACAAACCTCAGTCTTGTGAGAAAAGAAGACATCGAGAAGCTCGCTGATGAACACGGCGGCGTATCGATTCTCTTCTCGCTTTTGTCAGCAGACGCGGCAGAGCATGAACGTCTCGCTGGCGCCCCGAACGGCTCCTACGTCCGAGTAATCGAGACAGCGGCCTTGGCCATCCAGCACGGGATTCCGGTGAGTCTCAATATGGTTCTCATGCGAGAGAACCTCCACGCAATGGAGGTTACGGCACGCCTTGCTAAGAATCTCGGTGTGCGCACGTTCTGTGCGACAAAAGCGCTCCCTAATGCTCACGCACCTGACGGCGCATTTCTCCTGTCAGCAGAGCAGGTGCATTGGTCTCTCGCTGAGCTCATGCGGATTGAGAAACTACTCGAGATTCCCGTCGACATCTTGGGTTGTTACCCCAGATGTCTCCTTGTAGACACTCCTGCGTACCAACGTTTCTCACACCGCACCTGTGTGGCTGGCTATACAACGGTTACGATCGGTGCCGATGGGAACGTGAGACCATGTTCTCACATGGAAACAAGCTACGGGAACATCCTCCACAAACCGCTCGCCGATATCTGGCAGAAAATGGGTGGTTGGCGCGAGGGTGAGTTTATCCCCGAGGAGTGTCATGGTTGTCCAGTTGTGGCTGCCTGCAGAGGGGGCTGTCGCGTCAACACGCTCACGCCAGGTTTAAAGAACATGGATTGCTATGCTGACACGCGGCGTTTGGTCGGTTTACCACAGGAACGTTTGGCTTCACGCTTGCCCGAGGAGATAGGCAACATCCCGACCAAGGTTATAGTGTGTCCGCAAGTAAGGTTTCGAGACGAGCCATTCGGGGCGTTGGCTTACAGAATCGACCCCCTTGCCATCGTCCTGATAAACCACAGCGCTACGGCTTTCCTCAGAACTGTAGCGGAAAAGAGAGAGAAGTTTGACCTTTCCTCCTTCCTTGAACGATCTGGCGCAATGACCGAAAGTGAGCGCAGGAGCGTAGAGCGTCTGTACCAAAAGTTGATTCGGAAAGGTTTCCTAATGACACCAACAAATCAGCAAGAAAGGAGGTGATAGTGATGGAAGCAGACATCCGTAACGACACAGTCGCGGAGAACGAACAGCCCGAAGTGTTCGCCGAAGTATCGCTGTTCGGCGCAAAGATGGCTGGCAGCGACGAAAGCGGCGACTGCAGCTGCTTCAGTTGCGACGGGAACCCGTGTAACAAGTGAGCCATTAGACGCGCGTTTCCCGCAACATCAAGGGGGAAGTTAACCACACTCCCCCCTTTTTTATTTTACAAACTGTTTTTTGAAGTCGGTTATGAACTGTTCGAATTTCTCGTCGAAGTATAATGGGATGCTTTTAATAGAAATGTGCATTGAGTGACGGTAGCTTATCGCGGCAATAAATTTTTTCCATCCATACCGCCTTACAGAGAACATAACTAGCAACCCAGTAATATTATAACCATTATGTTCTGCGGCAACTCTCCAAGATACACGCTTGAAGGGCACGCCTTCTCGTGTAATCTTTTCCCAATCCGTAGTTGATATTGAGGGCTTAAAAATTTGGGCCGCAACATATACCGATACCCCCTCTTTTAACCAGTCCGGTAAATTGGGGTTTAATGTGTTGGTATAAAGGTGTGTTATTTCATGCAGAAGTATTTGGCTCATTACCTTCCTCCCTGTTAATTTCTCGTTGGTACTAAGTACATAAATGTGAGAGGTGCTCTTTGGAGGCACGTAAGCAACAAGCCAGTCTGGCACTTTCTTTTTGTGAATCGCCTTTAAAAAGGATGCTCTATTTCGAAAGACGTGCACTACAACAAAAAAGGGAGAAACAGAAAACAATCTAGTTAACTTCTGGATATTCGAATGAGTATTTCTGATATAAAAATTCTTTTGCGGTATCACCGATTCAAATATAAATTTGATTTTTGTACCTCGTCTTCTCATAGTTCTTAATTTTACTGGCGATGTATAACATTATTTATACCAAAGATACCAAAGATACCAAAGATTATCATTATTGTAAACAGCATGGTCAAGAGTCGTCAAAAACTTTTTCCGCCAGATCAAGCGAGCGAGCAAAAAGTGGAAAGGGGTTGAAGGGGGAGGGAAACTTTTTGCCCGCGAGCGCCAGACCGTCTCCGTCTGCCCGATAGGGTAGAATGCCGAAACAAAATTTTATTCTTCCTTATTTAAATTTTTTTTGGGGGGGCGCGAAATCCGGAAATTGGAGAAGAAAATTTGTTGAGGCGCAGTCCCGCCAAAGGCGGGGCGCGGAGGCGTTGCGTTATTGGCGTTTTTCAAAAATTTTTATAAAATGAGTTTAAGAAATGTCGCTGATTTTCCCGTTCAAAAAAGGTTCGCGCAAAGTGTATAATTACAGCACCAAATAAAAAATGCTACAATATCCATAGCTTATTCTTACTCCTTAATATATCTTTATGCGATTCTTTAAATGGGCTCTTTTGTATAGCCTTCTCGTATGGATGATACCCTTTGTCATTGCTTTTCTTATTTTTCCTTTACGCAATTCTGATCGCGATTTTTTTGAATCCATCATGCCTGTGGCGGTCGTTCTCGCAACGGTTATATTTTCTGGCCTGTATTTTAAGAAGGTACATCATGAGTACTTAAAAGAAGGATTGCTCCTCGGCGTCATTTTTCTCCTTGTTAATCTCGTGTTCGATCTCGCTATGTTCAGTCAAGGACCATGGGCTATGCCTCTCGGAAAGTATATCAAAGATATCGGATTTACCTATCTGATGATCCCGATCATCACGGTTGGCTTTGGCGCTGCCCTGCAAAAGAAGCAAAAATAAATCTTCGTGTACAAGTGTTTGATTTTCCACCCACTTCTATTATAATGCTCATGCAGTAACAGAAAGTATCTGTTCTGTGGTGTGTCAGTAGCACGCCAATTTTATGGTTTGCGCCAAGAGTCTAAAAAACTCTAGCGCCAGCTTAGGAGACTGAAAAGCATGCTCTTTACAAAATCTCGTGCAGAACTCAAGGCAACGTTCTTGGGTTACGAAATGGGCAAATGGCTGTGGGGAGGTCATTTCGATCCCAGGGTCCCTGTGTACATTCCTCTTGCTTCTTTTCTTCAGAGGGAGCGCGATGCCAAAGAACCCTGCCACATATGGCGGGGAGAGCTTGTAGTACGCCTCGCAAATGCGCTGACAGAAAAGGTTGTAGAGCCACCTGCTTCCACTCCTCTTGATCTTCTGAGGCAACTCTCTCCGCTGGGAGTGCCGCTGAAGGATCTTCACTCTGATAGTCACGGAGATTGGACGCGCAATCTCATCGACTGTTTGGAGACTTTCTGCCGTCCTTCGGTAGAGATGAGGATGGTGGAATTTGAACCGGGCACGATACTCGTTCTCCTCAAAGAGAGGGAAAACGAACGCGTCTGGGTTGTGAAAAATGGATCGGGACAAACCCTGGTCCACAGCCACGCAGATTTTTCATGGTACGCAGCACTACAAGTGCTGGTGTACCTGTGGGATCATCATGGTCCAGGATGGGAGCAAGCACGCAGCATGCTGTGTGATGTACTCGAGAAAGTGGCAGATAACTACCGCGCGCAGCAGACTGAGGCGTTTGATTCCGCCGTGGCGGTGTCCGTCGATGGTACACGGATTGTGTGTGCTGATGAAGTGCTTATCGTAAGTCTCGGACAATGCTGGCATTTTTCCCATTCCATCTTCTCTAATGCCAAAATCGTGCTTGATCCGAGCTATGAGAAGACTGAAGGACAGCAGTTCACTCCGCAATTGATCGAAACGTTAGCCGGTGATTGCAAACTGAATCCTCAGTACCTCAAACGTCTGTATAAGGAAGGTGGCCACCGAGAACGGCGCATCTTCATCACCGGTCTGCAACATTGCCCACCGGATGCACTGAAGGCGGCGGGGATCTCTGAGAGCGCAAGATAAAACTGTCGGCAGTTGACCGAGGATCTTTCCAACAACAAAGGGCGCGGTGCTATACACACTATACACGGCGCCCTTACAATTTCTATCCATTAAAATGTAGGAACTCATCTTTTCATCTCACTTCAGAAAGAAACCACGAAAAAGTTCGATGGATACCTTCCTCTAAACTCACGCGAGGCTTCCATCCAAGATCGCTTTGAATACGAGTACAATCCAATGCACTACGCAATTGATCTCCTAAGATACCGGCGGTGTGTTTTGGTGTGATCGAAACTCCCGCGACACGAGAAAGATACTGAATAATTTCAAGTAACGATGTCTCTTTTCCTGTGCCGACATTATAACAACCGGTATATTGACTATCATACGCCAACAGGAACGCATCAATAGCATCACTCACAAACATATAATCTCGAGTCTGATGACCGGCACCATAAATCACAGGTTGTTCATCCTTGATAATCTTCTGACTAAAAATAGCAACCACACCCGATTCCCCGCCGGGATCCTGACGCGGGCCATAGACGTTCGCGAATCGCAATGAAAGAGTCTGTAAACCATGTGTCTGCCTAAAAAAATCCAGATAGTGCTCCGCCGTCAATTTTGAGAGAGCATACGGCGAAATTGGTTGTGGCGGATACGATTCTGGTGTCGGAATAATCTTTGCATCGCCATACATCACTCCGCCAGTAGACGCAAAGATACATTTTCGTACTCCGTATTGTACGCACATCTGCAAGATGTTCAGACTCCCCAAAATGTTTATATCCGCATCGATGTGAGGGTTGTCAACTGAAAATCGAACATTCTTTTGACCCGCAAGATGGAACACTGTATCAATATCATGTGCTTGAAAAATCTCCTCGATATCGTTCCAACGAATATCTTTCTGAAAAAGTAATGCTTGTTTGTGAATATGCGTCCGCTTCCCAGTCGAAAGATCATCGAGAATGAGTACTCGATAATGACGCGCAATACACGCATCAACTAAATAAGACCCTATAAAACCAGCGCCGCCAGTAATAAGTACCGTTTGCATAATAAGGAATAGAGATAGTACTTGTGCTCAAACCGCAGGCTCAATCACGGTAAAAGTTTGAAGCAGCGCATCAATCAATTTTTGCTGGAGCGCATACGTCTCGGGTGAAGAAGCGCGTGCGGTGATCGCATACACATCTTTTCCACTATCGACATACGTTGTGGTGCTATATCCATACTCATATTCCGGATCACGTGGATCGTTCTCAACTTGCTGTACTGCTGGTTTACCTTGAATCACCAACGGCTGCACATTGGAAACCTCACTGAATTTTGATTTTTCAGCAATAATGTCCTCAAAAGTTTGATCATTCTTGGGAGTAAGTTCAATTACGAAAGTAAGGAGATCACTCGTGATATTACTAAACTCAGATCGCGGAAGACGGCTAAGATACTCAATATCCGTCGATCGCTCCTCGAGATCAGTATAAAAATCAGATCCTGTCCAAGCGTCCCATCCTTGAGGATACTGCAGAGTGTAATCCATCTGTTTACTCTTGAACGTCTGCCAATTTTCTGAATTCTGTTCCTGAGCAACGGTCTGAGTAAGCTTTGTGAAATCCGCAGTATTAGTCGCTGTTTGATTTGTTTGAATTTGATTCGTAGCAGGAATCTCATTCGTATTCGACAAATTTACAACATTTGCATTCTTACGAATACATCCAGTGAAAAAAAGACTGAGGCCGAAAAATGCAATGGAAAAAACCCATTGTCGTGCATGTTTATTTTGATACATAAAAAGAAATAAATGTTAATTGTGAAGCATGAATGAATTGTAACAAAAAGCTGAAAGAAAACCAACAGAATACGCGGAATTCAAACACAGAACTTTATGAAGCAAAAGTAGATCGCACCAAATCAAGAAGTAACAATTTCCGAAAATGTTCGATTGCGTTATACTGTACGTAGAAAAACAAAAAAATCTTCACCATCAAACTATGCACGCGAGTACGAAAAAAGGGATGATCATTATCGGAGCAGCATTTTTAGGCATCATCGCTGCTGTTTTTATTTTCTTTCTTTCTACAGACGCTGTTACTGGCACCGTACGAGACCTCAGCGGCCAAACGATCGCAGGCGCAAAAATTAAAGGTGGTTTACGAGAAGCAACAACCGATGCACAGGGACGCTTCGAAACTTGGGTGACCGAAGGTACAGAAGAACTTACGGCAGAATACAACAGTGAGATAACAACTATCGCCTTAGAAAGAGATCCGGACAAACAAAAAATCGCGAAAGAAACTACGGCGCCAAAGATTACGGATGTTTTTGAAAGTGAGGACGAGGCATTCCAAGGATTAAATCCGGAAGAAGTCGACCTCATCCGTGAAGAAATCAACAATGGATATATTCCAGAACCGCAAAATGCAACTCCACAGGATTCAGAAGCAATGAATATTACAATCCCCTCACTTCCCGACGACATCAAACTTCCACCACCCGTAGATCCGAACGCCTTTATCATCAATGAAAATGGACTGGAAGTTGTGCCGGGAGAAATCCTCGTAGGTTGGAAACAAGGCACCACAGAAGAGGAACGCAAGGAGCAAGTGCAAAACGTCGGTGCAGCAATGCGTTTTGATGATCCACAGGGACTGACGAGCATCCTCTATATTGAGGATCAGCAGCAAGTGAAAACGGTAGTGCAGAAACTCGAAAAATCTGAACTTGTCCTAGGCGCTATGGAAAATTTTAAACTCGAAACTGACGCTGCGCCGAACGACCCCGATTGGAAAGACAAAAATAAAAACTGGTGGCTGCGAAAGCTCAATGCAGAACCTCTCTGGGCAGGAACAACAGGTCGGAGCAATGTTATTGTCGCGGTCATTGATGTCGGATTTCAATTAAGTCATCCCGATCTCGCAAGCGCATTCACAAAAGCAAATCTCAACTATACCACAGGCCTAATAACAGACACACCGAGGCACGGCACGCACGTTTCTGGTATCATTGCGGCGCGAAAAGACAACGGGCAAGGGCTTGCAGGCATCGCGCCAAGAGTGCGCGTACTACCAATACGATTGTATGATTTCGCACGACTCCCGGCAGTCTATACAACACTTGCCCAATACCCACAAATTCGCATCGCGACAATGTCTATGGGTTGGAACTGGAGGAAAAAAAATAAGAATCGTGTTACTAACGGGAAAGCCGTACTCACAAACGCGCAGATGCAAGCATACACCGATACATATGATCGAATCATCCGAAAATCGTTCCTGCAATATTATCGCGCCGGAGGCGTGATGTGTAAATCAGCTGGAAACGATTTTGGCCTTGATGCTCGTCTCAATCTCCTGAACTACGCAGAAGTAATTACGGTCGGTGCGAGTGAATCCACTGGGACACTAACGAATTTTTCAAACATCGGACCGAAAGTCGACATCATCGCTCCCGGAAGAAATATTTGGGCACCGCTCCCGCCCAGCACATACGGCTATCTCTCTGGAACATCTATGGCAACACCAACCGTATGCGGAACGGTTGCAAGTATACGCTCAGTGCGTCCTAATTTCGGCGCACTCCTCATTAAACGTATCTTAACGTATTCTGGCTCTCACGAATCAGTGAAATCCGCATCTGGATATCCGCATCTTGATTCGTGGCGTGCAGTTTTGCGGGCAACGAATCATTTTGGCGCGAAAGGAGATCTTATTGATGAAGGGTTTACACCGCTCAAAAATGCGCAAATCACAACGCGTCCAACGCAGTGGAACGTGCTCAGTAACAATGAAGGTGAATTTGTACTCCCCTTTCTTAAACGACAAACATATACGCTCAACATCCAAAAAGACAAGTTGAAAAGCAAACATACGCTTACATCCCCGCCTGTGAAAGGCGATGAAGTCGTGGATCTTTTGCTCATGGTAGAAGGTGAAGACGAAGAAACAAATGAAAACACAAACACCGACGCGAATGAAAATACGAGTAGCAGTGAAAATGTAAATACGGATGCAGGAAACACGAATGGCAGCGATAGCCAAGGGAGCGACGGCGCTGAATCAACTGAAGAAAATCAGACGTTACCTAACGGCATTGTCGTATCTCCTGAAGGCTGCGCCGTGTCTGGATTTACTCTTCCACCAGCAGAAGGAGACTGCGCGCCAGGATTTTACTTTTCACGAGAAACCATTGCGTGCGAACAAATAACATGTCCGGAAGGCGTTGGACGAACCTACACATTAGAATGCAAGTGTCCGGAAGGGACTTCAGCTGTTCATGCCTGCGGATCAGGATATGTTGTCGCGTGCGTTCCATCAAAACCATAATATATGCCAACAAAAAAAATAACAACTGACGAAAAAACAACGTCACAAGAAAGTGACGAACAAAAAATCAACACACAAGAAAATAAACAAAAGATCCGCTGGTGGAAGACGATCATCATGAGCGTCGTTGTTTTTCTTATCTTCACAGGTCTCACCTTTCTCAGTCTTAAAATATTTTCAGATGAAGGCGAATTTTCGTTTTTAGAAAAATGGGAGTTATTTCAAAAAACAAGTGAAGCACAGCAAATTCAAATCGACGACGAGGTGTCAAATATCAACGTAAATAAAGAAGAACTTGAAGAGGAAGCACGTGAACTTGAAAATGACTCAACTGAAAAAAACACAAACACGAACGCGGGTACCGATACAACGCTCAACACAAATACAAACCAAAACATAAACAGCGCCAAGAAACAAAAAACATCCAACAAAACATTTACGAGCCAAGTCATACCCATCTCATTCAAATATCCCGCAAACTGGTCTCTTTGGGAAGGAAGTAGTCCATTATCAAATTTTGTACAGATGGGAGATTACGTACCACAAGATTCCGACGCATTTGCGGATCGTGTTCCTGGACACAAACTGGAACTCACGATGCAAACGAAGCCGCTAGAACTTACGCTCACGGCATGGATCGCCCAGATGGATGAGCTTGTTGCGATAACACCGAATCTTACCGACACAGAAGTCAATGGCTTTCCAGCAAAAATCGATACGCAAGAATATGCTATTTCGGTGGCTCAATCAGTCTACATACCCTTAGGTGATGAAACGGATCGGGTTATTATTATATCGCTCTACGGCCCAGAAACTAATCCTGCAGAAACCACGCTACTAATCGAAAGCTTTCTTGAAACAATCAAAATTGGTAAAGTGCAATAAATCTCTCAGTTCAACCTTCATTACCGCGCAACCGAGCCTTGCGTGCGGCAAGTTCAGTGAGATACACTTTGCGGATGCGTACACTCTTTGGCGTCACTTCTACAAGCTCATCATCACCGATATATTCTAACGCGTCTTCTAAACCCATCTGTCGTGGGGTTCGAAAATGTTCATCACTCCCCTCGCCCTTTGAGCGCATGTTGGTCAATCGTTTCGTCTTACAAACATTCACTCGCAAATCTCCCGGTCGCGAATGTTGCCCTACAACTCGTCCTTCGTATATGGAAACTCCCGGACCAACAAACAACACACCTCGATCCTGGACATTGAGCAAGCCATACATATTCGTTACACCGCTCTCAAACGCAACAAGCGATCCCTGATCGCGTTCACGCCAATTGCCTGGATCAACACGAAAATCTTCAAAGATAGTATTGATGATCCCAAGACCACGCGTATCAGTAAGAAATACCGTGCGATACCCAAATAGCCCACGGGTTGGAATCAGAAATTCTAAAAACACAGTAGCATGCTCGGCGTGTGCATCCATAACTTCCGTACGCATATCTGTCATTTCACCACGTCTCACACCGAGTTTTTGAATGACAATACCCGAATAAGCCTCTGACACTTCGACGAAAACTCGCTCATACGGGGTCAACGTCTTTCCATGCGATTGCTTCGTGATCACCTGCGGCCTCGAAACCTGAAATTCATAACCTTCCCGACGCAACCTTTCAATCAATATCGCCAAATGCAGTTCACCCCGACCGGCAATATTCCAACGCCCGTCGGGAATCGTTTCAACACGCAAAGCCATATCGGTTTCAAGTTCCCTAAAAAGTCGCTCCTGAATCTGCCGCGAAGTCGCAAACTGTCCTTCCTTGCCGGCAAAAGGAGAATCATTCACGCTGATCGTCATTTTCACGGTCGGTTCTTCGATATCCAAAAGCGGCAACGCTTCCGGATGATCCACAGACGCGATCGTTTCTCCAATATTCACGTCTGCAATGCCAGCGACTGCAGCAATATCACCAGCCGGAACCTCAGTAACTTCAACGCGATTGAGGCCAGCAAAATGCATCACCGAAAGCAAACGACACTTTTTCATGACACCCGTACGGTTGATATGCATCACATCATTCCCGGCACGCAGTACACCGTTATACACAGGCCCAGTCGCAATACGACCCTTAAAACTATCATAGCCGATATTCGTCACAAGCATCTGCATTGGTTTCTCCGAATCACCTGCGGAGGCCGGTATATATTTTACGATGGCTTCAAAGAGCGGAGTAACGTCCTGCATTGTAGAGAGGTCTGACGTAAGACCCGCCTTACCGAGTTTCCCAGCAGCATAAATCACAGGAAAATCAGCAGTAGCGTCATCCGCACCTAATTCCAAAAAAAGATCAAACGTTTTATTTAACACAAAATCACAGCGCGCGTCAGGTTTATCAATCTTGTTGATCACAACGATAATTTTGTGATGCAACTGTAAAGCTTTTTTGAGCACAAACCTTGTTTGCGGCATTGGACCTTCTTTCGCGTCAACGAGGAGTATCGACCCCTCAGCCATTTTTAAAACGCGCTCTACCTCACCGCCGAAATCGGCATGCCCAGGAGTATCAATAATATTCAACTTCGTATCGCCCCACTGCACAGCTGCGTTCTTTGAAAAAATAGTAATGCCGCGTTCGCGCTCCAATTCGTTGCTGTCCATAATGAGCTCGCGACCGGCGACATCTTTATCCAATTGCACACGCGATTGACGCAACAGGGCATCCACCAAAGTAGTTTTCCCATGGTCAACGTGAGCGATAATGGCGATGTTACGTATATTTTGCGGCATATATTCAGTGGAAAATAATACTTTGAAGTGAAACCGCGAAAAGACAAGTATCACTTCGCGTATTGAAAAACGCTGCTCACTATAAACTTAAAGCAGCGAAAAGATACATATAAAATACCCTAAACGGATGAGTTTGTCAAAAAATTTTTGAGTAGACACAAAATAATTCTCTCGATATGATATATTCGTAAAAATAAGACGCACTCCTGAATCAATTTAATTCCAGCTATGAGAATCCATATTCGGAAAATAGAAAAAAATGATCGAAACGAATGGCTGCGCATGCGATACGCACTGTGGCCGAGTCATTCAAAAAAAGTACATCACGATGAAGTAGTTGAAATTATAAAACATCCGCAAGAAAATATCGTCTTTGTGGCAGAGACGAGCGATCATAAATTGGTCGGTTTTCTTGAAGTTTCGCTCCGTGAATACGCTCCGGGATGTCATCACCAGCCAGTAGGATATCTAGAAGGTTGGTATGTAAGATCTTCCTTTCGGAATCAGGGCATCGGAAAAAAGCTCGTCCAAGAGGCAGAAAAATGGACAAGACAAAAAGGTTGTAAAGAAATAGCATCTGACACGCCAGTTAAAAATATAAAAAGTACTCGCGCGCACAAAGCACTTGGATTTAAAAAAGAAGATGCCCTGGTGCACTTTTGGAAAAAATTGTGAAGATGGGAGGAAAAATGACAGAAAAAAGTAAGTCCCAACCATTGCTTTCAGCGATTGCGATGTGTGAAACATGCAAACTTGCTGCAGCAAAAATTGGGACTCTTAGAGACTAAAGAACGAAACGACTGCTCATAGCAGAAGCGGCGTGTGTGCAGGATCAGGAAATGATAGCCGTATCCTCCTGAATCAACGGCGGACCGTCGTGACACAGAACGAGGCCTTCATGGGCTTGCACCCAGCGTATGAGCCAGAGCGTCGAAATATCACACACCTCGCGGCGTTCCGCAAGGAGCAGGAGCTCGTCAAGAGTAAACCAGGTGACGTTCTTATAGGCCGGCTCTATAACGACACGCCCTACCACGAGACCGGTAAGCGCCGAGACGTACGTATGAAACTCTTTGCTCAACATGATCTTGCTGCGTTCCTGATCCGGAAGCTGTGCCACATTCGACACACTCGCGCGAGGCGCGATGAAAACAGTTGCACCTCCGTTACCCGGCCGGTTCCACGCCGTGAGACCAACTTCTACGTGGCCATCAACAACCCGTACCGGCAACTGTACTTCACCAACCGGCTTCTCGCAGTCCGCCTCGGTGTACACGACTGCTTCCTCGAAGACGCCGGGAAACTCGAGCGCCTCACCGTTCATATCACAGGTCACGATCTTCACTGTAAAAAACCGACCATCCTTGTGCGCGAAACCTGCTCGCCGCACCCGCCAATCCGTTGTTCGACTCGACACTCCCGAACGGAACACAGCCGGCTTCCCACGCGCCTCGAGCTCCACGAGCTTCCTCGCAAACTCAGACCGATCCAAGCGCGGAGTCCATAAACCATCCGTAAAGATACCGTAACGACCGCCCTGCACAAGACACAACAACGAAAGGAGTTCAGCCGTCCGCACCGCCTCGTTCTCAATGAGCGCTCCGATCTCATCAAACCTGAACCAAATCATGTCCGATGGATCGTAATGCTCGTCCACCTGCACGACACGATACTCGTAGAGGCCAGTGAGACGCGCCAAGTTCGGTGCGTGCTGTCCTGCGAAGAGCAACGTACCGTTCGGCAGCTCATCCCGGTACAGCCAATCCTGAGTCACGGGACGCAAGAGAGGCTTACCGAAGGCACCGAAAGGGTTCCCACGAAACAGCCCGAACTCCCATTGCTTCTCTCCATCTCCATCTTCCGCAATACACCGACACGGAAGCACCTGCACACCACACATGGAACCCCACGGATCAGCACCGTACCCAAGACCTCCGGACAGATCGAGCAAGCCCGCCATATAGGGCTCCCGCACGAACCAGCCCGAAGGATGTTGACCTTGCGTATCCGAATCCTCCCAGTACAATCCCTCTTTAGTGAGAGTGTACCGAGAACCGGATAGGTCCTCTCGAGGGACATACTCGGCTCGCGCATTCCCAAGGAACGCACGAACCTTTGCATCAACCTCTAAAGTCATGATCCTACTCCTTGCACGCCTTTTGCTTGATACACAAAAAAACGTGGAGTAGCACGCAGAACTCATCCATACCAGATTCAGCGACTTGCGTCTGCCGATCAAAAAGCTGGTGGAGATATACTCAACCTGCACTTCAACCACGAAGCACAGGCTTTTCTATCACTGCGTGAAAATGTACGAAAAAGTATCAGTATTGAAGACCAAACACCGCCATTTGTCAAACCAAGTGCAAAACACACCAACCCTCGTACAAACCAAACAAGACGCATAACAAAACTAAGCTTGGCAAAAAAGCGCGAACATAAATGTTAGTTTTACACAACTCGATCTTCCACGACGAAAAAATTTTTGAGAAATGTTTTGATCGTGTCCATATCCTTCAACGAAGCAGACTCCGTATATTCATGAGCATGATAATATCCCGAACCAAGAGGGACGCATCGAATCCCCTTCGTATTAAAAACATTCGCATCGGAACCGCCATAGGTTGAAAAATAATTGGGTGTGAGATGCATACGTTTGAAAGTCTCCTCGAGTCGTTCAAAAAGCGAGTGTTTTCGTTCAAGCTTGTATCCCTCAAATTCAAAGGTACTTTGAAAATGACATTGCCCACCGTACTTTTTTGCAGTGTCCTCAAATACCTGTTGCACTCGTGCTGCCTCTGAAAGCACAAGTTGCGTATCATAGCTTCTCATTTCGCCAATTAACTCAGCTCTACCTGGGACGCTGTTCACGGCCGTGCCTGATTTGAAAATACCAATATTCCACGTGACGCCTTTCGTGCTATAACCGCAAGGAATTTGATGTAACGCCTCGCACGCGACCTGAAGCGCATTCACTCCTTTTTCTGGCTCGCGAGGATGCACAATTTTTCCAATAATATCAATCATAATACGCACAAATGTTGGGGCTTGCGTAACGACTTGCGTGACCGGTCCATCTTCATCCAACACAAGTCCCATTTTTGACTGCACTAAAGAATAGTCCAAAGCCGCAGCGCCAAGGAGTCCGCGTTCTTCGCCACGCGTTAAAACAATTTCTATGGGACGATATGCTTTATTTTCTGCCTGTATTTCATCAAGTAACTCCAAAATTACCGCAAGTCCAGTTTTTGGATCAGCGCCAAGTATGTTCGTTCCATCTGCTGAAATGCGCGTACCATCAATAAAATATTTCACGTTTGGCGCGGGTTCCGGAATATCAAGATGAGTTGAGATCATAGTAGGTTCACCCTCACCGGCTCTTTTGGCGATAATATTTTTAAACTGGTCCAATTGCCATGGAATTTTCGCTGCATCAAGTCTACGAGTGACATAACGAATGATCTCTTCTTCATGGGGATACACTTCATTGATCGCAATGAGTTCAAGAAAAGTTTTTTTGAGTCGTTCGATGGATGACATGTTGATCTTGAAAAAAATAAGTGAAAAGAGATGATGGAATATCTATTTTCATTTACTTTTTTCTAAAAAACGATGAGGATGGACGAGCTTTGTTGTGTAGCAAAACTCGTCCATCAGATACAAGCAGTAAAAGGTCAAAATTTCAAAGTCAGGATCAGGAGTTCACATGTTCGCGAGTTTAGCGCATGGTCCGTTACTTCATCTTTCGTCCGACCCACCAGTCTGACTCCTGCAACATCCCGAGATCGCCACCGTGGATGGCGTGGAGGGGATGCTTCGAATCAACCGCACTGTAATATGGATTCAGTTCGTCTGCGAGACCGATGTGCTGAAGCTCGACACTACGTGCGCCAAAGCGCTGAATCAGTTCGGTAGGTGTGAGAATGAGCTTCTGATAGAAACCCGTCCACACAAGCTCGTGAGTCTCAAGCGCTTCAACACGAACATCGATCTGCAGTACACGATGTTCCGAATCATACTTCGGGACGCGGCAATCAAGCACCGGGACACCGTTGAGTACAGCATGCCAAGTACTCTGACGCGCAGTTCTACAGCGTTCAAGGTATCTCTCTCCGATATAGTCCATCACGAAGACCCCGCCGGACTTGAGGGATCGGAGCATCCCAGCGGTAAACAATGTAAGTTGGGATGGATCGATAATGTCGGCAAAAGAGTTGCCGAGCAGCAACACTGCGTCGAACTCTTCATTCGTGTACCACGAACGAAGATCTGCAAGCGTGAGTTGAACGATGTTTCCCCCATTCAACCTAGTAAGGTGTGTGAGCGCCTTCTTGATGCATGTGGCTGACAAATCGACACCTGTGATTTTCTTCACGCCGAGTTTGAAGAGTGGGACAATGTGCCGGCCGGTCCCAAAGCACGGCAGAAAAACCGACCTGGGAATGCTGCCAGTACTCTCTTGAATGAGACTTACTGCGAGCGCCGCTTCTGATCTGGAAAGTTCGATGTCATCATGAACGTCACGGTCCAGATCTGCCATGACGTCGTAGTGTTCGGGAATGTTGAATTGTTCCATTGCTCCTCCGTGTGTGAGTTGCACACTCCGTCTTTTACAAGAGAAGTATGCAACCCGTTGTTAAACGTTGAGTTGATGTTGAGGTTCAATCGCGGTAAACGACCAACGTCTCCACAGCATCAGTCGCGCCATGGATCCGAATCGTGTTTCCACGAAGAGTAATCATGCTGGATGTCATGACCGCTTTACCGTCCTTGCCGCGCAGAAAGAAAGGGGTCAGACGGTTTCGCAGATCGGTTTTGATCGCGATTTTTCCATCGCTATTCACACACCCGACAGTAAATCTTGCGGAGTTGATCATGTGTTGCACGACTACAGGCCACGCGCACTCTCGCCGCTGTCTCAGAATCCCCTCCCATCCAGAAACCAAATGCTGCGCTCCGACCTCAAGTGACCGCGAACCCCAAGATTGATTGTTGCCATCCCAGGCAGCGTATTTGCTGATCCAGAACGGACGATCGTTCGTGTACTCGCTCAACTCAGTCTCGGTACAACCATTCAGGAGCCGGGTTTCCGCAAGACAAGTCTGAAGTACCCATACGGCCTCCTCATCCCGTTCAGTGATCCAACGTCGGACACTTGGAATACCAATCGCTGCCATGAGCACTTTGGATTCGAGAGGAAATTGCACAGGGTTGATGACGGTTATGCCTTGCTGCTGCCACTCAAGCATCTGTTCCAGCGTTCCCCGACTGAAGTTGTCGAAGTATCCAAAGCGGTACACAACCGTACGATCATCGAACTGCTTCGGCAATTCGTGACTCCCACGAATGAATTCGCGGAATCCAAGTCGTGTGATGCGGCCAAGAAAATCCGTATCCCATGCGTTACACACATGCTCAGGCGCATTCGGCGGTAGTTGCCAGGTCTTTCTCGCATGCTCCTGAACGGTTTCAAGAAGTCGATCGAAGATGATCCACGCTGGAACTCCTCTGGTTCGGAGCGCCTGGCAGAATACCGCGAGTTCGAAAGTGTATTCTGCCCACTGATGAGTAGCGAATATGACGTACTGACGCCCATCAAGGTATTCGATGAACCGATCCAACATTGTCGTGTCAACACCGTAACCAACCTCCATCGCATGCAGCATGCCCATACCCGCGGGCGCGCTCTCAAGTTCAGTCACCACAGGACGGAATCCATCCTTCTCACGAACGATGACAATATCAGGGCGAATGACATCCACTGTTCCCGGCGCCATGATCTGAGGAATCCGAGAAGGAACATTACGCGTGAGGAGATCCTGCAGTGCAGAATCGGAAGTGTAACATGCGGTCACCGCATCGTTGAGAAGCAAAACTGCATCTGCAAGTCTCTGTAGTTGCTGGCGCAACTCAGTCGGTAACACGATCGGCTCGAGCGCCGGAATCCAGGATACGCCGGACATGCCTTTGTATCCGATTCCTGTAGCATCCATCCGCGCTCGTTTGTTCTCGAAACCTACTGCTGTGAGCCCCTCCATAGCTCTGATTGCTGTCATGCCCTGCGCTTCTTCAAAGTTATCGACGAGCTCAATGGGCATGAATGCAAGTTCAGTAAGCGAGGGATGGTACCCAGCGACCATTGGGTAGCCAACGAAGTCTACGAATCTTCTCGTACTGCCTTTCCATACCTTCTCCTTCGCTTCCCAGTTGAAACCCAGGAATCCAAATTTCTGTGACAGCAGATTATAGAGCAGCGCATTTTTTGGCCACTGTGTCTGCTGAGCTGGAAGTTCCTCCATGGAGCCGCTTTGCTGAGCAAGAACACCCTTACTCCATTGCCCTGCACTCCTTTGTCCTTGAAAACCGTGTTTCTTACGCAGTTCAGCAAGTTGCAAAAGCCGCTTGTCAGTATCATCGGTTGTCGACATCATGATCCTCCTTGTCTTGAATGTAGTGTTGTATTCGAATCCGTTTCTTGCAAAAAGACGAAAAATTCTGACCAAATTTTCGATGTGCTACAGGCTTTTAGCCTGAATACTTGCGTTCTCTCCTTGCGACACACATATTCATTCTAAAAACCTCTTCATTCTAAAAACCTCCGTCCTTATAATGCAGTGCCTCTCTCGTCGCAATTACCGAAAGAGCCACCTCTTTTGGGTGGCTCTGCTTATTTGATTCTTACTGAAACTTTATGCATTCATGCGAAACGTCAAATAAGAAAGCCACCGGCGAAGTACAAGGGTAACAATAATAAACGCCTTGACATACCAGTCATGACAACGCATATGAAATTGTTGTGTGGCTTTACTTATCATAGGAAAAAATCATTCTTCATCATCCACAAACTAGTGTGTAGTGTAAGATCGAGCAATTTTTTTGTCAAGCAAAGCTGGCAGAATTCGGGATTTTTTTATTTTTAAGGATTGACAAGAATGATAGCAGAGCAGAGAGGAAGATTATATTTTCGAAGCACTTACAGGGCACAGTGTGCTTCGAAAATATAATCTTCCTCTCTGCTCGCTCATCACTTTCTTCTGCAATTCGAAAAATTACAACGCAACAAGTCTCATAAAATAATAGAATCCTCCTCAAAAAGCACGAGTACATTCGATGTGCTTCCGAAGAGGATTCTCAAAAAGGGACAGAATGCCCAGACGAATCTTCTACAAACGAGAAACTCGTCCTTCAGGAGTTGAATCCAATCCATGAATAGGGGATCTCCGCGGACGTGCGACGTGCATCAGGTGCGACGTCTTTCTTTGTTGCCACCTCTCTCCGTTCCTTTGCCTCAGCTTCCGCCGCCTCCCGAGCCCGCAACTCCTGCAAGTATTCTGCACTCGGTTTCCACAAATCGCCGGACATCAATTCGTAACTCAAAACGGTTAACAGCATCTTCTTTATCTCCCTTTATTTCAGTTCAAAAAATTTGCAGCGGGCGAGACATAAAACTCAACAGACCTCGACTCCACTCGCCCAAACAGCGCTCCTCCAAAACACTTGTAAATATCAGCGCTCTTTGGACAAGTTGAGACATTACTCCTCCACACCCCAAGAACGAAAAACACCGCTTACTCGCGGTGGCTATGATTTGCGTAAACTTTGAATGGAATCTTCTACATCCTATACATGCTACGCATACGAGCCACCGGAACAATAGGGAGTACAATAAAAAAGTAAACAACGCTCCAGATATTCTGGAGATGTCCACGACCTACCTTATGTGTGACTTGTATATGCATGGAAATAAAGATAGCAACGAAACTCATTCTTGTCAAAATGCACAAAAAATTGTGCTTATTCATGAATATCCCCTTATTATAGAACCTTTGAGTCTCTTTCCATGGATAACGAAGTAGCGTTTGCCAGGCCAGAAGGTGATCTTATAACCACCATCCTGGGCTTCAGAGTATTCCCACTTGGCGAGATACCCCTTGTGCTTTCAAGTCTTCGAGAGCTGGATTGAGTTTCCGTTGTATAGCTGAAAGGAAGTGGTAATTTGCAATATCCAATTCATTGCATAGATCAGCATAGAGTTTGCTGACAGGCCTGCCATTGCTGGCATAGAACATAGTATCGAGCATAGGATAGAGGACTATAATGGACTGGAGAAGTTGGACAGGTATATAAGATGGAAAAACTGGTATAATAATGTATATGAAAAAAACATTCAGTCCTGAACAGAAAGCAGCGGTTGTTCTCGCTGCGATCAAAGGAGAACAAAGTATCAATCAGATCAGCTCTGCTTTTGAGGTGCATCCCACCCAGATCGGAGTGTGGAAAAAACAGGCTCTTACGGGAATGAAGGACGTATTCTCTGACAAGCGTAGAAAGCAGCATCAAACCCAGGAACAGAGCTCATCGCAGAACTGTACAAAGTGATCGGTCAGCGAGACATGGAACTGACCTGGCTTAAAAAAAAGCTTGAGCCATTTACCGCTTCCGGCTAGACGAGAATTCGTGGATCGTAACGATGCTCAGGTGAGCCTTGCCCGGCAAAGCCAGCTCCTTAATATTTCACGCAGCAGTCTATAGTATCAGCCGTTCATGAATACCGCTGATGTCACGGCCATGAACGCTCTGGATGAAATCTACACCCGATACCCTTTCTACGGTTCCCGGCGCATGAAATATGAGCTCAGGAAGGGGTATGGCATGAGCATCTGTCGGGAACACATTCAGCGCCTGATGCGTCAGATGGGACTTACCTCTCTTTACCCAAAAGAAGCCAAAAATCTCAGTCATCCGGATCAGCAACACCGTCGCTATCCTTACCTCCTCAAAGACATCACGGCGCAGTATCCCAATCACATCTCAGGGTACGGACATCACCTACATACGACTGGAAAAAGGTTTTGTTTATCTTGTAGTCCTGCTGGACTGGTTTTCCCGGTACGTTGTTGCCTGGCAGGTATCGGAAAATCTGGACATGAGTTTTTGTACGGAGAATCTGCAGCGAGCGCTCAAAAACGCCGTGCCGGATATTCACAACTCTGACCAGGGTAGTCATTTCACCTCACCCTGTTACACCGGACTTCTTACGGCCAACAACGTTCAGATCAATATGGATGGCCGAGGCAGATGCATGGACAATATCTTTACCGAAAGGTTGTGGCGTACGGTCAAGTATGAAAATGTCTATCTCAAATCCTATGCCACGTTCCAGGGAGCTCAACAGGGATTGGCCGATTACTTCCGATTCTACAACACCAAGCGTCCACATCAGTCACTGAACAACATCACACCGGAAAAGGTTTACTGTCAAAAAATCAAACCGTGAATTTCCTTCACAATTTAATTTCCAGACACTATCTTCTATCTCTCATATTCCTGTCTTGATAAAGCAGTCCACCTTATGGTACCATTCCTTGCCGTAAGTGTTCCACCTGTTTCGTCGATGGTTTCCTGAGGTGGTAGGAATGGACAACTCGGAGAAAGGATGAATGAAATAATGCAAACAAAAATCCACGAAAATAATCCCTGCTTCATTACCTGTTTTCTCCAGTAATATGGTAGAATCGAGTCAAAGAATATTCACCTAAAATATATGCAAATCAGAACCAAAATGGCACCAGGCCATTATGTTCTTTTTCAAATACTCGCTTCAATATTCGTTTTCCTTATCATGCTCCTTATTTATTGGCTTTCTGAATACAGTGATTTTTTTTCTGTCGAAAGCCACATCAAAGATGCAAACGGACGAATTATCTATAGAATTTTTGCCTTCTATCTTCCAACATTCCTCGCCGGAATCATAGCCCTCTATCCGCTGTATTTCCTAAGAAAAAGAAAAAAGCGAACGGACTATCCGTCAGCCCTCAACTTAAGAGAGAAATTCTTCCTTTTACTGCCTCTCTGGTGGTTCATTTTCCTTTTAGTGTGGGGCCGCGTTTTCAGACCTTTCATTGCTAATGCACAAATACCTTGGGAAAATGAAGGCTATCCATGCCTCCCCATATCTGCATGTGAGGCTGGTCTTACGTATGAAATACTCGATAGCATCTTCTTTTACCTTTGGATAGTTTCTTTTTTGCTCGTTTTCGCCCCCTGGTTCTCCTACCTCGACTACTGGCGCAGGAAGAAGGAGGCTGCCCAGAAAGCCTCAGAGTCACGTTCGTCGTGATTCTCTACTTCAACTTCTTCAACCGCTTTTCGATTTCTTCTTCTGTCGGCAGCTTCGTCCTATACTCCGCCACAAAAATCTTTTCTTCAAGTCCACCGAGGGCGTAATGCACCTCTTCTTTGTTGCGTTCCTCGCAGATGATAAGGCCGATGGGATCACGTTCCCAGGGCCGTTTTTCGTGTTCTCGAAAGTAGGTGAGGTATTTGTTCATCTGCCCGACATGAGCATCCTTGAATTTTTCGTTTTTGAGATCCACCACAACGAGACACTGGAGATCCCTGTGGTAGAAAAGGAGGTCAATGGTATGATAGCGGCCTGCAATGAGGAGCTTGACCTGTTGACTGTTGTTCGGGTACATATTGCACTCCTGAGGTTGATAAGGTAATTGATAAGCGTTGGTTACCAGGTAGTTCTGTATGTGTTGCACCGGGGTTTTGAGGTTGAGAGCGTGATGCGGCCGTTCGGTGTTGTGCCAAATGAGCTGTTTCATCAGACCAAGGTTAAAATGAGTGGGGTTGAGGAGTTCTGAAGCATGAAAATCCATGTATTCATCCTGAATGGTTCTGTTGAATCTTTCGGCATAAGCGTTCATCTTGGGGGTTTTGGGATAGGTATGCCAGTGTTCTTTGTGGAATTTCCTGACCTCTTGATCAAAATGTTTCATAAATTCAGAGCCATTATCGGTAAGGATATACTTCAGTTCAAACGGAAACAGGAATCTCACCATGGCAAACACCTCTTTCGCTGCAGCTGAAGCGTGACTTACCGTGGCAAAGGCAAAGGAAAAGCGTGAATACAGATCCGTGAAGGTGATGACATAGCGCCGGGATCCATGAATGATCTTTTCCACGGTATCAAACGCGCCACAGTGTCCGGGGTACTGTGCTTGAAAATCCTTGGGTTTTCTGGCTCTTTTGACTCGTTTTCTGGGAACGATGTCACCGTTGTGACGGACTTTTACGGGGAATGTCCTGAGTCCACCCATATCCCTGATGAGATTACCAATGGTGGAAACCGAGGGACAATCAAGTTTCTTTTCCGAACAGAATCTGAGGAGAAAGATGTATATTTTCTCTTTGCCAAGATTGGGATGTTCGTTGCGAAGGCGTTTCATTTCAGTTTTGATTCCCCCTGGCCATTGCCGTGTGCGGAGATGTTTTGGTCTCCGGGACTGCTCATTGAGCGCCGTCAGCTTTCCACCACCTTTCTTTTCCTGAGATTTCCACCAGTACAGTGTCCTTTTCTTTACCGCAAAGGCTTCCATCGTAGCCTCAATGCCGTATTTTTCCCAGAATACGAGTATCCGAGCCTTGCTTTTGGCTTTGTCAGATACCATACGCTCATACCGTATGGCATAGTCTGCCAATCGGGCAAATCCCCTTACTCCGAACGATACTCTGATAATTTACATACTCCTTGTGTGGTTAAGGAGTGCAATATGTATCTTAACTTATGCAGGGTCCGATGGTTGCGATGGGTTCTGGGGAACAGGAGGGCAGGATGCGTAACGCCCACACCTACCGTAAGTGGCGCGCGTGGAACGTCGCCTGCGTGCTGTTGCGGGAAGAAGAAAACCGCCTGATCACGAGAGTAGATACCCAACCAAAAAACGATTCTGATGAACTTGCCGAGAGAGAACAACGCCGGCAGCAAGACATCACCGAAGAACAGCGTTCTTTGGAAGCCCTCGCTCAGCAGAGGGAAGCGTTGTTCAAAACGCTGAGCGAGGAACAAAAAATTGTTTTTTCAGAGAGGATGAAAGGCACAAAAAACCCGGAGATCATCAAAAAAGTCCAAGTTCAATTACGCAACGTTCGATTGCGCAATGTTTCTAAGGTCGTCTGCGACATCAAGAAAAAGATCAAGAAGCTCGGATACATCGAGCTACTCTCGGATCTCGATGACCGCAGGCGATACAAGAAAACGCTCTGAAACCCAAAGCACGGACAGGTTTTTCCTCTCCGTGCTTTGGGTTTCAGAGCGTTTTCCGCTTTTGAGTAGGAGATAGGTTTTCCACTCCAACGGCGCAACCACCGACCTCAAGTCTTCCTCTGTACACTCGATCCAGGCTTCGAGGAAGGCTTCGATCTCTTCCACCCGCTCCGCCAGCCAGCGAGTATCCATTCCAGCAATGATCGCTTCTTCACGCTGATTGCCCCCGGCAGAAGGACAGCGCCAGAGAGGAATGATGGGACGTGCGGCGATGCCTTTGGGGTTGTGAGGTATTTGGGGTATTTTCTTACCCTCCTGCCCCAACCTCTCGAAACCTTCGACTGAATAAGATGAGATACATCGTGTGCACTTGAGAAAGTAAGCAATCTGGTAGGATATGAGCAAGAATCATTATTTCTGTTCATATATGCCTCAAGCCTACGAACCCTATCGAAAAGCACTGAAACGTGAAGCTTCGGTGATTGATCCGTATGACCTCTGGCGAAAGACTGCTCTCACTTTGAAGCTTTCAAAGGCAGCTTGTCTCCGTCTGGAATGGATGATCTATTACTTCACGACGGCCAAGGAGAACGGTGCTCTGGTATCCCGTCATTTTGGCCTGCATCGCAATACCTTCGGCAAGTGGCTCAGGAAATTTGATCCAAACAACCTTCGAAATCTGGAAAGTCAGGGTACAAGGCCCCGGCGTGTACGTAAACGTCAGGGCATCTGGGCCAAGGATGAACGCATTATCTCTTTACGAAAAGAGTATCCTTGTTGGGGGAAGAAAAAGCTCAAAGTTCTGTATGAGCGTAGGTATCAAGAAACGATCACAGAATGGTATATCCAAAGAGTCATTGAAGACTATCATCTGTACTTCCGGAAGAAGAAGAAAAGAATCTCAAACAAGCGAAAAACAGGCCAGGTAAGGAAAAGAATCACCGAACTGACTACCACCAAGAAAGAGACGGGATTCCTTCTCCACTTTGATTCCATCATTCTTCAAAAAAACAACCAGAAGCGTTACATCATCACCGGCATTGATCATCATTCTCGGTTTGCCTATGCGTGGATGTACAGCAGACATAACTCCCAAACAGCTGAGGATTTCTTACGAAAGATATTCTTTCTCCTGAATAACTCTGTTCAGAACATCCACACCGACAATGGTTCAGAATTCAAGAAATACTTTGAAAAAGCTGTACAGAAGCAACAACTTATCCATTACTGGTCCCGACCGAAAACCCCGAAAGATAATCCCATCAATGAACGGTTTAACCGTACCCTCAAAGAGGAGTTCCTGCATTGGGGAAACTACCATCCTGATCCACATATTTTTAACAGGAACCTTACTTCATGGCTCATCACCTACAATACCATCAGACCCCATGAATCACTCAATTTTTCAACCCCTTTAGAAGTTGCTCAAAAGTCCTACCCATTGCACACGAGGTGGTCATCCTGTACATCGACTTGACCGAATTTTTAAGACATGCTAAGGTCAACTTGGTACTAGCTGACCCTGGTTTCTGAAAGACCCCTTTTGAGTTTCGAGATGTTGGGGCTTGTTTTGGAAGCTGGGGTCTTTTCTTTTCCCACACTTCTCACAAAAACGGGAAACGGTAAACAAAAGTCTTGAATGCAAGTGTAAGATATGCTATTTTGGATGGCAAAGTGGCGAATCTTTTAGCGTAGGACATCGCTGACATGTTGGACGTCAATATGTCAAACAAAACGTCAAACAAATTCAGAGAACAAGAATGAAAGAAGAAACGAATCGGGAAAAGCGCATTAAGGTGATGTTCCGCGACCTCAAGCAATGGTGCGGGCTCAATGCATTTCAGTATCAGGTTTTTGCGGCGATCAACCATCATGTGAGCTTGGCATATCTGGGTTACACGCTTGTCAGTTACATGCGTTTCAAGTGGAAGAAGGAGCATGGCTGTGAAACGACTGGAGAGATGGTGAGGATTTTAAGGAGCCACTACCCCTCCTCTCACGAATTTTTGCAATGTCCCAAAATGTCCAATTGGAGCACTTCTGCAAGGGGAAGAAGCCTCAAAAGCATTAAAACTCCCCATAGCAAGGCTGCTTAGAGCTATGAGCCAGAAGTTCTATTATTACTGGAGACGCCTCTGCAAAAATTTGACAAGGTAAAAGAAACAAACTACAATAATTTCACCTAACATTTAGGTAAAACTATATGAAAACCGCTCACTCATCTCAACGTGCATTCAGCGACTGATCATATATTTTTGCCTGCCAAAAAGGTCGCTGAAAAAAGCGACTTTTTTGATCTCAGAGCCATTGTGTGATATCACCACAAGAGCTTCTTACCCCACACTCTGCGCAAAATCCGTCCACTTCACACCAATTTCATTTTTGCCTAGCGATGTGCTGTAAGAAAAACTACTGCTGAAAAACCGGCTATTTGACAATTTAATCAACGCATGAAAATGCAATTATAGACCGAATCTCTTCTCGTACACAATCATAATCACGACATTACGAAGTGTTTATGATTCAACAAGCAAGAGCATATGGTGGATGCCTAGACATGCAAAGCCGATGAAGGACGTAGCAGCCTGCGATAAGCTTCGGGGAGGTGGCAAGCAACCTTTGATCCGAAGATCTCCGAATGGGGAAACCCTTCCGATAGAAGATCGGAAATCATGCACTGAATTCATAGGTGCATGAGGACAACCTAGTGAATTGAAACATCTTAGTAGCTAGAGGAAAAGAAAGAAATTATCAATACTTTTCTATAAGATTGGCGCACGCCAAAAGCGAATGCGCTCCTTATAGAAAGGTATTGCGATTCCCTGAGTAGTGGCGAACGAAAAGGGAGCAGCAAAAACCTTTACAACGTACTCTAACTTCGTGTTAGGGAGAGAAGTGATACGCTGCTGTTATAAAGGTGTTGTGAGAGACTTACGTTTGGAGCGTATTGATCCAAGATAGAGTTTAACAAACAAAATACTTAGAAGAACGCCGTGGAAAACGGAGGCCATAGAAGGTGACAGCCCTGTATTTAAAAAGTGTTTTGTACTCTATGGTAGGTATTCTCGAGTACCATGGGACACGTGAAATCCTATGGGAAGCCAGGTCGACTATGACCTAATGCTCAATACTTTGCATGATCGATAGTGAACCAGTACCGTGAGGGAAAGGTGAAAAGCACCCCGGAAGGGGGATGAAATAGTATCTGAAACCATATGCTTACAGAACGTTGGAGGGCTATGCCTCGCAAGAGGAATGCCTCACAGCGTGCCTATTGAAGAATGAGCCAGTGAGTTCGTAGGTAGAGTTCGAATAAGTCCTACGGGACGTATTCAGAGTGAAAGCGAGCGTTAAAAGCGCGATCATCATTAATAATGCGCAAGCGAGTTGGTTACTCAGTTTACTGAGTGATCGCACATTCGCCAGCGCTTATTGGTGATACGATTCTACTTACGAGACCCGAAGCCGTGCGACCTACCCATGACCAGGGTGAACCCCGATGAAGATCGGGGGGAGGCCCGAACCCGTGAGCCGTGCAAAACTCTGGGATGAGTTGTGGGTAGCGGAGAAATTCCAATCGAGCTCGGCGATAGCTGGTTCTCCTCGAAATAGCTTTAGGGCTAGCCTTGTTAATTCCCCTTTGGAGGTAGAGCACTGGATGGGTTGGGGTGGCTTTTTGCCTACTCAATCTAACCAAACTCCGAATGCCAAAGGATGTTATAACAGGAGTCAGACCGTGAGGGCCAAGCTTCACAGGTCAAAAGGGAAACAGCCCAGATCGCCATCTAAGGTCCCAAAATTGAGGTTAAGTGGAGAAGGTAGTGCTATGGCTTATACAACTAGGAGGTTGGCTTAGAAGCAGCCATCCTTTAAAGAAAGCGTAACAGCTCACTAGTCGAGTCATTGCGCGCCGAAGATGTAACGGGGCTCAAACCTCGTACCGAAGATGCGACTTCGGTATGCGAAAGCATACTGAGGGGTAGAGGAGCATTCTGTATCCGATGAAGTCGTACCGAAAGGAACGGTGGAGGATACAGAAGAGAGAATGCTGGTATGAGTAACAAAAAGACAGGTGAAAACCCTGTCCACCGTAAACCCAAGGTTTCCTGGGCAACGCAAATCGTCCCAGGGTGAGTCGATCCTAAGCCGAGGCCGAAAGGCGTAGGTGATGGAAGAGCAGGTTAATATTCCTGCACTACCGTGCTGTTGTTTCACCAGACGCATATTCCAATTCTGAACATTATTTGGCTACTGATGTCTCAGTGTTTCACGCAAGTGGAACATCGAGCGAGGGAGAGTGGAAACACAATCCCAAGTCAGAAGTAAGATGTGCCAAGAAAAAAAGTGAAACGCGTGCAGTGCGGTAATCGTACCGGAAACCGACACAGGTGGGTGGGTGCGAAATGCACTCAGGTGTACGAGAGAACCTTCGTTTAGGAACTAGGCAATACAACGGCCGTAACTTAGGGATAAGGCCTGCCCGATCGCCGAAAGGCAATTGGGCCGCAGCGAAAGACCTCAAGCGACTGTTTATCAAAAACACAGCTCCCTGCTAAACCGTAAGGTGATGTATAGGGGGTGATGCCTGGCCAGTGTCCGAACGTTAAGGGGAGGGGTGCAAGCCTCGAACCGAAGCGCGGATGAACGCCGGCGATAACTATAATCGTCCTAAGGTTAAACGCTTTTTAGCTAAAATAAGCAAAAGAGTGTTTAAGGACTGGGACGATTATATATCAAACGCTGCCTCGTTTTGCAGCAATGTAAAATGGTCAAAAAAAATGTGGCTATATGCTGGAAAATCTTATAAAATACTAGGGTTAGAATAAACCATAGTTATGAAATGAGATAATCAGCAGGAAAGGCCAGAAGTAATTGGATGGATTACCGGATTTGTAGATGGTGAAGGATGCTTTTCAGTAAGTATCATCCGGAACCAAACGACAAAGCTCGGTTGGCAAGTATTTCCTGAATTCGTCGTAACACAAGGAGAAAAAAGTAAAAATCATTGAATCTACTCAAAAATTACTTCGGATGTGGAAGTATATATAGAAACCGAAGACATGATAACCACACAGAAGATCTCCTTAAATACTGCGTACGATCACAAAAAGAAATAAGGAAAAAGATCATCCCCTTCTTCGATAAAAATTCACTCAGAACAGCAAAAGCAAATGACTTTAGGAAATTCAAAAAAATCCTAGAGCTCATGGAAAAGAATGAACATAAGAATATGAAGGGTTTAAAAAAAATTGCCATCATCATTCAAACGATGAATCGAAAAATCCCATCAAAACTACTGGAATCCTCAGAGACTACACGCCATACCCCTTCTGTTAAGAAGGGTGAAGATATAGTCCGGACTCCAAAGGAAGTCAGAGCGAAATTCCTTGTCGGGTAAGTTCCGACGTGCACGAATGGCATAACGACTTGAGGACTGTCTCAACGAGGGACTCGGTGAAATTGCATGGCCCGTGAAGATGCGGGCAACCCGCAGCTGGACGGAAAGACCCCGTGGAGCTTTACTACAGCTTGGCATTGATTTAGGATTGCGTTTGTTCAGTATAAGTGGGAGACTCTGAAGTCCCGACGCTAGTTGGGATGGAGTCGCCAATGAGATACCACTCTTATGCGATTTTAATTCTAACTCCTACCCGTGAATCCGGGGGGAGGACAGTGTCTGGTGGGTAGTTTGACTGGGGCGGTGGCCTCATAAAGAGTAACTGAGGCGTTCACAAAGGTTGGCTACTCCGGGATGGAAATCCGGAGGATAGTGCAAAGGCAAAAGCCAGCTTTACTGCAAGGGGAACATCCCGCGCAGTCACGAAAGTGGGACTTAGTGATCCGACCGTTACGAGTTTTAAGTACGCAAGTACTTGGGACTCTCGATATAGGACGGCGGAAGCTCAACGGATAAAAGTTACCCCGGGGATACATACTCTGTGTCCCTTTCATTCGGTAACGAATGGAAATAGTATACGGCTAATAACGGTGAAGCTCTCTTCGCATACATCGAATGCGAAAGAGTAATACCGTGGGAAGTCCTCCGACACCATGTCAGAGTGACCCCGTATCGACTGAGAGCGAGAAACAATACAGCAATAGAGCTCGAGATTCTGGTTAAATCCCAGAATAATACGCCGTACTCCCGATAAAAATCGGGATGAAGATATAGTCAGTGCCTTAAGGAAACTTAAGGAAGAAAATAACACGAACAGGCTGGTAGCGCCCAAGCGTCCATAGCGACGGCGCTGTTCGGCACCTCGATGTCGGCTCGTCACATCCTGGCGGTGCAGAAGCTGCCAAGGGTTTGGCTGTTCGCCAATTAAAGTGGTACGCGAGCTGGGTTCAGAACGTCGCGAGACAGTTCGGTCCCCTATCCGCTGTGGGCGTTGAAACTTGAGAAGGCTCTTCCTCAGTACGAGAGGACCAGGAAGAACAGACCTCCCGTGTATCGGTTGTCCTGCCAAGGGCATTGCCGAGTAGCGACGTCTGGTTAAGATAAACGCTGAAAGCATCTAAGCGTGAAGCTGTCTTCAAGATAAGGTTTCGTTTGAGGTCCCCGGAAGACTACCGGGTTGATAGGCTCTACGTAGAAGCGCGGTAACGCGTGAAGCGAAGGAGTACTAATAGACCGATGTTGAATCATATTCACTTTGTGGTGTTGTGAAACACCCTTCGAGAAGAGATTAACAGCATTTTCATGCGCAAAAATATTTCGTATTCCATGGCACTCCGACTTGTGTCCACTTTCATAGTTATTGGTATTCTCACGACGCTCATTCTACTCACAACAGAAACAACTATCGCGGGACTCTAGGAACCCAGAGTGGAAGTCACTATCCAAAGTGACTCTTACTCTGGTGCTTCTAGCGACGGGGAAACACCTGTTCCCATCCCGAACACAGCCGTTAAGCCCGCCAGCGCCGATGATAGTGCCACAAGCGTGAAAGTAGGTCAGTGCCAGGATTATCAAGACTCCCGCTCACAACACGGGAGTCTTTGTTTTATTATCAAAATCCAGATAGAGTAATGGCAACGCACATTCCAACCAAAAGGAGAACGCTATGAAAGCAAATCTTGTAGTACACTTTTCTAGGGGACTGGATGAATGTAAAGTGAAGGGACTCCTCATTGTCCGATGCGTAGCTCTTGCGAACCAGGGGCTTCGTGAAATAACATGGAACGTTGATCCAACCGCACACACTATCACACTCGGAGGCGACGTTGAATGTCTCAAAAGCATTGCGCAACTCATCGAGCAACGACGCATCACAGCAACAGGAAAAAAATCAGAAAAAAAATTCTACTCGTGGAGCCTCGACTCTCTTAAGCCCTCAAGAAAAAATTTTCATGAAGTCTACAAAGCATTTGCGGTCGAGCCAAATAATTGTCTTTATATTGATAATGAAGAACGAAGCACAGATGCAGCAAAAAAGTACGGATTCAAGGTTATTACTTTCAAGAGTCTTCCGAAGTTGAGACACCAGTTAAGCGTCATGAAAATTTTTTAATGGGGTCATTCGTTTAAGTAATATGTAAGAATATATTCAGAATGAAAATACAACATAAGTCTATGACGCACACAAGGGGTATGTTACACTCCATCAATCAACTCTATGAAACCATACATTCTGGATCTTCACATTCATTCAAGATTTTCACGCGGATGCTCTAAATATCTGACACTTGACTCCGTCGCCGCGTGGTGTGAAAAAAAAGGCATCGACATTGTTGCGACGGGCGATTTTACACATCCCGGCTGGTTTACTGAACTCAAACAACAACTCGTCGAAACCGAACCAGGGTTGTATTCACTTACAAATAAAACTTCGAAGACGCGCTTCATTTGCTCCACAGAAATAAGCTGTATCTACAAAAAAAACGACGCGACGCGACGTATTCACGTGCTCATCGTAGCTCCAAACCTCATTATAGTAGAAAAAATAAACACGAAACTCAACGAAATCGGCAATATCAAATCTGACGGCCGACCGATTCTTGGACTCGATGTTAAAGAACTTCTCAAAATCTGTCTCGAGATCGACGAACGCTGTCTTATGATTCCCGCACATATATGGACTCCGTGGTTTTCTCTCTTTGGTTCTAAATCTGGATTCGATCACCTCGAAGATTGTTTCGAAGAAATGACCCCGTATATTTACGCCATCGAAACAGGTTTGTCGTCAGACCCAAAAATGAATTGGGGTCTCAAACAACTGAACAACCTTGCGATTCTTTCTCATTCCGACGCGCACTCCGTAGAAAATCTTGCGCGCGAAGCAGATGTGTTCGCACTCGAGCAGCCAAGTTACGATGCGATATACGAAATAATCAAAACGCGCGATCCAAAACAATTTCTCTACACGATAGAATTCTATCCGGAAGAAGGAAAATATCATTTTGATGGACATCGCGACTGTAACATTCGCTTTACACCGGAAGAATCTCACAAGCACAAAAATATCTGTCCAAAATGCGGACGAAGTTTAACGATCGGGGTACTCAATCGTGTTAACGCGCTCTCAGATCAACCAGAGAATTCAAAAGGAAGAATCCCATTCAAATACGTCGTGCCGCTGGCGCAAATTATCGCTGAGTCACTTCAGAAAAATGTACACACCAAAGCAGTCGACCAAATATACGAGCAACTCACAAAACACACACCCGAATTTCAACTCCTCCTCCACATGCCGTTTGCAGAGTTACGTACAATCGCGGAAGATCGCATCGTCGAAGGCATCAAAAGGATGCGGGAAGGAAACCTCATCATTCATCCAGGATTCGATGGGGTCTATGGAGAAGTAAAAATTTTTTCCAAAGAAGAAATATCTCGCGAAAAACAAGGTGTTTTATTTTAAAAAACTACAATACAAAAAATACTAAAAGTAACACAAAAGCGACTTTAAAATGCTCTAAATGCGAGAATCACACACATCAGAACACTCATATACAATCAATTTTGATGCTATTCAACATGCTCGAGAATATTCTATTTCTCCCCTTTTTCCTCTTGTTAGCTCCTATCATAGGCATCATGTCGATCACCTTCCTAAACCCTTTCTCATCTCTGTTTGTTGGAATTACATGCCTCCTTTTTTTAATTGCAAATAAATTACCGAAACATATACGAATGACAGTTATTCTGAGTATGTGTCTTGGAATTATTCTCACATGGTTCAGTCTGATGCTCTCATATCAAGAAATTCCGAACAACATTAATGTACTTGAGAAACCTATTGCATCTGGAGGATTTCCATTGAAGGCATTTGAATATCCGCATCCGCCCATGGGTGCTGACTTTCCACCGATTCAAACGTGGTCATTATTTTACAAAAACTTCTTCTTTTGGTTACTTGTCAGCGTTCCAATGATTATGTTGTTGCGCTCCAAAATTTCCAAAGTAATCTTCATGCGCACCGCGCTCATACTTACTCTCTCTCTCTGGGTAACAGCCGGTGGGTTGGGTTATCTCCTCCTCAAATTCGATTAAACTCGGATTAAAAACCGGCCTTGCATCCAAAAACGCTGTGCAGCACTTTATATACAACAAAGAAAGGAAGTGAGATGAAATTGGACAGAACGATGTTTCTGGATGCAAGGACCAAGTACTCAACGGTCTGAATCAATTCTAGTCTATTTTTTCATACTTGGTCAAATCGAAATTTTTACTTTTCGACCTCATTTTGTTATAATCACAATACTTTTCGCACCTATACAAAGGAGGAGTTTTCATCAGTAAACTCGATACCATGACAAAAATCCGCAAAGCTATTATTCCTGCTGCCGGAATGGGCACGCGCTTTTTACCAGCAACCAAAGCCCAACCCAAAGAAATGCTTCCAGTCGTCGACAAACCTATCATTCAATATGTTGTTGAGGAAGCAGTTGCCTCCGGCATAGAAGACATTATCATTGTCACCGGATGGCACAAACGAAGTATTGAAGATCATTTCGATCATTCGTTCGAACTCGAACAACATCTGAAGCAAGCTGGAAAAATCGAACAACTCAAAGAAATACGGCGCATTGCGAACATGGCAAATTTCATTTATATACGCCAAAAAGGGCCATACGGAAACGGAACACCGGTGCTCTCTGCACGACATCTGGTTGAAGATGAACCCTTTGCAGTGTTGTGGGGTGATGAGTTCATCTATTCACATCCACCGCGATTGAAGCAGATCATAGATGTATACGAAAAATATGAGATGCCGGTCATCAGCGGCGTCAAGATAGAAAAAAAAGAATTGCTATCAAACTACGGCATCGCTGAAACCCAAACGTTAGAGCCCGGGATACACAGAATCGTCAGTATTGTTGAAAAACCAAAACCAGAGCAAGCTCCTTCGAATCTCGCGGTGCATGGCGCCTATATCCTCACACCGGAAATTTTAGATATCCTCTCCGAAACAAAACCTGGTAAAGGCAATGAAATCTGGCTGATCGACGCACTCAATACATACATGAAAAGCAAAACAATTCTCGCGAGAGAAATTCAGGATGGAAAATACTACGATACCGGTAACAAACTCGAATACCTCAAAGCAAATATCGATTTTGCGCTAGAACGAAAAGAATTGCGAAAACCACTACTCAGCTACATGAAGCAAAAAATGAGAGAAAACGGACATAAGATAATTCCAGCATAGCATAAGCCCTATGTTCACTCGAAAACAAAATCTGCAAAAAAATACAGTAAGTCCAAAATATAAAGTGCGTCGCAAACACATCATACGCATACTCACATATGGAACACTCACGAGTCTGCTTGTGATAGTATTTGCAGGATGCGGAGAACGAATAACGCCTCCAGAAAAAGTTGAATTAGAATACTGGGGCGTGTGGAATGAAAAAAGCGAAATCCAAAAAATTATTACCGACTTCAATGCGAAGTACTCGCATATCAGTATCAAATATCGCAAGCTTCGCTACGAAGAATATCAAGATCTGCTACTCACTGGTTGGGCGCAAGACAAGGGACCAGATATCTTTGCCATACAAAATTCCTGGGTAGGAGCATACAAAAACTTCATAGAGCCGATGCCGCAAAGCATGACGGTGAAACGGAAATACATTAAAGAAAGTTTTGCTGGCGCAAAAAAAGATGAAGTTGTGGAAGAAGTAAAAATTCCAGGATACGACGCACGAACACTCAATCAAAAATTCGTTCAAGTTATGGTGGACGACGCGGTCATTAATAACCAAATCTACGGTCTTCCACTCAGTATCGATACTCTTGCCATGTACTATAACCGAGATCTCCTCTCGCAAGCGCAAATCACGCAACCTCCTACACTTTGGTCAGAATTTATAGAGATCATCCCTCGATTAACTCTTCTCGACCAAGATGGAAATATTATCCGATCTGGTGCTGCGATGGGCGCTACACAGAATGTAGATCGTGCGGTAGATATTCTTGCGAATCTCATGCTGCAAAACGGAACAAATATTGTAGAAGAAAAGAGAGTTGTGCTTACACAGGAATCGGCAACACAGAAGGGATACTACCCCGGACCACGAGCACTTGAATTCTATACTGACTTTGCAGTACCAACCAAACAAGTGTATACGTGGAACGAAAATATGCCAAATTCATTAGAAGCCTTTGCACAAGGACGAGTCGCATTCTTTTTTGGTTACGCCTATCACCTTCCACTCGTCCAAGCGCAAGCGCAGGGAATCAACTTTGACATCGTAAAATTCCCGCAAATTGATACAAATCGGACTGTGAACTTTGCCAATTATTGGATTGAAACTGTAGCAAAAAAAAGTGAGCACCAGAACGAAGCATGGGCTTTTCTACAATTTGCAACGGATGAGGAAAATGTGATTCCTTTTCTAGAGAAAAGTAAAAAACCAACAGCCTTGTTATCGCTCATTACATCACAAGTAAGTGAAAATCCGATTCTTTCACCTTTTATCATTCAAGGCCTGACGGCAAAAAGTTGGTATAGCGGACGCAAACCAGTTGAAGCTGAAGCAGCGCTTGAAAACGCTATCCAAAAAATTCTTGCCAAGGACGTGCCTGAGGAAGGCGACCCCTATGCAAAGGTGCTCCAAGACGTAGCAAAAAAAATTCAGGGAACACTATGACACGCCTAGCAAATCCACAACCAAATATCCTCAAGAGTTGCAGAAGGTTTACACTCATACTCATCGTGCTCGGGATTCTCACATTCACAATACCTTTTGCTGTGAAAGCGCAAGGAATTCTTCCCGAATGTGCACTTACACAACAAGATCCTGCCACAGCATGCGGTTATTGTGATTTTATTAAACTCGCTGTGAACGTATCGCGCCTGGGACTTGGAATTCTTGGCGGCGTAACCCTTGCCTTCTTCGGTTGGGGTGGACTCATGTTGCTTTTATCCGCCGGCAACAGAGAAAAAATAAACAAAGGCTGGCAAATTCTGCTTGGTGCGATGATGGGGCTTGCGATCGTCGTACTTGCATGGACAATGGTAAACTTTATCGTGTGGGCACTTGTAAGTGGAGAAATAAACACGATCGGCGATGTAAAAATTTTTCCAACTGATGCCAATCTCAACTGGTGGGAAGGGCATTGCACTCAAAATGCCAATACTCCAACACCTCAACCATAAAATACATTGTAAATAAAGTGTTTTTTATCTTATGCTACATCAATATATGAAGAAGGCGAACAAAAAAAAATATACATTTTTGACTACTCTTATATTACTCGGGGTCTTAGGACCTTTATTCCTCTCGGCACAGGGACTACCGAATCCACTTGGTGAAGTAACGGACCCGAATGAAATTATTGTGAATGTGATTAAGGCGTTTTTGGGCGTCCTCGGTGTCCTTGCACTTGTCATCTTTATTTATGGAGGGTTGTTGCTGCTGATTTCTGGAGGGAATACAGAAATGCTCTCAAAAGGGAAGAGAACACTTGTGTGGGCAATTATTGGCCTTGCTATTATTCTGAGTAGTTACGGAATACTCAAATTCGTCTTTGAAAAACTCATTACTTCCACGAGTTAAAAATAAATTTCGGTTTAAATCTTTCTCCTGTTGTCAAGAGAAGCGCGGTAATGGATCTTATACCTTTCGAAGCACTCACACTGCACAGTGTGCTGAGAAAGGTATAAGATCCATTACCGCGCTTCTTACATTATGGAAAAATTATCACGCAAAAAGTCTATTGCTACGTCGTGGCTTTCACAATTTGATCGAATACATATTTGGCGATTCCATAGGAAGCCATCACAATCGCAAGACCGATAACTGCCAAAACCAATCGATCACGCGCTTGGCGCATTTTTTCGGAGTTACCGCCAGAAAGCATCCAAGAAAATCCAGCCCAAATAATCATTACGAGTGTTATAAGTCCTAAAACGCTCAACACAACACTCACAATCTTGAGAGTCACAACAACTGGAGAAGCACCGCCAAGACCAGTCTCTGTTAAAACTGGCGACAAGGTAGGAGGGGCAGCAGACACATCATTCGTGCCACTCACAATACTGAACACGACAATAATGATGGAAAAAATCGTTGCAAGTGAAACGAAATGCCGCGGCATTGTACGTATGCGTTGTATTACGTCAAACATAAAACAAAAAAATTTATAAATCTCAACTGCGATAGATACGCTGTATGAAAGTTGTTGCGCCAGTTGCTTTGTTCAGTTCGTTAAATACATAACTCACAATACCGTATGCTGCCATAATAATGGCAAGACCAGTAATAGCTGCAACAAGGATATCACGCGCATGTCGGAGTCGCTCGGAACTTCCAGCAGAAAACAACCACATAAATCCACCCCAGAGAATCATAACCACAGCAATGAGTCCGACAAGAGTCAAAACCAATTGAACAATTCTTAACACAACCACATCAGGTGTTAAAGTTCCAAGTTTTGCTTCATCTACAAGGATTTTCTTTATACTCGTATTAGGATCAAAAGCCACAGCATAGGTAGCATGCAAATCTACAAAAGAAAATAAAAGAGTCATGACAAAAAATACAAAGCACATGCGCTTGAAAAAATAATGCGATGAAGTCATAAAGTTTAATAAAAAGTAATTAGATTTATTATACAACGTTTCTTTCAATCCGTAAAAGACACCTCGCACACTCCGATTCCGCATAATGGGTCTGTCGCCGAATGCGCTTTCGCCTGTGAAATCGTAAAATTTCGTGACAGAATCGCTGAATAAATTTTGAGGTTTATATGGAATATAAGCTGAAAAATTTTGAAGCGATTCTGGCCGAAATGCTACGATTGCAACAGAAATGGTATTCGGCGACAGACCCATATAGGTAAAATAACAAAAATTTGCTTGCAAAGTTAAAATATGCTATAGTCAAAAGTGACTTTAAAATTACAAGAAAGGAGGTGAAACCTCATTATGACTAAACTCTTGGTAAGAGCTTCACAAATCGGTGCTGCCGTGAGTGTTTTGCTTCTTCCTGCAGCAGCGCGAGCACAGCTTACGATCGACCCATCATACGCCGGAACATTCAACCTTGGCAGTGGTTCTCCAGTAGCTATCGTGATCGGTATCGTAAACTGGGCATTAGGACTTCTCGCGCTCGTTGCAGTAGTACTCGTGCTTATCGGTGGATTCATGTGGATGACTGCCGCTGGTAATGAAGAAAAAGTTGATAAAGCGAAGAAGATCCTTTCCGCAGCTATTATTGGTTTGGTGATTATCCTTGCTGCTTGGGGTATTACGATCTACGCGATCAACGTACTTGGTACAGCAACTGGTTCAGTATAATATATTCAAATTTGGAAAAAAGAAAGACTCCCGTTCGCGGGGGTCTTTTTTTCAACAATAACTCATACTCAGTTTGTGCGGATACAAAGGCTGATGTTACACTCATTGATATGCAAACCGCGACGATACGAGCATATCCAAAAATCAAAGCATGGTTTCAAACACACTCGGTGTGGATAGTCCTCACACTTACACTGACATACGCACTAATATTCATCGTATTCGCAATATGGAAATACATAAATTTTCACTACGATGCACTCGATCTTGCGATCTATAATCAAGTTTTTTGGAACACAGCACACGGCAAACTCTTCGGGCTCACCATTCATCCGCATTCCTATCTTGGTGATCACATCGAATTAACACTCCTGCTCTTTGCGCCATTCTATACGATTTTTCAACATCCGATAACGCTCCTGATCATACAAACACTCTGGATTGCGAGTGCAGCGATTCCTCTTTTTTGGATCGCACAAAAAATACTCAACAAACTCTGGGCTTTACTTTTTACTGCAGCATATCTTGCCAATGCTTTCATTCATAATATCAATACTTTCGAATTCCATATGCTCCCGCTCGCACTGCCACTCCTTTTTATACTGTACTGGGCTTATGAAAAAAAAAATTTTCGAATCTATCTCCTCGCGATTATTTTACTCATATTCACCAGGGAAGACATCGCGCTCGTGACGTTCTTTTTTGGTTTCCTACCTCTCCTTGAAAAAAAACAAAAACGATGGTGGTTGATGCCTATGATACTGAGCGCACTCTGGTTTCCGATAGCGCTCAAAATCACGACACTCGCGAGCGGTTATGAACAGTATAAATTTGCATACTATTACGGTTGGCTTGGAACAACGCCACAAGCAATCATACAAACGTTTTTTACCGAACCAACGAAAGTGCTTTCCTATGTCTTCCAAGTCGGAAATACATTTTTTCTTATCACGATCCTCCTTGCTTTTGCGCTTCTTCCGCTCTTCAAAATGAAGTATCTCATTCCAACGATTCCTATTTTGGCCCAATTTCTTTTGCTCGGAAAAGGCTCAGGTTCCATCATTCTCGAGACACACTATCTCACACTCATCATTCCATGGTTTTTTATCAGTATCATACACGTTGTGAAAGAATGGCAAATGCAACCAAAGCCCTCACAGATGTGGCCGATCAAACGCTGGGTGTTACAAAAACTCCGAAGCGAGCCGAGTATTGCAATTCCAATCATTATAACCATTTTCATCTATACTTTTTTCACTATGAGTCCACTTCCGTCAGCAGCACAAACGTTCGTACGTGAAATCAGAAATCCAAATCCAAAAAAAGCAATACAAGACGATCTCCTAAAAAACATCAGGCCAACCGATGTTGTTGTATCGAGCTATAATACGCTTACACACCTTTCCTCGCGAAACACCGTCTATTCTCTTCATTATCTTTGGACAGGAAAAAAACAACTCTCGGATGAACCGTACTGGATTAACACACCTGTAGATACGCTCTATTACGACAGTGAAAATTTCCTGGAATATTACTTTCATTGGAAAAAGAATGCGGGATTTGAAAACTTTTTTGATCAGGGCGACAATCGCATGCGCGCTTTTCTGAGCGAACAGAAACTTGTACCATCAACAGTGATTGATGATATCATCGTTTTCCGGCGTGCAGAAAATGCACAAGCAGATGAAATCTCCGTAAAAAATAATAAGCGCTCAGTGGAACCGCAAAACATATACACCCTCTATCAAAATATTCCAAAGATGAAAAAAACTGTTGATCGAAAACTTTCCGATGAAATCACCCTCCTTGGTTGGAATCGTCTCAATCAGGCACACCGGCTCCCCTACAAAACGATAAGCAGATCTCTTATATGGCGAGTTGAAAAAACTCCAGAAAACACGCCCTTTTTGCGACTCCAAGTCAGAAATCCAAAAAAGCAAATCCTCTATCAAAAATTTTACGCCCTTGGCTATGGAGTATTACCGCCCACTGAATGGAAACAAGGTGATATTATTGCAACCAACTACTGGTTTGTAATTCCAGAAAATTTTATACAATCCGGCAACATAGTGACTATTAACTTAGAAAACTTTGAGAGCGGCACTTTTACGCTTGACGGTCTTCGTTCTGCGAATATTACAGAAATGAAAACAAAACCAACGGGACCGGCCGTACCGATAGCTCGTTTTTAAAACAATATGGACATACCGAAGAGTATCAAAAAGACACTATGGAATCCAGACGCTGTGATCATTATGACGATGACGTTACTCTTTGGAATACTTGCTTTCTTCTACAACACAAAGCATACGTATAACGAACAGTTTGTGTGGCTTGCGGAGAGTTTTCTCAAAGGACAACTGTATCTTGCGGAACCAATCAAACGTTTTATAGATCTTGCGTTGGTGGATGGAAAATTCTTCTGGCATCTGCCGCCGCTTCCTGCGATACTCCTCGTGCCATTCGTATGGTTTTGGAAAATATTGCATGTGCCAATCTATCAATGGTATCTCAATATACCGTTCAGCGTGGGGGTGTTCGTGTTATGCTTTAAAATCGCAAAAAGATTCGCATTTTCTTGGACTGACGCACTGTACCTTGCAAACGCATTCTTATTTGCTTCTGTGTATCATCAGATTGCCTTTCTGAGTTGGAGTTGGTATCTCTCACAGAGTCTCACAGCATTTTTGATGTTCCTCGCGCTCTACGAATTTTTTACAAGAAAACGCTGGGGTTTGATTGGAATTATATTCGCGGCTCTCCTTATGACACGGCCGACGGCGGTGCTCGGAATCATCTTTTTTCTTGCTGGCATCATTTTTAACACGATCGATGAGGAACTTCCGCATATCGCTCATCACATGACACATCACTCAAAATTACGCTCCATCATCCAACTCATTCTCCCCTGTTTCTTTACTATTCCCTTGCTGCTTGCCTATAACCAAGCGCGATTTGGAAGCTACTGGGAATCCGGATATGCGCTCACGAATAACTTCGCGAATCCGGCAAATACTTCGTACCAACTCTTTAGTCTCAGTAACATTCCAACAAATTTCTCTGCATACTTTTTGAGCGCCCCTAAAATGATATTGGAAAAACTTAAACAAGGGGTAGACGGAATATCCTCATTCCGATTACCGCGACTCAAAGTCGAACACCCGGGAGTCAGCTTCTTTGTTGTTTCGCCTATTTTTCTTTGGCTCTTACGAGCTCAATGGCGTAAACGCCTCGTACGTCTCGCACTCCTGCCGATACTCATACTCCTACCGACCTTACTCGCTTTCTGGGGCCCGGGTTGGAATCAAATCGGTCCGCGCTATACGCTTGACTTCCTCCCGTTTGCGTGGGTGATACTGCTTTTCGCTTTTCCGCAACAAAAACTCAGCAAGAGCGCAAAAATACTCATCGTGCTGAGCAGTTACTTCAATTTTTTTCTTCTCGCAACGACGTACTAACTACCGCTCCTCATGATACTCAACTTCAGTATTCACGCGCCAAAGCGCGTCTTTCGATATTACTCCGTCAACAATACTATCAACCGCCGTCATCGCTGCAAGCATCGAATGATCTTGATTATTGTAACGGTGCATGCCATTGCGACCGATAGAAAAAAGATTTGCAAAACGATCAAGATACGTGCGAATCACAGAAAAACGATCGTAGCTCCCAAAATAAGCAGGATAGGCTTTAGGAACGCGAACGACGCAACCGTCAAGGACATCAGCTGCATCAATAAACCCAAGCTTTGCGAGTTCGGCAGTGGCAAATTTTAAAAAGGCTTGATCGCTTTTACGCCACAACTCGTCGCCTTCATTACAAAAATATTCCAGCCCAAGCCATACGGTGTTAGGGTCTTGCACAAGATAGGGGCTCCAGTTATTCCAAATCTGAATCCGACCGAGACGCACATCCTTTTCCTGAACATATATCCAATTATCGGTCATGAGACGTCCGTATTCAGCAAAACGTAATTTTCGTACAAGCAGCCCAACACTCATAAAATCGCGATAGCAAAGTGACGCAGCGACATCACGAACTTCTGAAGGGACTACCGCTCCAAGTCCAGCAATAAGTGACTGCACGGGCATTGTAGAAAAAAAATAATCCCCTTTCTGCCACCACGTTTTTCCCGTACGTTTATCGCGAATGTGCGCAGCAAAAATGTTTCGACCGTCGTGCCGAAAAGCAATAACGCTATGCTGTAAAAAAATACTTCCGCCGCGGCATTCAATGGCACGCGCAACCTCCTGCCACATTTGCCCTGGTCCAAACTTCGGATACAAAAAATACTCAATAAGACTCGTCTCACTAGACTTTTGTGAAAGCGAAGCTGTGCGTTTTGGCAAAAATTTTTGCAGAGCATGCCCAAGCGCTTTACTAATAGACACTCCTTTCACACGCTGTCTCCCCCACGCGGCGGATATTTCTTTACACGAAACGCCCCACACTTTTTCTGTATAGTCCTTAAAAAAAGTCAGATAGAGCACACGGCCGAAACGATTGATAAAAAAATCTTCAAGCGAAGTTTCTGGACGTCTCGGAAAAAAACGAGCGCGAATATAACTCAAAAGTATATGTACAACACGCAAAAGGCCGAGCCTGCGAAGCGTTGTAAAATTGAGCGAAAGTGGATAATCAAAAAAATTCCGAAGAAAAAAAATGCGCGATTTGCGTTTCCGAATTAACATGACGCGATCTGAAATTGCCGGATCTGGTCCATCGGGGGATACTTGCACCGCGCGACTGCGATGTTGATACGAAATGTTGATGCGCTCAGTTTCAATCCCGGATCGCTTGAATGAATCAGCGCTCTGTAAAGGAAGAATATTCAACCACCAATGCATTACACGGTCGGATTTGGAAAAAAACCGATGACCGCCAATATCCATCCGATTGCCTTTATAATGAACCGTCCGAGCAAGTCCGCCGACTTTATCGTCTAATTCAAAAATAATTGGCTTGGTGGATGTGCGTTCCAAAAGTTCATACGCTGCAGTGAGTCCAGCAGGCCCAGCTCCAATAATAATAGCCATCTGTTGTGAAATATGATTCTTCATACACGACACTGTTCAAAACCGTACGCATATTTTGAAAATTTGGAGAGCCTTGCGGTAAAATACTGTGTGATTGACGAAACTTCTTCATCGTAAGCAGGAGCGTACTTCAATTCCAAAATCACGAATGTTCCAAGAGATGAAGTTGAACGTGCTGGAGTGTCCCTCAAAATAATAGAGTTAGAAAGCTGATCATCAATTGTGATGCGAAACTTACGATCAGCTGATATAAAGTATCGACGAAAATAGTGATTCGAAAGTACCGGCTTAAGTGTCTGCAGCGTATAAGCAAGTGACGTTGGAACCTCGGAAGCTTTGATATGTGCAAAAAAATCTCGAGAAAAAAGCATTGGAAGTTCAAACGGCGGCAATGGATAAACGACTTTCCTTGTCAAAAATCCATACTTATACTTCACCTCTAAAGCAGCATGTATCATATACGTATTGTGATCACCATACCAACGCACACGCACCTTAGAGCGATTCGCGACTCCGTCCACCGTATCAGAAACGAATTGAAAACTCAAGGTATCAAAATAGACATTGCTGACGAACCGCGCTGGATACAGTGACCGAAACATTGCTGGATGCGTACGTAAAACTTGTTCAAGCTCCGGCGCGATACGAGGCACAATAAATTTTCGTTCGAAACGCCACGTGTCATGCATATCATTTCTTGTGCAACGAATCATCCTTACACCGCCACCAATATCGTAAAATACGATGACTCAAAAATACCGCAAAACAAAAGAGCAAAACGCCAAAAAAAATACCGAAAATCAACGCGACGAAAGTATACAGATTGAAAAATAAATCTCGAAAAAACGAGCGAAGATTCTGCGGTTGTTGTAAAAACCAATAAGGATCCGTGGGCGAAGAAGGATTGGGATACTGTCTACGGTACCAATCAAGCCAAAAGTCTGTCGTATAGGTCGAAATATCATACGTCGGATTTTCGCTGAGAGAAATCGGTTGAAATGCCGGTTCCCCTTGTGTCGGTAAAGTCACACGAAGCGCTAGATCGGTCGCATCCTCGCGAAGTCCAAGCGTAAAAAAATGCATGCCCGGCCGTGGGCCCGCCTCATGTACCAGAGGAAATAAATAATCACCGGCGAACCAAAGGACAGATTTTGAACGAGGTAATTGAAGAAGCGCGGGAAGGAGCGTATCTGAAAATTCTTTTTGGACTGCGTCGCGCTCAGTTTGTGAACCAGCAAAATACTGACTGTTCCAGAGAACCTTGTGCGAAAAAAGAACAAGAAAACGAACGTCATCCGACTGCGCGAGACGAATACTTTCAAAAAACATTTGTTTTTGTTCACCGATAAGAAGCCCATGATCAAGTTCACCGTCGAGTACTACAAAAAGTGCGTCTCCTCGCTGAAACGTAAAAAATGTTTTACCAAAACGCTCAGTATAGACTTCTCTATTCTGGAGTTCGTGATTACCAACAGCATTAAACACGGGTCGGGAAAGAGCATTAAGAAACGATGAAGCAAGAAGTCGAAATTGCTTTTCATTTGCTTTATGCACGATATCCCCAAGGAGCATTACGAAATCAATATCAGGATCAGCGAAAACTTTCTGATTCGCAAGCAATGTCACAGCAGGGTATTCACTATAAGGCAAAGTCGTATTTTCTAAGCGGCCGTACACATGCCCGACAGCAACAAAAATAACATCACCGGTTTCTTCGTCGAAACGTATGCCGTTCAAAGAAGGTACTGCTTGAGCGCGTGCACTCTGAAAATCGACAACGAAAAAAAAGAAAAGGCTTAAAACGAAAAAAAATGACTGCAAACAACGCTGCAACATGCCTCGACAACGCAACACAAAAAAAAGTCTGCGAAAACTATTTATCATAGAGTTGAATCTTCAAATCTTTTTCAGACGTAGGAATCAATTCGCCGTTCACATACAACTGCGACCCTTCTTCCAGGAGATAAGGCTTTGGCACAGCTTCGAAATGTAGTGTCTGAATCTCTCCAGCGCTCGGACCAAACTCAGGTTTCTTTTGAAATGCGGCGATACCGATATCGCTACGCTGAAGTGTAATCCGTCCGCCATACAACAGCGAATTATCTTTATTGGCGATGCCAATCTTAACTCCAGCAATAGAAACGTCATCAAGCGTCACCTTACTTGCCTCGCCGACACTCACGCCTTTATCACCTGCCTGCTCTATGCGTATATCTTTTGCAGTGACAATACTTCCGGAAATATCAAGCGCATCATTTCCTGAATTCAAAAAAGTCACTTGCTTCATATCACCCGGCGCAAAATCAATATCCAATGCGTCAAATGCTGACTCACGGAAATTCACATTTTCAAAAGCAAACTGCGAGCGTATAATATTCAAACTATCCTCAGAGCGGGCACCAACAAATTCCACGTTCGCAAAAGCAACTGGAGATTCATAAAAATTTACGGCTCCCGTAAGCTTCCATGTACCAGAGGAAGGGTTACTCAAGTGCTCAAAACGAACATACGCAAGTTGCGAGGATTCCACCGCTTGGATAATAGCGATGCCCTGACCGGTATCATCTGATGAACGGACAATAATCGGGGAATCCTCTGTACCCTGCCAATCGAGCGGCGAAAAAGAAACAAGCGATGCATTCTTTACAAAATCCAGTACTGTGCCCTCTCCGGCCCGCACAGTATACCCTGATGGAATGATAATGGATTTTTCCACACGAAAATTTCCTGATTGTATCACAATAACCTGAGAAGATGTGTCTATGGCAAAAAAAGGAAACTCCTGAACATTCGGGGTCTGCCGAATAACTTCTGTAAAAATATCGTCTCGTGCATTCGTCCAAGGATACACAGAAGTAGTTTGTTCCTGCGCCACGCCTAAAATTTTATAGTGAACGCGCGTTTTTGCAAACTCTGCATCATTCCAGACAACTCCAGCAGATTGCCGCGCCGTATTCGAAAAAGAAAAAAGTACTGTTTGAAAATCAACCGGCTTCACGATACTTTTACCAGCGAGCACAACGCGTTCTTCCGGCAACAACGTTACGGTGTCATATGTAAGACGCGTCACCTCGAGAGGTAAAGTAGTAATATTGCCAAGACTCAAAACGAGAGCATTCGAAGATGCGTCGAGCACATAAGCATGTAAGCCTTTCAAGGGGTGAAGGACTTTTTGAATAAGCGCCCGATTCCTGAAATACGTCTCTTGGGAAAACTGAAATTGTGGATACGATCGCCAGATCAGGCGCAGCTGCTTTTGCATTTCAGGGTCAAGTTCAGAAAGCAGTTTCTCAAGATAACCAGGTGCTGCGATTTGTTCCAGGGCCTGAATATAAGCAGCGAACATCGCTTCATCCTGCCATATATCTGCAAAGCGTTCTTGAAAATGTTTAAGGCCACTTCGAAAAATTGAATTCGCATCTTGATACGCAGCAGTTTCCTCACCGAGAATATGATCAATAGGTCCTGGCTCATACACGCCGTAATATCCATCATAAGGAACAGGTTCAAAACGAGCGGTGATGGGATCATAATACAAACGCATATTCGCCCACCACACCGAGTGACTTGCGCCAAGTAGATCAACCAAAGCATAAAAACGTGCAAATTTTTCTACATCAAAAACCTGCGAGTATGAAAGTTCACCCTTCCGAAGTTTCTCAAGAAGTGTGACAGCAGTAACATACTGCTCACGAAGTTCTGCAGTTTCCAACACGCGAGTGGAATTATATACTTGCACCGGAGCGTTCTGGACGATGTATTCGGAATTGACAGGGTCCTCATAATACACACGATTCTTCCAATGCAAATCCTCGTCAAAACGGACAATCACTCCTTCTCGTCGTTGATTATTTTCAATCAGCAAACGATCAAAATGTTCTTCGAGAGCGTATGTCCCAAGATGTTTCCCGTTCAAAGTCACATCGACAAAAGCATAACGTAAAGCCATGAGATTTTCCCTGCGTATGGCCGCCTGAAAAATCCACTCATAAATAAATGCGCGCGTCAAAGGATGGTGGAGAGAAAAACGTCGCATCCCAAAAAGCGTCTCATTATTTTTTACTTCAACACGAAACGCCCATTTGTCCCGATAATTCGCATTATCAACGAGCCAATCCCCTTTGAGTCGCATACGCACATCGTACGTCTTTCCATCATGCGTGATACGTGCAGGCACAAAATCCGCATCATCGGTAAGAATAATACCTGTCTTGAGCGCCTCTTCCCGCTCCTGAGCAATTTTTTGATAATCCTCATAGACTATGTCAATCATGAGACGCTCGGGTTGCGTCAGAAGACCCTGTACGAAATGCACAGGAATATTCAAAGTGACAGACGTCGCGTCGCGCTGCTCGGTAAGTTGCAATACAACAATGCCGGCAAAAAAAATAATAGCAAAAAGAATAAGAATGAAAAAAATTTTCCTGCGAAAGAAGAAAGTGACGCAGGTGTTCAAAAAGGATTGTTGGTATTTTGAGAAAGTAACAGGAATATTCATGAAAGCAAACCTTGATGATCAAGAAACGTCACCTGCAGAGAAGCATCGAATGCCTGAAGCGCACGCTTGAGTGATTCCACATGAGCAAAATCAGAAAATCCAACAAAAAAGAGCGCCTCGAGTCCTTGTTGGGATTCATCAAAACGCCGAAGCGACAGCATTGTGGTATGTTTTTGGAGAATCTCTGTGATACGTTGCAGGCTATCGGGTTTCGATCGAGAAGTATGAATTGCAAGCGAAAGATGCGGCTGTTCGGAACGCTTGTATTGACCGCGTGCTATCAAAAGTAAAATAATCACAACAAAAGCAAACAACGTGATGAGCCACTGATCAGCGCCAAACCCAAGTCCAATAGCAATCACAAAAAAAAGATACGCAAGTTCTTCAGGTTCTTTGATTGCCGCACGAAAACGCACAATGGAAAGTGCGCCTACAAGTCCCAAAGAAAGCGCCAAAGACGACTTGACGACAGAAATAATCAAAAGAGTCGCAAGGCCAATTAAGACAAAATTGTGCGCAAAAGCAACGCGATTGGAAAGCGCGCGACCAAAACGTATATATACTTTCCCAAGTAAAAAACAGAGAAGTGCAACCGCAAGGAGGTACACAAAAAATCGTAATGGAGCGATGTTCCCGCTCGTCATAAAAAACTGTTGAAGGGTGTCAGATGTTGGCATACATACAATAGAAAAATAACGGGGATTCAGGTAGAATTATTCTATCGTATACCATCTAATATGTCGATACAAAACATAAAAATAATGAAAATATGGCTTGAAAGAAAGGATACAATCACACAAGCATTCGTGATTGTGTCAGTGTATGCAATACTCTCCTTCATCAATCTCCGCAGTAAGCTCGCTAGCACCCCAGCGTGGTTCAATGGAATGTTAAGCGAAAATCATGAACTCCTCCTACAAAGTGTCTACACGAATAACGAACAATCGCGCATACTCCAATACCTGATTCCTGAATTTTTACATCGCCTCTTCAATATTGCCATAGAACATGCGTATATCTTCCAACGTTGGTTTTTTATTTTCCTTGCTTTCTGCTTCTTTCATATCTATCTTAAAAAATGGTTTCACGAAACAACTGCATTTGCTGGCGTGACACTCCTCGCAGCTCTCATGCCACTCGTGTACTTTAATCATCTCCAAGAAAGTGCACCGCTTATGCTCCTCACATTTCTGTTGGGGCTCTGGGCAATACGCGAAAGAAAACACCGACTTTTTTTGTTCATCCTCATCATCGGAATTCTAAACAATGAAACTTCCCTCATCCTCATACTTGCTTATTTCGCTTATCAACTTCCGCAACGTCTCAAAGATCTGACTTACCTATCACTTACAAAAATACTCGGCAAAACATTTCTCGTGAGTCTTCCAGCAACGATCGTGCTTGTAAGTATACGCTGGTTAACAAGAGAGAATCCTCATCTCGGCACGCCGTGGAAGCTCCCCTACAATGTTGTTGGTATGCTGAGTAATCTGACCAACCTCAATATTTTCGAACTTCATCGTGCAGTATATCTTTATCCGATTTTCCTCTTCGGCCTCTTGTGGATTTATAGCTTTCTCCACTTCAAATCAAAACCGCTATTTCTCAGACGCGCGACCTTCCTTATCCCATTCTTTATTGCGGGCAACATGCTGACGGGAAATATCTACGAAGCGCGACAAATGCTTCCTTTGGGTTTTATTATTATTCCTCTGGCGCTATGGAATCTGTTTCCACGCGATACACATGCACCGACGCATTCTCATACACTAACGAAAGCCACGAAGGAAGTGGATTGAAACGTGTTCTAAACTGTGCAAAAAGAACAGGGGTAACTAAAAGATACTGCGCTTGAGCAACTTGCGTAAGAAAATAATATTTTTGCGAAAGTTGTTGCGGCTCCGACAAAAATGTTTGCAAAAGACGTAAGCGATTCTCGAACTCTCGCGTCTGTACGGGATGCGCAACGTACACTCGCCTGCCAGTAAAAGCGGCAAGAAGTTGACTATTCAACACATCACTCACAAACACCGCGTCACGCGGAGTATTGACACGGATCCAATCAAAGGCCGAACGCGCGTCTGAAGGAATGTAAAAACGTGCATCATCTTTATTGCCCCAGTATCGAAAATCAACTGCCAAAACATGGGCCTGCGAAAGTCCAAAAATACCAATAAAAAGAAAGATGAACAAAGGAACAGGATACAGATACACCTTATGCCGCTGCCACCATGAGGCAAAAAATTTTTGCCATACAAAAACAATTCCTGTAAAAGCAAGGAGTGCAAGCGGCACTTGAAACCCAGCCGTAAGCCTCCGTTGCCACAAGACCGGTGCGTACAAAACTACAAAGTGCACAACAGCCCAAGTGATCACAAACAGCCACGGCTCAGAAACAGCACGCTTGCGTACGAGCACAACAATGCCAGTGAGCGCAAGCGGAATCAGCGCACCGTAAGAAAGCAGTGTGAGCCACCACACCGTTGTTGGTAGGGTGTTCTGCAGAGACATTTGTTGGACAAGTGGGTGTTCACGCAAAAAATTCCAATGATATATGAGGGGCGGAAACGTAAGGAATAGAAAGAGAACGCAATGTAATCCATCGCGCACAAGGGACGAGTGTAAAACGAACTTACGCACAAGCACATACCCGCCGAGCGCCGCAAATACGGTGAGAACGTGAAACGGATGAAACCAAAAAAGGAACGCAGCTATGAAACCTGCGCAAACACTCCAGCGGAATTGCTGAAACCGCAAAGCGAGATGCATGAAAAATACTGATAGAACGATACTCAAAAAGGAAACAATAAGATGTGGTGAATGATACAGCGTCAGAAACGTAACAGACTCAGGTACCCACAAATCCATAGGCCAATGAAAATAACCGCGGTCATAATACGACTGAACAAAAAAACTTCCGAAGAAACCCCAACCAGAAGCAAAAATCAAAAACAACAGAGCGAATTTGCGTTGTACTATCGACGAAAAAAAGTAGGAAATAATCGCATACATCACGACCACAAACACAGGAATCAACACAAGTCGAGTGACATGAAAAGTAAACACAGGTGACATTCCAAATATTTTTCCGAACAACCCAATAAGATACCACAGGGAAGAAAACGGCCAACGTGCATCATCGGCGCCAGAGAAAACGTTTTGCATGCCGATGACACCATCATTCACTTGTGTAAGATACGAATAGTACACAGGAAAATCCCCCGGCGTGAGTGTATGAATACCAGAAAAGAATGTGCCGGCAGGCGCTGTGATCGAAGCGTAAACATACGGCAGTGCAAAAAGAATCATAAGAATGACACTCAACGCCATAAGAAAATACCATTCTTTGATTGAAAATTTTGAAAAAATACATAGTGCCATAGAACGAAAAAAATAATCAAACACGTCCCGCTATTGGTCGACGATCACGAAACGCTTGAATACGTAATCGAAAAAGTGTCGCAAAAAATGCAAGAATTTCTTTGCGTGAAAGTTTTGATTTCCCACGGCGTCGGTCGCGAAACACAATCGGAATTTCTCGAACGCGAAAACCCCGACGTTCGATCAAATACAATGTTTCTTCCTGAAAAGCATAGCCATCGCTCTGAATACCTCTTGCAAGCAAAAAACGAACAACTTCGGCACGAAAACATCGAAATCCCGAAGTGATATCCTGCGTTTTTAAACGCAGGACTAAACGAGAAAGCCATATAGCGGAAGCGCTCGCAAAACGTCGTCTCAAACTCCAGTCCGTAATAGAACCGCCCGGAATCCGACGGGATCCGATGACAACATCGGCTCCAGCGCGAATGGTTTGGATAAACTGCGGAATCAAAACGGGATCATGCGAAAAATCCGCATCCATTTCCATCACAAAATCAGCTCCATCCTCTAAAGCTTTTTGAAAACCCGCGCGGTAGGCGCTCCCTAAACCAAGTTTTCGCGGACGTGCAATGAGTTGCAGTGGAAAACGCTGCGCAAAACTTCGAACAATTGCTCCTGTTCCATCAGGAGAATGATCATCCACAACAATAACGGAAAGAGAAAGTGGCAACGAAAAAATTTTTTCCAGAAGGAGAGTAATATTCTCCGCTTCATCATACGTCGGAATAACGATAGTAATGCGAGGACTCGATGTATCCAAAACTGGCATATTAAATATTATGCGCCAAACTCATTCAACAAAAGCATATTTCTGTTTCTGTGTGATCTGCAAAACCATACGATACACCAACCACAACAAAATCGCGGAACGAACAAACACCAATGCCTGAAAAGACCAAACATCGCCAGCAAGAAGCCGTTCGTAAAAGAAAGGAAACTGCAGATAATTCAGGATATCAAATACAATCACCAGTAATAATTCTTTCCCGCGCGAGAGCACAAAAAGGAGTAGCGGTAAAAACCACAGGATCCATTGATTAGAGTATACATTATTCCACAAAACAAAATTCATCAAAATAAGACAGCCCCACAAAAGAAACAACTCAGTAGACATGTGGAAATTTTGTACACGGCTCTGACGCACAAACCAGAGAGGTAAAAAGGCGAGCGGCAGAAACCGAACAATGCCGAATACAAACGATAAGAGTTCGTTAAAAAACGGCGGAAGAGCAAAGACACCTGAAAACGCGATTGGATCACGGCTATAAATTCGCCCACCAAAGAGTGCAGCAAAAAAACTTCCAACTTCGCTCGAACGATACAACTGCAAAATATAAGGATCGAAAATCATATCCCAGCCGAATATCAATCCTACGAAAAAATGTGTCGCAAAAAATAATCCGAAGAATGCGCACCAGCCGCGAATAATATCACGCTGATGCGTCGGATGGATAACGAAAGGAACGAGATGGAAAAAATAGAGCGGCGCTAAAAAAGCTGTATGCCATTTAAGTAAAGCTGAGAGTGCCAAAAAAACTAAAGACCAAAAAAATTGCTTGCGTATCAGAAATCGTATACTTACAAGCAATGTAAGCGCTACAAGAATATCGAAGCGATTAAATATAAAATAGAGACTTGAAGGCAGAAACAAAAGCCAAAGCCATGCTTTGGATCGATTCAGAATTTCCAATATAGCAGAGGCGATGAGCAAAGTTCCGCCAAAGGCGAGTCCCATGAGAATTTGAAAAAGAATAATGAAGTGAAAAAAATCACCGCCAGTGAAATAAATAATACTACGCAGAACAACAGCAAGAAGAAAAAAAAGCGGTGGATACGAACTTCTCGGCGCGATATCGACAAGCGTCGTGCCACCAAAAAAGCGCGATACCATCTCATAATAATAGGCGAAGTCGCCATAATCATAGAGCAAGGTACGATGCCAAATCCCAAACGGCGGATACCAAGAAGTTCTCGAAAAAATATACAAAGCAAAAACAACAATGCATGTCAAAATCAATATTGAAAGTAATTGCAAAAAAGAATGATTCGACACTCTGGAAAACGCAATGCGCATAAAAAAACGATGGATATCATGCGTGCAAAAACAGTGGCATTGTATCATAGCAATCTATACGTGACAACGATCTTTGAAAAAAAAATATTCAAGAAAGAACAGAGCCCTCTCTGTATATATCTTCTCAAGTGACTTTTCCATGTCATCTCGAGAAGATATATACAGAGAGGGCTCTAACTTACTTCTTTTGAGTAATTCGTATGACAAAGTACGTCAAAAAAGTTATAGTAAGGACATGAAAAAAACAATATTTTTTTTATTACTTTTCTTCTACGCGTTTCTTTGGATAACGCTTTTTTTACTCGCAATTTTTTACAATAACCATACACTGCTCATTACATTTCTCGATAACAAAACCGCGTTTCCTTTCTTTCATGTATTACAAGGAGCGAATATCAGAGCGTTGATAGACACCTTTCCAATCATGCTCACTCCGATACTCATTGCGCTCTTACTTGCTCACATCAAACAAAAGTGGGTACGAAGAGTGCTCGTCGGTATCACTGCTGCTATCACTGCCATAGTCTTTGCAATTGATATTATTCTTATCGTCTATAAAATCATCACAAAGCTTGATTTTGACTTCCGTCTCTTCTGGTATAATTCCTCGGTCATTGCAACGACTATTTGGCGCGTTGCACCCTTAGCAACATGGGCACTTGCGGAAGCATTTTTTTTCCTGATCGTATTTTGGTATGCTTTTCTCTCTGTATTATCGCAAGCGCCACGACCAAAAAAAAACTCTGTAGCCCTCCTTACGATCCTTATTTTAAGTTTCATCATACAAGGAGTAACGTTTCATACTCAGAGAGAAGCGTTTACGCATTTTCTCTATTCTATAGTCCGCTATAAACGTTCCATTGGTACCTATTACGAGCGTAAATATAATGAGCACATACAAAAACTCCTGCAACAAAATAATATATTTGGAGAAAACAAAATTCCAAAACCTCTCGGTGAAAATATATTCATAGTGCAACTCGAAAGCGTCTCAAGTCTCGTGGTAAACGAAAAAATTACTCCAAACCTCACTGCAAGCGCAAAAGAGGGAATCTTATTTCCAAACTTCTATTCCAATTCAGTCCAAACTATTCGAGCGGAAGAATCCATCCTTTGTGGACTTCCACCTACGATGCATGTTCAGCTTATGCGCAAACTCGCACTTGAAAATATAGCGCGACTCCCTTGTCTTCCAAAACTACTGCAAGAACTCGGATATCAGACTCTACTTTTTGACGATTTCTATGGAGGATTTGAAGAAACAGATACTTTTTTAAAAACGATCGGTTTTCAAGAAATGCATGGATATGACATTATGCAAAAAAATGATCCAAAAACATCATGGGGGTATCGAGAAGACGAATTTTTCCAAAGAGTGCTCGAATATCTTGCACAACACCCGAGCGACAAACCACGCTTTGTGTACATCACCGTAAGCGCCACAAATCACGCGCCTTTCGACATTGATGAAAAAACTTTCAGCGCACGCCTTCCTTATCCCAAAGGCGATACGATAGAGCAAAAAGCAGCGAATGCGACTTTTGTCCAAGATGCATATTTAGCTGATTTTCTTAAAGAGTTTGGAAAAGAATATGCTGAACAAAGTTCGCTTTTTATTCTCAGCGATACATCTTGGCCAGTACCGATCCACGGTAATATCTATAACCTCGTCGGGGCCTATGAAGAAAATTTTCTCATCCCGATGGTGTTTATGCCAGCAAAAAGCATCCAAGAGACTTTTGCGACCGACAAAATTGTGCAGGAACGATTCGAACAAATAGACATACTCCCAACTATCCTCCATCTCATAAACGGCAAGGCCCCGTCCGAATTCTTGGGTCAATCGCTCGTATCTGTCCTTCGCAAAGATAGCACAAGCGAACCCGCATCGTGGAAACTCTCTTTGCAACCCTATGATGGCGGATATATATCGCTTGTGCGCTTCCCAGATAAGTATCTCTTTAACCTCACAGAAAACACGGTCACACGATATAAGCTCGATAGCGACCCCCAAGAAAGAGCCCCTCTCGGCACGGAAAAACCCGACGCATTCCTACCTCTTATTGAGAATTATTTTTTAAAAAATACCAATGTCTCAACAAACGCCACATCAACATCGTCTGACTCAAAGGATGAAGTATCGAAGTCAATTTCTGAAAGCATTCCTCAGTGACAGAAATGTTGCGTCGCTCACTCCAACATCACGCATAAGCGTCCAAAAAATTTGCAAAAAAATAGATTTCGAACGTGACAGAACGATCGTTGAGTTTGGCCCGGGTGATGGAGTATTCACCAAATACCTCCTCAAACACATGACACCAGCTTCACGAATCATCATTTTCGAAACCAATAAAAGTTTTATCAATGAACTTGAAAAAATTGCTGACCCGCGACTCATAATACTCCACCAAAAGGCTGAAGAGTTCACAAGCGCATTCAAAAACATGGGTATTCAATCAGTTGATTATGTACTCTCGGGCATTCCATTTAGCTTTCTCAAACCAACAAAACGTCTGCAATTACTTCACGATATAGCAAAGGCGCTCAAACCAGAAGGCAAAGCGATTATTTACCAAATTTCGCCGCTGCTCCTTCCCTACATTCAGAAGGTGTTTCCTTATCGCAAATATTCACTTGCCTGGCAAAACATTCCACCCCTTACGATCTTCGAGGCCTGGAAGCATTCAAAAATCTGAATTCTTTCATCCGAAAAAAGCAGGGAAGTACACTGTAATTTCGAAACACACTGTGCAGTGTTAGTACTTCGAAATTACAGTGTACTTCCCTGCTGGTTTTGTATATCCGAAATTAAGGAACTGCAAAAATCACAACCTCGTCATCCGCATACACTTCAACAAAACGTTTCTCTCGCTCCACGAGGCGCATCATCGCGGTATGATCTTTTTCAACATGAATATAACGCGCACGAAATGTATCGTGAACCGTCTCATAAACATTTTCTGCCAGCTTACCGGTAGTAATCTCTACCCATTTCCAATATCGTTCGCGATCGTTATTGTACATAAATGTTGGGTCCAATCCGACGATATAAAAATTTTTTGTATTCCAATAAAAAAGCATGGGAAAATCATCCCAATCGCTATGGAGCACAATATCGCCAGCATCACTATGCTCCTCAAGCCACGTCGCAGAAGCACGAAACTTCGTGTACGGAAGGCCATCGTGCGTGTCCTGAAGATTCGAACGAATATCACGCCCGATCACTGCTGGAAAAATTACAGCGACATAAGCAAGCCCAAGAACACCGGCCCACACATCCAAACGCTTCCAAGAGTGTTGAAAATGCTGCCAGAAAAACGAGGTAGCTTGCTGCAATATCTGCGAACCAACGGTTGCAGCAAAAAGTGTTGCAAACGGCACATAATACTCAACGTAGCGACGAGACTTAAACGTGAGAAGTAAAAAGAAAATCATCCACACGAAGGTCGTCCATGAAAAAATATGTTGTTTTCGAATATGCCACACAAACCAAATCAAAGCGACAACAACAAAAAGTGAAAGAAGTATAGAACGAGCAATGAGTTGAGAGGGTTCATAAGGATACCATTCCCCTCCGACACCGATGGTATCGCGATAATTCACAACACCGATCTGAATCAACTGATGCCAGTAAAACGTAAGGTTTTTTGGAAAATAAGGATGGATAAGGACGCCGAGCGCAGTGCCAGAAACAACCGCAGCAAAAAGCGTTAAAGGTTGCTTCACGATGTCCCAAGATACGTGCCGATATTGAACACACTCAAACATGATTCGAAAAAAACATAACACACTCGTCAGTATCGGAAGTAATAAAAATCCGCCATATGACCAAACATAAAAAAATGACCAAACACAAAGAAGTATTTTGCGTTTTTCGAAAGCAAAAAGTAATCCTACAAAAAGCCAAACGAGTGAAAAGCCAACAGCCTTTGCAAGACTTAAGCGAAATGTAAAAGGTATCGTAAGGATTAATAAGAGCGCCCACAAAAACGGCCACGACACACGTGCTTTACGAAGAAACAAAAAGAATATGACGCTTAAAAGCGATCCTAAAAAAGCTGTGGCGACTTTTAAACCCAAAAACGGTTGCAAGAAAGAAATAAAAGGTATGAGAAAAACATGATAAAAAAAATGCTGATCGATATAATACCTCGTAAGGACCGTATATTGCGCCCATGGGAAATCTCGCACAACGCCATAATCACGGAGAAGTTCCGTCACTTTCAGATGATAAAAGGAATCAGGATCAGGAAAATTTGGACTCCATTGATACCACAAAAATAACCCCCACGAAATCAAAAAAATACTCAGGTATTGAACAACCGGTCTCGTAAAAAAATTTTGTAATCGGTGCAGGCGATGTGAGATGTACATATTTACACCATAGTAGGTATTACGTCAAATATTCAATTACATGGACAAAAGATGCCTAACTTTATAAAAACAAAATCACGTATCTTAATAACTCATAGGATTGTCCCCTAATACGCTTCAACCCGACTTTTCGTACCTGTCGCGTTTACAAATTCTCCGGCGCTGACAACACGAGCATAATATCCGAATCCAAATGCATCACCCCACGTATGGCAGAAGGTAAGTTGCTGACCCTGAGCAGATTCCGGAGGTACCGGATGATATTGTTTTACAAAGGAACCTGAAAGATAGGCCAAAGCACTCGGCAAAGTCTCAACGAACAACGCGCAATCTTGAGTATTAGTATTTTGAGTTTTACTCAAAGGCAGGACATTCGACGCGTTTGATTCGGACGAGTTGTCACGTGCACTAGCATGGAGTTCCACAAAAACAATCGAGCCCTCAGGAAGAGTTGCCGGCGACTCTCCATTCAACAAAAAGTAAGTTCGTAAAAAAGAAGGAATATTCCCCGGCTGTTGCGTGTCATCCTGTGAAAATGGAACAACTTCAAACATACGTCGAAATTTTTCACGATATTCTCCAGTATCTACTTCCAACACGGCTTCAAAGACACCTCCAGGAAGTTCGCCAAGCCGTGCATATACCGGTGTTCCCGTTTCTCCTTGCAAGGTAATGCCGATATTAAGAAGAGGGATATCAAGTTTGAAAGTGACGGGTTGATTTGCAGGGATAAGACGTCCTGTTGCATTCAAACGCAACTGAGGCGTGTCACCAACAAAATACTGCGGAAGAATTCCGAAATCAACACGGAAGGGAGCAAAAACTTCCAAAGGCATCATCTGTGTTCCAGCAAATCCGTCCGGTGACCAAGCTTGAGCGTGCAAAAAATATTCTCCTTCGCGTTCTGGTAAGATTAGAGTTGCATCAGTTTTTATATCAGCAACAGTATTCACAAGTACCGACGCAGTTACAAATGTTTGTTGTGCAAGCATACGTTCCGGCACAGAAAAGAGGGGTGTCGCGGCAGTAGGAGAGATGACTGGACTTTGCGTACGAAGTGTTGGATATTGATGTGATCGATACGTCATACGTGATTGTGCATCAGCATCAAACGGTTGGAAAATGTGCGAAAGCACATCAGGCGAAAGTTGCGAATCTGAAATAAAAAGGAATATCGACGCTGGCTTCGGCGCATCGGAAGCATCTGTTACTGAGATTTCGACAGTCAACTGCTCAGAAGGAGCGAGTAAAGTACGCAGAGAAGTCAAGCGCACCTCAAGTTTTCGCGAAGAAGCATCGTATTGCAAATCATCCGAGTGCGTACGAGCTTCAGTATAGGTCACCCCATCGAACAATACGCCAGAAAGACGAACTGCCGGAATATGATCTTCAAGCAATGTAAAAAGATAATCACTTGTATTTTTCAAAAGCGTCTTTTGAAAAGTCTCGTTTTCTTCCACAAAAAGAATATTGGCATTTTTCTGATCTGGTATCGGCTGATTCCCTTGTTTAAAGGTAGCCTGCACGACTTCATGCAAACGAATCGACTTACGCGCTGCATCAGTTTCAAGCGATAACGCATACGCGGGTTTCAATGCGAGTGTGTCTGCAAAAAGTTCATGGGTCATAACGAGGCTACGATTCGCATTATCCTTTGCAAGCAAACGCAAATCAATACTCCCCGTATCATAAGGAAGTAAGAGACGAGCCTCCCCCTGAACATCCGTATACACAACATCAGGATCAGACGTACTGACTTCAACCGTCACATCTTGTACCGGTATAGAAGTCTTCTGAAGCACATCATAAGCAGTATCATGATTATAATTCACAGGCTTTTTGAACGTCGCATCAACGCGCAGGGGTTTACGAGCAAGTCTCTTTGTACTCAAAGGAAGAACCTGCTGCGAATCAATAATAGAGCTCAAAGGACGCGGATACAAAGTAAAATCTAATTCATACGCCGAAAGTACAAGCTCAAGTTGTCCGGATTTTAAATCGTACTGTTCAAGCACTGGCACAACAGCACCGGCATAAACATCAATGTAGGCCACTGCAAACGGCTCGACAAAAAAATCATACGGTGAAGTCTTCACAACAATCTCTTGCCTTTCGAAAGGTTCCGGTCCCTCAAAAAAAAGCTGTTTTTGGAAAGAAAAAACACCGGATGCATTTGTGATACCGAGTTGTTTCCCATTACGATCATATATAAGTAAACCTTGCACCGGCGTGCTATCCGCATATCGCGCGTTCACAACAAACGAAACTTCAGTACTTGAAACAACACCATACTTTGAAGCCTCTAAAGTGATGGAAAAATCCGTAGCTTGTACAGGCGCCGTGCGAAGAGAAATCTGTTCCGAAGCAACTATCTGTTCATCAACAACTATTTCCACAAAAAAAGACGCTTGCGTAGGAATAACTTCCGGCATGCGTAATTCCCCTTGAAAAGTAAATTGCGATGAAAGCGAAATTGTTTGAGTATCAAATACAATGCGCGATTGCGCAGTGTCTGCGAGCACTGCAACTAAAGCAAGCTCTTTGCGCGCGTCATTAAAACGTATATCTTCTTCCGTTAAACCTGTGGGGTCTCTTGGAGTTGACGCGTTGACAGAAGAAGGAGATGAACGTCGCGGCTGAAGCGCGCCCCACACTTGCAGCGTTTCTGACGCGGCATACGCAGGTTTATCCCAGGCAGTAAATTTCCAAAAGGCATCGGCATCGGTTTGCACACGCTGCGCACGTTCGGGAATATACAACACACTGCCCTCTGCATCGACAATCTTCATAAGAAAATTCGCAGTAGCGCGTGACGGGATGTTCCACGTACCCAAACCTTCACGATCAAGAATTAGACTTTCTTCAAATCCAAAAAAAGTAACTTCCGCCCCGCCCAAGGGATTCCCAGACCGACTATTGTGAGCCCAAATAATATTTTGTGTTGCGCTCTGATGTGTATACGCGCTCACATCCGTACTCTGCACGAGCGCGAACTGTCGCTCTCCGTTATATTCTGCCTGCACTGCATACAAACCTCGCGGTAATGGACGAGGCAGCGACACAAACCAATGCTCTGCATACAGTCGCTGCGGCACAAGTTGGTGCTCTTCAAAAATCTGCGACGTGTCGAAAGACTGAGTAAAAGCTGGGCGCTGATACTTGCTCCAGTCAGGGAGATTAAAAAGAGACAACATCGATTGCTGAAACTGCACGTCCGAGAGCTTCCACACAGAAACAGCAACAGAAGCAAGTACATCATCTGCATTATAAGAAGATTGCGGGTACCACAAGACATCGAAAGCAGGTGCAAAAGTAGAAGAAAATTCATAAAACGGCCGTTGCCACAAAAGCGCGCCTTGCTGATAGTACTTCTGAAAATCCTGACCGCGCACACCCGTTTCAAAAGACCAAGTTTTGCCGAATGCGAGTGTTGTGTTTCCATCGATCAAAGGCAATCCAGGAAGAAGCTCGACAGAAATCACCGATCGTTCTGGCAAAACATCGGGTATAAAAACCAAATCGGTTTTTTGCTTTTCGATACGCCCAGTGATACCCGGTAGTACTCGTATAAAACGGTCTATATTTTTTGGATCCCATTGATCAGTGCTCAATTGAATACGGATCTGGGCATCGGGAGAAACTTCGGTAGCAAAAGGAGCTGGCGAGACATGCGCGATAAAAAAATTCGTAGTGGACGACTGAGTAATCACCGGTAAAAAGGAAATTTGCGTCTCGGATAACTCGCCTTTTTCAGGAACTATCGTAATCGTAGAATCACTCGGTGCCTGTGAAATATTGGAATCAAAAGATGTACCAAGGAGAAATTGCGCAACAGCTCTCTCACGAAATGTTGAATAATTGCGTACTACAAGGCCAGCGAGTACAAAAAGAAAAAGTATGATGATGAACATCACGATACTGCGTTTACGAGACCGAGACTGAGAAAATAATTGAGGTTGTTGCATAGACCTCAAAAAAATAAATGGCTCAAAACTTTCGCATTGGACGAAACAAGGAACAAATACGAAAGTCTCATAACTATAAAAAGTGTGACAGCCTCTTCCCTCCCTGTCAAAAACATCTCCATGATCTTAACGAATAAGATCTGAAGAATCTTTTTTCGATGGATAATTTCATTCCGTACGAAACGATTGACTGAAGTGAAAAAAACTGCCACAATTTCCTAGCCCAGAAAGAATAACTTTGATATGATATACCTATGTCGGGACATTCAAAATGGTCGCAGATTAAACATCAAAAAGGCACTGCAGACCAAAAACGCGCGCGAGTCTTTAGTAAGCTGAGTAAAGCAATTACGGTAGCAGCCCGAGGCGGAGAAAATCCGGATTTCAACGTCCGTCTCAGACTCGCTATAGAACAGGCGAAAAAATGCAACATGCCAAAGGACAACATCGAACGTGCTATTGCAAAAGGTGCAAGGAAAGATGCGGGAAGTAAAGCACTGGAAGAAATACTCTATGAAGGTTTCGGCCCGGGTGGTGTTGCGATCCTCATTGAAACAATCACTGATAATCGTAACCGAGCATCTTCCTCACTAAAAGCAACATTGCATAAATATGGGGGATCACTCGCGGGAAGTAACAGCGTACAATGGATGTTTGAAAAAAAGGAAGTATTAGTCATCGAAGCATCTGAAGCAAACGAACTGGCAGCTATAGAAGCTGGCGCCGATGACGTCATCAAACACAATAACGAATTACAGATCATAATCACACTCGCAAAAAATAAAGAGGTAAAAGAAAAACTCACAGCAGCTAAAATATCAACACTCAAAGAAACACTCGAATACATCCCAACAAATAAAACAAAGATTCTAAAAGATGCGCAAGATTCCCTCGGAAAACTCTGCGCGGAACTTTCAGACAATGAAGACGTCCATGCCATTTATACCAATGTTACCCCATAAAATTCCCACAAAACCAAAGCACATACTCGGCATCGATCCAGGCATTGCAACGACAGGCTTTGGTGTTATTGAGCTCATCAAAACAACGCCGCACTGGATAACGCACGGCGTGATTCAAACACCGAAACAGGAGATACTCGCCTCACGCCTTGAGAACATCAAAAAAGAAATTCATGCAATCTGTAAAAAATACGCTATTACAACAGCTGGTATGGAGGCGATATTCTTTGCAAAAAATACTAAAACAGCAATCAATGTTGCACACGCTCGTGGTGTCATACTCCTTACTTTTGAAGAGTTGCATATCCCTTGTTACGAATTTACACCCCTGCAAATGAAACGCACCATCACAGGTTTCGGTCAAGCGGATAAAAAACAAGTGGAATATATGATTCAGGCGATTCTCAAACCAAAAAAACCTTTCAAAAAAGACGACGCAGCCGATGCATTAGCGATTGCGCTATGCACCTGCTATAATCTCGTTTCTTTGAATATACGCGTATGAAAAAAATAAACGCTGAGCAATGGCCCATCACCATCCTTTTTGGAGTAATTTTTGGATTCATTTGTATAGCGGCGCCAACAGCAACACAAGCACAAGAAAATACTAACGTTACAGAGCCAGTTGAACAACCGCCAGAAGCACCAAAAATTATACCGCTGCAAGTCGAAGCTGGTGAAGATCAAAATGCTGTCGTCGGTCGGAATGTTCTTTTTGATGCTTCAAATTCCACAGTAGCCGAAAACGCGGAGGTAAAATATATTTGGGATTTCGGTGACGGCACATACGGCAACAATGTCGAAGCAACGCATATTTATACACGTCCGGGTGTTTTTCGTGTACGACTCACCGTCACAACACCAAACGAAAGTTCGGAAGATAGTCTGATTGTTTCGGTTGAAGAGAGCCTCATTGTGTTGATTACCGATCGTTCGATTGAAGAAGCAGAAGTAAAAAAACTCTATGAATATGGACTGACCCAGGACGTTTTAATTGTGAACGTCCGTGATGAAAGTGGTGATTCAAGTTTCATTGTGACACAAAATCTCACGAAAAAACTCCTCTCCTCACAAAATGATCTCAAACAAGCAGAAATTATCATTACCAAAACAGCCAGCAACAATGGACTCAATGCCTTGGCAGAACTAGCTCAAGCATTTCACGATCAAAATTCCGAAATAAATTGGAAACAAAAAACTATTCTTGCAATTACCAAGTCAAAATCGAGCACAGCCCGCATTGCCCAATCTACTTTTAATCTCCTAAAACCAGCGCGAATTATTCTCACCAACGAAGAAGCACTCTTCCCAGCATTAAGCGCCGGCACGACAGATAAAATACTCGCGAGTATCCAAACAACTGGCATCGACTATACGATCATCAATGAATACAGCCAACGAGCTCTGGAAAAACTCTCGCCTCTTAACTCCATGTCCTATCTACTTAATTTTCTCATCAACCAAGGACTCGAACAACAAAAATTGTTATTAATTCTCATGCTGCCAGTGATCGCAACGATTATCAGTATCGCGAGACAAATTATCGGCATCAAAGCTTTTGGTCTCTATATTCCTTCCATTATTGCACTCACGTTCGTTGTCACGAGTATCAAATTCGGACTCATTATCTTTATTATACTCTTTGTAACAGGCACCCTTACACGCATTGTTGCGAAAAAACTCAGGCTTTTGTACTTGCCCCGTATGGCAATTGTACTTACGATCGTAAGTCTTTCTATTCTCGGCATGTTCGTCGTCGCGGCACTCATGAATAAATCCGGATTTTTTACGATCTCTATTTTCCCGATTTTAATTATGACGATACTCACCGAACGTTTCGTAGAATCACAAATCGAAAAAGGAACACGCACGGCGATCAAACTCACGAGCGAGAGTCTTGTGCTCTCTATAATCAGTTATTACATTGTCACGTGGGAAAAGCTACAAAATACTATTCTGGCGTATCCAGAAGTGATTCTTCTTGCGATTGTATTGAATCTCATACTCGGCAGATTTACTGGTCTTCGACTCACTGAATACCTTCGATTCCTTAACCTCATTAAACATGAACGAAACGTCCCGCCTCAACAACATTCTGGGAATGAATAAACGAAATCTCCTGTACCTGCGCCCTGCAAATAAAAAACGCTACGTCCGAATTGCCGATAATAAACTCGCAACAAAACAACTCTTACACAACGCGGAAATCTCAAGTCCCGAACTCTTTGTTGTGATCACGCATCGCCGTGAACTTATAAACTTTCAATGGGACAACCTGCCGGCAAGCTTCGTATTAAAACCCAATTTAGGCTTCGGCGGTTCGGGAATCCTCATTTCTTACGGAAAAAAGAAGAATGGAAATTGGGTGGGGCAGAATAGCACAGAAATTTCGCAAAAAGATCTCATCGATCATTGTAGTAACATTCTCGACGGCAACTTTTCTATTTCCAACGTTCCCGACATGGCGTTTTTCGAAGAACGTATTCAACTTGATTCTTTCATGAAGCCCTATACATTCAAAGGTATTCCCGACATCCGTGTCATTGTATATAATCACGTGCCAATCATGGCAATGTTACGACTTCCAACGAGACGTTCGGGTGGAAAAGCAAATCTCCATCAGGGCAGCGTAGGTGTCGGCATTGATATTGCGAACGGGATCACGACGCATGCGATTGTAAAAGGCGTTTTTTTGGAAAAAATTATTGACGTACATCCAGATACGAGGGCTCCTTTACGAGGTATTCGATTACCCAACTGGAAATCCATTCTCATAATGGCTGTCAAAACAGCAATGATGAGTAATTTAGGCTACTGCGGAGTTGATATTGCTCTTGGAAAAACAGGTCCAACAGTACTCGAGGTGAATGCGCGTCCAGGACTTTCTATACAAAATGCAAATCGGGCTTCACTCGATGATCGTCTCAAGCGCATTCGTGGATTAAAAATTACGACACCTGAACGGGGTGTTAAAATTGCACAAGACCTTTTTGGAGGAGAAATCGAACACGAAATTGAGGGCCTATCCGGAAAACAAATTATTGGACTTGCTGAAAAAATCCACTTGTTTGGCAAAGGGAAAATTGAAAGAGATGTTGAAGTCAAAATCGATACTGGTGCTGATTTAACATCACTCGATACGACTCTTGCAGAAGAACTCGGCTTCGCAGAAATTGTAAAAATATTCCATGATCTCGAAGAAACCGGAAAACTCACTACGATGAGTAAAGAAGAAATCAGAAAACTTCATAAAGATATTGTAGATGTGAAAACTATCACCTCAAGCCATGGCGAAACAAAAAGGTTACTCATACCCATTACATTTTATCTTGCTGGCATAAAAATGGTGACGAAGGCAAGTATTATTGACCGCAAGAACCTAGCATACCAGATGATCATAGGGAATCAAGACCTCAAAAATTTCCTTGTGGATACAACGAAGAGTCTCCTTCGCAAACAATCGTAAGAACTATGAAAACAATAGCGATTCTTTATACGCAAACAAATAAAAAAGGATCTGCGCGGCCTTTTTCAGGAGCGCATCAAGAGTATCAAAAGTACTACCAACTACTCTACAACCTTGGTGAAAAACATAGATTACGTTTCATGCGAGCGCCGCTGCGATGGATTTCAAACGATGGGAGAGTGAAAAAAGCTTGGTTTCTTGAAAATGGCGTATGGCACATTCGAAACTTTCAAAAAAAACCAGATGTTTTTTGGAACAAACTCAAAGGAACCCAAGAAGAACTACAATATCTGATGCGTTTAGAAAATAAGGTGCCTGTTATCAATGCGACATACCTTGAAATGTCCATGACAAATAAATTTTTCACCTACCTCCTCTTTTCTGAATATTTTCAACAAACGTGGCTTGTGAGAAACAGCGCAGAATTAAAAGCGCATCTCAAAAAAATTAAAGACCGCAAAGTTGTTTTAAAACCGCTGATGGGTTCTGGAGGTGAATCTGTGCTCATCGAAAGTCCAAAAATGCTTGCACAATACCAACCGAAGCGAACAATGCTTTTACAAAAATTCATTGATACTTCACATGGAATCCCCGGCGTCATGCGTGGACGACACGACATGCGTATTCACATTCTCAACAACAAAATTTTCTGCGCAGAGTACCGCACTCCACCGCAAAATTCACTGATTGCAAATATCACACGTGGCGGATCGCTCCACTATCTTGCAAAAAACAAAATTCCGACAAAAGCTACGGCACTCGCAAAAAAAGTCACGAAGCGTTTCCACGATATTCTCCCTCATTTCTATGCCATTGATATGGCTTTTGACCCTCAAGGGAAGCCCTTTCTTATTGAACTCAATGCAAAGCCCGGCATTCTTTTTGATTATCCACAAAAAATGCACATCCTCACAACACTCATTCGGGAATACTTTTAGGAACTGCTGTATCTTTCAATGAGACGAACGTACTTACCTCGCACTACTCAGATTCGGCAGGCATAATAAAAAGAGGATTACTCTCGGGGCTCAAATAAAATTTTCCCTCTTGGTCACAAAACGTAAAACTTACCGCACCTCTCTTCGAAAAAATAGTACCAAACGTTTCGCCAGGTGCTAGAAAAAATTCTTGCTTGAAATCTGCAGCAGATATGCGTACATCACATGTCTTGTCGCTCGCATTTTTCCAACTTCCAACAATCGAGGTGGCGGGGTCAATCTTTTGGGTATCGACGGGGTTCACAATAAGGACGGCCGTTCCAGTATAGGTAACGTTAATTGTTGCAAATTCATCAATAAAAAAATATCGAAGCCAGAACATATAGAGAAATAAAAAACAAACGATCAAAAGAAAAATGACTGATACAATTGAAATAATGATTTTAAATTTGCGAGTCATATTTGTATTATAGAGAATGATCAATAGCTTCACCAGAGTATGATAACCTCTGGTGAAATACGAAACGACTTATTGTTCAGTAAAGACTGAACGTGAGACTATTTTGCGCAGATATAGGTCCACAAGAGGGCGCACCACGGGTTGCAGTTGCAGATCCAACAAATGTCCCGCTTCTGCACAAGAATTCCAGTACTCCCGTACGGTTAGGCGTAAATTGGCACACCTGCCATTAAGCATTGTAGCTCCCAGGCCGGATTGAAAACCAATAAACGAAATGCGTGCTATTCACTACGCTGAAAGAATACGGAAAGTAACAAGCCTGCGTTGAGAATTCTGTGTCGGTGTCTTCAGAGTCAAAAATCTAGTACATCATCTTCATCCACTTGCGTCATGCTGGCACTGACAGAGCTCGACAGGAGACTCCACGCAAAAACCGTCACGCTCAACAAAAACATCAATCTGCACATCACATACTCCTTGCACAGATTTATACTTGCGACGAAGAAAGAAAAAGAGCAGCCCATCTTTTGAGAGCAGCCCATCCATCAATAATTCCAGGATAACACGTTCAAAAAGTGAGTCAAGAGCCTTTTTATCCACAGCCGTCGCGACGGCTCTGAACGTTTCCGAGTGTATGAAGTTATACTCTCCACTTTCGGTACAAATTTCCATTATGAAGCTATGGACAAAAAAAATGAACTTACGCCAAGAGCGCAGGGAAAAAATCAAGTTTTATTCTTTCCGGAAGAAACGCATTTGAGATAAAAATGAATGTAAGACAATTCCATCCGAATATTCCCCTTCCATCTTATAACGCTCAATTGCGATGCTGAAAATTTCTTGAGACACAAAATTTATATGCGTCAGAAGTATAGAAAAGAGCTAATAATCTCTAGAAAATTATTAGCTCACATACATTGAATGAACAAATATGTTTGTTACTCGCTTCTCTCTTTTAATCGACTACTCAATATATCGATGCTCATTCCTATCGAATTTTTCAAAGTATCCTGCAGAACATGAAGACTTAATGATGGATCATCGTCAATGTAAACAATAGCATCGTCTATGCCAAGACGTTGCATGGTCGCTCTATTTTTCTGTGTGTCTCTTTGCCATCCTCCACACGCTTCTACAAAACACTTCCAAAATCTCTCAGCGAATTCGGGACAAGCATGCGCTTTGATCCTGCGTACGAACTCTCTATAGAGAGGATCGACCATCCAGCCTTGTCGCTGTCTTAAAAAATCGTCAATCTCCAAAATAGTATGACACATACTATAAAGTGTACCGTCCACTTCTACTAAAAATTGTTCCGTTGTCTGATCAGCAGGAAGAACATAACAAAAACAACTGAGGTCATGAAAAAGAGCAACGAGTGACTGGGTGGATTGAAAGTTTTTCATCGAACAATATGTGTTCTGATCGGCTATCCGGCTCACATCCACATGAAGATTGCCTTTGAGTAGACTGCATCGAAACATCTTATCTATGAGAATCACGTCTTCGAGTGAGATGCCTTGCTGAAATTTGCCATCAGAAAAGAACCACACCAGATCTTTTCGCATAGCAAGGAATCTATCCCATAATTCACCAACTGTCTGGAGAGGCGAGTCTCCCAGATAAACATCACCTAAAAATTCTCCTAAATCCTGCGCAGCTTCGGCTGTCATTGAGTGCATTCTCGCCGCCATTGGAAATCGCTGAACCACTACAAAGTCACAAAGATTAAGACCGCATGAAAATGTTGGATTTTGAAAGAAAAGCTGCGAAAGAGGAAGATTCTTTACTGCCACTGCCATCCGCTGTCGAATATCAAAGGACGATGCTTGATGCATGAGTAACTCCTTTTTGAAAAGAGTGTTCTTTTCATTACTGTTCTCCACCAAGCTCATCTCGATTTTGAACACCCAAATCATAACAAAAATATAAATATTGTCAATATTCAATGTATAAAAACTTGTACTAGAGAATAGAAATATTTGAATTTATATAAAAAAATGATACAATTTATAATGACAAAATGAAAATTTGCAATTCTACCTTCAATTATGGAACTCCAAAAAGCGCTCAAAGAACTCAACCTCCATCGCTCAGAAATCAAAGTCTATCTGTATCTTTTGGAGCAAGGTCTTGCGACTCCACCGCGCATTGCAAAAAGCACGAACATCGCGCGGACTCACTGCTATAACATTCTCGCGAATCTGAAAGACAAAGACCTCATTGAAGAACAAGCCCAGGGAAAACGTCGGGCATATATCGCTCGCGACCCGGAAGCACTCTTCCGTTCGATTGAACGAAAAAGAGAAATCCTGCAGCAGATTCTGCCGGATCTTCGCGCGCTTCACACGCTACAGAAAAACAAACCAAAGATAAAATTTTACGAAGGACGGAAACAGATCAAAGAAATTTATTGGCAGAGCCTTATCGCAAAAAAAATCGACGCGCTCGGCTCCACCAAACACCTCTCCCAACTGATGCCGGACTTTTTCCTCACGTATCAACAAGAAATCAAAAAAAGAAACATAGTATTCCGTGATATTCTTTCCGGACCCTCCACAGAAAAAATATTACCCCAAACGCAACAAATTCTTTCGGCCACATTGTATGCTGCCAAACTTATGCCGCAACGCTTTAAAGACTTTCCTACTGATATTCTCGTGTGGGAAAACAACATTGCTCTCATTACCTTACAGGAACCTATTTTTGGTACCGTGCTTACCAACTCTCTGCTTGCACAAACCTTCAAAATCATCTTCGAGGTACTTTGGGAAAAATTATAAAAACAAGTTTCGATGATACAAAGTAAGAAAGGAAACCGATTATATTTTCAAAGCACTAACACTGCACAGTGTGCTTTGAAAATATAATCGGTTTCCTTTCTTACTTTACTCCGAAACTCGTTACGACTCAAAAATTGATTTACTGACAAAAAATAAGCATAATATACACATGCCCATACCTCAACTCTCACCAAGCAAAAAAACAACGCCGAAAAAAGAATCTCAGAAAAAAAGAAAAGTAAAAAAACGCAGACGTTTCCTCAGATGGACGCTGAAAATCGCCATTGTACTGTGTTTTTTGAGTTTCCTAGGACTCGGAAGTGTGTTTGCCTGGTATTCCAAAGACCTCCCGAACCCCGAAAAAATTCGGGAACGGGACGTAGCCGAAAGCACGAGGATCTACGATCGTACTGGCACTATTCTTCTCTATGAAATTCACGGCGAACAACGCCGAACGATCGTACCGCTCAAAGACATCCCCAAGCACATGATCAACGCAACGATTATCACCGAAGACCGTGGATTCTATTCGCATAAGGGATTGGATTTTAAAGGCATTGCGCGTGCAACTCTCACGAATCTCCTACGAGGTGACCTTAAAGGACAAGGTGGATCAACTATAACACAGCAATTTATCAAAAATGCCATTCTCACAAACGAAAAAAAGTTGAATCGAAAAATAAAGGAAGCGATACTCGCCTTTCAAATTGAACGCAAATTCTCAAAAGACGAAATTCTTCAACTCTATTTTAACGAAATTCCGTACGGCTCCAATGTATACGGCATAGAAGCGGCGAGTAATTTTTACTTTGGAAAACGCGCTAAAGATCTTTCGCTCGCTGAAGCTGCTATACTCGCAGCACTCCCCCAACGACCGACCTATTATTCTCCTTACGGAACAAATACCGAAGAACTTTTTAGTCGTCAACAGTATATTCTCGATCAAATGACTCAAGAAAATGTCATTACTCAAGAAGCAGCTGAGACAGCAAAATCAGAAAAACTCACCTTCAAAAGTCGCATTGAAAATATACGCGCTCCGCACTTCGTTTTTTACGTACGAACGGTTCTCGAAGAAAAATTTCGTGAAAACATCGTGGAACAGGGAGGCCTACGCGTCATCACGACGCTGGATATCAATAAACAAATCGCCGCAGAAGAAGCCATTCGACTCAACATGGAAAAAGTAGAACAATACGGCGGCAGCAATGCAGCTCTTACAGCACTTGATACAAGAACAGGACAAATACTCGCCATGGTTGGCTCGCGAAATTATTTCGACACCGAACATGATGGCAACGTGAATGTCACACTGGCGAATCGACAACCCGGTTCTTCTATCAAGCCGCTCATATACGCCTCTGCTTTTGCGAAAGGCTATACGCCACGAACCATGATCTTTGATCTTGCACGAGATTTCCCAACCGAAACCGGAAAATATCATCCGCGTAATTATGATCTCCGCGAACATGGGCCTGTGGAAATGCAAAAAGCCCTCGCTGGCTCATTGAATATTCCAGCGGTCATGACACTCTACCTTACCGGCATAGATACTGTCCTGAACAATGCCGAAAAATTTGGCTATTCGACACTCCGTGATCGATCACGCTTTGGTCTTGCGTTGGTCCTCGGCGGAGCGGAAGTAAAACTTTTGGAACACACCGCAGCGTTCGCAACATTCGCACGAGAAGGCGAATATCATAAACCAACGCCTATCCTGCGCATTGAAGATAAACAAGGAAAGGTGTTGAATGAATTCCATGATCAACCCAAGCAAGTATTCGATGCACAAGTCCTGAGGCAGCTCAACGCCATACTCAGTAATGACGCGCTGCGAGCATTTATTTTTGGTGCGCGGGGAAAACTCACGCTTCCCGATAGACCGGCTGCTGCAAAAACAGGAACAACCAACGATTACCGCGACGCCTGGGCCATGGGCTACACTCCATCGATTGCTGCCGGTGTCTGGGTCGGCAATAACGATAATTCAGAAATGAAGAAGGGTGCGGACGGCAGTGTGATAGCTGCACCTATTTGGAACCAATTCATGCAAGAAGCGCTCAAAGATACTCCAGTGGAAACCTTCAAAAAACCAGACCCTATAAAAACAACCAAACCGCGTTTGCGAGGGGAAATCGATACACTTCTCAAAAAGAAAGTGGATAAAATCACGGGAAAAATTATTCCTGATGAATGTATAAAAACCTATCCAAAAGAATACATCATAGAAAAAGAATTCAAAGCAACACATTCGATCCTCCACGAAGTGGATAAAGATAATCCCCAAGGTCCAGCGCCAAGAGATCCTTTTAAAGATCCGTATTATGCGATTTGGGAAGCGGCCGTGGAGCGCTGGGCAGAGGGTCAGCCGGGGTATCTCACCAAAAAGAACACGCAATACGAAGATTGTCATCTGAGAGATGCGTCAAAGGCCCCACAAGTAAGCATCCTGAGTCCGAAGCAGGATGAAGCACATACAACAAGCACGTTCACGATTACTATTCAAGCCGAAGCAACGAAAGGACGCTCGTTGCAGAAAGTGGAATTCCGCATTGACAATACGCTCGTAGATACACAGATACAAAGTCCGTTCCAAACAAAATATACACCGAACACACTGACGAACGGGAAACATACGCTCCGTGTGACAGGATTTGATAATACAGGCTCAGGCACAGAAGCGAGCGCTTCATTTACGTTTACCGCGGAACCCCTCACAGCTGATGAAATCTTCTTTCTCCAACCCAAAAGCAATACGATCCTGACAAGCCAAGACTTTCCACTGACACTTGAATTTGCTCTTAAAAAACCAATACAAGTGCAACAAATAAAATTCCATTATTTCGACACACAAGAGGAAAATCCGGAACATTTTATTATCGCGACAATCACATCAAATTTTTCCGACAAAGTAAAAACAACCTGGAATGCAAAACCAAACGCAGGGAATTACGCACTCTATGCAAAAGTGACGACGAAATCAGGAGAAGTGCTGCGTACCAAAAATATACAACTCAAAATCCGTTGAGTTGCTGCACTTATGATATTTTTAAATATTTTCTTTTAAAGGGGCAAGGTTTTAAAATGAAATTTTGAGCGAAAAATAAAAAGTACAACTAACTCACGAAACAAAACCGATCGATTCGCAAAGGAAAAATCTTACGATTGAGTTCTTGTAACATCGCCTCTTGTTTCAAACGGACCTCCTGAGCCACAACAGAAGAAGAAACCGAAAGAAACAATCGTGTGCCCTTCACATATTTCAAGCGCACATACTCAAAAATTGCCTCGCCGAATTGTTCTTTTAAAATCGCGCTCGCTGAATCAATAATCCGCGCAGCGGAAACTTCTTTTTCTATATTCTTCTTTCGCAAAGTGATAGAAAGAAGTTGAGAAAGAGGAACAAACATACTTTTTATTGCCGAATAGGCATGATGACATAAAGAAACCCCTCACCGTGTTCTGGTTTCAAAATTGCGGGGCTCGTTCCTTGCATCACACCCAAAAATCCTGTTTCACTTTGGAGAGTTTGCAGGCCATCGAGCAAAAAACGATAATTTAAAACAACAGCATTGTCTTCACCGCGAACTTGAATAGGGAGTGTAGCAACATTTTCACCAAGCTGATTATTCACTGCGCTCACTTTTAAGATACTTTCCTGTACTTTCACTTCTAATGCAATATCATTAATCCCCGCTTTCGTAAAAAGACTCGCAGCTTTGATCGTCTGGATGCATTCTTGCACTGGAAGTGTAGCCTGTGTTCGAAACTCCCGAGGAATAATTTGCTTATAATCAGGATATTGATGAGCAAGGAGCCTCGACACAAGTTCGACAGTATCAAAAGAAAAAAGAATTTGATTTTCAGCAACATAAACAGAAAGTTTTTCATCTTCGGTTATCGCTAATACTCGTAAAAGTTCTTGGAGGGTAGCAAGAGGGATCAGACACTTTTTCGATGCAGCTCCTGAGAGTAAAGGAATAACGCATTCCGCTAAGCGAAAACTATCCGTCGCCGCGATTGTGAGTTTCGAATCAGAAAAAGAAAATAAAGCGCCGCACAATTCTGGTCGTGTTTCATCTGTAGCCGCTGCAATAATCGTTCGCGAAAGTGCCTCGCGAAACTGACTCAACTGCACTTCAAATACACAATCTTTTTCAATCTCAGGTACAAGCGGAAATTCACCGGCATTTTCTCCTCGAATTTTACTCTGCGAGCTCCCAGCAGAAAGTATAAGATTTTTATCGTCGCTTTGAACATCAATGCGCTCATGTGGTAAAAGTCCAATATAATTATTCAAGAGTTGAGCAGGAACCGTAAATTCCCCTTCTTCCTCTATTTTTCCACGTATAAAAATTTTTATTCCGATATCTAAATTTGTTGTAATACATTCAATTTTTCCTTCCTGAGCGCGTATAAGCACATTACTTAAAATTGGAAGATTTACGGTTTTTCCGGTGATGTGGCTTACAATTATTAATCCTTTTTTAAAATTTTCTTGAAGACATGAGAACTTCATAAAGATAATAAAGATAAATAATAGTAATAAGCGTTGTGGAAAAGTGGATAAAAGAAAATAAGGGCGTGGTTGAGTAAACTATTAGTATTTTGTGATGTAAATAACATGAGGAAAAGTATGGGTATGATGTGTGGAAAATTTTTGCCTCATAAATATTTTTATCTCAGGCCCCTGTTTTCCAAAAAGTATCCACACTATTATCCACAATAAAATGTCAGTTTATACACATTTTTTCACATCTACATAGCATGTACTGGAACTTTATTATATATCCTTTCTTTAATCAATTCGACATTATCTTGAAGTTTCTGATCATCTTCTATATTTTTTTTAATTTTAGTATGAGCGTACATCGCTGTTGTATGATCTCTTCCACCAAGCTCTTCTCCAATACTTGGAAATGAAGTTTTAATTTCCTCTCTCATGAGAAACATAGCAATTTGTCTGGGCACGACAAGTTCTTTTTTCCGACTGTTTCCTACTAAATCACCCATTTTGACATGAAAAAACTCAGCAACAATTTCCAAAATATCTTTTTTAGTGATTGCTCCCCGTTTCGGCGGTTGAATAAGAGTAGAAAGAATATCCTTAATATTTTCAAGAGTCGGTTCTATGTGATGCAGGTCTTTATGAGCAACAATACGATTGAGCGCACCTTCAAGTTCTCGTATATTATTTTGGATATGTGAGGCGATGTATTGCAAGACGTCCGGCGTAATAGCGATGGATTTTTCTTTACACTTTTCTTGAAGGATTGCAATACGAGTTTCGAGGTCAGGTGCACTAATATCTACAATCATCCCCCATTCAAAGCGCGAAAGGAGTCTTGTGCCAAGAGCTGTGATGGATTTCGGCGGACGATCAGAGGTAATAACAATTTGTTTATTGATTTGATGGAGGTGATTAAAGGTATGGAAAAAAGCTTCCTGTGTCCCCTCTTTTCCTGCCATAAATTGAATGTCGTCAATCAGCAAAACATCAATAGATCGATATTTATTTTTAAAATGATGTGCCTTACCTTCTTGGACAGCTGAGATGAATTCATTCGTAAATGTCTCAGAAGTGACGTACAGGACTTTTTTGTGCGCGGTTTGAAGTAGAATCTGATTGCCGACCGCCTGCATGAGATGAGTTTTACCAAGACCAACATCGCCATAAATAAATAATGGGTTATATACTGTGCCTGGTTGGTGTGCAACGGCCTGACATGCCGCATGAGCAAGTTCATTTTTTTTCCCCACAACAAACGTTTTAAAAATATATTTGGGGTTCAGACTGTGTTGATAAGGGGTTTGAATCTTTACTTCTTGTTGGAGTGCAAAATGTGCAGCAGAGAGACTGTGCGATTGCGCAGGAGTGATAGACGGCGCGTAGGCTTGTTTTTTAATCTCAGATTCAGGAATGACTTTGTATACTATCTTCTGTAAAGGTCTTTCCAAAGAGCTCGAGAGAGCTTCAAGGATATAATGATGATATTTATTTTCAAGCCAGGTTTTTGTAAAAATATTTGGTACCCCAATAATAACTTGCTCATCCGAAAGTTCGATAATGCGAGTATTGCGAAACCAGGTAATAAATTTCGCTTTACTCAGAGAGAGTTCAATAGCTCCAAGAGCCGTATGCCATAATTGATCTTTATTCATAGCCCACTTGATAATTTTATTTTTTGACAGTCCCCTAAGATGAATATAGCATATTTTTTGATGAGAGAAAAATTCAAAATATTCACACGAATGTGTATAAAGTGTGGAAAAGATATGGATAAATCCAATGCTCAATTTTATCTGATTTAAAACAAAATTTGTAATAACATTCAAACATCATACACAGCTTTTCCACATATCTGCCCCGATTATACACTTTCCATGCATGTATCATGCTGAAAATTTAAAAAAACATACATAGCAGATTGCAGGAACGTTGACGGTAGTATCATAAATGGTTAGAATAAGAACAATAACTCGAACTCTTCTTATGCCAAAACGGACCTATCAACCAAAAAAACGCACAAGAAAGCGTGAGCACGGGTTTAGAAAACGCATGCGCACCAAAACAGGGAGAAATGTAATAAAAAGGAGAAGACAAAAAGGTAGAAGGCGTCTTACTCATTAGTTCAGTGTGTACAGGTATGACGGGTTTCCAGAGCGAAGTTCAAGATAAATACGTCATTTCTCATTTTCTATGCTCCCACGGCGTTTTCGTTTACATCAGCGAAAAGACTTCCAAACATTACATCGCGTCAAACCTTATTATCGTTCAAAAGATTTTTTGATAAAAATACGGGATAATAATTTGAATCATCCGAGATTCGGCATCATCGTTGGTACGCGAGTAAGTAAAAAAGCAGTAGATCGCAATAGGATAAAGCGAAAACTACGGGCTTGTGCACGGATATTTATTGAGAGCACTGAAGGGAGAGATGTATTAATCATTGTGCACAAGGATATACAAAAAATACAATTCGTAGCACTCGAATCAATTCTGCAAAAAATTTTTGGAGCAACAATGTTGTCGAAACGCATTGCATCATAAACGGAATGGTTATGCTGAAAAAAACAATATTATTCTTCATACGTTGTTATCAATATACACTTTCACCAGACCATGGTATGTGCGCCTCAATAACGCCGTATGGATGCGTTTACTCTCCAACGTGTTCGCAGTATATGTACAAAGCGATAGAACGATTTGGTGTATTATGCGGCATCGCTTATGGTGTGAGGCGTGTTCTGCGATGTCATCCGTTTGCACGCGGAGGCTATGATCCAGTGCCAGTGAATCTGCTGAATGAACAGACGACCGCCAACGTCGCAGAACGTCGCAGAAAGAAGATTATCCAGAGCAAAAGATTAATTTTTAAATAAACTCCGCAATAATTATGATCGAACTTTTTAACACGATTCTCTACGAACCTCTATTTAATGCGCTGATTTATTTCTACAGAACCTTCGGAGATGATATGGGCATCGCTATCGTAGTACTCACTCTCATCATTAAAATTGTTCTGTTTGTACCGTCGTTTTCGTCACTCAAAGCACAACGCGCGCTCCAAGAAACGCAACCAAAAATAGAAGCACTCAAGCAAAAATACCAGCACGACAAAGAACTCCTCGGTCGCAAACTCATTGAATTTTATAAGGAAAATAAAGTAAATCCCCTTTCTTCTTGTCTTCCACTGCTGATTCAATTGCCAATCCTCATCGCACTCTACCGTGTCTTTTTTGGCGGGCTTGAAACTAATGCTGAAACCGGCACTCTCATTTCCAATCAACTCGAACATCTTTACACACCTCTTCAGGCGATCTATGCTGTGACACCTATTAAGACTGCGACTCTCGGCGGTATTGATTTAGCAATCAAGGGTAACTATATTCTTGCCATCCTTGCTGGCGTAGGACAATTTGTCTCATCGAAACTCATGAGCACTAAAAAAGTGAAACCAGCAAAAGTGCCTGCGAGTAGCGACGAAAATATGACAGCAGCGCTCAATAAACAAATGTTGTATTTTCTACCTGTATTGACGATTGTTTTTGGTGTGCAATTTCCAGCCGGAGTCACACTGTACTGGTTAGTATCCACGCTTTTTACATTGCTTCAACAGATTTATTTTTTCAAAATTTTTCAAAAAAAACTGCCGCAGCAGCAGACTCCCCCACCAAACCCAACCTAAATTGGTTTATGTTGACTTATGTTGATGCGTCTTACATCAAAACAATTATTACATTTGCCTGTGTACACACAGAGTAATATATTTCTTGGTAACATTGTTGGTTTTGAATTGGATCCATTTCAGCATATGATTCAGTGCTACTATGTCAAAAAAGTAAACTTTATTGCGAGCTTTTTACAACATCAAGAAAAACCAGATTATATTGTTCATCAACGTCAGGTAATTTCTTTAAACACTGAACGGATGTTGGTGGAAGACGCACTTATTGGCGAACAAGCTGAAATTGCAAAAAAGATTGCGCCGCAAAAGACCGAATCAGAATTTATTTAAGTGACTGTCGCCGAATACGCTTTTGCAACAGAAATGGTGTTCGGCAGCGGAGAGAGTGAGTCCCCTAAGCGCGTTCATATATCTGTAAAGTACGTAGAGATGGAGAAAGAATGGAAAAGAACATATCGAGTCGCTTCTTTGGAAGTAACGATGAAACACGATCAGCCCATTCGATAAAACAGAGAGTTTGTAGATCATCACGATATTCGAGAAAGCCAATGTCAATCAGTTCTTTTGGTTGTTGAATACGCCACGCGTCAACATGACACAAGGTATGAAACGACTGGTCGTGAATCGAGTACACTTGCATGAGTGTAAAAGTAGGACTCGCAAGCCTGGTAATATCGAGCGTCTGTGCACAAGCCCGGACGAACGTTGATTTGCCGCTCCCTAAATCGCCATACAGAGCGAAAACACGAAAGCGTCTCATACGCATATATTGCGATGCGCATGCAGTAAGTTGTTGTTCTGTAAAAAATTTCATTGACTAAAAAGTAAATTCTTGCTATAATTATAGTAATTTTTGGATAAAACACAAACCTTCTATGCCACCATTTGCGTCGAAAAAAAATCAACTCGATCTTCTCCTCGAACAGGCAGTGCAGCACAAAGCATCCGATATTCATATACTTGTCGGCAGAAAACCGATCTTTCGTATTGACGGAGTGCTTCACGAAGTTGGTGATTGGCCAATAATTCAACCGCACCTCGGAGAGAGACTCATTACAGAAATTCTCGACGAAGATCATTACGAAACACTCAAAGCAGAGCGTGAACTGGATATAGCCTATGAGATTCCTGCGGTCGCGCGTTTCCGCGTGAATGTGCACTGGGAGAAAAATCAACTCGGACTCGTCGCGCGTGTTATTAATTATGATCCGCCGACGATGGAACAGATTCTGATGCCGAAAGTTGTTTACGAACTCACGCGACTCAGACAGGGTTTGATTCTGGTGACAGGTCCAACAGGATGCGGGAAGACAACGTCACTGGCTGCGATGATCAATCTCATTAACTCAGAACGCAGTGAGCATATCGTGACCTTAGAAGATCCGATTGAATTCGTATATACCTCCAAAAAAAGTATTATTCGGCAACGGCAACTCGGGAGCGATTTTCATTCATTTGATCAGGCATTGAAGCACGTTTTACGTCAGGACCCGAATGTGATTCTGATCGGTGAAATGCGTGACCTTGAAACAATCGCAGCAGCACTCACAATCGCAGAAACAGGACACCTCGTATTGGCGACTTTGCATACACTGAATGCAGCGCAGACCGTGGATCGTATTATCGATGTATTTCCGCCATATCAACAAGCACAAATTCGGTTGCAACTCTCTATGGTGTTACGCGGCGTCATTTCGCAGCAGCTGCTTTCGCGCTTTGAAGAAGGACGCATTGCTTCACGTGAAATTATGATCAATACACCGGCGATTGCTAATCTTATACGCGAAAATAAAATCCCACAGATCAAGACCGTGATTCAGACAAGCGCAAAAGAACAAATGACTACTATGGATCAGGATTTGAAACGTTTATATAAGGGAGGTTCGATCAACAAAGAAGTCGCGAAGCAGTATATGTTGGATCCACAAGATATAGAATAAAAAACTTTCGCGCTGGTATTATGAGATTTGTTGCGTAATGGAACTGCCGCCGACTGCCGTTTCTTATGCATTGATTGAGTGCGCTTTTTGTGCTATTTTAACGACACAAAGGTCCTCGTAGCTCAGCTGGATAGAGCGCTTGGCTTCGGACCAAGAGGTCGGGGGTTCGAATCCCTCCGAGGACGCGGGTCAATTGTGACTGCGGATTCCGTTCTCCGATGCAAATCGGAGAACTTCATCCTTCGTCACAATGCCCCTTTTCCCCACAAAAACATGCTCCCTCACTTCGTTCGGTCCGCACCATTTTTGTGGGGATCACATGAGAGAGGTGCGTAAGCAACGTCGTAAGGAGCAAGCATCCTCTTGTGGGACAAAAGAGTTCCGACAGGTCGGGACAACGTGGGTCGTTAGCTCAGTCGGTAGAGCAGTCGCCTCTTAAGCGAACGGTCGCAGGTTCGATTCCTGCACGACCCACTTAACAATTCTCCTTGACGACCCGCACTTACCTTGCTATATCATCAAGTATGATATTGGAACAACTCAAAAGCTCTATTCGAGAGGCAAAAAAATTCAGCTGGACATATATAAAGCACTCCCAGACCTATTATATCTTGGGCGCTATTTTTTTGGTTGTGGGCGCGATGGTTTTCTACCAAAAAGTATTTCATCAATCTCCTCTGCCTAAAGACTGGAGTTTTTTTTCTACTCTTAAAGAAGAAATCTCTGAATTTGAACTTGTACCTCAGATTGCTGATGCGGCAGGTATAACACCTCATACAGCATTTACTCTCAAAAGCAAAACTGATCTTCATGAGACAGACATTCAGAAGCATTTGCAATTTGAACCCCAGATTGATTATAAAATCAGAAAAGTTTCAAGCGGGAGCAGTGTTTTTGAAATTACACCCGTGAGTGCCCTTGAGGAAAACAGAGTTTACTCGCTGACCATTGCCGAGGGCCCGATTGCGGCGCGCAACTATAGTTGGGCCTATCAAGTAAAAGCGCCATTTCAAGTTATTGCTTCTTTGCCGCGCGACAAAGCGAATGGCGTCCCCACGAACACTGGTATAGAAATAACCTTTAATCGAGAAAATCTTATCAACCCCGAACAATCATTTGAAATATCACCATCTGTTCCCGGAAACTTTGAGATACATCGGAATATTTTAATTTTTGCCCCTCAACAAGAATTAAATCCAAAAACCGTTTACACAATTAAAATTAAAGCTGGTGTCAAGACGCAAGGCAGTGCTGATACCATCAGCGAAGATATCGAAATACAATTTGAAACCGGGGGAAAATATAATTCTCAACAGCCATATTTTAATTTCGGTAAAACATTTTGGGAATTCAAACCAGATACAGAAATAGCGTTTGCGGTTCATTCTTCAAACTTGCCGACAAACACCATTCCGCTTACTGTCTATAGGTTTGGAAACATGCAAGAGTTTCTGTCGGCATACAAAGATGCGCTCATTAAAGCAAATGACTGGACACGTTACCATGCCTATAATTCAGTCATACCATCTGCTGACAAAAAAGTTTTTGAGTCAAATGTACCTCTTGAGGAACAGACGCGAGTTAAATTTATTCAACTACCACAAAAATTAGATGAGGGGTTCTATCTCGCTGATGTGGTCGTCAATAACGAACACGAACAAGCATGGTTTCAGGTGATCCCTATTGCTGGTTTCTTAGCTTCCAGTGGATCACAAACAATCTTGTGGTTGAAGGATTTGACTCATGGCAGTAATGTCTCTGGTGCCGAAATTTCGTTTGAGAATAATAGCGTAGGAAAAACGAATAGTGAGGGTGTGGCGATGTTTGATACGCCATCACCGCTCATCAGAAATGAAAACGAATCGAACGATGACTCTTATGACTCCCCACTTTCTTATTTCTATACTCTTTCTGTCGGCGGTAGGCAACTTGCTGTACCTATTGAAGATGAATATGGTGGTTTTTCAAAAGTAAGCCCGCCTGAGACTTGGTGGGATTACTTATCCATTGACAAAGGCATTTATCTGCCTACTGACAAGCTGCATTTCTGGGGCATTGTGAAACAAAGAAACGGGACTGATATTAAAGGTGAAGAAGTTACCATTCAGCTCACGAACCCGTTTTGGTATGGAACTTCAAAAGATGAGATTATTCTTTACGGCGAGACAAAATCGGTTATCAGCGATTTTTATACACTCACCGGCGAGATAAGTTTTACCGATCTTAAACCGGGTGCGTATCAGCTCAGCGTTAAGCGTGGCGACGAGGTTATTGTTTCAGAGAATATAGATGTCGAGACCTATATAAAACCGGCATATAAGCTTACGCTTACTGCCGACAAAAACGCCGTCTTTGCGGGGGATAGTATTCATTATAAAGCAAAAGCGGAATTTTTTGATGGCACGCCTGTGACCAACTTAAAGTTGAAATATGACGGTTATTTATACGATCAAATTTCCGGCGAGATTCAATTAAATCAGGATGGTGAAGGATCATTCACGGTAAAAACAGAGTACCGAGACGATCCAGAAAGTTGGCCGAGGTATCTTGGTATGAATATTTCACCGGCGGTTTCCGAAGAGGGGGAAATGAATTCAAGTATATCAGTTTTGATATTTGGACCGCATCTTGATTTAGGAAGTGAACAATCGCTCTCTCACAAAACAAGTACATTTAACCTTACGCTCAAAAGGATTGTTTTGAATAAAGTTGTGGAAGGTGAACTGTGGTGGAATTCTGAAAATTATCTTGGCGATCCCGTGTCGGACTGGAACATCACAACAAATGTTGAGGAAATTATTTATAAGCGTACACAAATTGACACTGGTTACGACGTAATCAACAAAACAACCTTCCCCATTTATCAGTATTCAACCGAGTACAAACCACTCAAGCAGGATACCCTTATTACTGATGGCGCTGGTAAGTCCCAATACGAATGGACACCGGAAGAAAAGAAATCCTATCGCATAACTTTCACTACCAAAGACGCCGGAGGCAGCTCAGTGAAAGAAACCCATTATGTGAATGACGGCTCCTTAGGTTTCTATGACTCTCGTGGAGTGATACTTGAGAATCTTGATAATAAAAACGAGTATAAAAGCAGCGAGCAGGTTCACCTTCAGTTGCAAGATATTGGCGGCAATGCGCTTGCTTCGGGATCGGAAAAATTTATATTTATGCGAGTCAAAAACGGCCTGATTTCTTATCACATGAGTGACTCTCCAGATTATAACGATAATTTTAAAGACGAGTATATTCCCAACACAAGCATCATCGGGGTGTGGTTCAGCGGTTCTCGATTTATCAATAGCGAACCTGTGAGTCTCTCGTTTGATTCGAACGAGCGTCGACTCAATATTGAGGTAAAAAAAGATAAAGATCGTTACCGGCCGGGTGATAAAGTCAATGTCAACATACAAGTAACAGATAAAGACGGTAATCCTCAACAAGCCGAAGTGAATGTATCGGGTATTGATGAGGCCGTATTTTCTCTCAATCCGAACGAAAAAGATATTACCAATATTCTTTATAAAGATATTTTTGCATCACTGATTATTCGATCTTCACATTACAGCCCCTTACTTGAGGGCGGCAGAGGTGCGGAGGGTGGCGGCTGTTTTGTTGCCGGTACCAAAGTATTAGTGTCGAGCGGAGCGCAAGATATCGAGAGTTTGCGGATTGGCGACGAAGTTCTAACATGGAAAGAAGGTTCGATGAAGGAATTTGTGAAAGCCAGAATAAAAAGAATCAGCTCGCATGTAGTCAGCGGTTATTTTGTGGTGAATGACACATTACACATAACCATGAATCACAGATTGCTCGTAAACGGAATGTGGAAGCACGCTGGCGAGATAAAAATCGGCGATGAGCTGCTTACACAAGCAGGTGTTTCAGAGAAAGTAGTTTCGCTCCAATTTGTTCCCGAATGGACGCTTGTCTATAACATTGAACTGGATAAATATCACACTTATTTTGCCGACGATATTTTTGTCCACAACGAAGAAAAAGGCGGAGGTGGTGCAAGAGCCGATTTCCGAGATGTTGCGATTTACAAGAGTGTCCGCACTGACTCAAGCGGTCGAGTCGAAGTTTCTTTTGATGTTCCTGATAATATTACCTCCTGGCGCTTGACGACACAGGCGGTCACGGAAGATTTATTTGCCGGAAAAACTGTAGATTTTGTACCAGTTGGTTTACCGTTTTTTGTGGAAACCGCTTTGAACCGCACGTATCTTGCGGGAGATAACATCAACCTCCGGATCAGGGTTTTTGGGACGGCTCATATTCAAGACAATATAACCTATACTATTGAAAGCGAAACATTACCGTTCAAAAAAATAGAACAAACCGGAGGAAGGAGTGTCGAAATTCCTCTTGGGAGTCTGACGCTAGGAAAGCATCAAATAAAAATTTCTGCGAGCGCCGGCGAGTTGAGTGATGCGATTATTCGCGACCTTAATGTCTTGACGAGCTATTTTTCACAAGACATCTCGGAATTTTATGAACTGTCGCCAGAACTTTCTAACATACAAGGCGCGAAAAAAGGGCACACACAACTTCTCTTGAGTTCTTATGAACGTGGCAGATTTTATCATGTCCTTCGCGCGCTCGAACAGAGCGATGGAGCGCGTATAGATCAAAAATTCACGGCATGGTTTGTTGTGACTTATTTGAATAGGTTCTTTGGAGAGAAAAATAAAATTGAAGATGCCGATGTGAAAGGCTATCAAACTTCTGATGGTGGCATCAGCTTGTTGCCTTATAGCGATGAAGATTTGGTATTATCGGCAAAGTTTGCAAACCTTATGAAAGATGAACCGACAGCTGTCGATAAGGAATCATTACAGCAGTATCTAACCATTTCCTTAAGAGACCGGAAAGCGGATATAAGCCGTATCGTTACCGCGCTCTATGGTCTGTCGGCGTTCGAAGAACCCATTCTCGTGACGCTGAAGAATATTCAGTTAGACCGCAATCTAACTTTGATGGATAAAATTTATGTGGCGCTTGCACTTGATAATCTCGGAGCGAAAGAAGAGTCACGAGCTTACTACAGAACGGAAATCAAGCCAGTTCTTATCACCAAGAAGCCATTCATTTATATCGACGTATTAAAGAATCAAGATGATAACATTATCGCCACAGCTCTTCTTGCAGGACTCAGCGCAAGCCTATCTGAACCAGAGGCGGATGGACTCGGGCAGTATGCTCTAGAAAATTATCCGAAAGAAACCTTGAAGAATTTCGAAGTGCTGCTTTACCTCAAACATGCTTTGCCAAAACTGAAAGGCGACGAAGTGAGTTTCTCGTATCAAACTTCAGGAGGAAACAGTGGATCAAGAACCCTTAAAAACGACGAAGTGTTTCGTTTGGAGCTCTCGGCAGATGAACTATCTACCCTACGGTTTGGCGATATAAATGGTCGTATTGGTCTCGTCAGCACATTCGAAAAAGCATCGTCGCCTGCAGAAGTAAAAAAGGATTCAGCCATCGGTGTGTCCCGACGTTATTCTGTAGATGGCAAGGTGACGACTGAATTTTCAGAAGGTGATTTAGTGAGGATTGATATTACTCCAAGTTTTACATCGCATGCGCTTGAAGGCTCTTATCAAATCATCGATTACCTGCCGAGTGGCCTTCGAGCAGTAACCAATCTTCAACGTACACCAATCGAGTCGGGAACCCACTATCATTTGTATCCTTTTGATATTGAAGATCAACGTGTAACTTTTGTCATTTGGAAAAATTTTCCAAGCCCGTTCTTTTACTATGCACGAGTGGTATCCAAAGGGAATTACAAAGCAGAACCGACACTCATTCAATCCTTAAAAAGTCTTGAGAGTACCAATATATCTCACGAGGCTAACGTAACAGTTCGATAATGCGCTGGATTCCGAAGATGTATATTGCCCTCGCTCTGTTTGTATGTGTAGGTGTTGGTCTGTATGTCATGTGGCCGCATCAAAGAGTATCATCAGAAATAGCGCGGTCCTATCATCAGTCACAATTTTTTAGGTACTCCGAATTTATAGAAAGCTCTCTCAGAGAAGCTGATAGCGCTGCAAGGATCGATTTGGATACGATTGTTGGCGGAATCGTCCCGCACCATATTCCAACAACTATTCCACTGCTTGCCGAGTTTTATACGAAGCTTAAGAATACTCGCGATGTGAAGACTTTTGTCATCCTGGCCCCAGACCATGTTGATATGGGTCGCGGTAATATCAGCGTCTCTCAAGCAGATTTTATCATGCCCTTTGGTACACTCCGACCGGATGTAGCCATGATAGAACAATTTGAGGCATCAGATTTTGTTGTTCAAGATGAAGCACCGTTTGATCGCGAGCATTCTATTGATTCCCAACTTCTTTTGATAAGTAGACTCTTTCCCAACGCCAGAATTGTTCCTCTCATTTTTCGTTCAAGTATCACCAACGAGGAAGCAAGGGCATTCGGCAAGGTTCTCGCGCAGGTTGTGGATGAAGATACTTTTGTTGTAAGCAGCGTAGATTTTTCTCACTACTTATCGGAAAGACAGGCGAGACCTCTTGATTATCTTTCCGCCAATGTTTTAAGCGCCATAGATTCTCAGCAAACCGATTTCATTGATGCGGATTCGGAACAAGCTCTTGTGGCGTTCATGTCTTTTCTTGAAACACGAGGCGCGAACCATTCTGTGGATTTGCACGTTTTTAACACTAGTGATTTCAACCGAAAAAATGATTACACTACAGGTTATGTCACTGGATTTTGGGGGATAAAGTATAGTGCTTCACGTAAACTTGACGATAGTAGGCCTGTGACACTTCTTTTTGTCGGGGATATTATGCTATCCCGCTACATTGGCGATATCATGAAACGAAACAATGATTGGCGGTATCCATTTTTAGAAGTCGCCGATGTTCTTAAAAATGCAGACATTGCTTTTGGGAATTTAGAGGGACCAATATCCACGAGAGGGGCAAAAACGGGGAGCGCGTATTCTTTTAGAGCAGACCCTCGAGTCATCGAGGGTCTTGAATATGCTGGGTTTGATGTACTATCAATTGCCAACAATCATATCTGGGATTATGGAGCCGATGCAGTAATAGATACTATCTCCGGGCTTAAAAAAGTCGGCATGAGTGTTGTTGGCGGTGGTCAAAATTATACGGAAACGCATCAGCCGTCCGTGAAAGAAGTTGGGAATACACGCATCGCTTTTTTGGGATACACGGATTTGATCTCGTCTGCACTTGACTCAAAAACAGCAAAGCCAGCCGTTGCTTTTTTGGACCTTAAACAGGCTATCGCCGACATACAAGAAGCTCGTAACTCAGCGGATGTGGTTGTTGTTTCTCTGCATTGGGGTAATGAATACGAAACGAATCCGAATGACGAGCAAGAGGGTATAGGACATGATCTGATTAACGCAGGGGCCAATCTTATTATTGGCCATCATCCACATGTTGTTCAGTCAGTCGAAGAATACAGCGGAGGTTACATTGCCTACAGTTTGGGAAATTTTGTGTTTGACCAAAATTTTTCTCCCCAAACCGAAACAGGATTAATGTTAAAAATAACACTGAGGGATAAAAAGATATCAAAAATAGAACAAATAAAAATCGAATTCACATCGTCCTATCAACCTTTCTTGTTAGATTAAGCGAACGCTTGCAGGTTCGATTCCTGCGCGATTCACCAATGTACCTGACCCATACAATTTCTTGCGTTATTCCTCATACGTATTGAGGGAGCACTGGAATCTATTATTAAAAACATTGCTCAATTACTAAGGCACAACCTGAGAATCAGGGTTTTCTATTGATGGATTCCAATCGTCTTCAGTATCATATGCACATGTTGCTGGTTGGTTTTGACCTCTAAACTTACAATTTGCTTCGCACTCTTCCGAACTCGTACATTCTTTACCGCCGTCCCGGTATGTAAAATTGCAATAGGACTGCCCCACTTGAATCCAAACACCATCTCGTTCTTTACACTGATTCTTTCCAATACTATAGAGAAGATTACCACTGAACCGCCACAAAAGAACAAAATCAAAAAGAATAACAAATATGATTACGGAAAGATATAAAATTTTATGTTTCATATTATTTGAAATTATTATCAGCAAATCTCATATAACATAACATAGATCTCAAATCCCTGCGGAGTGTAGTAAAATAAGGTCTTGGCTCTCGTGAACTGAAATATGCGTATGAGGCTGTGGCGCGACTGCTTATAACTATTTCGTCTCCATGAATTCCTTTAATTTATTCAATGCAATCCTTCTCATACTTATTTTATTTTTTTCTCCTTCTGCGAGTTCCGCAAAACTTTTGGAGAATCCATCGGGTTGAAAAATTGGATCCCAGCCAAAACCAGATGTGCCTTTTGGAGAAACAATATTACCTTTGAGAGAACCTTCGAAGTAGTAGATTTCATCGGAACTTTTGGCATATCCAAAAATGGTTTTTGCTTCCGCTTTCGTATTGCCTAATTTTTCGACAATATGAAACAATCCGTCATTTCCAATCGTTTTTATAAACCACTTGATCAAAGGACCGGGCAAACCATGTAAGCAATCAAAATATAATGAAGTGTCTTCAATAATAAATTCAGCTTGTTTATATTTGAGTGCTGCCAGCAGTTTTTCCTTGATGATTACCTTTGCATCAATATCTTGAATTTCAGGCAAATCGATGTCGAGTTGTTCAATATTTGGCAGAAGTGCACTGACTTCCGAAAACTTATTTTTATTTCCCGTAATAAAATACATGTGCAATTTTATTTCGCGATATAATACGTTGCTCTTCCTTTACCAACCGGTTTAATCATTTTGATTTTTTCGAGTCTTTGCACGTGTAACTGCGCAGTTCTTTATGGGCAAGACAGGATATTTTCCACATTTTTTGCGCATGCAGGTCTTCCTTATTCTTCAACCTCTGCTTCTTCTGGCAACTTTGTAAATTTTTTCACAGGCACTTGTAGTCTCAAAATCATAACCTTCTTTCTCATCTTTTTCTTCGGCAGATTGATCGTAATTCAATCTTTGTGGCTTTTCTGGATTCATCATTTTGAAATTTAAGATAATATTCCTTATAGTGGACCTGGTGGGGGTCGAACCCGCGACCTTCCCGATGCCATCGGGATGCTCTAGCCAACTGAGCTACAGGCCCAAATATTTTTTCTCGAAAAATACTCAAAGATGACTCTCATTTGAGAGCCTATCCCATCTTCATTATTTTTGCAACGCTTGTACTCGTTCTCTATGTATGAGTTGTAGCTTCCGCAATAACCAACGTGCACTTTCGACAAAACGAAGCGAAGAAAATTCCTCTGGCGCAAAAAATTTCGCTTCGAGAATTTTTGAGTCGAGACGCATTTCCAAAGTTTTCGGACGCGCGAGAAAGAAAAAAATAATCGTATGATAATCGTGTTGCACGTGAATTGCTTCTTGAAAAGCAATGAATCGGACAATGGCAATATCAAGATGTGTTTCTTCTTTCATTTCTCTTTTGGCCGCTGTTTCTAAACTTTCACCAAATTCAACTTTCCCGCCCGGAACAATCCAGTAGTCCTCGCCATCTTCAAGGGTTTCTTTTGCGAAGAGATAACGCCCGTTATTTTCTACGAGAGCGCTCGCAATAATTTTCGGACGTGATCGTTCCATAGGAATTATTCAAACAATGATAGGTTACTACGCAATACACTTTCTAAAAATAGTAAGGTAAAGTGCATGCACAATGTATTTTCATTATAACAAACTATACAAAAACAGTAACAGCCCTGCGCGAACATGCCAAAAGTAAGTTCGACACAAGGCTGTCAAAAGCAAGAGTGAACGAATGGAGCGGAGACCTCATCAACAGAATTCACAGGACTCGTGTTGATTACTCCCGTTCCTGAGCGAGACGAGTGAGTTTTGTTTCGCACTGACGCCTTCGCTGGGCATTCCGCTGCTGTCGCCAGTACTCAGCGATCTTCAGGATCATCGCACCTTCGTCTGCGAGGACGAGAGGCTTGGTCACATCGTATGGTTGCTCGGTTCGTCGAAAGAGACGCGCAAAATCGATACCAGCGACGATCACGGTGCGTGTATGAACGTGTACAGCGGCAACTTCGCGCACCCGTATTCCATATACGTGCACTTTTTGTTTAGCAGTCCTCAGTGCATGATCATCCTCAGTGATCGGGTCGATGATTTGTTTGTCAAGCATGCCGTGGTAGAGTTCGTGAACGAGTTGAGCGAGTACCTTTTTGCTTGCTGCATAGTAATACCAGTTGGGACGTATCCCTCTGAGCCACACCGATGTATCCTTCGGTCCGACAAAGAATCCACGCCAGGCTCGTTTCAGTTCGTCCCATGCGCGACGGAAGTCGCCTTTCGCAATGTACCACCGGACGCGATGGAGCCAGAACTGATCGGAAGAGAAGCACTTGGCGAATTCAGGTCGTTCGAAATTCAGGAAGCGGTCTTTGTGGTACTTCAGGATGTGTGAGAAATCTTCAGCACCGGAGAAAATTTCTCCTACGGACTGTGCATTAAGAATCGCATCATCCCAAACTCGCTGCGGCACTCGAATAACTGCATCAAGCAGCTCGAATCTCTTGTTGCTGTCTTTCAACTTGGTGCAGAGCAGCGAAAAGAGATATTCAGGGTGATTCGTATGAATGACCCGCGCAAGGAGCCCCGACGTCGATAGACCGTGGTCTAGGCACCAGATCAAGGCCTTCTCAGCAACGTCACGATTACTGACGCCATAAAGGCCACGCGGGTTTTGCATGACTACATCAAGAAAAACTTTTACATCTTCCTTCATCTTTTCCTCCTATCCCAAAAGGGGACAATCTGAGGTTATACAGAATACTTGCAGACCCTCTGCAAGACTTTGAACCCATTGCATACCCATTATGTGTAAGGAGTATGCAAGGGGTATCTTAACTGATGCATGTGGAATTCAAAGAACGATCGGACAGCCGGGCATATCGTCAGCATCAAAAGGTTTTGAGGAGAAAGCTACAAAACGCGTGTTCGGGACGAGATCCAGTCGATGTGTATGGAATGGCGGAATTTTGATAACTACGCCGGGTTCGACTTTGAATTGCTGGATGGGACCGATGATCTTGCCGTCTGTACTCACGTGAGCAGTCCAGATGAGCCCGCCTCCTTCCAGGAAGTAGAATACTTCGAATTTTTTTCGATGATAGTGTTGTCCGAGCGGTCTGGACCCATCGTAGATCGTAAAATCTTGGATTGCCGCAGAGGCGAATCCAAACTCGCAAATCTCGCGTCTGCTATCGCTCGAGACAGTTTGCAGCAATTCGCACTCCACTTCTTCCACTGGTGGGAACACGTGGTCATAGAGATCGAGAATAGCGGGAAAAACTTGTGCGTCAACCAGCCGTTCTCGATTGAAAGAAGTTAGACCGGCTGAAGTTTCGAATTCCTTATTCAGGTTTGCGCTGACAAAAGTTCTTTCCGTTGTCGTGAGCTCGACAGTGAATGTGTAGCCGAACATGTGACAGCCGATGTCCTGCGGTGCTTGTGCGCGATTTTTCCAACGATAATCAAAGACCGCTGCCAGCTGGAAACGTTCGTGCGTAAGTTCAAGTCCGGTTTCTCGTTGAAAATTGCGTGCAACAGCTTCCTCTTTGGTTTCTGGTGCGGTCATACGACCGCCAATCCACCACCATCCGGTCATCGGCTTCAACGCACGGCGCGCAAGATAGATGATTCTTTCACGCGTGTTGATGGGCACAATGTCCGTACACGCAGGTATGCAGCATTGCAGTGCTCTTCCGTACTCATCGTCTGGAAGAAACACAGCAGGACTGGTCTGATACCCGGTCTCTGTATAACTCCTCGTGAGAATTTCCAAAGTACGCCTCCTTTATTTGTAGTCTGTTCTAACTCACTAAGCACTATGACTGAGCTGCGGTCTATCTTGAAATAATTCATTTATTGTGTCAAGAGCTACGTAATGGTTCAATACCTTTGCAACAAAAGAGTAAATATCAGAATATGGAGTATATGCCATATTCAAACAATCCAT